>Ga0315314_1000010_pt1 | contig 340301 bp, 319 predicted proteins | sample TDP9_MG_FD_203631 | JGI IMG/M metagenome (GOLD analysis project Ga0315314, IMG submission 203631) | Freshwater sediment microbial communities from Lake Towuti, South Sulawesi, Indonesia - TDP9 | ecosystem: Environmental > Aquatic > Freshwater > Lake > Sediment | place: Indonesia: South...
GGCGCCGATAGATTCGGAGTTTGAGAGAGAAGCGCGGCCTTTCGACCGCTTACTTTTCAATCAGTGCTCTACCCCATCGGCAACCTTGCTCGAGGCTGGGCTGCGACCCACTTCGGAGGGAACTAGCTATAACCGGGCTAGATTGGTCTTTAGCCCCTAACCCCAGGTCAACGGAGCGAATTGCACGTCAGCACCCTCTCGGTCCTCCACCAAGCTTTCGCCTGGCTTCGACCTGCCCAGGGCTAGATCGCCCGGTTTCTAGTCTCACTGTTGTGACTCCGGGCCCTTTCAGACCCAGCGCCTGGCAGGCTTGCGCCTGTTGCGCGCTTTTTGGTTTCCCTGTGCTTGCGGGCTGGTTAGAGCCCTTAAGCTTGCCACAACCGTGAACTCCCCGGCCCGTGATTCTAAACGGAGCGTGCAACCCTGGTCGTCCTCTCTCGTACTGCCGTGTTGCCACGGGTTCCTTTGGGAGGAGTCTACCCTTCTGGGCTGCACACGTCTGTTACCGTCTGGTTTCAGGCGCTTTTGACCTCCCTTCCGGGATACTTTTCAGTTTTCCGTCACCGTACTAGTGCGCTATCGGTCTTGAGACGTTTTTAGTCTTGGAAGTTGATGACTTCCAGTTTCCTGCACCCAAACCGGGGTGCGGTACTCAGGAACGCCAGCCCAACTCTTTCTGGCTTATGTTTACGGGGCTTTCACCCTCTTTGGCAGGCCATTTCAGGCCACTTCAACTTGACCAGTGAAGATGAGGCCGGGTCCACAACTCTACATCTCCCACATGTTTCCATGCGGGATTCGGTTTGGACTTTTCCCATTTCGCTCGCTGCTACTAAGGGAATCACGTTTGTTTTCTTTTCCTCCGCCTAATAAGATGTTTCAGTTCGGCGGGTTCCCGCTCCTTACGGAGCACCATGGATTCCGAAGAACCCACGGTGAGAAGTCTCATTCGGGATTCCTCGGATCTACAGCTGCATGCGCTTACCCGAGGCGTTTCGCCGCTTGTCGCGCCCTTCTTCGGCGTCTCAAGCCGAGCCATTCCCCAGACGGCGTAGTGTGTCGGGCTTACTTGTGCTTTGGATCAAGCGTCTGTTTGACGTTTGAGGAAACTGCGCTTTCTTTTGTCAAGTGGGCGTCTTGCCACATATCGATGGTGTCTGCATGGTGTTCATTGTGAGCAAATAAAGGCTCACTCCACCCTTCATCCTTGAAGCGCTTGGGCTTAAGGATTGCATCTATTGAGTGGAGCGTTTATGGCGTCAATTCTGTTCGCCAACTACTGTGAAGGCATGTTTTGGAGATATAAACGTTGCGCACACAACATATAAGGTGCGATTAGTTGGTGCGTGTTTGTTTTGACACTTTCTTGAATAATGATGTTCTTGGCGTGGATGAAACAAAGTTCGTACTTGTGTGCGCACAGCCGACCTAGCCCCTCTAATAGAATCCACATAGGAGTCTGAAAATTTGACAGTTTACTCTTTTCCTTCAAGATTTGGCGGAAGGCGTTCTATACGTCTAATAAAACTAGGTTTACCTCTCCATATTTCTTTTCCGATTCTTTTGTGATATTCATCCGTTAGATTATCATATGGTATAGTTATGTGGCTCACAAAAAAATATGGTATTGCAAATACTGTGGCTGGTTCAGTTTTATAGGGTTGAAGTCGTTCGATATGCTCTCTCCAAACTTCTAACAGAATTGGCTCTGACAGAAACGGAAAAGAAACTATGATATTGTCTAATTTGCTTTTTTCATCGCTATTTATGAATATGAAGGCTTTTTCCTGTATGTATTCTGGTTTCTTGTTAAAAATGCTATACAGAGGACCATAGACCTTCTCAAGTTCATCTCTCACTTCTTGAAGTCTATTTCTGTCTTTTTCTAACCTTACTTGAAGATAAGTTGAAAATCCTTCGACAAAAGCGAATACTGCTATTACGGATGACAAGAAAAAGTTAATTTCATCTCCTAAAGTCAAACCGTAGAATCTTCCTAGAGCAAAGAAGAAGAACACGAAGAATATTATTAGAATAAAGGCAATCCAAGGTAGGAATTTCGCAAGTGATTCTGTTGTTATGGTTCTTAATCGATTCGTGATTTTTTGTTTTGCACTTGTTCTATGTGGTTCCATGGCAAATCCCTCACTTCAAAAGTAGGCATGTCTTCGACTTAAAAACTTAGACTATTCGCTTATTGCCTAACCACATTAACGTTATTGCCTAAGTGGTCTGTCTCTCTCTGCATGCTACGTATCAAGTGGTATTAATTCGCCTTCATTTCCTATAGCGTAAAGTTGCCACATTTTTATGGGATAAGAAGCCTTAACCCATTGCTCAGCAATTTCCTATCTAAAGGTTTGAGGCTTTCTATCTACCTAACTAATCGTATGATTGGTTGAGCGACAATGCAATCTGTCCAAACAGTTTCGGTGGAGCAGCTTCGAGACAAAAGGTATGGCATTATCTTGTGTTACCCAAAGTGTGATTCACAAGAAACGACGAGGCGAATTCGAGAGCTGAAGCGTCTAGGGGTCAAAGCCTTAGAGTTCATGGGGGAAAAAACCGCTTTCAACGTGCCTGTTTTAGGTAAAGGCTGTGTCGGCATCGTGGTCGCTGCACGTATGGATGACAAAAGGGTTGCGTTGAAGATTCGAAGAGTAGACGCTGACCGCATTGGGATGCATCACGAGGCTGAGATGCTCAAAATAGCGAATGGAGTTGATGTTGGACCACGCTTGATCGGCACAAGTGAAAACTTTCTGCTCATGGAATTCATTGAAGGAACCCTGCTCCCAAAATGGGTTGAAACGTTAAAGGGAAGAGGAACACGAAAAAGAATACGGCACGTGCTAAGGAAAATCCTCGAACAGTGCTGGCAACTAGACCAAACGGGCTTGGACCACGGAGAACTCAGTCGGGCTCCAAAACACATAATCATAGACGAAGGCGACGAGGCGCACATAGTGGACTTTGAAACCGCCAGCCTTCAGCGCCGAGTGTCCAACGTGACAGCTATCAGTCAATACCTCTTCATAGGCAGCCAGACCGCAAAAACCATACGGCGCAAACTAGGCAAAATAGACCAAGAGAAACTAAGAGCCAACCTCAAACACTACAAGCAGAACAGAACCAGAGAAAACTTCAACACAATCCTAAGCGTATGCAAGCTAAACAATATCAAATAAGTGAAAAAATGCATCACGCCACATAGTTGTCCACCTTCAGTTTTTCATGGTGCACAGGCTTAAGGTTCAAGGCTGTCAACAGAGGCGAAGCATCAAGCCACATCTCTACCTGCAACTGACGCGCCACTCTTCTCGCTTCATAGAGCAACGGAACGCTGCCAACAAACATCCACTTGCAGAGGGGTGGTTCAGTCACTCTCTTTCTCTCTCCACAAATGAGACCTTAAATTCCCTTGCTTAAATCCACCAGTGGAACACAAAACTAGAAAACTTCTTCAGAATATGCATCTTCAGTCCAGATACTCAGTTCATAACTCTTTTACTTCGGCTGAATGAAAGAGAATTCAAATTCAATAAAAAGGAAAGATAAAAATGTACAAAAAACAACCGTTAATCGCGATGCTGTGTTTCCTAGCTCTGATAGCTATTCCTCAAATCGCAAGGGCTGCAACTATCACTTCAGCAACCTTAGACAAGAACACGTACCTAGCGGGTCAAACAGGGTACATATCAGTGACCGTATACAACGACAAAAGCGAGAAAATTCGGGTTACTGAACTCAGCGCCACCATAAACTATTATTACACTGACGGCACAGTCTACGTGCAGAAATTCTTCACGGGCACAACACTGCCCCACGAAATCGCTGCAGGACAATCAGCAATTTATCAGATACCCATCAGTCTGCCGACCAACATTAATTCAGGCTACACGAATCCAACCGTGGAAGCTAAAACCGACCTCTGGCGGACTCAAGACGAGCGTTGGATGACTTCGGATAGGCCTACGTACCCGTTGAAACTCTACATAGAATCACCCTACAAACAATTGTACGAGGGCTCTCAACATCAACTTCAAGAACAAGAAGCAGTCAATGATAACCTAACCACCGCCATGAACCTGCTCGTAGCCACCACCATAGTTTTCGCCTCAGCAACCGCATTCCTGATGTTCATAGTCTACGTGAGAAAAGCAAAACCCCTAGCACAACCATAGCAACTCGTCGATCACCGACAAACTGCACAGCATTTCTTCCAGAACCATTTTCAAATTCAACTAAATGGCAATTCAGGCTTCCTACAGCATTAAGCCAGCAATTACAAGAACAATGCCCATGAGTAGGAACCCTACAGCTCCAACTCTTTCTGATAGATACTTCGCTCTCATCCGAATACCTAAAGCCCCCAAAACGAACAGCAGACCCAAGACGATAAAGTCCCAGCGCATAGGTATTCAAATCATCCTTGGAAGCTAACCAAATAAGATTTCTCTCTGATTTTCCAAGAGGCTCAAGTTTTATTAGTGTATTGCAATGTTTCCTTCAGCATAGGCGTCACGTCTAGTCAATAGGGGTCGTCGTCTAGCTTGGTCAAGGATCCCAGCCTGGGGCGCTGGAGGTCCTGGGTTCAAATCCCAGCGACCCCACCACAAAACAATTCATGACCAGGTTTATGCGTCTATGTCTTTCTCGAGTGGACTTTTCCGTTTTATCAGTTTCTCCACAATCCCTGCCTTGTTTTTGTGATACCACTGAGCAACCTGAGAATACAGTTTCAGCCTGTATAATTTGGCTCTTTTCGGATCATTGACAAGCATCCAAAATGCGTAACCGAAGTCTTCAATGGAGCCTGCCGTTATTATATCTGGTATAAACTCTATCTCGTCATCTGACAATTGAAGATGTTTCTCGTACTCTCTCAGAAAGAAATTGGCACGTTTCAAATCCAACTTGTGCTTCTGCTTTCTATCTCGGCAAGAATATTGCAGCACTATAGAAATGTCTTTTATCAATGTATCGTTCATTGTACCTACATTTTCGAAGTCAATCAACCCCACCAACCTCTTGTTTTTCCATAACGTATTCTCCGGGTTGACATCCCTGTGTAACGGATACCTTGGAAGTTTAGAATACTCCGTACCATCTAGCATTCTGATTAGCGGAACGAGGGTTGATGATTCTTTGAGGAAAATTTGGTCTTTTCTGTCCCATCTATCCTTTGTTAGGATTTGCGCCCTGAACTTCTCTAATTCTTTCAAGACAGATCTTCTGTTGAAGACGTCTCCACTACCCTTTTTGTTGTCTAAACCAGAACTCTCAATGATTTTGTGATAAACCGCCGTCATCTTTGCGCATTCTTTGAGTTCGGGATAATCAAATCGTTCGATATGCCTTCCCTCAATGTATTCATAAATCCAGAAACGGGAACCCTTGAACCTCAAAATGAAATCGCCATTTTTTGTTCTTATCGGGGCGGGGATTCTGTAAGGAAACCCATGTTCTTTCAAATAAGTCAAATATTCTAATTCAAATTTGAGATCACTTGTTCGTGAAAATGGCGCAACTTGTCTTAAAATATATCTACCTCTTGTGGTCTTAAGAATCCAATTGATGTTGACTACGCCTTTTCTTGCTTGTTTATGGCTGATCAGATTTCCAATATCCCAATTTTCAAGGAGTGCTTCAATTTCTCTTTTTTCCATTTTATCTCTCTGCTGCGCCCTTATGAGACAAGAATTAACGGAACTACACGTTAAAAGACCTTTACCTTGCTCAGTCCTCGTTGAATGGAATGAATAGAAATCGAGATCAAAGGAGTGCAAAGGAACCTTTTGCTAAAGGTGGGCGTTTCTGGGCGTCTATCAGATTACTTAATCTTACTGATCTTTCATCGAGTAGCTTTCATCGAGCAGGAGAGATAGTTTACGCCTGCTGACCCGGCACTCTCCTGAGAGACTGATAGACTTTGCCCAAGCCATTTGGAGCTTAAGGAAAGTCGTCTATAAAATATTGGCGCAAGAATGCTCCATAGAAGATTGTTCTATAACCGAAAAAAATATTTTCCTAGTCTTATGTAAATAAATTGGAGAGAGAAATGTTTACTAATCTCTCTTTTGCTCTGGAGTTTGGAAAGATCTTTCACTCGGGATTCAAATACAGGGATAGAGCTAGCATAATTGGCGATATTCTTAGTTCAATAAACAGTGACCCCAAGGGAAAGACCAAAACTAGCATAATGAGAGGCGCCAAACTGAGCCTTGAACAAACCAACAAGTACCTAGATTTATTGCTGCTCTGCGACGTCATAAGGGCTGCAAACCCCCTTTCGAGCCAAGAAAATGCGAGATACAGACTAACTGTGAAGGGTTGCAGACTGATAAGAGATTTTGAGATGTGGCGTTACGCTTTTGACGTGTTCTACCATCAGCTACATTAGCTTGTTTGGGTGTGCGGGACGAGGTGAAAGAGTGAGAGGAAGGTTCTTGATACGTTAGCGCAATGTAAGCTCTCTGCCCGCACAAGTCAGGGATAGAAGAGTCTTCTATTATAAGTTGATGCAACAATTCTCTATAGAGGATTCTTCGACATCGCTGCCATGCTTTGCTCTTTGTCATGGTTTTTATACGAGTCATGTTTTATCTTAACAAGCCAACTCCTAGCCGGAGATTACACCTAATGTACGCTGTCGAGACCAAGGGTCTGACCAAACGATACGGCAAAACGATGGCGCTCAAAAATCTAGACTTCACGCTCAATCAGAAAGAAGTCATGGTCTTGCTGGGTCCCAACGGCTCTGGAAAGACCACACTTCTCCTAATCCTTGCCACCGTCTTAAAACCCACGTCTGGTCAAGCCAGAGTGATGGGTTTCGACGTGAGTACTCAGTCGACCCGTGTTCGTCAAATCTTGGGCATAGCCTTTCAAGAGGCCCGCGGTTTCTGGCGACACAAGCCACCAGAAATCCTGCGGTTCCATGCTGCCATCTGTGGCGTACCGAAGGCTAAACGAGACAGTGTGATTGAGCAGGTGTTGAAGGAGTTAGAATTATGGGACGCACGCAAAAAACTGTTCATGCACTTGTCGGGCGGTCAAGCTAAACGAATGGAAGTTGCCAAGCTTCTGATTCATCGTCCACCCTTGGCTATCTTTGACGAACCCACAAGTCAAGTGGATCTGAGGGGCAAGCGCACCATATGGGAGCATATACACAAGCTAAGGGACGAAGGCTCCACAATCTTGGTGGCAACCAACGAAGTGCGCGAAGCCGAGTATTTGGCTGACAGAATAACTGTTTTGGATCAAGGACAAAGCGTGGTATGCGACACTGTCAGACACTTAAAAGACAGCATCGCTGGGGGCGACATAGTCGAAATAGAATTGGACAAGCCAGTTGACGCTCAGTTGAAGGAGGCGTTGAACCAATTGGAGGGCACCGTTAAAGTGGTTACTGCGGCAGAAAACCAGATTCGAGCATACGTGTCCATTGCTGAAGCTTGGGTACCCAAAATGACGAGCCTATGCTACCAGAGGAATCACCGCGTCCTTTCGGTGAGGGTGACCGAGCCATCCCTCGACGACGTCTTTCTGCATTTCACTGGACGAGTCTTGGAGGCTGCGCCAGTTGAGTAGCGTTATTCGCCTCATCTGGTTCGACATAAAAGAGGAACTCAGTCCGCCTGTCTGGCTTTTCATGGAGTGGATAGTCTTCGGGCTTCAACTAGCCATTTACGGAGCCCTCATATCTCAACTCGTCACATCCATCGAGGATTATTTCCAGTTTTATGCAGTTGGGTTCATAATCATGATGACCTTTGAAGTGGGCTCCCACACTGGACGCCACTTCGTTGAGCACGCCCACGAGGGACGCTTACCCTACCTTCTCAGCCTACCCATTCCTCGCTATCGATTGTTTCTGGCCATAGCTCTAGAGGGCGGAGTGGAATTGGGGCTGATGCTTGCGGTTCCCCTCATCGTAACGTTATCTCTCATAGGAAACCTCACAGCCGTTTCAGTTGCAGCCTCCATTGCCACACTGTTTTGGCTGGGCTTCGGCGTGGCGGGTCTGATGCTGGCCCTCAGCTTCATCGCCTTCAAATCTTCGGATATATACACGGCTATCACCGCCGCCGTGAGCACGCTCATGATACGCTTCAGCACAGTGCTGTATCCTCTCATCTTTCTGCCCGCGTCCTATGCCTCTGCCGCCTTCTTCAGCCCACTCACCTACGGCGCAGACTTGGTTCGTTTGTTTCTGGGATTTGATCCAGGCCTACTTTTGGAACCACGCTATGCGGTGGCGGTTCTTACCGCTTTGGCAGTTGCCACGTTGGGCTTGGGCATGTTACTGTTACAAAGACTTGTTGAGGGTGTGAAGAGCGCTTGACAGAACTCAGACTAATATTGCGGGTCGCTCGCAACGATTTCTCATACTTCTTCCGAACCAAATGGTTGATGGCGGTTCTGTTAAGCCTAAACTTATCCGATATGCTGGTAGTCGCTTTAGTGTACCGAAGACTGATGAGCTTCAACTACTTCCAGTTCTTTGTTCCCGCGGTTGTGGTTATGGGTCTCTTCGCAGCTGCCTTAGACACTGGCAGGCGCATCTGGCTGGTTATCCGCGAAGGCGTGATTCAATATTACTTATCTTTGCCCATAAGTACCCATGGACTCGTCATAGCTTACTTATTAGCAGGAGGGCTTTCAGCCGTTGTATATTCCAGTTCATTACTGTTGATTGCGCTTCTTGTTTTACCAGCACAAGCCGTTGTTAATGTGTTAATCTTAATGCCGTTTCTATTCATCTTGGCCATGGGATTAGCGGGTATAGCAGCCACGCTTGCGGCTTTGGCTTCAACCCATGGAGAATTCTACTTCGCGTACATGCAGATTGCGCAGGTTTCGTTGCTTATCTTAAGCACTGTGTACTATCCGATAGAGGTTATCCAACGCTTCTTACCATCTTTCTTGGTCGGGGTTGCTTCGGGGAATCCCCTTAGCCTGGCGGCTGAGGCTATTCGTCGGTTCGCGTTCATGGGTGCTCCAATCGAACCTTGGTTTCTGGTGAATATGCTGCTCACGGGCATCCCCTTCGCGTTTCTTGGAGCGTTTGCCTACTTAATGGCATTGCGTGTTATTCAGGTTAAGGGTAAACTATGAATCGTCTCTTACGCACTTTTTTACATACTCTTTGGAGTTTCTCATCTGCTTTGCCTGATAGCGCTAACAAAACCGTTTAGGAACAAACAAAATTCAATCAGAACTAGGGCTAAACAGCAAGTTTCTTATTTTGAATAGGTCTAAAATTACAAGAATAGTGTGAGAAAGATGGCTGTGGCTGAAAAGAAGAAGAAATACTACTATTATAAGAAGAAGGAGAAGAAAGCCAAAGAAGTAGTCAAGAAGAAACCCGCCAAGAAAAAGAAGAAGTAGGCTACGTCAAAAACTCTGGGATGCAACGCGGGTCTGTGATAGGGTCAAACTTAGTTAACCGGTCCCCTTCGATTGGTAACACAACCCTAGAAACCATGCCGTGGAGACTGTAGGGTAACCGTATTAAGCGCATGCCTCCTGTTGTAACCCATTCGTCGATTAAAAAACTCTTCTTCTTAAGACTCCTAGCCAGAGTCCGCTTCTCTCTATAACTCCATTTGAACGGCTCCAAGTCAAAAACATGTATGTGAAAACCTCGCCCCGAATAAACAACTCGCACTCTTGAAAACTGTTTTTCCAGTTCCTCAAGAAGCCTGATCGTCTCCTCTTTCACCATTTGGAGTTCTAATTCGCAGAAAGCCAATCCTTGACGACGTTTCATCTTGTCTTCTAACGTTCCATGAACGGGGCAAGTTAAGTTTTCAGGGTCAAGGTCGAAGGCTAACTCCTGCCCCACAATTCTCTGTCTTTCATCGTACACGTTCCTATCGTAATAGGTTGATTCGGGCAGAAACTCCAAGATCTGCGCCTTTACATCGTCCAAGTCTTTGTATTCATCAATGATTATCGTCGTGGAAGCGTCTTCTCCGTATTTTTTGGGAAAAATGTGAGTGTGTCTTCCAATAATGACCGCAAACTTCACTGTGGTGTTTTCATTCCAGTCTTGGAACCACTCCCTCAACCTTTCAGCGTTGAATTCTTTCTGATAAAATTCCTTCCGTTCCTTTAAGGTGGAGTAGCGCATGCCTTTGGGAAGGCTATACCTTGACTGCATGAGTTCTACTGAGCCACCTTGGTTTGGCTTCTAGATACTCTGTCACAAACTTGGCAAACTGAGGGTTAGATGAGTATGATTTCACAATCTGTTCGTTCACCATGACCTTGAGAGTTTTGCCAATCGTGTAGGAGATCAACTCTGCAACGCCAGCCTGTCTTCCCCCGTCTCTTAGTTTTTCAGACAACAGCGCAGTTATGTCAGTATGTTTTCTCTTGATTTCGACTACCCAACGGTCTCCTTCTATGTATGGTCCAGCAACAGTGTCTGGTGAACCCGCATGCTTTCGCAAGAAATTGTCGCATTCAGCCTCCTTCCTTATGGGCGGTCCAAAATGCTTCTTCACCAAGGGAAGCTTGCCGTGCTCCACTTCAAACACAAGCATGTTCAAGTCTTGTTCATCGCTCCAAGCAGAGTCCCGGATGACGTGAAAATCATTAAGCTCAAGCATTTTCCGCAGTGAGCGCTGTGTCTTGTAGAGTTGTCCCCACAAGACGTCTGGAACCGTCTTCACCCTGCCAAACTTGACTAACACAAGCGTTGAACCTCGTCTCTTCATCGCTTGGATTAGTTGCTCAGTGCTAAGGGCGTTTATTTCCAGCGGATAAAAGAAACTCAAACTTGGGCTATGGAGAAACCCTCGGCTCGCAGCTACAAACTCGATTAAGCGTTCTTTTCTCACGGCTGAGGCTGCGTTTCTTCCCTTGTCAACGGGGTCAACGACTACCAATGGCTCTTCAAAGATTTTGAGAAGCTCGCTCTCCCTTCCCTTGTAGTAGCCCTCGTAATCAATCAGCCAAGAGTCTTTCAGGTGGGCTGCTGACGTTAAGACTTGGACAAACGAGTTGTGTCTGAGAGTGAGGAGTTCACAGAGGTAGCCACTGAAGCCTCCAACCTTGATTTCTGCGCCATAAACGCCGATGCCTTTCATAAACCGTTTCAACAGGCGGATTTCACTGCGTAACTGTTCGTTGAGTCTGAGCTTCACGTAGTCTGTGTGAAACGGCGTCCTGTCAGTAGCGCTAATCCACTGGCCTGGTTTCACCTGATAACACGGCACTATGTTCACGCGGGTTGAGTTGACGAAGGCTTCAAGGTAAGGATGCTCTGCAAAGCGTTCAACCTGCTTAAAACCGTGTGTAGCCTCTCTGGCTATTTTCAAGCACACTGAACCAAAGGCTTCACGCGTCAAACTGGTTGGCACACGCATGAAAATATCGATTTCGGGTTCCTCTCGCAACCATGTATCTTTAGCCACCGAACCCTCCATCCTAACCTCAGCCTCAACACCAGCCTTTTTGGCAGCTTTCTTTACTTTCTCCACCAAGTTTTTGGCTAGTGAAAGAACTTTCTTTTTATCTTTCTTGGTTGGAGTAACCCTTTTCAAGACTGCAGCAGAAACCTTTTCAAGAGCTGTCATGGTGGTCTTCAACCAGGGAGTTTTCTAATGACAAACCTCTCTTAGAGTTGAATAGATAGGTCCTTTCGGCGTTAGAACGCTCTTCTTCAACCGTAGACACTCTGCCCTAACAACACCAAAATCGTAGTCCGCTGACTCTTGAAAAAAACGTGCAAGCTCAGCCTTGTTGCGTCCAGTTTTCACTCGGGCAAACGTTAAGTGGGGACTGAACCCTTTAGGGTCTGGTCTAAATCCCAACCCTTGAAGACTGGGTTCTAGCTGACTGAAGACGCTCCTTAATTCATCCGCTCCCTTTCTTATGCCCGCCCAAATCACCCTCGCATAGCGCAGGTCTGGAAAAACACCTACACCATGAATTTGGCAGTCGAAGGCTGAGAACGAAACTTTTTTCATGGCTTCGTGAACCGAGTCGACCATTGTAGGCTTGATGTCGCCCAGAAAGCGCATCGTAATGTGAATGTTCTCGGGCTCCACCATCTTCAAGTCTGCACCTATTCTGACTAGTTTGTCTTGGATGTCTCTAAAACGTTGAAGCACAGATTCATTGTTGAGGTCAAACGCAAGGAAACTGCGAATCATCTCAGACATGGACAAGCCTTCACAACGCTAAATTCCATTAACTTCACGTCTTAAAGGTTTCCACACCAACAGACCGCAAGTGGCTTTAAATCCCAAACATTACTAATCTTCACCCGAAACGGATGCATACATGATGAGGCAAAAACTGGTTCTAGGCGTAGCAGGAATGCCAGGCGCAGGAAAGACTGTAATCACTAGAATGGCTAAGGAGAAAGGATACGCCATCGTGATTATGGGCGACGAAATCAGAGAAGAAACCAAACGCCGAGGACTGGAGCCCACACCCGAGAACATTGGCAAAATCATGCTGAAGCTTAGAGAGGAAGAAGGCCCAACTGTTGTGGCTAAAAAATGCATTCCCAAAATCGCCAACGCCAGCGCAGACATTGTTTTGGTCGACGGCATCCGCAGTCTACAAGAGGTCGAAGAGTTCAAGAAAATTTTCCCCAAACTTGTTCTGATAGCCGTTCATTCTTCGCCTGAGGCAAGGTTTGGGCGCATTTTCCGAAGAAGGCGAAGCGACGACCCTGAGGGATGGGAAGTATTCGTGAAACGTGATTTGAGAGAATTAAGCGTGGGTCAAGGCAGCGTGATAGCCATGGCTGACTACATGATTGTAAACGAAGGAACACTGGAAGAATTCAAAGCTAAGATTCGAGAGGTTCTGGAGGCCGCGATAAAAAAGTGGATGAAGTAAGCGTCTACGTTGAAGCAGACATAAATCCAACCGAGAACGAGGACAAAGTGAAACGCGCAGTTGAAAACATGTTCGGCAACTTGGAGTGGGAAGTCAAGCCTCAAAGACAAGGAAGCCTGCTGATTGCCCGAGGAAGAAGCCTAGACGCATTGACCAAACTTTGCAATTTGCTTCGCAGGGAACGAATTCGAGATGCTGCCAGAGGCGCTCTCTACGAGGGGTTAAGAGATAAATCAATAATTTTTTATTTAAACAAGCAGGTCGCTTACGTGGGACATGTCTCCTTCTCAAAACCAGTGGGAGAATCCCCGCTCGGTCCCATCAGAGTAGAAATCCACTGTGAAAACCCTCGTGAGTTGATTGATTGGCTCGCGCCTAGAACAGCATGACAGACATCTGCGAAAAAACAAAGTGTCAGAGAGGAAAAATAAAATGGAAATAGGCTTGTCGATGCTATTCTGCTTGGGTGAGCCCTTTCCTTCGCTTCTAAAACGTTTAGAAGAGGTTGATGTGAACTGTGTGGAACTTGTAGATGAAGGTCAGCACGCATTGAACAGCAAGCGAGTGAATGCTCTCAGACGTGTAGCCAATTCAAAGGGCTTAGACTTCACTATCCATGCGCCGTTCGTTGACATCAACATAGCTTCACTAAATCCAATATTGCGCAGGGTTATGCTAAAACGCCTAGAAAAGTCAATAGCATACGCTCATCAACTCAAGAGCAAGCAGTGGGTTTTCCACTCAGGCTGGAAGACGGGAATCAGCGAATTCTATCCCAACCTGGACTGGCAACTAAACTTACGGTCTGTGAGAACCCTGCTCGCATTTGCCAAGAAGCATGGTGCTGAAATATCAATTGAAAACACCCCTGACCCCTTTCCATTTTTGCTCAAAAGAATGCAGGACTTCTCGTTGTTCTACAGCGAACTGAGTAGCGACCTGGGCTTGACCTTGGACATTGCGCACGCACATACTGTTCATCAGGCATTAGAATTCATCGAGAGGTTCTCAGACAAAATCGTTCATGTACATGTGAGTGACAACGAGGGAAAGTACGACTCTCATCGCCGAATCGGACATGGAAACATCGATTGGCAAGCTATCGCTGAAGCTTTGAGACGCATCGAATACAAGGGTCTAGTAATGCTGGAGTCGATTGAACACGTGGAAGAAAGCCTTCAAACCATGCGCCAAATCTTCACTTAAAATGATTAACTATCTAAAAGAGGCACCTCAAATTCCATGAAGTCTTCAGCCACATCAACCCTTGAAAAAATTTTTTTCGCCTGCTCCAGCAGCAAAAGCGCATTCTTGTACCTAGAACTCACGTGGGTTAGTATCAACCTCTTCACTCTCGCTTTCTTAGCCGTCTCAGCTGCTTGACTGGGCGTTGAATGCCCATCCTCCACAGCCTTGTCCAACAAATCGTCGTTAAACGTGGCTTCATGTATGAGCAAATCCGCGCCTTCAGTCAGTCTCAGAAGATTATCAGTCGGCCTCGTGTCCCCAGAATAAACTATCTTTCTTCCAGGTCGTGGCGCACCCACAACTTGCTCTGGCTTTACAACTCGCCCAGAAGGGGTCTTAACTTTTTCGCCCCGCTGCAGTCTTGACCACAGGGGTCCTTCTGGCACGCCTAGCGCCTTAGCCTTTTCTGGGTTGAACTTGCCGGGGCGAGGCTTTTCTATCAAGGCGTAGGCTAGGCTTGGAATCACGTGGTCTGTGGGCGTTGCCTTAACCTCGTAGTCTTTTTCTTCGCAGATTTCGCCTTCTTTTTCTATCTCATGGATTTTTATCGGAAAAGTAAGCACGAACTGAACCGTTTCTCGAACTGCGTTAACAAACGCTTTGATTCCAACTGGTCCGTATACATCGAGTTTGTGTTTTCGGTCAAGCAACGACATTGTTTGTAACAAGCCTGGCAAACCCAAAACGTGGTCACCGTGCATGTGAGTAACAAACACCTTCATCCTGCGGTGGAAACCCACACGCGCTCTAATCATCTGTCTTTGCACGCCTTCGCCACAGTCAAACATCAGAACCTCGTTTTTTCGTTTTACAACCACGCTGGGTAAGGCTCGGGCAACTGTGGGGATGCTGGCTGCGGTGCCTAGAAAAATAACTTGTAAACTCATAGCTAGGTTTGCTCCAAGACGGCGATTTCTCTAGTTAGGCTGCGATGCACATAAACAGAATGCGATTCCACATGTTTAAAGCCTAATTCTCCGCCCAGTTTACTAATGTTTATTGACTTTGGAGAAGCTATGCAAACGCGTCGCCCTTGCTGAAGGCAACCGTCAATCTTTGACAAAAAATCCTTGACTAATTGCCCGGTTTCCCGCCCAAGTGTGGTCGCTGACCGCCCATAAGGTGGGTCTGTCACTATGCAGTCAACATTGGAGACTGGAAGATTCTGGGCGTCAGCGACCACTAGACCATCCGGTTGAACGTCGTAGTAAACAAGGTTTCGCAGGCTTCCCCTAACCATACGTCGTTGAGCATCGAACCCGATTACTCTACAGCCTATTAACCCAGCTTCTATGAGCAGGCTGGCTGTGCCGCAAAAAGGGTCCAAAACGAGTTCACCAGCCTTAGGTTGAGCCAAATTCACCATGCACCGAGCCAGTTTAGCGGGCATGGCAGAAGGGTGAAAGAAAGGACGCTTCCGAGGCCGTCGTTCCACGAAAGGCTTGGGGGAAACCTCTGCGAGTTTCAGCCCGAAGACGAATTTATTGTCTGTGAGGACTCCGAAGAAGGTTTTGTCAGGACTGGTTAAACGCACCTTTGCTCCCTTAACCCTGTGTAACAAAACTGCACCCAATCTTCGTTCAAGTTCGCCGCCAACCAGTTGCGGAGCTGTTTTTCTTACACGGCGAACTCTGACCACAAATGTTTCGCCTTTTTTAAGAAAATCTTCCAATGGAGCTGAGCGCACTCTTTCAAGAACCTCTTCAGCAACAGCCTCGCAGTATGTTATTTCAATGTTGCAGATGCGGGTCAAAGCCGCCCTATGAACTATTGACTTCACGCTTTCAACATCGGCTTCAACCCTCATTAATTGTTGGAGTTCTCCAACAGTTTTGCGCCTAAACCCCTCAGCCCTTAAGACGGCTCTCAACTCAGCAAAGGGTAAGGTTGGGTGCTCACCCGACAGCAGAAAGAAGAGTTTAGTCACATGGTGACAGCTCGTTTCCTCAAGGCTTCAGCAATTAGGGGCGCAACTGAAACTTCACTAACCGGGCTGGGCACTGTGTCTGTGCCAGCAACTCCGTCAGCGCCAGCCTTCAAAATCTTGTCTCTTGTGTCTCCGATTAAGAGCGGATGAACACAGGCAGCATAAACTCTTCTGGCTCCTTGTTCCTTGACCCAAGCCACAGCCTTTATCATGGTTCCGCCGCTGCTTATGATGTCGTCGAAGATAATTGTGTCCCTGTTCCTCATAGGCAAGGTCTTCTTCTCAATTGTTACGTTTCCAGTTACTCGGTCGCGTTGGGTTGGAATGTAGTCGCACCCGCCTCTCAGAACCCTGTTTGCCTCTTCTGCCGTTTCCATTCCCTTCTTGCCCAAAGATACAGAGAAAGCATCTTGGAACCCCTTTTTCTTAAAGTGTTGGGCTAAGAGGCTTAGAGCTGAAAGGTCTTCTATGGGAATAGGCATCGTTTCCAGTATAGCTGGGTTGTGAGAGTTCACCGTGATGACTCTGCTCACGCCACAAGTCTTTAACAAAGTCACGATGGTTTTCACGCTAAACGCTTCACCAGGTCTAAAGCGGCTGTCTTGACGAGCGTAAGCGAAGTAAGGCACAACCGCCGTTATGCTCTTTGCCTCCATGTCTTTGGCGTTGTCCGCCATCAAAAAGAGTTGAACAAGGTTCTCATTTTGGGGCGGGCTTGTTGTTTGAACGATGACTACATCTTGATCCTTTATTTTGTCTTCAAATCGGATGTAAGATTCGCCGTCTGGAAAACGCCTAAACTCCACTGGCACAACCCTCGACTTCAACAACTCGGCGATTTTTCGCCCCAACTCAACCGACGCTGGACCAGGAACAACTATCAAGTTTTTTCCCTTCTTTTCTCAGCTTTTCACATTTAGGAGTAAACAGTGAGGCTTTGTTATAATTTTCCCTTAGCCTTTAACTCATCAACAAGTTCTTTTGCTCTGTCAAGTCGAATCTTGCGTTCTTCCACCATGCGGTCTACGATTAGGTCGATAAGCTCGCCTTTGGCGCCTGCGGATATGGCAAAATTTCGTGCGTGTAATCTCATATGCCCCCGTTGGATACCCTCGTGCGATAAGGCTCTCAGAGCCCCCAAGTTTTGAGCTAAACCAACCGCTGCCAACACCTCACCGAATTCATTGGCTGTCTTAACCCCGAGAATCTTTAAGGTTATCTTAGCGATTGGGTGCACCTTGGTGGCGCCTCCGACGATTCCCACAGCCATGGGCAATTCAACTGAGCCGACTAGGTCGCCGTTCTCGTTTTTCTCCCAGGTTGAGAGAGGCTCATAGCGGCCGTTGCGTGCGGCGTAGGCGTGGGCGCCCGCCTCGACGGCTCTGTGGTCGTTGCACGTGGCTATTACAACTCCTATTATGCCGTTTAGTATGCCCTTGTTGTGAGTAGCAGCACGGTAGGGGTCGGCTGCGGCGAAGGCGTAAGCCTCAATGATGCCGTCGACTACTTCTTCTCCGCCCACAGACTTTTTGGGCACCACTGTCCAGGCTCTGGCTAAACGTTTTGTGGCTAGGTTGGATATGATTCGCAGATAGACGCGTCCATGAGTTATCCTCTCAATTAGGGGTGCAACCGCCTCTGCCATGGTGTCGACAGCGTTAGAGCCAAGGGCGTCTCGGCAGTCCACTTGGAGTTCTGTTATCACCATTGGACCCGTGCTTGCATTGATGACTTTAACGTCGAGGTCTTTGGCGCCTCCGCCCAAGGAAACCAGCATTGGATCTTGCTCATTCGCCTTCTTGAGGATCTCATCTTTGGCGGCTAGAATAGCCATCTTTGCTCCGTACGGGTCTTTTATGCGCACGGTTTGAATCTGCCCGATCATGATTGGACCTGTGCTGTTTGTAAAGAAGCCTCCGCCGTCTCGAGCCATCTTGGCTGCGTAGCTGGCTGCTGCCACAACAGAAGGTTCCTCGATGGCCATTGGAATCAGAAAATCCCTTTTGTTGATGAGGAAATTGACGGCTATGCCTAGGGGCACGGGGAAGGCTCCGACAACGTTCTCTATCATGCGGTTGGCTAAGTCTAAGTCCAACGAGCCAGTTGATTGCAGAAGGTTGACTTCCTCGGGGGTTAAGCCTGCAAACTCTTTCACAAGTTGAACACGCTCTTTTGGGCTGAGTTTGTAGAACCCAGAAATCTGAGATGACTTACCCATGTGGACCACTTTTAGCCTCAGTTAACTATTTCTCGATGATATAAGAACTTAGCTACGTTCCGAAGACGCATAACTTATATTCTTCTATTAAAAAACATAACAATCCTAATCCAGAAATAGTTGTGAGGTTAAGGCCCATGGGCAAAAACATCGTTGTGCTTGGCGGTGGAGTCGGGGGGCTCGTAGCCGCCAACAGATTGCGCAAGAAACTCGGAAGAGAGCACAAAGTCTTCTTGGTCGATAGGAGGATTAAGTACGAGTTCACACCTTCGTTTCTTTGGCTTATGATGGGATGGAGAAGAGCAGATCAAATAGTTAGAGACTTAACTCGACTGGGCAGGAAAGGAATCGAATACATCAACGCCGAGGTTACAAAGATTGACCCAACTAACAGAACTGTTAAGACAACGGTGAAAGACTTCAACTATGATTACCTCATCGTTTCCCTAGGTGCAGAGTTGGCACCTGAAGCGGTGCCCGGCTTTTCCGAGAGCGCCTACAACATCTACGACCGAGTTGGGGTTGAGATGTTGCGAGACGCTTTACAGGTTTTCTCCTTTGGAACCTTGCCCGTTCTTATCACAAGTCTTCCATTCAAATGCCCCGCCGCTCCCTACGAAGCCGCGTTGCTTGCCGACCATTACTTGCGAAAGAAGAGATTACGTGATAAAGTGGATCTACAGGTCTACACACCTGAAGGATTACCTATGCCCGTGGCTGGACCAGTTGTGGGAAACGCTGTGAAACAGATCTTAGAACAGCGCAACATAGGTTTTAACCCAACCATGAAGGTTGTTTCAATTGACCAAAAAAAGAAGGAGGTAACTTTCGAGAAGGGCGAAAAAACCAACTTCGACCTAATCATAGGGGTTCCGCCCCACAGAAGCCCAAATGTTGTGAAGGAAGCCGAATTGACCGACCAAACAGGGTGGGTTCCAGTGGACAAGGGGAAATTGACAACTCGTTTCGACGACCTTTACGCAATTGGGGACGTGTCGTCCATAAAACTGCCTTCGGGTAAGATGTTGCCTAAGGCGGGAGTGTTCGCCCATTTTGAAGCCGAAGTTGTGGCTCACAACATAGTCGCTGACATATATGGAATTGGAACCCAGAGAGAATTCGAAGGAAACGGTTACTGCTTCCTTGAAACAGGCTTCGGCAAGGCGGGAATGGCTACAGGCAATTTTTATGCCGACCCTGAACCACAGGTGAAGTTGCGCAGGGCTCACTGGATGTGGCATTGGGGCAAGATTTTGTTCGAGAAATACTGGTTGTGGCGTTGGTTCTAATCACCGGCGACTTGAATTCTTCGAACAAGAGTTGGAGGCGTGAATTCTAAGTTCAGCCTATGAAGGTTCTGTTTTATTTTCATTGGGTTATTAAGTAAGGCACGCATTCCATTGACATGGGCTGCTCCAACCAACGCCAAAATGTTTGGATTTTCTACAGTCCTTAAGCCTTCGGAGGCTATCCAAGCTAGTCTTGCAGCCATGAGGGTGTCTCGCTCGTCGATTAAAACTCGCCATATCGCAGCCTTAGACGCAAACATGTGTGCTCGCTGAGAAAATTGGTGCCTAGACATATCTATGAGCCATATGTTGGCGTCTACGTTTCCCATGGCTTCGGTTGCGCCTATGAACTCGCACTTGTTGGTGCACGCCCCGTTTTCTGGGCAGATGGCGCAGTCGTTGTTGAGGGTTCGGAAACGTTCGAGGTCGAGTTCGATGGCTAGGTCGGTGGGTTTTAGCTTGTTGACTGCTCGAACTGCTTCGAAGAAGCTGTGACTTGTGAAGTGGGTTGTGCCTAAAATGTAGACGAATTGGTTGTAGTTTATGTCGTAGATTTCTGCTTGCACAGTGAAGGCTTCCTTCATTCATTACTCAATTTTTATGGTGTGCCTTCGTTCCTCAGTGGCTGAGGTTTTCTTTTTTGGAATAGTGACTTCTAGCACACCGTTTTTGTAGTTGGCAACTGCTTTGTCGGATTCCACGTCTTTTGTGGGCAACTCAACGGATTTGAAGAAGTTTTTGGCTTTGATTTCAGCGTGTCCCTCTGTGACGTTGAGTTGTATGTCGTCTTTCTCGACGCCAAGCAACTCCACGTAGAGTTTAACGTTGTCTTTATCTTCGAACACGTCTGTTAGTGGTTCACGAACTTCATCCTTGATTTGCTTGGGCAGTTTCAGCGGTTGCGACTTGCCCAATTGGAAGCGTCCTCGGGCAACATAACCCTTCACGCCTGGTTCTTCGATTGGTTTGATGTCCCACTCACCCTCAAGTTTTCCGTTTCGAAGGGCTTTTTCGATGTCTTCCATTTCTTTGAACATTTTCTTGGTTAATCTCTTGTAGAAGCTGTCTACGTCAGTGAAAATGTCTTCAAAATCATCTGGCATCTCTGTTTTTCACCTCCTACAACTCATCCATAGCCTTAAGCAAGCGTCTGAGTGCGAGGCTGAGCATGAGAAACTCTGCCACCCCCGGGTCGGAAGCTTTGTACTTGCCGTCTGGAGACTTGGTTAAAAGACCGCCTTCCCGCAGTTTTCGGGTGCCTTCCCATACGATTTTGGGGTTTAAGTCAAGGTCTTTCATGAAGTCGGCGAAGCTGAGGGTTAGGTCGTCGTCTCCGAAGAGACGGGTCATCATTTTGAGACGCGTCTCGTGAGACAAGGCATCGAAAAGTCGAGTGAATCTCTCATGCTCCCGTTCAAACGAGGCTAACTCGTTATCTAGGCGGTCTCTGCGCCACTCAGCCATCGATAACGGCATCTCAAAAACGATTTTGCCGTTTCTGAGCAACTGCAGTTTGAGTTTCACCAAGACTCTAACCTCATTAAAGCTTACTTACCATTAGGTAAGTAATTACCAAACGGTAATATAAGCCTTTTGTTGAACTTGAGCGGCAAACTTATATAGATTTTCATATTATCATATGAATATAGCGATTCACCCATGCACAAAAAAGAGTTAAACGGACATAAAGTCGGAGAAGCCATCAGCGACTCCACTAGAGCGCAGATTCTTAAGCACCTTATTCGAGCCTATCCGAATTCATTGACCATGAGCAACATTGAAAAAGCGTTGTCTAAACCCGTGAGCCCAACCACAATATCGTTTCATCTGCGCAAGCTTCGCGAAGCCGGATTAGTCACGTCTAACGGGCATAAGAAGGGTTTCCGTGCCTTGAACCAAGCTTTCAACATAGTCATAGACAATGATGGCGTGCGTGTAAAAGAGGGAAAGAAATAAAATGTCAGCGTCACAGCCTCTGCATGAAGCTATGTTGTACAAGCAGTTGCCAGAGAAAAGAGTTAGATGTTTCCTTTGCGCCCGACTCTGCAACATCCCGGATGGGAAAGTGGGCTTCTGTTTGGTTAGAAAGAACGAAGGTGGAAAACTCCACGCTCTGGCTTATGGCAAAGCCTGCTCTGTGGCTGTTGACCCTATCACCAAAAAGCCTTTGGCACACTTTCACCCTGGCGCCTTAGTCCTTTCCATAGCCACTGGAGGCTGCAACTTTCGATGCGAGTTCTGTGACAACTGGATGATAAGTCAAGAGAAAGGAGTCGTAGGAAAAGAGTTTCCACCAGAGGAGGTTGTTAAGGCAACGAGAGACAACGGTTGCCATGGGATTAGCTACACTTACACTGAACCAACCATATTCTTCGAGTATGCCTATGACACAGCAACCTTGGCCAAAAAAGTCGGCTTCTTCAACACCTTCGTTACAAACGGCTACATGACAACAGATGCAGTTAAGACAATAGCGCCCGTCCTAGACGCAGCAACAGTGGACTTCAAAGGAGGCGCAGACCCAGAATTCTACAAGAAGTTTTCAGCTGTCCCTTCAGTTGAGCCCATATATGAATCGCTGAAGGAAATGAAACGACATAACATTCATGTGGAGATAACTAACTTAGTCGTGCCCAAGATGGGAGACTCATTGGACAGAATTCGAGAACTCGCCCTGTGGATAAGAGACAACATGGGCAAAGACACGCCGTTCCACTTGTTGCGATTTCACCCAGATTACAAGCTAACCGAAATTCCTTCGACGCTCATAGCGACTTTGGAAAAAGCCTGCGACATATCTCGAGAAGTCGGGCTCAACTATGTTTACATTGGAAACGTGCCAGGTCACCCTTACGAGAACACGTATTGCCCCAACTGCCACGAACTAGTAGTCAAACGCTTCAGCTTCGAGGTCGTCAAGTGGAACCTAACAAAAGACATGCGCTGCCCAAAATGCGGCTACGACATAGCAATCAAAGGACAGTTTGAACCCGCTGGTTTCTCTCACCCTTACTCTCTGATTTAAAGCAGTTTTCAGCCTGAATCCAGCCTTCTGATAGCTTTTCTGTGAACGAATCTCTTATTTGAGAGAATTTTGAAAAAGAATAAACAAAAGTTGGTCCTTATGTCCCACAGAACCTCACGAATTGCCGAGGCACTGGTTCGTTCTGGCGCCTTAAAGTTTGGAATGTTTACGCTCAGGTCAGGTCTTTCCAGCCCTTATTATATTGACCTCACGTGGTTGCTTTCTTCTCCGAGAGACTTCGAATGTGTCGTGGAGGCCGTTACCGATGAGATAAGACAAGTTCAATCTCACGTCACCGTGGATAAGCTGGCTTCAGTAGAGTTGAAGGGTGCCTTGCTCCTCCCCAGCGTCGCCAACAAATTGAACTTGCCTTGTCTAGTTGTAAGGAGAGAAAAGAAAGAGTACGGCGTGACCGGTAGAATAGCGGGCGGCGCGGTGAATAAAGGAGAGAACATACTATTCTTTGACGACGTGGTCACGGATGGGAGATCAAAGCTGGAGGCGATAAAGCCTCTCAAAGAGTGGGGAGCAAAGGTTGAAACAGTCTTGGTTGTGATAGACAGAGAACAAGGCGGCAGGGAAAATCTTGAGACGTTGGGCTTCAAATTTCGGGCGGTTGCAACGCTATCAGAACTCGTAAACGCCCTCTCAAGGTCTCGCAAAATCACTGAAGAGCAAGCAAAGGAGATTCTGAACTACGTTAAGAAGCGGGTTGAATAATCAAGTTATTACTCGTGCTTAGATTGCTATGAGAACTCTTTTATTGTTCATCTGAGTTTTGGAATTTACTTTCGCCATGGAAGAGGACTGAGAATGGCTTTCAGAAGGAACATTCTGCTGTTGTGCGCGATATTTATGCTGAGTTCCCTAGCAACGAATCTCATCGGTCCCTTCCTATCTCTTTACATTGTTTCGTTAGGTGCATCTGTGACAGAGCTTGGTTTGGTCATCGCTATATCCGACGCCGTGACAGCATTGTTGCTCATACCCAGTGGAACACTCTCAGACAAGTATGGGCGGAAAAAACTACATATTCTTGGAACCTTCCTCGTTATTTTTCCACCCTTGATGTATACTTTCGCAGTTCATTGGTTTGAAGTTGTTCCTTGGATAATTCTCTCAGGCGTGGCTCTTGGTCTCTACATGCCTATTCGATGGTCTATTCCAGCTGACGTTTCCACGGTTGAAAAACTTGCCACGGCGTACAGCTGGACAAACGTTGCTCTTCTAACAGGATCAACACTTGGTCCATTACTGGGCGGTCTCATAGCCGAGGCTTTCAACATAAAAACCCCTTTTCTTGTTTGCTTCTCACTGCTGTGCATAGCGTTTTTGCTGACATTAGCGCTTCAAGAAACGGGAAAGAAAAAGGAACCAGTCCAAACCATGCAGCAGATTGACGAATCGCCCAAGGCAATGCGCTTTTCTGCAGTGATTGCCCTCTTCTCGCTGATCAACATACTGCAAGGCGCGGGTGTAGGACTGTTCTTCACCCCACTTTCGGTCTTTGTAGTGCAAAGGTTTTCGGTAAGCGACGCGCTTGTCGGTTTTTTGTACGCTGTGGGCTTTGGTTTAGCCTCTACAGTTGTGCAACTGCCAGGTGCAAAATTGGCTAATCGTTATGATCGAAAGAGACTAATGTTGGTGACGTTCGTGGTTTCGGCTCCTTTCTATGGGCTGTTTGCCTTGTCTTCGGGGCTTGTGGAGCTTTTCTTGTTCATGTTCTTGTCAAACGCTCTTCTAAATCTCTGCTGGCCCGCTTTTCAAGCGTTGATGATGGAGTTAACGCCGTCGGCTAAGTGGGGTCTCATGAATGGCATATCTGGGACAACGTTTTGGGTAGGACTGATGGCGGGCTCCGCTGCTAGTGGCATTCTATGGGATTCTTTCAGCATGTTCGTCCCATTCTACATGTCAGCTATTGTCTTTTTCTTAGCTGTGGTTCCAGCGCTATTTCTGAAAGAAACAAGGTCTTTCAAAACTTGAACCCTTGAATATAACGTGTTGTTCTGTAGTTTCATCCCTACTCCATAATTTAGGGCAAAATCTTCTTCAAGTCTTCTGGTCTAGAAATCACTTTGCTCTCAAGCATTTTTTTCACTATGCTCTCTCTTGCAACAATTTGAGTCGTGGACCCGGCTTTTTTAAATAGATCTTTGGGCATCCAGCGTTCGATTAGGTCCCATGTGTAAGTCATTTTAGGCGATTTTTCTCGGTCAACAACCGCTATAAATAAGTTCAGTTGCAACTGTTCTAGCGCCTTCGTAAACTTGCTCTTTTGTTCCTTTCCCATGAGTTTCAGTTCTTTTCTTAGGTTTGTTGTGGAAGTAGCACCGTGTTGCGTCAGATAGTTGAGTATTCTTCTCGCTGGCTCATTTAACTCCTCTCTATTATGATACAACTTGAAGATGTGAGGAAAAATTTCCAGCGATACTAAAGTGACCTGCTTTCCCACGAGTTTGCCGTAGTAAATCTTCTTCTGTTGGGCTAAATTGTCGGACCAAGCCCACGCCTTCTCGAATTTTTCTTCTTTGCTCTTTCCGGCGGTAGCACCGTAGAGACTCGGAAAGTGAGTGTCTTTTATAGGAAACAATGTGACAAGTCCGTGTTTTTCTATGAAAGCCAAAGCTTCTTTTTCCGTGTGAATCATGTCTTCTTGCATTTTTTCTGTTTCTCCACTTGCTCAGTTTTGTAAATTGGTATCACATATTATAAAGGAGCGCTTGGCTAATTACAAGTGGATGATACTGATGTTCGATAAGATTCTTGTGGCTGTTGATGGTTCTGAGCATTCTAAAAAAGCGTTGTATTATGCCTTGGAGTTGGCGGAAAAGTTTGACGGAAAAATCACGTTGATTCATGTTTATTCCATTGTGGTGCCTTTAGTTTCCCCAGTGGATGCATCCTCGGCTCCAATCTTAACTCCTTCAACCTCTGCTGCTGTGGTAACCAGGATAGCTGAAGAGGCGAAGCAGATGAGCAAACGAATTCTCGACGAGGCGGAGCAGATTGCGAAAGAGCGCGGGATCTCAGTGGAGAAGGTTTTGAGGGAGGGGGACGCCGTGAGGGAGATAGTGGCTGTAGCCCACGAGGGAAAATTCGACCTCGTAGTTGTGGGACATAGAGGCTTGAGCAAGTTGAAGGAATTGTTGTTAGGCTCAGTTAGCGAAGGTGTGAGCCATAAAGCACCGTGTCCCGTTATGATAGTGCAGTGATGCCTTATTATAGCGACTAATCGCCTTGTAGGGTATACCATGGAGTTGGGAGACGGCTCAACAACTAACCTGTATAAATGGATGATTGCGTCTACTGTTTCATGAGAGACGAACCTATCATGTGGTCGGTTTGGAGACCTGATGCTTTTGCAGTGCTGCAGGACAAGAGGGCTAGGCAGGGTTTAGCCCGTTACTTCGATGTTATGCAAGACGATAAGCCAGCTAAGTTTATGATAGCCAAGAAGTTGTCAGTTGACTTCAGCCGTGAAGACTCGTTGGAGCGGTTGTGGACGCTTCATGATAGGCTTACAGATGAGTATGCCCGCTTGGAGAAGCAGATTGACAATGGGCAGACAAACTTAGAGGCGTTGGAAACGCCCGAGAAATCTTTCCTTGACTTGAAGGTTGAAATCGCCAGCCGCATTCTTGAAAACTGTCACTTCTGTACTCGTAGGTGTGGAGTTAACAGGCTCAGCGGTGAATTGGGACTCTGGTGCAAGTGTGGCACGCAGATTACGGTTTCAACTATGTTTGAGCACATGGGTGAGGAGCCTGAACTGGTACCTTCGGGAACCATTTTCACGTTAGGCTGCACGATGCGTTGCAAGCACTGCCAGAACTGGACCATTTCGCAGTGGTTTGAGCAAGGCGAGATTTTCACGCCTGAGAGGTTGGGGAAAGCGGTTGAGCACTTGCGTAGGGGTGGTTGTCGAAACGCGAATTTAGTGGGTGGAGAGCCTACGCCTTGGCTTGAGCAATGGTTGGAGACGTTTAAGTATGTAAATGTGAACGTGCCCGTGGTTTGGAACTCCAATTCTTATTATAGTGAGGAAACTGCACGGTTGTTGGCAGGTTTTGTAGATGTTTACCTGCTCGATTTTAAGTATGGCAGCAACGAATGCGCCACCCGCATCTCAGAGGCGCCCAACTATTGGGAAGTGTGCACCCGCAACCACCTATATGGTAGAAGGTACGGTGAACTCCTTATACGGGTATTAGTCTTGCCTGAGCATCTGGAATGCTGCACAAGGGTTATTCTGAACTGGATTGCTCAGCGGTTGGGAACGTGGGTGCGCACGAACGTGATGTTGCAGTACCGCCCTGAGTGGCGAGCTCACGAAGTCCCTGAGTTGAGGCGAAGGCTCACAAGAGAGGAAATGGAGAGAGCTGTTCAATTAGCCAGAGAAGCGGGATTAACAAACTTTATCACTTAGATTTTTTCGCTTATTTTTTCCTTAAAGCTCTTAAGCTAATTGCTGTCATAGAAAGGCTAATGAAAAGTGGTTCTAGTGAGCAGACGAAGGATTTCTTCAGCATTACTAGCCTTTTTGTTAGTCTCACTCAGTATGCCCCTTTTTGTGACGAGCGGTTGGGCTTGGAGTAATGGGGGCTACAGCGATGACCCAATTAATCCAGACTATGGAACACACGATTGGATTGCTCAGCACGCTCTGGACTGGTTGCCTTCAAACGAGACACAGTACATTTTAGATAACCTCGCTGTCTACCTGTATGGAACAGAGCTGCCAGACAACGGTCAGGCGCCCGACGGTATTGGGGACGCTGCCGCTAAACATCACATTTATTACAACTCTGCAGGCGAAATGACTGATAATTCAGCCGCGGTTCGAGCAGCAACTGAATACACTAGGACATTGAGTTTTCTGAAGGCAAAGGATTACGTTAGTGCGGCAAAGAACGCTGGAATAATGAGTCACTACATTGTAGACATGGGTGTTTTCGGTCACGTGATGGGTTCAAACACGGATTGGGGCGATGAAACGCACCATGATGACTACGAAGACCACGTGAACAAGAAAACTTCGAGTTGTGTGTGTGCAGAATTCAATTCCTACCTCTCTTTCGATGGCAACCTCACTATGCTTTCGGCTTATGATGCTGCAAAAAATCTTGCCTATGACACAACATTTGACATCGACGGAAATTTAACGAGCGTCTGGATGGACCAAAACTACGACTGGAACAATCCAACCTTTAAGAACAGAGTGGGAGAATCCCTTAACCTTGCAGTCAACTACTTTGCGGATGTGTTGCACACTCTTGCGGTTGAGTCTGCAACTGAATCGGGGTTGGCTGAACCGCTTACGTTGTGGGCGATAGCAGTCGCAGTTGTGACTGTGGCATTAATAGTAATGGGAGCGATTGTCTCCTCGAAGCGCAAGCCCAGCACACACAAGCACTGAACTACACTTATCATAGAGTTAGTTGGATCATAAGTTGTCAAGCGAGGAACCCATAAGCAGAAAGCCCAGCAAAAAGAGCCCCACAAGGAAAATCGGGGGCAGTATCCACCACCAGGCTAAGTTGCTGAAGGCTCCGAATCCGAAGGCTGACTGAAGCATTTGTCCCCATGTTATGATTCTTGGAACACCGAATCCCAAGAAATCTATGCCCAACAATAGTAACAACACGCTCCCAACGGTCAGACAAAAGTTGGCTAAAAAGTCGATGAACAAGTTGACGATTTTGTCTCCGGGTGTAGTTCCTTTGAATTTCTGGTCAGGGGCTCGAATTAGATAGGTGTTTCTGAAGGCTTTGGCTGTCATTGCGGGAAGCCAAGGCAAAGTGAGAAGCACAAAAAGTAGTATGCTTGGACCTGATATCGAAATGTAGACAAGAAATAGCAGCAAGACGGGCATTATTAGCAACGTGTCAACAAAAGCCATTATGATATGGTCAACCCAGCCTTCAAAGTAACCAGCCAAAAAGCCGAATGGAAAGCCCACAGCCAAAGCCAACAGCGCGATTGGAAGAGCAATCAACATTGCATTTCTTGTGCTGTGAACCAGCTGACTGAAAATGTCCCTTCCTTCATTGTCTGTCCCAAGTAGTCCATGAACCAATCCTGGAATGGTGAATACGCTGTCTTCCACCTTTAGGTTGATCTTCGAATTTGTTGTTATCGGGTTCAGGGTTATGTCAAATGTAACACTGTATGTGCCGCGCTGATCGAACCATATTTGCGCTACATTGTCAATGCCAGGAGTGTACTGTCTCTGACTCATCCAAAAATACTCTGTGGATTGAATTTCTACTAACCGGCGCGCATCCGCTTGTCCTAAGTAACTCCAGAGGTTGAGTTGTTCACCTTGAGGGTTGAAAAGATTCACTTCAAGCTGATACCCTATTTGTGTCACGTTTTCTGCACTCAAGCTTAGTTGAAATTTGAACGAATTTGGTGGAAGGTATTGATAAGTGAAGTTGGAGACTAAGCGGATGTTTACTTGCTGGGTTGTAGCTGCTTCAAATTGAAGCGCTATCCTCTTACCCCATTCAATATCAATTGGGCTCTGCTACAGTGTCCAATCTAGCGAAATATTCTGTGTCGGGGGCAAATCTCTGTTTTGTGGAAACATTGTTGCCCACTGGGGCATGGCGAAGCTTTCGGCGACACCTCTACTATAAATTGGGTCATAAGGCGCTATTAATGGACCAATTGCGGCTAAAACAACGAGTGCGAGAACAATCACTAAGCCTATCAGAAAACCTTTCCGCTTCAGAATAAATTTGAGCCAGTTCTTGCCCGAGAAAGTTGGATTCCCACTGCTTTTGAGCGAAGCTTCAACTTTAGCGTCCAAATCTGTTCGTATTCCACTTAGACGCTGTATCAAATCGAAAAGTATAGACAAGGAGCCAAGCCCCACTGCAAGCACGAGTAACATTACAAACGCCCCGACCACACCATTTAAATCCATAGCTTGGAGGCTTACAAACAAAAACCGTCCTAAGCCAGGCAGTGAGAAAACATATTCAATCAAGATGAGCGCTGAAACTGTGATAGTGAAGTCTATTGTCGTGCAAGGGAATAATAGTTTCTTCAAGAGACTTCGCGTTGTGTAAGGCGAACCGCTGCTCCAAATCACCAACAGACCTCTTGCCAATCCAACCAAGACCAGAGAGAGCACTGGCAAAAACAAGTGCCATGCAAGGTCGGCAATGGAAGCGAATAGTTCAGTGGGCGGCGGAATACTGTGTAAGCCCGCTGAAGGAAAGCCCCGAAGGTAGAAAGCAAATACCAAGAGAACAAATAAGCCTGCTAAACCTGTAAAACCGAAGACATAGCCGTGGAGCGAATGCGCCAAAGTGGATGGTCTGCGTCTACCACGCTTGAAGGCTAGAGCGAAACCAGTTGTTATTAACGCAGTAAAGATGGCAGAAAAACCGACTACGAGAAGGGAATTTCCCAATCTAAAACTGAGCTCGAAAATGACAGGATTTCGCGTAAGATAAGAATAGCCGAAGTTTCCTCGAAGCACATTAAACAGAAAAGTCGTCGGATTCTCAAGTCTTACACGCTCTTCATCTCTCATTTCAGGCGTGAACCTTGGGTCAGGTCTCATGAAAGGCCAGATTGCGAAACAAAAAACGGTAACCACCAAGAAGAACAGCAGAATCAAAATAACAGGCTTGATTATAACAGGAAAGTACCTTTTAAAAACTTCACCCATTAACTCCACGTTCCCAAAACGTGCTTAGATTTCCGTTTTAAGGATATTTAAAACTTGGCATACACATGGTTTGCCCTCATCTAGACCAAATAAAAACGACAACACCATAACCCAAACCTATTTGGATCCAAATAGACGGGCTCTAGACCCCCCTCTACCCGTCTCTGTCTCAATCAGCGCCTATTAGGATCCAAATAGAGGGCGTAGGTCTACCTTGCGCACACACACTCACTCTTCCACAAACCAAAAGGTATTTGTTCACGGTTCAAACCCATATCATGAAGAACAAAACAAAAGGCGAAAAAACAACATGCCCTACTGCCCAGAATGCGGAGGCGAAATGCAATACACGCCGGCTATCAAACGCTACGCCTGCAAGAGCTGCGGCCTATCCCTAACACATCAAGAACTCATCGAACTAAGAGAACAACTGAGACCCGCAACAGAGACAGAAGAAGAACAAAAGCAGAAACAACGCCGAGAATACCTTAAATGGTGGCTGAGCAACAAAAAGAAGTAGCCTAGGCGTAGAGCCGACGTTAAACGTTAAGGTAGGTAACATGCTTCTCGATTAATCTTGACCAACTATCCTCAAAACATATTCTGAATTCATAATGCTTAAGCACATTCCATGCTGCAGTGTAATTTTGAACTAGGGATGCGTGAACCATGAAAAAAGAGTTGAAACTACTCTTTATTTTGGCAGTCATAATCCTCGAAACGCTTCTGCTCACAAGTAAAATGGTCTTTTTTGCTGCGGATGCAACTTATGTAGAGGGCTACATAACACAAGACACAGTTTGGACCCTAACAGAAAGCCCGTTTGTAGTATCCAATAACATAACCATTCAAAACGCTCAACTAACCATTGAGCCAGGGGTGGAAGTTAGGTTTGGAGGACCCTTCTCAATCAACGTGGAGGAAAACGGAACCATCTATGCGGTTGGAAAACTCAACAATAATATAACTTTTACGTCAAATAAAGACGAACCCCAAGCGGGAGACTGGGACACGATTAAGTTCAAAGGCGCAGTACCATCCACTTTAGAATACTGTGTCCTAAGGTACGCAACAAACGGAATAACCATCATAAACAGCAATGTGACAATCAAATACAGCGATATAAGTGGCAGTTATCAAAATGGCATCATCATATTGAACAGCACAGCAAAAATCCTGAACAATCAAATAAATGAAAACACGCAAAATGGAATTTTAATAGACAATGGCGTTGTAGACGCCCAAGACAACACAATAAGCGATAACTTGAACAGCGGCATCTACATAACGGGTGCGAGTCAAGTCAACGTACAGAACAACATCATTAGGGCAAATGAAAACGGCGTACTGTTAACAGGGAACTCAACCATGAGCGCAAACATAATCCGAAACACTATGCTGTCCAACAACCAAAGCGGAATATACTTGGACTCGAATGATTTCAGCAATATTGTTATTCTCTACAACACCCTTTCAGCAAACAACAAAGGATTCTATGTTTCTGGTCAAACAAGCACACAGATAACCAATAACTCCATCTCATACAACACTGTTGGAATATTTTATGAAAAAAACAGCCACAGCGCCCACTGGAACGACATATATGGTAACTCATGGGGCATGGACGTAGAATCAGAAGCCTCTGTCAACGCAACATACAACTATTGGGGCGACGAAAGCGGCCCCTACCACGCATCACTGAACCCTTCAGGGAAAGGCAATCCCGTAGGCGGCAACGGCGAGACTCTAGATTTTGTATTCTTTTTGACCGCTCCAATAGGCTACATCAATCAACGCCCAGTGGCTAACCTACTGACCGACAAGACCTTGGTCCCGCCAAACCAGCTTGTTTGGTTTATCGCTGTTAATTCAAGCGACGACAGGCAAGTTAATCAATACTTTTACGATTTTGGAGACGGAACAAACAGTAGTTGGACAACGCTGTCTATTTTTGTGCACAAGTATTCTTCAGTGGGGAACTACACTGCGCGAGTCGTAGTGAGAGATGACTTCGATGTTACCAGCACAAACGCAGCCAACGTGGAGATAACTGTTCAAGAACTGACACCGATAGAGGTTTCGCTCACTCTTGCCCGTTCCACAGTCGGTTCTGAAGGGCAAGTTTCAATCACTGTTTGGACAAGTGTCGGAACCTCAAAGATTAGATTGGTTTCAATCATAAAAGGAAGCTTAGAAATTTCATTCGATTTCACAAACTCAACTGGTTACTTGACCACAACGTTTACAGCGCCAAAGGTAGATGAACAAACAGACGTAAGAATAATTGCAACGGCTTCAAAGAACAGTTACGCAGACGGCTCCGACTACGAGTATTTGAGAGTTCTGCCGCCCCTTTCTGTGCAGGTTTTCGCTGACCCCAATTCGATAAAGTCTGAAGCATCCACACACGTGATTGTTCACGTGACCCACAAAGCAAATCCAATCCCAGAAGCAACCATCACGATGTCGTCGGATAAAGGTAGCTTCTTGGCAGAAACTGGATACACTGATTTAAACGGTTCTCTTGCATTCACTTTCAACGCTCCGCAGGTCATAACACAAACCAACGTCACTGTCACTGCAACAGTTAGAAAGAGCGGTTACTTGGAAAGCATGGGGCAAACAAGGATAACCGTAAACCCAAGAGTACTTGCTGTTCAGGTTATTCCTAATCAGGGCATATTCGAGTCTGAAGCTGCATTAAATATGACGGTGCATGTAACAGACGAAGCGAAACCTGTTGCTGGAGCCAACGTGACAGTATCGTCGGACTTAGTCGGATTGTTTTCACCTTCCACAGGAACCACTAATTCGAATGGCGACTTCAAATTCGTCTACGTTGCTCCAAAAGTAACAACGCAAGCAAATGTCACAATTACTGCCAGTGCAGCGAAGAGTGGTTACATTAATGGAGAGAATCAAGCAAAGATACTTGTCAACCCGGTGTCAGGCGCTGAAGCAGGCTTGCCGTTGACAACGATACTCTTAATCTTGATTCCAGTGGTTGTGGTTGCTATTGTGGCTATTCTAATCAAAATGAAAATAATCGTCATTGGACACGAAGAGTCTTAAGGCTCAAATCATCTTTTCTGTAGGGTTCCTGAAAGCACAAAAGCCTAGCAGCAACGCTTTGAGGGAAAAGCAGTTATTATCCTAACTGCAGAGTAGATGCATGGTTTTCTTGTAGACGTGACCAGAAATGACGCAACAAATCGAAATCATCTGCGTTGGAAATGAACTCCTAATAGGCAAAGTTGTGAACACAAACGCTCAGTGGCTCGCCAAAAGAATCACAATCCTTGGCCTAAACGTCAACCGCATCACAGTTATAGGAGACAACGTAGCGGAAATCTCAGCCGCCATAAAAGAGGCTCTGAGCCGCAAGCCCCAATTCATCATAACAACAGGAGGGTTGGGCCCAACATTCGACGACAAAACTTTAGAAGGTGTCGCCAAGGCGTTGAGACGTCCTCTTAAGGTTCATCCTCAAGCGCTAAAACTAGTGGAAGAAAAGTACCGCAGGTATGTTGAAGAAGGCAGAATAGAAAAGATAGAGCTGACTCCACCGCGTGTCAAGATGGCTAAACTGCCCATCGAGTCCAATCCTTTGCGGAATCCTGTTGGAACTGCACCAGGAGTGATAACCAAGCATAATAATGTAACCCTAATTGCGTTGCCTGGTGTCCCATCTGAAATGGAGGCTATATTCGACGAATCGGTTGCTCCTTTGATCAAAAAGGCTGCCGGCGACGTGACTTTTTATGAAACTGAAGTCGATGTTGACGGAATCATGGAGTCAGACATGGCGCCTCTGATAGACCGAGTCATGCATGACAACCCTTACGTTTATGTTAAGTCGCATCCCAGCCGCAGCGGAGAAGGCAAACCCCATCTGGAAATCCATTTATCAACCACAGCCGAAGATTCCACCATAGCAAAGAACAGAGTCAGCAAGGCGCTCATTCAGATCACTGAATTAGCGCAGTCCAGAGGCGGAAAAACAAGACTCACAAAAACAAAATAAACTTCTTCACAGAAACACTTCAAAGTGCTTGCGTGAGTTATATTGCACAGCCAAAAGATAATGGTTCCCTCGTTTGAACAACTCGAAACTATTTACGACGCCATAGTGATTGGTGCCGGTCCCGCTGGTTTGGCAGGCGCCATCTATCTGTCAAGAGCTAATATGAAGACTCTGATTTTAGAGGCAGAGAAAAAAGGTGGTAGACTCCCGGATGTAAAACTCATTGAGAACTATCCTGGTTTTCCATCCGTGACAGGCGAAGAACTTGCGGAACGCATGATTAAACAGGCTAAGGCAAGTGGGACAGAGATTTTGTGTCCTGCAAGAGCGATACGCTTTGAACTGCAGAGCAACCCCAAGACGGTGTGGACAAGGGACAAAGAATTCCGAGCCAAAGCTGTTCTCATTGCCATAGGTGTCCAAAGAAAGAGGTCAGAGATTCCTGGTGCTAGAGAACTGCTCGGAATGGGTGTTTCCTATTGCCCTGTATGCGACGGGACGCTTTTCAAGGATAAGGATGTAGCCTTAATTGGCGAGGACGAAGAGACAATTTCAGATGGGCTTTACCTCTCCGAACTTGTTAACCGAATTCACCTGATAACGGCTAGTTTGACCCCTCACTACAAGCAAGAAAGTCTTGAAAAGTTGCTGGCTAAACAAAACGTGCAACTCTGGGCGAAACATGAGGCTATCCAAATAATTGGTGAAACTGTTGTTGAGAAAGTTAAGATAAGAACGTTAGACACAAAGGAAGAGTCGAGTATAGACGTGAAAGGAGTTTTCATTTCAGGCGAGAAAACACCAGTAACACAGATGCTGAAAGACGCCGGTGTAAACACGGATACGACGGGTTGCATAATGGTCGACGCCCAGATGCAGACAAACATCGAAGGAGTCTATGCTGCTGGAGACGCAACCTGCAGCAGGAAGTATCAGATCGCAGTGAGCGTGGGACAAGCTGTCATTGCAGCTTTAAACATAATAAGGAAGCATGCAGAGACCGCGAGGAAGAAGTAATGGATAAAGAATAGTCGTCTGAGGTGGAGAAGTATTGAAGAAACTTTTAGAAGGTTTGCTTGAAGAAAAAGCGCCTGGCCCTTACCCAACTTTCTCAATTTATCATTTAATTAAGGGTTTGGCGCTTGTGGCTGAAACTGGTCAGGTTGGCAGAGGCAGGCTTGCGGAAGAGTTAGCAATAGGCGAGGGTGCGGCACGAACATTGATTGAACGGTTAAAGAACGCCAACTTGATCTCTGCTTCTAAGAAAGGTTGCTCACTCACGAAAAGGGGAAAGAGAATCTGGACTGAGTTTGAATCAATCTTTCCGGAGAAGACTGATTTAGGACCAAACGAGTTAACATTAGCCGACTGCAATGTTGCGGTTCAGATAAGAGGCGGCGGAAACAGAGTTCGAACAGGCGTAGAGCAACGCGACGCCGCTATGGTGGCGGGAGCCAAAGGCGCATCGACCCTTGTTTTTAAAAGCAAAAAATTGGTGATGCCAAAGATAAGCGACGATATCAGTCAAGATTTTCCCACAGCCTATCGTCAAATCATGAAGCTCTTGAAGCTCAGAGAAAACGACGCAATCGTAATCGGAAGCGCTGATACTAGGAGCAGAGCGGAATATGGGGCGTTGGCTGCAGCTTGGACTCTAATAGAGAATGATGGCGCTTCATAGTTAGGGTGCTTCATAGTTAGGGAGTGAATTTTTCTCCGCTTGCCAATATTCGCTCCAATGTTGCGTTGAGGCTGACGAATCCTTCGTTGGTCTTGGCTGAGACTGGAATTAACAGGAATTTTAAGCCTAGGCGATAAACGGCGTGAATCACGTCTCGGCTGAGGAGTCGTCTTGTTCCGGTCAGTTTTTCTTCTATGGCTGCTTCCAGCGCTGTGGGGTCGGCTGACCAATCAACTATCCTATTCATGTCTTCGGGGGGCAGCAAGTCGCTCTTAGACAACACGTGAACCTGAGGAGTGAAGAAGCGGTTGTAAACCGCGGCTGCGAGGAAAACGTTGGAGACGTAGTTAAGGGGGTTTGAGGAGAAGACTGAATCAAAAAGGTATATGAGGGCTCTTGGCTCCTTAGTGAGCTCATTTGCTATGTAGGGTCCGCTGGCACGGAAGGCAAAGAGTTCCATCTGCCCAGGCGTGTCAATTAAGGCTATGTCCGGGTTGAAGGTGGCTATTTCTTCGCCTAGGCGTTCGGTTTCTTCGGCGATGAGGTCGGCTGCCATTATTAAGGCGCCGTTGGGTCCCAGTCCGTACTGCTCCATTAACTGTTCGATTTTGATGTAGTCTCTGATGTCTATATCGGGCGTGTAGGGTAGAGTAAAGACGCCGGGGTCAAGGTTCACTGCAATGACGTTTTGTTTAGAGAGTCTCAGCCAATCAGTGAACGATGCTGTCAAGAGGGATTTTCCTGAGCCAGCGGTTCCTATTATGAACACAATGAACATGTGTTGGGGGTGCCTCTTTTTTTGGGAGTGTGATGCTATTAGAATTTGTTTTGTTCGCTTATTTATGTTTATAAAAGGCAGATGTGTGGTTGCTTGGGAACCCGGATCTTCAATCATCTTTGAATCAGTGTCTAGCCTGAAATGTTTTCCCTCATCGCAACCAACGTGTTGTTTAGGTTTTATGTGTTATAATAATTTACGTACAAGTGAGCGCGGTCGAATAGACGTGGGGAGGGACGCAGAGATAGACGGGTAGAGAAAGCGGGGCTCTTAGGTCCTTGGCAGAGCTTTTGAAACACAAGAGAAAAAATTTGGGAGATTTCAAATCGTAGTTAGTTTTTTAAGTGTTCATGAAGTCTATTGAATGATTGGTGAAAACCGTATGGGACTCGTTCCTGAAGAACACAAGATGCACATCAAAGAAGATTTGCAGGAAAATATGAAGGACCCTGTGCGCATAATTGTTTTCACGCAAGAGATGGAGTGTCAATTCTGCAAGGAAGCGCGCGAACTGGTGCAAGAGGTTGCCAGCCTCGTGCCCGAAAAGATCAAGCCTGAGATATACGATTTTGTTAAGGACGGAGAAAAGGCAAAGGAATACGGAGTTGACAAGGTTCCAGCCATAGCCATAATCGGGAAGAAGGACTATGGCATAAGATACTTCGGTATACCTTATGGGTATGAGTTCAATCCTTTCATAGAGAACATAATCAACGTTTCAAAAGGCGGCACAAACCTTTCTGAAGAAACGAGAGCCAAGTTGAAGTCGTTAGACAAGCCAGTGCATATACAGGTCTTTGTCACTTTGACTTGTCCCTATTGCCCAGTTGCAGCCGTGTTAGCCCACAAGTTCGCCATAGAAAGTGACATGGTGAAATCAGATGTAATCGAGGTCTCCGAGTTTCCGCATCTGGGACAAAAGTACAGCGTGATGGGTGTGCCCAAAATTGTCATAAACGAACGAACCGAATTGGTGGGCGCGGTCCCCGAAGCCCAGTTTGTGGCTCATATACTGCAGGCGGCGAAGCCGCCCAGCATTTACATGTAAGTTTGAGTGACTAATTGGTATGCAAAATGGTTCAGTCGGTGAAAGTCATCCGATTCCCTAAATGCTTTATTTAGCTCAATAATATGACATGTTTGTGGGCGGTCATAGTGGCCATGTCTGAGTTGGTTTTGATTTTATTCTCAACCCTTTTTGTTAGCCTCGTTTCTTTAGTGGGAATCTTGTTCATCACGTTGAAGGAGCAGGTGTTCAAAAAAATCTTGTTATTGCTTGTCAGTTTTGCTTCTGGAACCTTATTGGGAGCTGCTTTTCTTCATCTCATACCCGAATCCTTGTCTGCTCACAGTGAGACCGCATTTATTACCATACTGATCGGAATACTAGCTTTCTTTTTGCTCGAAAAATTTTTGTGGAGACACTGCCACGAGAAAGAGTGCCCGATTCACACGTTTGCCTACTTAAACTTTCTCGGCGACGGCGTTCACAACTTTATTGATGGAGTTGTGATAGCAGCCAGTTTTTTAGCCAGCGCCCCCTTGGGCGTGACAACAACGTTGGCCGTTATTGCCCACGAGATTCCTCAAGAGATAGGTGACTTCGGCATACTTATCTACGGTGGGTTTACCAAGGTTAAAGCTCTTGTCTACAATTTCCTGACGGCAATAATCGCAATTCTTGGAGCCACATTCATGTACTTTTTTTCGCCGCTTTTTCCAAGTCTAGAGCTATCGTATCTGCTGGCGTTTGCGGCTGGCGGCTTCATCTACATAGCAACAACCGACCTCATCCCAGAACTGCACAAAGAAACAGAACCAGTTAAGTCGGCTGCCCAATTCCTTTTACTCTTGCTAGGCATAGCACTGATGTGGGTTCTAAAGGAGTAATTGAAGCACAGAAAAGCCAAATTCCCTCATCTTAGCCGACTTTGACAAAACTACGAAGCAACCCATTCCTTGCCTTGCGCACCTTGAGAATTGCCCCTTTAGCGAGTTCAACGATTTCTTCAGCCTCTTTATGCGTCAGATTTTGCACGTCAAAAGCGGCGACTACATTTTCATAGAGTTTAGAGGGCGTCTCTTTCAACGATTTCAATGACAGGAATAACCTTGTGTAATCTAGACGCTTAGATTCCATAGTGGCGGCAAACCATGCATAATTCTCCAGAATGTCAATCAACACTCGCCTAACATAATGGCAAGCCTCTGCGTACTCACCAGAATCAGCCATGCCCTGGGAACGAGCGAGCATCCCACGCAAGAAGCTTGGATTCCCATAATATTGCAGTTGACTCCTAACTCTAAAATGTAGAGAATCTAATACTAACACTTGTTCCTGTAGCAAAGGCGCCACATAATCCCAAACAGTCTTGAAGAATCGGACACTGCGTTCAAAATCACGCCGACTAACAGACTGCAGACGAGAAACTTCTATAAACGCATCGAAAAATTCTTGGCAACCCAATTTTTGGGTCGATTCATCTACCATGTGGACGAAGCGGCTGAGGGAAAAAGGCAACAAACCCGCCTCAACAACAATCCTCAGGACAGATTCTAACCCCACACTTGCAAAGACAACAGCGCTCTGCAAGTCGTTTCGTGCAAGCGCCGAAGACGCTCTACTTAGGTATATGTCAGCGTCAACGATATACATTTCAGAACGAATGTTCATCCGTTCATGTTTACGATAAGACCTGCGCATCCAATCTTTTGCACTCGTGAGAGACCAGTCACGGTCATACAAGATCAACGCTTCAAAAAGTTTCTGGTCGATTTCAGGTGGCAGCGAAACCAAGACCCAAGAACGTGGGACGTGGTTTATGTCGACGAACAGACTATTTAGTTCGAGACGCTCTACCCATTCATGGGATAGATTCTGCTTATCTACGACAAAGAGGTCAACGTCACTTTCAGCAACAGCGTCACCTCGGCTCCAGCTTCCAAACAAGCCAACACCTGAAATCATTTCTCGTTGACTCAAGTCTCGAACAAGCCTCTCCAAAGCGTGGCGAATATTCTCCGAAAGACGAATCAAAACCAACCGACCAATCGAGACTCAACAAAAAGTCATTATTGCTCGCATATAAAATGCGTTGTCATCAGCCTTTCGAAAACGAATTATAAGGATGGACCAACAAAAAAGACGCTTGATAAATCGGCATAAATAATAAGCAGAATACAATTAGGGAAATCGCAAAGTTTATATATTGAAACATTTCCTAAGAAAATAATACGGCGGGGCCAGATGGACGCGTTTCTCAGCTAAAGGGTTCTGATGAAGAACCAAGAAAAGTGACGGTTTTCTCGCCCACTCAACTCCATGGAGGGTGAAACCATGGAAAAAGGAGAAACCAAGCAACGAGTAGTGGATAAATGCCCAGAGTGTGGCGCAAGCAACCTCATTCATGATTATGATACTGGAGAGACCATTTGTGGCAACTGTGGTCTTGTCCTACACGAGCAGATGATTGATAAAGGCCCCGAATGGCGAGCGTTCACGCAGGAAGAAAAAGAGTCCAGAACCCGGGTGGGCGTCCCTACCTCATACTCTGTTCACGACAAAGGCTTGTCAACCGCCATCGGGCGAGTTGACCGAGATGCCTTTGGACGAAAATTACCGTTGTCGACGCGTTTGCAGATGTGGCGTCTCAGGAAATGGCAGATTCGTTCACGAGTTCATTCTTCAGTTGATCGTAACCTCGCTCAAGCTATGGCTGAGCTTGACAGGCTCTCAGACAAGCTCTACATTCCTGGTCCCATCAAGGAGAAGGCTGCGGTTGTTTACCGTAAGGCTTTGGAGAAGGGTCTGGTGAGGGGAAGGTCAATCGCTGCCATAGCTGCGGCTGCTCTTTACGCTGCGTGTCGGAACAGTGAGACGCCTAGGACTCTCCGTGAAATCGCTGAGTCCAGCCTGGTTGACAAGAAGGACGTGGCCCGATGTTATCGGCTTCTTTTGAGGGAGCTTGAGATCCAGATGCCTATAGCTGACCCCATGACCTACGTTTCAAAGATTGCCGAGAGAACCGGTATCAGAGGTCAAACTCAGGGCTTGGCTATTAAAATAATTAGAGACGCCAAGAAGAAGCGAGCTGCTTCAGGCAAGGATCCGATGGGGTTAGCCGCTGCAGCGTTATACATTGCGTGTCTCTTAAGCAGCGAGAAGAAAACGCAGAAGGATATAGCCGAGGCTGCAGGCGTCACAGAGGTAACTGTCCGAAATCGTTACAAGAGCTTGAAGCGACAGTTGGGCTTGAAACTTCCAGACTAATCCTATTCTTTTTCCACAGACCCTTAATTAAAACAATTTTATTTAACATTTTAACTAATTACTAATTGTTATCCTTGCATGAGTGTTTTATGGGTTGTTGGATTTCGTTGGCTAAGGCAGGATAAAGATAGTCAAGAATACGGTTAATCTCATCAACACCAAAACCAAACACTGTAGAATCGTTTTGTGAGTTTCGATTTGAAATGGCTTCTTTGTAATGTTCAATAACCATCTGCGTAAGTTCCTCTTCTGAAGTGTACTCGTAAGGAAGATATTTTACGCCGTCTTTCAAGAGCAACATTGTGTTTCACAGTCTTTTTTATCCTTTCATTGAGGTTTTATGTTGTTCGATTTTGGGCAAGGCAAAAAAATAATGCATAATGTTTTTAACCGATTTGATAGGTCATATGGTGAGGCCTTCTGTGAATGAGAGTAGTTGCAAAATATTCGCACAAAGGCGGTGAGGCATTCATCAAGAAGAATCATCCTAAGGAGTTACAAGAGATATTCAGTGTAATCGAGGCTATTGATGCGTCCAAACTACGAACAAAGAAAAGCGAGGAGAAGACTATGCCAGGATGTATGTTGTACGATCCCAAGAGATTAAATAGCGAGTTCTTGACAAAATTTCGTACTCTCGGTTGGGAGAAAGTGCGATTGAAGATGCTGACAAAGGTACCTGAAATTACTAAGGTGCATCAGGGCTTTAGGGAAATGGATCTCGTTAAAAACCGCGTCGGGCTTGAAGTCCAGTTCGGAAAGTACGCATTTATGGTTTACAATATTCTCGCGAAAATGACTATATTTGCAAAGAAAGGCAAGATTGATTGTGGCGTTGAACTGGTTTCTATGAGGTCTATGGCGAGTGAAATGTCTACTGGAGTTTCATACTTTGAACAGATAAAAGCCGATTTAGAGTACAGAGGCGTCGCAGACTTGGACATCCCAACTCTTGTTTTAGGAATTGACGCATAAATAAGTTGAAGTTTGTATTATTTTGTCCACTTACTGATGTTCTCACTGACCCATTCTTGCGGAGGTTTAACGACTTTCTCCGTGCCTTTTGGCGTCCATATAGGCTTACCGAGTGGCCTCTTCTTCAATGTTCCATTCAGGGTCTCGATGATTCTTTTGTAGGATAGGTCGGTGTAAACCTTTTCTTTATCCACGCCGATGCTTTTTCTATCATGCAAGAGGGCTGCTATGAGTGAGGACCCAACACCAACGAATGGGTCAAGGATGATGCCACCTTCATGTGTGAGAGCTAAAACGAGGCGCTCGACTAGTTCTATTGGAAACTGGGACGGATGAACCGTTTTTTCTGGATGATTCGACTTTACGTTCGGGATGTCCCAGACCTCCTCTTGCCAGTCGTTAAGTACAATGTCCCATACATCAGACGGATTTTTTCCCAGAGGATGGGAAGTAGGTCGCCCATAGTTAGGCCCTTTATACGCAGTCTTTCCAGGATATTTTTGAGGAATCCTAACCTCGTCCAGATTAAATGTGTAACCATTAGATTTCGTGAACCAGAGGATTACCTCGTATCTTCCTGAGAAGCGAAGCTTAGCGTGAAGCCCGTGACCAAATCGCCAGATTATCCTATTCCTTAGCCTTAGACCAAGTTTTTTGAAGATATCGTAGAAGTAGATGTCAAGTGGATAAACTTCACCGTTTTCAACGTAGTTTCCAATTTCCCTGCAGACACTACCTTCTGGCTTTAAGATTCTGAGACATTCCTTTATCACATCCTCCTGCCATGACAAGTATTGATTAAGTTCAACACGTTTCTCGTAGGGTTTCCCAATGTTGTAAGGTGGAGAAGTGATGATTAAGGTGGCGATGTTATCTGGGACTGTTTTCAAGAATTCCATTACGTCGTTACAAGATAAAATGACATCATAACCTTCCTTGTATGATGACCCATAACAAATCCTCTTTCCTTTTACTTCTTGTTCTAATGGGTATGGTATTATTACCTTATCATCGTTAAAACTTTTAGAAGCTTTATTTACGTTAGATATAGAATCCGAGAAAGCCATGTTGGTACTTTTATAGGGAGTTTCTGTCGTGTCTTTCCTTAAGGCGAGACCAATCAGCTCTACCTTTTTTTTCTGTTGCATTTCAGCGAGGATGTCTTCTTGCGCGCTTATGACTGGTACAACTTTGTATCCTTTTTCAGTTCTAGTAATTTCTACTTCTGTGCCTGCGGAGAATTTATTTTTTAGAGAGAGCGACCAGAGTCTTCCATATTTGTCAAGTCTTGCTTGATTACCATTTAGCGTAGTAAAACATGGTAGATGGGTGTCTCCAATCAGTTTGGACTTACTTTCAGCGGGAATCTGAATAAATCCTCTAAGAACCTCCATTTTTTTAAGGACTTTGTTAACCATCTGCTACCCCGATGGAGCAGTGCTTTTAAGATATAATAGGTTGTGTACGCTCTTAAATCTAATCTGCACTTTGAAACAGAACAGCGAAAGCTCTTTTCGCCTCAGTAACATACTTTGAATAATCATACAGCATCACCATAGCCTCCAACAACTTAGTCTCAGCACCCAACTTCGTCTCAACAACATAGGGCGCTCCATTCTTCAACAAAATGTCAGGCTTCAACACGCCAGTAGGCGTTGAAACAGAAAACTCGGGAACAACCGTAACTCCTCTTTTTCTCAGCTCTTCTTGCAGTAGGTCTCGTATGGTTAGTTCTGTTGGTTTAGGAACACCCATACCTTAACCAGCCCGCAACCACAACAACCAATATTCAACCAATTCAGTGTTCATTCACAACGTAATATGCTTATCGCACTCAAAACCCCCAAACAACACCAATCAACACCCAAAATAAATCACCAAGAAATCACCTTAAGATACATGGAAAGTGGCTAGAAATCACTCAAAACCCAACGAAAACAGAGCCCAAAACAACCCCTAAACCAAAAACAAAACCCAAAAAACAAACAACCCACAACCCCACCCACACAAAAAAATTTTCAGCCCAGAGAGAACAGAGTCTACCTAACAAAGCATATACAAACAACCTCTCTTTACTTTTTTACCTCTTCTCTCTCCAACTCCAAAACAACCGGACCCCTATAACCACAATCATCACAAACATACTGCTCAGGAAACAACCAAACATCAAAACGACTAGAAAACCTCAACCTCGCACTCTTACACTTGGGACAAAGCTTAGGAACTGGACGACTATGCCTAAACCCCCTAACCACTTCACGCAAGTTCCGAAGCAGACCCAAACCGACACTTGCCCCAAACAAACAAAGGATCATTAACGCTACTAAGTAACCTCAATGTTACCCTCAGGATAGCCCAACTGAAGAAGATAATCGTGCACCCTGTCCCTATGATCACCCTGCAACAATATCTGACCGTTCTTGGCAGTTCCCCCACAAGCACAAAACGCCTTCATCCTCTGGGCTAAACGCCCCAAGTCAGTGTCCTTATCATTCAAGCCATCAATAATAGTCACTGCTTTCCCGAATTTTCTTGTCTCCAACCTCACACGAATCCGCTGTTGCTCCTTACTGATCTCACCGCAGACGCAAATGTCCTTGGGAAGTCCGCATGTTGGACAGATTTCAGCCATTGCTCTCAAGCAGTATTCAAGAGAACGGACTATATAAGAATAACCATGAGTTTTGAAAATCATACCGTGATATGCACATCAAGAACAACTTGAAACCAGCGTGGACCCGTCGCCCGAACAACACGCCCAAAATGAACGTCTGACCTAACATTTAACTCACTTAATTTCTCAACCATTTTGCCGCCTAACTTTTTCAACAGGATTTTCACCCTTCCCAGCATGCACAAAATCATAGTAGTGAACCCAACCGCCACGAGGCTTCAGCGCCATTAAGGCGTAATCAAGATACTCGTAAGCTTTCTCAGGCAAAGGCATCAAAACCCTGTCTGCAACTCGGCTCAGCTGTTCCTTAACAATGCTTTTGGCATCCCCCAAGATTGGAAAAACCTTGCTCTGAACACTATTCAATCTAACATTCTTCAACATAAACTCAAAGGCAGAAGGATTGACATCAATCGAAAAGACTTTTCCAACATCACCATGCTTAGCCATCACAATGGAGAAACAACCAACACCCGCAAACATGTTAACCACAATTTCACTTGGGCGAACCAAACTAGCAACACGTCTGCGCTCAAAAGAAAGACGAGGCGAAAAATAACAACATTCCAAATCAACCTCAAAGAGGCACCCAAACTCTTTATGCACAGTTTTACTTTTTCTTTCACCTAAAACCCACCGAAGTTGACGCAGCCTAAGATCACCAGAAACAGCACCCGTTTGCAACAGAACAGTTTTTACATTCTTGTGCATCTGCATAATCGCTTCAGCCACAATTTGACCTCTGGACTCGAAAGCTTCTGGAACTCGAATTACAGCTATGTCACCAACAATATCAAAAGACCTGAACAAAAAGCCGATTTCTTGACGAGGCAACCTTCGAGCCAGAAGGATCCTCAAATCTTTCTTCATTTTTTAGAATCTCTAAAGAAGGAAGCTGTGGACACTCAACTCTTACCTTGATTTCTTTTTTAACGCCTTTAACCATGTTTGATAGTTTTTGTCAGCCAGTATCGCGCCTTCAATTAGGGGTGCATTGTCTTCCATAGCTTTCAAATAACCTATGTCCTTGGGCAAGCAAGAACCAAAAACGCCATCTCTAGCTTCCAAAACCTGTGTATTCCACTTTGTATTACACGCAGACCTCACCTTGTCAAAAGAAACGCGCTTATCCTCGCAAATCCTCCGAAGCTCTTCTGCAAATGCTATTTGAACAAAACGATAAGCATTCTCGGCGACTTTGCACATCTCGGCTATTTCAATGGTCTCACATACGTGAACAGGAATATCTAAACCACGATAGAACCTCAGACCCTCTTCCAAGCTTTTTTCATCCATAGCTCCAATTACTCTTTGTTGTCTAACGCCATGAGCCGCGGGGTCTTCGGCCCAATATCTATGAGGACAGTGAACTAAAGTTCGCAAACCGTATGTTTGAGAAATTCTTCGAGAAGTCCCAACAGGAACCGTGCTTTCAATAGAGACAAGGCTATTTTTGTCCTTCTCAGAAATTTTTTTGCAAACCGTTTCAACACTGTCCGAAGAAACTGTTACGACATATACATCTGGCTTTGGAACAAGTTCCCATTCCGTGTAAGTTTTAATGTTACCCATAGACTTTTGAACTAAATCATATCCATACACTTGAAATCCTTGCTTATGAATGTACTCAATTGTAGGCGTTCCAACTGTCCCCAACCCGATAACACAAACCTTCATTCTAAGGACCCCACAGAATTATCCAAGCATTTTTTATCCTCATTTTCATTCACGAGGCATTTAAACTTAATGAGGCGCAACTTAGACAAGGGGTACTGCGGATTCTAAAATAACTTGAGAATTATGTTCGCTAGGTTTTTGGCTCCATCTGGAAAGGTTGGAACCTGTCTTTTTCTCGCTTCCTCTATTGCTTTCAGAAGAGTTTCAGAGTTTATTTCAGAAACCAAAACCGCATTGATTTTTTTGGCAAGTTGTTTGGCGTCTTCTACGTTGCCCGTTCTTGTCCATTCTGGGTTTGGAACTAGCACAACAGGCTTCTTGTAAACTATGGCTTCTAAGACTGTTAACCCAAGATGCGTCACCACCAATTCGGCTTTGGCGATAAGTTCAGAGAATCTATCAGTAACCGTCACAGCCTTCCATTCTGGATGCCTCTCAACGTATGGACGCGGGTCAATTCTGCCTGTTTGTAAAACTATATTCTTTAAGTTGCTCTCGGCTAATGTATCAAACAAAACTTTATGACCATATGTGCCACCCGACACCAGAAAATACCCTTTGTTCTGCGGTTTAACTTTAGGCTTGGGAAGTATTGGACCAACTACTATGCCTTTAAGCAGTTTTCTCTGTTCCTCCCAGTGAAGTACTGTTACCGCTGAAAAATGTTGCAGCAAACGTGCCGATGTAGAGGGCTTTACAAAACGGACAGGGCTCTCAATGTTAACTATGGGAACACCTCTAATCCAAGCCATTAGAGACGGTGGCACAGAAAAATTGCTACCTGCACTTACAACAGCATCAAATTGACGGAAATCTTGTTTACAAGAATCGAAGAAGGCTTTAACCAAGCGAAACGCAAAAATATGGTTCGGCGTCTTGGGCTCTCGAGCCTTCAGCAAAAACCTAACTCTGCCAAATTTGCTCAGCCTTTTCGAACTTAATGAATCCCCTCGAGGTACAAGAAAGCATAATGAAGCTTTTTTATAAAGTTCCTCGGCAAGCGCATACGCATAGCCTGTATGTCCGCCACCTGCCGCCAGGATTAGGACATTCTTTTTGTGCACTTTCTTGTTCTCCGTGCAATACTTGGGGTAGATTAGTTACACTATGTTATAACCATGACGAAGAATAATTTAAACATCAACTATTGCACCTTCACACTCGGAAAATGTTTAAATCAAAGCTGATGGAACTATGCTCAATAACAGTAGTGATAAATTGAAGAATAGCGAAACAAAAGGAAGAATGATATCAATACAGCCCGAGAAAAAAGCTTTTGATTAACCAATCAAAAACATAAGGACTCTGAATAAGGGAGGGACGAATGACACTTGGATTTCAGGGAAATACCGTCAGAGATAGTTGATGGTCTACAGTCTCTAAAAAATCTCAGAATCAAAGTAACGCATGAACAATTGCTTCTCACCGTGATAGTTTCAGCTATTCTGCTCATTGCTTTCACGATAAGGTTGCTGCCCATGCGTTGGGGGTTTCAGTTATCCGAGTTTGACCCCTATGTTCATTATCGTTCAGCGCAGTATGCGGTGGACAACGGGTTCTTTGCTTGGGTGTCTTGGCGTGATTCTCAACGTTGGTATCCATATGGTATGCAGACATCTAGGGCTCTCTATCCGGGTCTTGCACTTACGGCTGCATTTTCTTATAAAATCATGCAAATGTTTGCATTGCCAATATCACTTTACGAGTATGTTATCTTATTTCCGCCTATAATGGCCGTGTTGGCATGTTTAGCAATCTATTTCTTAGGCAAGGACATCGGAGGAAAAGCGGTTGGACTATTCTCAGCGTTGTTCCTTGCATTAAATGGCTCATATATCGGAAGGACATCGCTGGGTTTCTTTGATGACGAAACTATCGGGATACTTGCAATTCTAGTTCTCTCTTACGCATTTCTACGTTCTCTGGACGCTGAGCGAACATGGAATTCTGTGATTAAATATTCCATTCTTTCGGGGTTGATGTTAGGCTGGATATTTGCAAGTTGGGGTGGAGCTGTTTACCCTTTTGGGCTGTTAATATTATTTGCAGTTGTGCTAGTCTTACTTAAGCGATATTCAAATCGGCTACTTGTATCTTACAGTATCACTTGTGGGTTGGGCCTGCTTGCAGCCGTGAATGTTCCGAGATTGGGCCTTCTATACTTAACCAATGTTCAAGTGCTTGCTGCGTTTGCTGTTCTCGCTATATTATGTTTGTGTGAAATCGTTCAAAGAACCAAGACCAAGAAGTGGAAGATATTTTACGTATCAGGTTTCCTTGTGCTCCTCACCGGAATAGCATTGATAATAGTGTTTGGAAGCGCCACGGGTTTAGAGAGAAAATTCTTGACAGTGCTGAATCCATTTGAAAGGTTTCTAAGTCCTATCGTTGAATCGGTACAAGAGCATAGGCCAAGCGCTTGGGGATCGTTCTATTTTGACTATGGAATTGGAATTCTGTTTGTTGTCGTAGGACTATTTTTTGCTGCAAGGAGTCTAACAAACAGAAATGTGTTTATAATTCTGTATTCATTATCCATGCTATACTTTGCTTCGTCTCTGGTTAGACTATTGATAGTTTTGGCACCAGCCTTCTGCATTTTGTGGGCTATGGGACTAGTTGGAGTGTTGAACCCGTTCATAACAGTCCTGAAAGAAACCCCTAAGACTCCTATTAAAAAGAAATACACTCTAAGTCACGTTGGAAAAGAGTTCAGCGGATCCGCAATTATTCTGGTAATGCTCCTATTATTAGTGACCTTTGTTCTTCCCAGCAGAGAATCCCAAATCAGAGGAGACTCATTCCCCAGGGTTTTTGATCAAGCATACACGCCAGTTACCATTATGTCATCTAGTGTTCCTGTTCGACCTGATGAACCAGTGCTCGAATGGTATGAAACATTGATGTGGATGAAAGCAAAACTGACCAACGACGCCGTGGTTGCAAGTTGGTGGGATTATGGCTACTGGATAACAATAATAGGAAACAAGACCACACTGGTTGACAATGGAACGCATAATTTGACTCAAATTCAGCAGGTTGGCAAGATGTTTATGTCTACAACTCCTGACGCAGTTGATATACTTAAAAACTACGATGTTACTCACGTGGTTGTCTTCACAACCTTTGACAGCCAAGGAACAGACCTGCAGTACGGTGATGAAGGTAAATGGAGATGGATGGCAAAAATATCTCAACCGTTGACTGGTAAAGACGATAATTACTTCGGAAACTACTCCCTGGGACAAGACCAAATAAGAATTGAGGGCCAGCAGCAACCCAACATAGTCCCTAATGCAAATGGACAGAATTCGACACTTTACAAGCTAATGACTTATGCAAAAGAGACAAAACTAGGACAAACTAGCACCGTGCAATTGACAGAGTCGGGAAGAGGTTTCGAGCCTACTTACTTCTCCTCTGGAAAAAACTATGGCGGAATAATCGTACTTGTCGCTGTTTACAAAGTAGTGTATTAAGAAAGAAGACCAAATCGACAACAACGATAAGTTGAATAGCAGAGAGGACAGTAATTTTCTGCCGAAAGCCTCGGTTATGAGGATACACAAAACATGGCAAACTCAAGTCCAAGAAGTTGGCTGACTTTAGAACAAGAAATACTAAAAGTCAAAACAGATGGAAAAACCCTTTTAGATTTAACATCTTACCAAGGCATCGCTTTATGGTGGTTTATTCGGTTTAGACTGTTTAATCCAGCCAAAACAACAAGGTTGGTAAGTGTTCTCACCAAGAACACCTATGTGTTCTCCTTCACCGATCTTCTCTACGACTTCTTAGCATCAAGAATATGCAGAATGCTTTCAAAGTGTCTTAGTGTGAGAACAGATGAGAAGAGACCTACAGTGTTGATAACAGTTCATGACAGGGACTGGAAGGGCTTGCGTGATTCAAGTGGAAGATTGAGGAAAGGCGATGTTTTTTTCCATTCACTTTTTCATGAGCTACAAAAAAGAGGTTTTAAGATTGTTACAATAACCGAGTTGAAGCATCCAATTTTTGGGCTGAAGATTCTGATGGACAGACTGAAGAACCAACAAAGAAACTTGGTTCACAGAGAATTCAACACTTACTGGTCGATGAAAACTTGGAAGAGGGGACATGACGCAAAAAAAAATTTCAAAAACGCGTGGAAAAACGCTTCAAAAAACGAAAAATTAATCGAGTCGCTGAAAAAGTCTGGGCTAGAAAATGAATTGCCTAATTATTTTAACTCCATCTTTGGATACGTTGCTAAGTGCCTTGAAATGGCGAAAAGAGTGATTGCTGAAGAAACACCCGACTTTGTTCTAGTTAGTAGTGAACACGGCATCGTCCAAAAATCATTGATAGTGGCGGGAAAACTAGCGAAGATTCCAACAATGGCAATTCAACATGGCACTATTGGGCATATCCATAAGGGATATCTGTCTTGGAAAGGCAGCATCTCGGAGGCGGGAAGTATAAAGACGCCGTTTTGCCCCATTCCAGACAAAACTGCAGTGTTTGGTCCATACTATTTTGACCTTCTGACGAAGACAAGCGCTTATCCACCCAACAGCGTTGTGGTCACTGGTCAACCCCGATACGATGCGTTAGTGATGACTGACCGAGTTTACGACAAGGAAAAATTTTGCAGAAAGTTTAGTTTAGACTCCAATAAAAAAATTATTCTCGTAGCAACCGAAAACATACCGATACTCGACGGAAAGGTGTTTCTGAGAAGTGTTTTAAGAGCGCTACAAGCTTTTCCGGAGCTTCAGATTGTTGTGAAGCCTCATCCCGCAGAAAAAGGAGAGTGGTACAAGGAGGCTGTGAGAGAGGAAAACGTTAGCGCAGTAGTACTTTCCAAGGATGCAGACACCTATGAGGCTTTGCATGCTTGCGACCTTTTTGTGGCAGGCTTCTCCACAGTTGTGATAGAAGCAATAATTCTGGGAAAAATCGGCGTGACCTTGCATCTGAGTAAAGGAAAGGATCCAACGCCTTACTTTAGAGGCGTTACATTGAGAATACGTCGAGAAGAGGACTTGACCCCGGCAATCAGAAAGGCATTGTATGATGAAAAAGCGAGAGAGAAACTTAAAGATGCGAGAGAAAAATTCGTGTTTGAGCATGCGTTTGAGCAGGATGGAAGGGCGACGGAAAGAATTGCTAGCATAATTGAAGAGATGACACAGATGAGACAGACGTAATTAACTGCATTCTTTCTGACAAGGCAACTTCGCATCGCTAACGTTAATAGACATCTAAAGTTATTATCGAAACGTCTAAAAGCATTGAATTCAAGTAAAAGTCGAACACCGAAGGAGAGAACATGAAATTTCTTGTTGTTGGCTTGGGCTCCATGGGAAAAAGAAGAATACGCAACCTTCAGTATCTTAGAGCCGGAGAAATTATAGGCTTTGACACACGCGAGGACCGACGAAAAGAGGCAGAGGAGAAATACGGCATAAGAACTTTTGACAAATTTGATGAAGCAATGCAAGCCACTCCCAATGCCCTCATCATTTCAACGCCTCCAGATTTGCACGTAAAATATGCTATGGAAGCCGCCAAGAACGACAAGCACTTTTTTATGGAAGCCAGCGTGGTGGATTATGGAATGAATGAACTCATTGATGAATGCCGAGAGAAGACCATCGTTGCGGCTCCGTCTTGTACAATGCGTTTTAATCCCTCAATAAAGAAAATAAAGGAAATTGTAGACGGAAAAATTATTGGAGACGTTTTATCGTTTACATATCATTCTGGCCAATATCTTCCAGACTGGCATCCTTGGGAAGATTACAGGAAGTTTTATGTTGCAAGAAGGGAGACAGGGGGCGCCAGAGAAATAGTTGCCTTTGAATTAGTGTGGTTAACTTGGATTCTAGGTGGAATAGACGCTGTTTCTTGTTTTAAAGGCAAATTATCGCAATTAGAAGCAGACATCGACGATATCTACCAAATCATAATGAAATTCAAAAGTGGCGCCTTTGGACACATGCAAGTCGACGTGATTTCTAGGGTTCCAGACCGTAGCTGCAAAATATTTGGTGAGGAGGGCGTAATCTTCTGGGAATGGGGCACCGGTGTCAAAGTTTATACATCAAAAGACAAAGAGTGGGCAACTTACCCTGAAAAAGTAGGAACAACTGTGGAGGGCTATACTGAAAAAATAAAGGAAGAGCCCTACATTGAAGAAATGAACACTTTCATCCGAGCAATAAGAAGAGAAGGGACATATCCATATACATTAGAAGAAGACAAACGCATACTCGAAGTGCTTGCTGCGGCAGAAAAAAGCTCCAACAAACAAACTCACGTCAAAACCATTTAAAGAGATCACGTTACAGTTTTGTAAAAATTAATTAGAATGGGATTGTATTAGTGAACCAAATAAGCAACATAAAGAAGTGTCAATGATGGTGACAACTGAAAGAACCTTAATTAAATCAGAGCAGTACTGGGCAAAAGCAAAAAACTTGATCCCAGCAGGAACCCAGTGCTTAAGTAAAGGCCCCACGCAATTCGTTGATGGTGTGGCTCCCAAGTATCTAAAGAAGGGTAAAGGCTGTCACGTGTGGGATGTTGATGGAAACGAGTACATCGACTATGGCATGGGTCTTCGACCCATTATTCTAGGCTACTGTTATCCAGCCGTAGATGAGGCCATCGTAAGACAACTACAAGACGGTATAACCTTCACCTTAATGCACCCTCTAGAAGTAGAAGTTGCGGAGCTCCTACCAAAGATAATACCCTGTGCAGAAGCAGTAAGATACGGAAAGAACGGGTCAGACGCCACAACAGCAGCGATAAGAGCTGCTAGGGCATACACTGGCAGAGATAAGGTCGCAATTTGCGGTTATCACGGATGGCATGATTGGTACATAGTAACCACTGAGAGAAGCAAAGGAGTCCCAAGGCTCATGAAACAGTTAAGCTTCGTTTTCCAGTACAATAACATCGAAAGTCTAAAGGAATTATTCGAAAGCCACCCTGATGAATTCGCCGCAGTAATAATGGAACCCGTCGGTGTCACACCGCCTCAAAACGGTTTCCTGCAAGATGTGAAAAAAGTAACCCACGAAAACGGGGCTGTTTTAATATTTGACGAGATAATCACTGGATTTCGATTTGCTTTGGGTGGAGCTCAAGAATATTTCGGAGTAATTCCAGACTTAGCCGCTTTTGGAAAAGCCATGGCTAACGGTATGCCCATTTCTGCGTTGGTGGGCAAGGGAGAGATAATGAACGTATTCAATGAAACCTTTTTCTCGTTTACGTTCGGTGGAGAATGCTTATCGCTGGCTGCAACAATAGCCACCATTAGCGAACTCAAAAAAAGAAAAGTCATAGACTTCATTTGGACGCAAGGAAGAAAACTTCAGGAAGGCTATAATAAACTGGTAAAGGAACTGGAATTGACAGAACATACAGAGTGCGTTGGCTACCCCCCGAGCACGCTTGCAAAGTTTTATGGTAAGACCCCCGAAGAATCTTTGTTGATGAAAAGCCTTGTTCAACAAGAACTGCTAAAAAGAGGAATCTTATGGGCGGCTTACCACGCCATAAGCTATTCTCACAAAGACAACGAAATAAACACAACAATAGAAGCATTCAACGACGCACTTACAATACTAAAGAGAGCAATTAATCAAAGAAAGATAGAAGAATTTTTGGAGGGAAAGCCAGTCAAACCCGTGTTCCGCGAGGTTATTTAGCAGAACCCTATCCTTTACTTGTGTGGAAGAAGCGAAGCGTGAAGATACCAAAATGAAGAAAGTAAGAATCGGCAAACGATTAATAGGCGAAGGCGAACCCAGTTTCATCATAGCAGAAGTCGGTGTGAACCACAATGGCAACGTCAATCTTGCAAAGAAACTAATTGACGCCGCCAAAGATGCAAGGGCAGACGCAGTGAAATTTCAAACCTTCAAAACAGAAAAACTAGTTACAAGATACGCTGAAAAACCCATGTACCAAAAAGAAACCACGGGGGCAACCCTGTCACAACACGACATGTTAAAAAAGCTGGAACTCAAAGACGAGGAAATCGAAGAATTATGCCGTTATGCCAAAAAAAAGGGCATTGTTTTTTTGTCTTCGGCTTTCGACAAGGAGAGCGTTGACCTTTTAGACAAGTTGAGGGTTCCAGCGTTCAAAGTTGCTTCTGGAGAAATAACAAACTTTCCTTTATTACGTTATGTGGCACAAAAGAAAAAGCCCATTCTTCTATCCACTGGCATGAGTACATTGGGTGAAATCGAAGAGGCGTTTCAGACTATTAGGGAAAAAGGAGTCGAAGACATCGTTTTGCTCCACTGTGTAACAAGCTACCCAGCAAGAGCGGAAGAAGCAAATTTAAGGGTCATTAAGGTTTGGAAGCATAGCTTTGGACTTCCCATAGGCTTTTCTGACCATACACTTGGCATTGCAACCCCAATAGCTGCAGTTGCATTAGGTGCAGTGCTTATCGAGAAGCATTTCACCTTAGACAAGACTTTGCCTGGCCCAGACCATAGGGCTTCTCTCGAGCCACAGGAATTTAAGGAGATGGTGGAAGCCATAAGAGATGTGGAAAAAGCCCTAGGTGATGGAGTGAAGACGCTTACAGAAGAAGAGGAAAGAATCAAAAGGGTTGTAAGAAGAAGCCTTGTGGCAAGGGTCAAGATTCCGAAAGGAGCGGTAATCACGGAAGAAATGTTGGACTTCAAAAGGCCTGGCACTGGATTGGAGCCAAAATATTTGGACAGGGTCATTGGGGTAAGAGCTAAGAAGGATTTAAAGCCCGATGAACTAGTTACCTTTGACAAACTTGTGTGGTAACATGAGAAAAATCGCGGTCATAACTGGAACTAGAGCAGAATACGGCATTTTTAAGTCAGTGCTAAAAGCAATAGAGGCAAATCCCAAGCTAAACCTTTCACTCATTGTCATTGGAATGCACCTTTCAGCCGAATTCGGATACACCGTTAAAGAAATCGTGCAAGACGGCTTCAAAATCGACGCAAAAATAAACGTGCTGCATCAAGAAGATACGCCAGCGGCGATGACTAAGAGTATTGGAAAATCTATGATGAAAACAGCCGATGCGCTGGCGAAGATTAACCCCGACTTTTTACTTGTTCTAGGTGACCGTAGCGAAATGCTTGTTGGGGCAGTTTCTGCAACGTATATTGGCATACCTATAGCCCACATTCACGGCGGGGACATCTCAGGAAATGTAGACGAACCCGTTAGGCACGCCATCACAAAACTAGCTCATATCCATTTTGCTGCCACAAAGGAGAGTGCTGACAGAATAATCAAGATGGGAGAAGAGCCTTGGAGAGTCCACGTTGTTGGAGCTCCAGGCTTAGACTTGATTTTGAATGAAAGGATTCGTGAACCTAAAGAAACAGCAAAGAAATATGGCTTAGATTTGTCCGAGCCAGTTCTCCTTGTTGCACAACACTCGGTAATAACAGAAGCTGACGAAGCACCGAATCAAATTCGTGAAACAATGGAAGCAATCAAAGAGCTGGGTTATCAAACCGTCCTAATACATCCCAACGCGGACGCAGGCGGAAGAAGAATGATTGAGGTTATCAAGAGATATGAGCGTTATCCCTTTATCAAAACTTTTAGAAGCATTCCCCATAAGGAGTATTTGAGTTTTATGAAACTAGCCAGCGTTATGGTTGGAAACTCAAGCAGTGGGATTATCGAAGCTCCATCCTTCGGCTTGCCAGTGGTGAACGTAGGAACAAGACAAATGGGAAGACAGAGAGCGGAAAACGTGATCGATGTAAATTATGATAAGGAAGAAATTAAGAAGGCTATTCAAATGGCATTGTATGATCAAGAGTTTAGGGAGAAAGTGAAGCAAGGCAAAAACTTCTACGGCGACGGGAAAGCAGCGATAAGGATCGCCAAGGTTCTGAGCGAGATAAAAATCGATAAAAGACTGCTGGAGAAGAGGATGACGTACTAAAATGAGATTTAAACAATGGGAATATCCGCATATAGAAGAAGGAAAACTAACAAAGTACAATTGGATAGTTCAGCACAAAGACAAGCTCAAGCTTGGATACAAGACAGACATAGGAGCGTTTACATACATTAACGCCAAAAAAGGCGTGGTCATCGAAGACTTCGTGCAAGTAGGCTCGCACTGCGCTATATATTCAGTTTCGACAATAGACAACAAAGAAGGAAGAGTGACACTGAGAAAGAACTGCAAGATAGGCAGCCACAGTGTAATAATGCCTGGTGTAACGGTTGGCGAGAACTCAATCATCGGCGCATGCAGCTTTGTTAACAAAGATATCCCAGCCAACGTTATTGCTGTGGGCGTGCCCGTGAGAATAATAAAGAAAGTTCAAGACAACTCGCCTAGGGGAAAAAGAGAATGAAGATTCCGTTGTTCAAGATATTCTGGGATGACCAAGATGTTCGAGCCGTAAATGAAGTAATTAAAAGCGGAATGTATTGGACTACTGGTCCCAAAACTAAAGAATTTGAAAGAATGATAGCCGAATACGTTGAGAGAAAATACGCTGTTGTTTTTAATTCTGGAACCAGTGGCTTGCATGCGGCGGTTCTGGCGCATGGCATTAAAGAAGGGGATGAAGCCATTGTTCCCTCTTTTACTTTCATTGCCACGGCTAACGCCCTACTTTTTGCAGGTGCCAAACCTGTCTTCGTTGATATAGAAACTCAAACTTTGGGTTTGGATCCAGAAGACGTAAAAGAGAAAATCACCGACAAAGTCAAAGCGATAATTCCCATTCATTATGGCGGTTCTCCATGTTCAATAAAAGAACTAAAAGAAATCGCAGAAGATCACGACTGTATCCTTATAGAAGACGCGGCTGAAGCTTTGGGCGCAAAAATTGGGAACGAGAAAGTCGGAACCTTTGGTGATTCTGCCATGATTAGCTTTTGTCAAAACAAGGTGATTACCACTGGAGATGGGGGAGCAGTGGTGACAGATTCTAAAGAAATCTATGAAAAACTCAAGCTGATCAGGTCACACGGTAGACTAGAGAAATCAGACTACTTCTCCACATGGAAGGAAATGGATTATGTAACTCTTGGGTACAATTACAGAATGTCAGACATCACAGCAGCGTTAGGAGTAGCGCAACTCTCAAAAATAGACAAGATCATCAAGATGAGGAGGAAAAATGCAGAGCAAATGACTGCGAGATTTTCTCACATAAAGAGCATAATGCCCCCGAAACCCCCAAGGGGCTTTTACCATACATATCAAATGTATACTGTTAGGGTTAGGGAAGGAAAGAAAATGAGGGACAACTTGGCTACGCATCTGGCTAAGAAGGAAGTCTCAACAAAAGTGTATTTTTATCCCGTTCATCTTGCCGACTACTACAAGAATGAACTCAAATACCGATGCAAGTTGCCAGTTACAGAGGAGATTTCTAAGCAAGTCTTGACCTTACCCATGTATCCATCATTAACTAAAAAAGAGATAGATTACATTGTTGAGGAAACAGAGACTTTCTTGTCTGCAAATGGTGATAACTAATGAAACGAACTAGCTTGGAACAAGCCTTCAGAGGTAAAAGAATTCTTGTCACAGGGGGCACAGGTTCTATTGGAAGCGAACTTGTGAAGAAGCTTCTGCAATGTGACCCTACCGTTATAAGAGTTTTCAGCAATGATGAAAACGCTCAATTCGAGTTAGAGCAAGAGTTGCAAGAATATAGCAAGAGCCTTCGATTTCTAGTGGGAGATGTTAGAGACAAGGAGCGGTTAAAAAGAGCCGCAGAAAACATTGAAATAGTTTTTCACGCTGCGGCTTTGAAGCATGTTCCTCTGTGTGAGTATAATCCGTTTGAAGCTATTAAAACAAATGTGATCGGAACCCAAAATCTGTTGGAGGTTTCAATAGATGAAAATGTGGAAAAGGTCATCACAATCAGCACTGACAAAGCGGTAAATCCTGCAAACGTGATGGGAGCCACAAAGTTGTTGGCTGAGAGATTGACCATAGCCGCTAACTACTACAGGGGATTTAAACGGACAGTTTTCTCTTGCGTGAGATTTGGGAACGTGTTGGCTTCAAGGGGATCGGTCGTTCAGTTATTCGAGAAACAGATACAAAATGGAGGACCCGTTACGCTCACCCATCCAAATATGGTAAGGTTTGTGATGAGCATGAGCAAAGCGGTTGAACTGGTACTTAAAGCCGCTCAAATAGCTAAGGGAGAAGAGATATTTGTCTTCAAAATGCCAGCCCTACAGATAAGGCATCTAGCCGAAGTAATGATCCAAAGATTGGCGCCCAACTACGGCTATAAACCTAAAGAAATAGATATAAAAATCATTGGAAAGAGGAAAGGCGAGAAGTTGTATGAAGAATTAATGACTGAAGATGAAGCAATGAATGCATACGAAACTGAAGATATGCTCGTGGTATTGCCTCAGACACCACAAACTGTTCCAATCCCAAGAGAAGGCTTCAAAAAAGCTCCCTTTAGAAGGTATACATCTAAGGACACAACGGAACTTACAAAGAAAGAAATTGAAGCACTGCTAAAGGCGATAATTAAGTAACATCAAAGTGTTGCTCGATGCACTTACTTCTTGCCATTTCAAAAGAATTCTTTTAGAATCACTAGGAAGGCGTCTGAAGAAAGCACTGGCGATGCCTGATGTTTGAAAAAGATATAAAAAATAAAGCCTTAGTGGTTACCTCCCGTACCGTTCATTATCCCATTGTTCGGCCAGTGATTGAAGAGTTACAAAGAAAAAATTGGAAAGTAACTGTCTTGCACTTTGAAAGGCTGTGGGAAAACACGGTGGAAAATATTTTACTGATGACGCAAAAGAGACGTTCACTAGAATCTTTTTACGTGGAGACTCCCTTGAAACCCCCAAAGAAAAAAAGTTTGCTCGTATACAGCTCGATCTCCAAATTAATATCTTGTCTGATGAATGCGGTTAAGATGGAAAGACCCAACATCGTGATAGTGTTGACTGATGGACCACTCCCATGCAAAATGGCTGTTCTCGTTGCGAGATCTGTGAATATGCCATCCTTGCTCCTTCTTCATGTTGGCATGATTGGACCCAAATATGATTGCCCAAGTTTTCTTGTTGATAAATTAGCAGTGATGGGAGACTATGCGCGAAAAATTCTAATCAAATGTGGCATTAATAAAACCAGATTGGTGGTTACTGGACGACCGAGCTACGACGCACTAGTGCGTGCGGAGGAGCATTTTGAAAAGGATAGCATTTGCAGAAAACTGGGTTTGGATTCTGCGAAGAAAATCATTGTCTATACTACAGAAAATCTTCCCATAGAGGAAAGCAAAGCTATGGTTTATTCTATTTGCAGAGCGGTGAAGGAATTCCCAGGTTCTCAGTTTTTAATTAAGGTTCATCCCTCTGAACTTTCGCTTTCCTTGTACGAAAGAGCGACTAGAGATGTTGGAGTGAACGCTTTGGTAACAAGAGACGTTGATATTTACGAGGTTCTTTACGTTTGTGATATTATGATAACTGGGTTCTCCGCCACCGCGCTTGACGCTATGATGTTGGATAAGCCTGTGATTACTGTTAACTTCACGGGATTAGAAGATCCTTTGCCTTATGCTGAAAGTGGTGCTGCGCTTGGGGTTTATGAGGAGAGAGATTTGGTTGAGGCTATTAAGAAGGGGTTGTATGACGAAAACGTCAAAGAGAAGCTCAGAGATGCTAGAGAGAAATTTGTGTTTGAGCAATCTTACAAGAGGGATGGAAAGGCTACGGAGAGGGTTGTTGAATTAATCGAGCAGATGGTTCAAGGAGCATATGCTTGAATGGAGGTTTTGGGATGCGCGTTAGAAGAAACTATGCGTATGCGGTGGTTTGGTTTCTGAGTATACTTCTTGTCCTCTTTCTTTACTGCTACTGGGTGATTTTCACTAAGATGGGGTTGGAGCCGACTTTTTTGACTCGGGTAGAGACTCTGAGACCTCAGTATGTGGGGGAAAAGAAAACTTTTAGTCGTAGTTGAGAATCATGTTTTGTGTGTGTGCGCAAGCTTGACCTACGCCCTCTATTTGGATCCTAATAGGCTCCAAATATGAAATGTGTCATTTGAAAGGGACATATGGGCTGTGAGGAGCAAGATTACGGGGTTCGAGGGGGAGTAAAAAAGTGCATTTTGAGCCTTTATGTTTTGATTCTTGCTCTAGGGGATCCGACGTAGCCTCCTTCCAGCAGCTTTCGAAGTTTCTCTTCTAGGCTTTCTATTCGTTCTTTGTCGTCTTTGGTTAGCATTTTCTCTTTTTCTAGCATTGTCTTCATTCCCTGTAAGAGTTCAAGGTAAAGAGGCGTGAATACTTCTTTCCAGTATCCTGGATACATTTTGTACAGGTATGGGTTGGCTTCTACATTTATGTCGATTTCAGACCTCCATAAGGCACTGCCCTTCATATGTATCCAGCCAATGAGACATGATAGGGGAACGCCGACGACAATGACTAAGACGGCAAAAGGGAAGAAGTGGGGAAACACGTCTAGAAGAAACTGTATGTTCTGTATTGCCAAATAATAGACCGTAACTATAGTGGTTGCGAAGCCTAAGAGAAAAGTCAGATACGTGGAGTAACCGACTCTGAAGTAGAACCACATTCTATAAATGAAACGGGAGACTTGCATAAAGAATCATCTCTCCTTATAATCACGCCCGATTGCAATATAAACGTATTTTTCAATTATAGTCTAGACGAATGCCTACACTGGGAGTCTCTTCACATTCCTTCAACGAGGATGTATCTCTTTATTGATGGCTTATGTTGATGATTCTTCAATCATTTCTTTCATTAAAAGGGTGTTAGGCTCTTCCTTTCCAGTATTTAATTGTCTTCTCAAGACCTTTATTTAGGCTAACTTGAGGTCTCCATCCCAGTTTTCTCCGTGCTTTGGTCGAGTTAAGTATGATAAAGGGTTGATCTGACACGGCAGGCCTCAAGGGGTAGCCAGGGGGATAGGCGCCAAATACAATTCTGCTTGAATCATAATAGAGGTTTCTCGCTAATTTCTCAGCCAAAACTCTGTTGGTCACTCCTTTTCCGGTTCCTATGTTATAGACTTGGCCTCCTTCTCCCTTTTCCATTGCGAGAAGGTATGCATTGACGTGGTCGTCAACATACAGATATTCTCGAATGGAGTCTGGAGCGCCTACATAGACTTTTTCTTTTTTAAGCATGGTCGTTATGAGGTATTCAACTATGAAACTTTTGTCGAATTTTCTTCCGTATGTGTTAGAGGGGCGTAAAACTATAGCGTTCAAATTGTAAACACGTGCAGCCATTTGAAGATAGTTGTCAGCAGCAACTTTTGAGACCGCATACGGGGAGTTTGGTTCGAGCGGTGTGTCTTCGGTAAGCGGTTTTTTATCGGTCTGTAAGCCATACACTTCTGCTGTTGATGCAGCAATAAGCTTTCTTTTCTTGTAATCGGGCAATTCCATTATTGCGTGAACTACGTTCATTGTTCCAAGATAATTTACTTTTTCATAGTCGAATGGTCTTTCAAAGGACAGACGTACAGGGGTCAATGCGGCTAAGTGAAGTATATAGTCTGGGTTGGCTGTTTTTAGAGCGTGCGAAATAGACATGAAATCTGTGAGGTCAGCTGTAATTAATACAAGGTCACTGGATACATCTTGGAACACTTCTAGGGTTCTTGGGGAACTTGGCCTTACTACACCATACACCGAATGACCTAACTCAACCAATTTTTTGGCTAAGTGACTTCCTATGAAACCTGTTATACCAGTTATGACTACTTTAGCCATGCCCTTTCATGCACCTTTTTCTTTAAAATGTTTTCAGCGTATTTTAAATCCTTTATAGTGTTTACAGTCAACCACACGTTTTCTTTCATTACGTAGCCTACTAAAAGCTTCTTCTTGGCAAGCATTGGAAATGTTGTTTCTTCAATGCGTCCTTTCTCGGGAAGATAATCCTTAATATTACGGCTAAACACGTAGACGCCCGTACTTACCAGAAGAGAGGGAATCATCGGTTTCTCTTGGAATGCCAAAATTAACCCATTTCCTCCAACTTTCACAACCCCAAAGGGGCTACGAGGGTTTGTAACAGCAATCGTGGCTATGCGTTCATGCTTCCGATGAAAATTAATCATGTCCTTCAAATCAAAATTGGTTAATTCATCTCCATTCATTGCAACAAATACATCATCGTTTACAAAGCGGTTTATAGCCAAGCGAAAACCCTCTCCTGTTTCTCCATCGACAGTGTGGACGCTATAGCTAATTTTAACTCCAAACTCAGACCCGTCTTCGAAGTAATCCATAACAGTCTCTTTGCGATAAGCCACACTGATTATCACATGTTTAATTCCGTGATGCTGTAACCACTCAATAACCCATTGAAGAATAGGTTTATCTAAAACTCTAACCATCGCTTTTGGCTGGTCTTTAGTCAAGGGTCTCAGCCTTAGTCCAGCGCCTCCAGCAAGCACAACAGCCGTTTTCACTCTACCTTCCATGTTGCTCCTTCCAATTATTACAAGCGATTCGACTGCGCTTTATTTCCCCAATTGAGGCGTTTTCCTGCGCAAAACGCCACCCCAGCATTTAATCGACTCAAGTGTAACGGCTTACTTAAGCCAATTTTTGGAAAATACCAATTACACCATCCTTGCAAGGTTATTAGAAAAATGGGCGCGAAATCCTCCTTATGTAAAACTGTTAAATGGGCTTGCACCAATTTCTCTGTGATAATGTGTTTGTGAGACCTTTTTGGGTCACCTCTCTTCACCGCTTTAGTATCGGAAAAAAGCCATTTGATTTCTTGAGGTTTCAATGAGAACGGCAGATTGAAGAGAAAACGAAGCAGATGCCACCACATACTAGAAGTAAAAAACCCCCTGGGAACATCTATTTGGGCTACACCTTTTTTATCCAAAACTCGATTGATTTCTTGAAGCGCAACCTTGGGTTTACTCAGATGCTCAAGAACTTGAGAACACAAAACCAAGCTAATGCTCTCGTCTTTTAAAGGCAAATTTTCGGCGGACGCAATTAAGTTAGTTGCTTTTGTTCTTATGATGTCAAGGTTTATGTCACCCCGCGTTCTTTCTCCATACCCTATATCCAAAGTGCACCGAAAAATCTTGTAGTCAATATCATCTAGAATAGCTTGACCATGCGCGCTCGTTTTTGCAGATGCATGAATCATTTCAGTCCATGCTGGATTTGTTCCTTGCGCCCATTTCTTCCAGTCTGCATCAGTTATCAGCAAGGCTTCAGATAATCTCACAATACCGCTGAGAACCGTGTCTACATTTTCCTCAGTCGGTTGCCAGTATTTGATTATAGCCTGTGTCGTTTGCATTACGTCTTTCAACGTGGGCGTATAATGGTCGGTAAAATGAAAATGGAAAGTAGCGGGAACCTTCCCATAATGGAATCCAAGCTTCTCCACATTTTGTTGTATGATAATATCTTCAGTTCTGTGGATAAAATCATCCTCAAATTCCTCGACAACCTTTTTAAGAATCGAAGTCTTGCCCATTTGACTGCCCGAGTAAGCTCTTTTCACCTTGTATTGCTCTGTTAATTCTCGTTTTGTCCCATTTCGATAGACTGCAATCCTTCGACATTCAAACCAGTCCCATTGATTCCGGTATTTACACATTTCATCATACCAACCACGAGGAAGTGAAACGTCTGAGTGCAAATAAACAAACCATTCAGTCACAACCTTTTCAATCAAGCGTCTGATACGGTAACCCAACGTCTTCAGCGTCGATTGTTCAAAAATCGTAACCCGCGGATATTTTCTAACAACTCGTATTGTATCGTCAGTGCAACCACCGTCTCCAACCAACAGCCGATTGATTGGAATTTCATTGTAAAAACTGTCTAAACATTCTGCCCAGTTGCTTTTTGTATTCTTCACAGGGACTATTACGTCAATTTTCTCTAAATATGGCTCTGCAAGCGCGCGATCAACATTAACGCGACTTCCACACACAAGAGTTTACTCCTATCGAAAGGCAAAGTGCAAGTTATGATTAAGCCTAACGACCTTTTTCATATTCAAAACCTTCGCACTTAAGTATTAATGCTTATTCGAATGAACCTCCTTGCAAAATGCTTAAGGAACAAGAATCGACAATAAATTTAATACAATGTGGATACAGCGTGGGAGATATGCAGCTGGTTAAGATCGGAGAAAAAATAGTAGGCGATGATTATCCAACATTCACAATAGCCGAGATGGCTTGGTCCCACGATGGTTCAGTGGAAAAAGCCAAGACAATCATAAGGGCAGCGTCAGATGCAAGGGCAGACGCCGTAAAGTTCCACATGACATCCCTCGAAGACTATATGGTTCCCCATTATGGGAGCGGTAAGGGACGCGTCTCTGCGGGCAAGGAGACTCGACGCATCTATGACTATTTGAAGAGCATAAACCTGACTAGAAAAGCGTGGAAGGAGTTGTTTGCCCACGCCAAAGACTCGGGGTTGCTTGTAATCGCTATGTGCAACGACCTTCCAAGCCTACGATTCGCCTCAAAGCTGAAGCCCGACGCATACGACATTCATTCTTCATGCCTTTCAGACGAAGACTTCGTCAAAGAAGTCGCCCAAAACATGAAACCCGTCTTTCTCGGGATCGGAGCATCAACCTTAGGCGAGGTTGAAAGAGCCGTTTCTTGGATAAAGGAGAAAGGCAACAGCGACATCGCCCTGATGTACGGGTTCCAGAGTTATCCCACAAGGCCCGAGGACATGCATTTGAGGTATATTAAATCGTTGAAGCATATGTTTTCGTTGCCAGTTGGGTTTGCCGACCACACAGACGGCGGCTCCGAGTTGGCTCTTATCACTCCCTTAGTTGCTCTGCCTTTTGGGGCAAACATCATCGAGAAGCATTTAACCTACGACAGAAGCGCCAGGGGAGAAGACTTTGAATCAGCCTTAAACCCAAGCGACATGAAAAAGTTTATTCAACTATTAAGAGACGTCGAAAAAGCCTTAGGTTCTTCGGAGACCAGACCGTTCTCAGAGGCTGAATTAAGATACAGACAAGTGTCCAAGAAGCGCGCTGTTGCCAAGAGCAACATAAAGAAGAACGAAGAGATTACCAAGGAAAAGATCGTTTTCAAGAGGTCGGATGCGGGAGTCTACCCAGAGGAGAGCAAATTCCTGATGGGAAAACATGCCAGATATGACATTAAGAAAGATGACCCCCTCACATGGAAAAAAACAATTTAGGAAGTGAAAGTCATGAAGTCGGCGATCTTTATCGCGGTGCTGATGAAATCAACCAGACTTCCAAGGAAGGCTATTTTGAAGATTAAGGGAAAGACCGTAATCGAGCATCTAATCGACCGATTGAAAACAGCCAAACTGCCAGACCTCATCGTTCTATGCACTTCCACACAACCCGAAGATGAGATTCTAGCCGACATAGCAGAAAAGAACAACATCAAATATTTTAGAGGAAGCAAAGAAGACAAATTGGACAGGTTTCTGAACGCAGCCAAAAAATATAGCATTGATTTCATGGTGAACGTTGATGGTGACGACGTTTTTTGTGACCCCGAATACATCGACAAGACAATTGAAACTTTCATTCGTACAAATGCTGACTATATCACATGTAAGGACCTGCCATTGGGCGCGGCTTCGCATGGAGTCAAATTTGAGGCATTAGAGAAGATATGTAAGGTGAAGGCTGAAACAGACACAGAGATCTATGGAGGATACTTCACAGACACTGGCTTATTCAAAATAGAGTTTCTGAAGGTCGATGACCCCGAGTTGAGGCATCCTGAAATAAGAATGACTCTCGACTATCCCGAGGACCTTGAATTCTTCAAGGCGGTTTTCGATGAACTTTATCGCCTTGGCAAGGTCTTTACGCTGAAAGAAATCTTGGCCCTCTTGAGGAAAAAGCCTCAGATAATGGATTTAAACAAAGGTGTTCAGGAAAAATATGCTGAGCGCATTCGAAAACATGCTAAGATCAAACTGAAAAAGAAAGAATAAGCAAAATCAAAGTTTCTTTTGGGCAACCAATCAGACAGGTGAAGTTTTTGCTCCACAATAGACAGGCTTTGCTCAGTTGCGTCAAAAATACTTGAGGCGCATTATTCATGAAGGTGTAATCTCAGAAATGCTTAAAAGTGAACAAGCCCGATGCTTACCAGATTTGAAAGGAGACACAAAGGGTGTCGGAAAAGCATGAGAAAGAACGTGGGCTCGCTTACGAATGTGTTAAATGCGGAGCCACGGTGTCTACAGAAGAGCTTGACTTGCGGGGCGGCGGAGTGAAGTGCACTTACTGTGGCTACCGCGTCTTAAGGAAGATTAGGCCGCCAGTTGTTAAGCGCATAAAAGCCAAGTGAAACACCTACTCAAGCAAACGATTGAAGCCGAGGCTACTATAACCTTTTACCATTCGCGAAACAGAGGATTACCTTGTAAGACCGCTTGACACGTTGGCAGACAAGCAGACATGTCGAGAGCGTTAGAAGATTTCTTTTTCACCCAGCTTCCGTAGAGCTTTTCCCTTGAGCCTAACAGTGGGTATCAAAGTCCTTTCGGGCTCGGTCTCGGTAGTCTTTCGTTTAACGGTTTCTCCACAGACGCCTTGGGAGAGAAGCCGTCTCTTTATGCACGTTGCGAAACTACAGTTGGCTACTTCACAAGTCTCTTCAGTCCATCTACACCAGACACTGTTTTCTCGGAACAGAAGCGCGTTTTTGCCACATCGGAAAAATCTACAGTCTGGGGAACAATATTGTATTCCCATTAAAACTGCACAACCTCTTCTGAGACAAGTCTTCACAAGGTGATGTTCATTCATCTAGACACATAAGGCTTTGACAAGACGAGCATAATAAAGTTTTCTTGCCTTTTATGTCATTTCTTTCTTCTCTGTAATAAACGTGGTAACTTCTTGTAGGTTGAGGCAATGATTAAGGAAGCAATCAAGATAAGAAGCAGGATTATTGTTACTAGCTGACTGGTTTCTAGAACAGATCCGAGAACTGCTACATACCCATCAATCTTGAACACAACATCTTTTACGGGTCCAGTCAAGTAGAGATATTGGGTCTGGCTTGGTCTCCCTGCAACAGATACCGAGACCCGAGATTCGCCTCCAATCATATCGACAAAACGAACAACGCCGCCTGCTCCAGTTGTTTGAGTGCTTGTGGTCTGATAGTTTGAATCAACCTTGCGCTGAAACTCAACCAGAACGTTGGGGATAGGTTGCCCAAAATAGTCGACTACGAGCACGTTAAGGTCAACGTTGTAAACGTCACTGCGAACAACAAAAGATTTGTTTTCGATTAAGTCAACTGCAACCTCGTTTAGAAACGCTGAGCCTTGATAAAATCTTAATCTGTATTTTCCAAACGTAAGTGAAAGAGAGAAATTCCCGTTTGGGTCAGTAAGCCTAGATTGGAGGGGGTCACTGATTCCGCTGCTCCATTCGTAAGCCTCAACTTTAAGACCTTGAGCGGCGGCGTCCTTGGAATCAACCACATGGACTTTCATAGTGTAAGTCGGTGCGATTATTGTAACATTATTCCAGCCAGCCGTCAAATTTTTCAAAGTGATTTCACTGAAAAGAAATCCGTATCGACGGGCTTCAATAAGGTAACTGATGTTTGTAAACATGTTTGTTAGTTGTATTGACCCTGTGAGGTTCGTGATGAAAGATTCTATTCCAGAGTTAGACATTAAACTCAGTTCAATCAGTGGGAGAGGGTTTGGGGGAACAGCCTCGTCGGTTACAGTTATTTTTATGTTAGAAAGCCAAGCCGTTAAAGACAAAACAGCATTCCCTGTGATAGTTTGATTGACCAAGCCCACTTCCACACCTTTCCAAAGAGCCTTAAAAGTGTAGTTTCCCGCGCTCAAAAGCACAAACTGAACCCTTCCAGTTTCGTCCGTCTCATTCCATAGATTGAGGTACAAACCAGAACTTGCATTCCAAACCTCAACTAAAACACCTTCAACAGTTTGGTTAGCAGGGTTTTTGACTTGAATGTCAACAAGCCCTTCAACCGTAAAAACTTGAACATCAGCCGGCGTTTTGAAAGTTCCGCCAACCGTGGCGTTGGATACAGTAAGGGTGTAAACTCCAAGCGAAGCGTTTTCAGGAACCGCCCAGGAAGAAGTCACAACACCTCCTGAACTGGCGTTGATAGACCTTGGAAAAGTCGCCACAGATGAATCATTGAACTTCAAGTCCATGATAACCGTTTCATTAGGTGCATACCCAGAGCTGCGGATGTTTACAGTCTCTGACCTAAAATATTTCGTTTTGTCAGTCAAACCGACTGTAAAACTGGAAGTTGCAAGTGTCTCGTTCACAGCTATTCTGTAGATGCCAACGTAATTCGTGGTTGCGTTTGTAAAATCACTTGGAAATTGCGTCATGTTATTTCCTAAACCCGCTCCATTTGTCGAGACGGTGAAGTTGAAAAAGTAAGAGACATCAGCAGGTGAGGTTACGTTCATCTTGAAAGCGTAGGTGGTGTTTGCTGTCGCATCACGTATGCTCAGCGTTATGTTTGTGCCAAGCCCCTCCTGTAAGCGAGCTGGGGAGACAGAGACAGAGTACACAATGTTTTCAGGTGATGCTGAAGACTGCCGCACGCTAGAAGGAAGCATCAAAAGCGTTGTCGATATCATTGCTAAAAAGAGCATCCTCAAGAGGAATTCTTTGTCCATTCTCTTCCTTGACAAGTTCAAGATCAACCTCATGTCATACCTTAAATCATCATATTGTGCACACGAGTTGTGAACAAAAATAAGCGATGCACATTTTAAGCTTTGCCTTTAGAAATCCTTCAACAAACCTCACAGTAGGTAACGGGCGACTCTGAACTGCAAAAGATTATTGACTACAACCTGCGTTATCTTAGAGAATAAATGGCTTAGAATCACATGCAAGAAGGTGAGGATCATCAGTAAATTCATGATTGTCGTGGGCACAAGGCCTGAAATCGTTAAGATGGCTCCAGTCTTGCGAACGCTGAAACAGAAAGCTCTTTCTTATGCTTTTGTCCATTGTGGACAGCACTACGATTACAACATGTCGCAGCAGTTCATCGAAGAACTCGAGTTGCCAACGCCGGATTATGGTTTTAAGGTGAAGGCTTACTCACCCGGATTGCAAACAGGTAGAATCCTTGCCATTGTTGAACGTGTCGTCAGAAAGGTGAAGCCTGAAATTGTACTAGTTGAGGGTGACACCAACGGTGTGCTGGCTTCTGCTCTGGCAGCTTTAAAACTAAATGTTTCAGTAGGCCACGTGGAAGCTGGACTCAGAAGCTTTGATCTGCGCATGCCTGAAGAGCACAACCGCCGCTTGGTAGACCATTTATCAAAACATCTATTTGCACCCACAGAGACTGCAAGAAAAAATCTAGAGAGAGAAAACGTGTGGGGCAACATCTACGTGACCGGAAACACGGTCATCGATGCAGTGATGCAGCATCTCCGCTTAGCGGAGAAAAAATCAAACATAATGGATAAGATTCGGTTTAAGCGATTTGCTCTAGTCACCGCGCATCGAGCTGAAAACGTAGATGACCCAGCTGTGCTCAAAAACTTTGTCGAAGCTTTCGTAGCGGCTCCTATCCCAGTGGTGTATCCCATTCATCCCAGAACGAGAAAACGGTTGCGTCAACAGAAAATGTGGAGAAAACTCTCCACTTCTGAAAATGTTCAGCTCCTTCAGCCACTCGGGTATTTTGATTTTCTTATACTCATGAAGAACTGCGAAATGATAATCACTGACTCAGGCGGAATCCAAGAAGAGGCCACTTCTCCACCCATACGGAAACCCGTCCTAGTGATCAGGCTGTCTACTGAACGCCCCGAAGCCGTTGAAACAGGGTTCGCGCAAGTGGTCGGAGTGAAGAAACGTGACATTCTAACTTTGATGGAAAAAACCTTACATGAGAAGCGGGCATTGCCTAAAATTTCGCCTTACGGAGACGGAACAGCGGCCAAACAAATAGTGGAAATCTTGACGCGCGAAACGATTCAGTAGCCGAAAGCAAGAGAGCAGCGCGAGGTGCAGCATGGCGTATCCATTAAATAAGAGTGGATTTCTCATAGCGGAAAACAGTGAGTTTTTCTTCTTCCTGATAGTAAAAGATTTTGAATGTTTGAAGGCCGTTTTGCTCAGCGAAAAAGACTAGGCGACTGTATTGTTCTGCTCCTAGTCGTGGTTTCTCAATTATGAAATAGGCTACGGTAGCATTATTGATACTCATAGCCTCAATCATGGGTTCTGGTCTTGGGTTTCTTTTCATCTCAAGGAAAAAGGCAACTCCTTTTGGATCGTAAGGGTTGAAATAGTATGCTCGCGGATTGTAGGCTCCCACTATCATTTGTCCGGCGAATACCATCCATTGGTCGCTAATCACCACGTATCTTTCAGGGGTGTTCTCATCGATGTGTTTCACTGCGTCTAGTTCATAGGAGGTTATCTGAAGCGGACCATAATGCGGGTAGGCATAGTACAAAGAGGCTGTTGTCAAAGCTGGGAGTGCCAACAGACCTAAAATATAGGATGCAATTGAGATTAAGCCTAAAGCAGATACAACCAGAGACTTCCAATTAAGATTTGGATTCAAAGAAGGAAAGTGCCAAGGGCGAAAGAGTATCATCCTCAAATGCCCTGAGGCTCTACTTCTTAATCGAGTGAGAATAGAATCGGCAAGAATGGCAAGAAAAGGAACAGCCAAAAAATCCCTGAAAACCCATAGTCTCTCCTCACTGAAAGGAACGCGCACCATGAAGAGCTTCAATATTCGATAATCAATCAACACCACTAAAAATCCGAGCAAGAAAAACAGGTACAAGTAACGATTTGTCCTGAATTTTTGTTTGTCACGACTTCTCCAACAATAAAGCAACCCTAAAAAACCTAAGGTTGGGCCAATGACATGAATAATTGCGGCGTAAATCCAAAAATTGGCGTATTCTCCAAACACTAGTAAAGAGACAACCTCATCCAAAGACCACTTGTAAAATCTGTAGAGACTGAAAGCCGTACCATAGCGATGAAACAGCTTCTGATAAACTAATGCCAAGGGTAAGAGACTCAGGCAGAAAACAAACACTATCACCAACAGGGTTTTTTTTGAAATTGGCAACTCAATTTTCCTTCCTTGATACTTTCTCACAACTGTTGCGAGCAGCAATAATGAAAAAGACATTATCCCCGTCAAAAAGTGCCCTAGGAACGAAATTATGGTAAATGCGATTGCAAAAAGAGCATTTCTTGACTCATCAGTGGAAAGGTATTTTAGAGCAAAGACCAAAGCGAAAAAGAAGAATATGTAACCTAGACTGATGGGTACTGATAAGGCTCCATAATAGACACTCAGTGGAAAAGAGGCAATCAACAAGCTGGAAAGGAGGGCAGTTCTTTCACTTTTACACAATGTATGCGTGACCATGAATGTTGCAACTGGAATGAATAAACCCCACAGGAAAGGAACAAGCAAGAGGTGGCTCCAAAGTACGTCAACATAGAAAGCGCGCGCAAAAATTATGCTTAGTGCTGATTGGAAGTTGGCACCCCTAAACCAATACCATATTTGCGACAAAATATTTTCTGCAGGCACTGGAGGCCACCCATGAAGCACGGTGTTGTCGAAAATAGAACGAGTATCAGCCAAAATCCTCGCTTGATAGCTCAGGTCTCCAGCTGGAAAAGCGATGACAAAGAAGGTGTGAATCAAGATTGAATGCAATATGATAAAAAGAAGCTTGTATTCAAGTTTATCACGTGAAAAAATTGCCAGAAGCAAAATAAGAGTTGTAGCGAAGAAAGTTGGCATGAAAAGAGGGTTTAGGAACTGCCACACAGAACTCACTTCCTCTGTCTTGGAGGCAAAGAGTAGGTAAAAAGAAAAAAAGCCCATGAGCAAGTAGACAAGTCTAACAACGTAGAGATGTGAAGGAGTCCTCCACTTATTTTGGCTTGAGGACGAGGGGCTTCCAAGCATGGATTTGTGTTCTATTTTCAAGAGTAGGGGCAGGGTAGCTACAACGGAAAGTGCAAGCACCGTTCTCAAGATATCTAAGTTATAAGCGATGAGAGCAAGCCAGCCAACCAAGCCTAAGAGCACTATGAGGAGTAAAAATCCAAGAGTCAACCTAAAGAAGATGTTTTCTCGATCAAAGAGGGCGTGTCCCCAAAAAATACCATTCATTAAAAAGTAAGTAACAAAGGCTAAGGTTCCAACAAGAACCGAGTGAATATATGTGAGATTTAGAAAGATTATGAAAACTAAAACGTAAGAGAATATTGCTAAGGCGCTTCTCTTCTTACTCAGTACCAGTTTTTCTAGTTTTTTGAAATGCTTTGTATATTTCAACCCAAATCGCCTGAGCGTTTCGGAACTGTATATGACACCTTGATGTGATATCAAAAACACTTCGATTTATTTAAACAAAACTGAATGAGAAAACATCAGAATGACATCATATCATATTTAAAATCAGCAATGCCTATGCCAAATTCGATAACAGTTAGCCCCAGGCTTTAAACTTGATGATGATCGTCAAAAAATCGTCCCAATGCTTTCTAGGAAGGTTTTGGCGTTCAAAAATATTAACCATGACCCAACCAGGACACCTAATATTCGTTTAGGAACTTTCTTGCTAACCCATGCGGCTATAGGAGTCAAGACGAAACCGCCCAGCATGACAGGCATAACTATTGGCCAAAGAAAAGACTCGAATCCTAAAGTCAAACCGAACACAATCATGGCTGTAAAGCTGATTACAGGTTCCGTTATCTCAACTGTTCCAACAGCTTTGCGGGGCTCAGAACCACGCAAGATGAATACGGGCGTAACTATAGGTCCCCACCCACCTCCACCACTTACATCAATGAAGGCTGCGACAAAACCGAGTAATGGAACAAATTGTTTTGGAATTTTCTTTTGCATAAGGATTTGTTTTCGCAAAAATCTGAAAAGAATGAGCGTACCCATAGCAAGCAAAACAAAACTGACAAAGGGTTTTGCAAACTTCAGTGAAACCCAACTTAAGAATAAAGCACCCAAAACGGCTCCAACAACGCCAGGTATAACTAAGCGATAAAACAATCCCCTTTCGAGATTTCCAAGTTTCCAATGTGAAACTCCACTGACAACATCCACAAATCCTTCAGCAGTATGAACACTTGCACTGGCAATAGCAGGAGCAATCCCAAATGAAACAAAAATGGCGGTGGCTGAAACACCATAGCCCATTCCAAGGGCTGAGTCAATGAAACCACAGACCAAACCGACAAGAATATAGATCCAGAAATCAAACAAATCAATCATCTACGCAGCGAATCGTTTTTTGGTCTCTCAAGAAACTGCACTTCTAGGACGATACCTGCCGCTGCCGTTCCCTTTTTTCCCTCAACAACAAATCTCCCCAGTTGAGGAATCTCAGAATATTTCTCCATGCAGATTGGTTCAAGGGCAGTAAACCTTACCTTTCCTACCTCGCCTTCTTCCAGAACCCTTGGATACTTCTCTTGCAAAGCAAGATTAACAGGGTCTATCTTTTCCAAAATTGATTGCACATTACATTTTTTCTCAGCAGTCCCGCAGCGAATCGTAAAAACATCGCCTTTTTCTATCTTAACTCCTAAGAACAAAATCAATTCGGCAACAAAACTTTGGACTTGGCCGCAAGGAGACGTGGGGTAACTAAGCACTTCGCCTCTTTCAACTTCCTTAATTCCATCCACTATCAAACCAATCGAATGGCCTGGTCCAGTTTTTCTCATCTCCTTGCCAAACATTTCGATTTTCCTTAGCAGTCCTTCCTCTCCAGAAGGGCAGAAAACAACCTTCTTTCCATATTCTAGCGTTCCTGTTTCGATTTTGCAAATAATAAGCCTCTTTTTTTCGAGTTCATAAACATCTTGAACACAGCCCCTCAGAGGCTTGTTTTCTGGAGGAACTGATGGATTTATGAATTTGTCAAGGGTCTCTACCAAGGTTAAACCATCATACCAGTCCATTTTTTCAGATTTTTGGACAACATTGTCTCCGTAAAAGGCAGAAACAGGAATCACGGGAACAGGCCCAAATCCAAGTGCGTTTAGAACCTTCTCTAGTTCTACAGAAACTTCTGTAAAGCGTTTCTCATCATAGTTTACTTCATCAATCTTGTTTATTGCCACTATTAATTGAGTGATTCCAAGAGTTTTGATTAAAAACACATGCTGTTTTGTTTGGTCCTCTATTCCCTCTTTTGCAGAGACAACTAATACAGCAGAGTCGGCTTGAGATGCCCCCGTAAGCATTTTTTTGATGAACTCTCTATGTCCAGGGCAGTCGATAATTGTGTAAGAACCCTTCTTAGTTTTGAAGGGTGTTTGCATTATGTCTATGGTTAAACCACCTTTTCTCTCCTCTTCTAAACTGTCTAACAAGAAAGCGAACTCGAACTCTTTTTTGCCAGATTTTTCCAGTTCGTCTCGAATTTCTTGTAATTTCTGCTCTGGGATTACGTTGGAGTCATAAAGCAGTCGCCCAATTAAGGTGGATTTTCCGTGATCTTTATGACCTATCACAACTAGGTTGATTTTTCCACGCCTCATTTCTCACAAACCCAAAGACATTTCAACGTCGCAATTAGACCTCAGGAGCTTACATGTACCCTAGACTTCTCAGCTTCTGCATCATGTATGCCTTTTCTTTATCCTGCGCCCTACCAGCCCTTTCAGGAGTTTTCGAAGTTTTTAATTCGCGAACTATTGCTTCGATTGTTTCAGCCTTCGAAGGAATTGGCACTGTGCAGGGTTGGCAACCAAGGCTTCGGTATCTTTTTCCATTTTTTGCAAAGTATAGAGGATTTATTGGTAGTTTTTCTTGCATAACGTATTGCCATACGTTTAGTTCAGTCCAGTGCAAGATTGGATGTACTCTCATGTGGGAGTAGTCCTCAGATGGTTTAACGTAGAGATCCCACATTTCGGCTGGTTGATTCTTGTAGTCCCATTGAAATTCGCTGTTTCTAGGCGAATAGTATCTTTCTTTGGCTCTTATTCCATGTTCATCTCTTCTTATCGAAAGAATAAGAGCGTCAAACTTCTCCCTTTCAATCAAGTTTTTTAAAGCTTCAGTTTTCAGTAAGGTGCAGCATTCGAATCTATCTCGCTTAGGAGAAACACCTCTTTGGAGGGCTTCCTCATTTTTGGCAACGATCAAATTCATGTCCCATTCCTTAGCCAATCTGTCTCTGAATTCGTAAATTTGAGGAAACTTGCAACCAGTGTCGATATGGATGACGGGGAAGGGAATCTTGCCGAAGAAAGCTTTCTTACAGAGCCACAGGCTTGTGGTTGAGTCTTTCCCAGTGCTCCAAAGAACCGCCAAATTTGTGAATTGCGCCTTTGCCTCCCTTACGATTGCGATGCTCTTCTTTTCGAGTTCTCGAAGGTAGCTACTCATAGACGTTCTCACCGCGTTAACTTTTCACTCCTTCCTCTCTTTATGTTGTGGAAACGAACCTTGTTGGATATTTACAAGATTTTCTAATATATAAGGGTTATTTCCTTGAAGCAACACGGATAGATTGCGATTTTCCATTCTCACTCTTTATAGCCTAAAGCTTCAATTCTTCTCTTGAGATCTCTAGATTCTAACTCTGGTAGAAATTTTCTAATTAGGTAAATGACGTATTCTGTTGGGCTTCTGTAACCTGAACCTTCCAAGGCTTTAGACAGACGGTCGTATAGAGGTTGGGGAATGGAGATGTTCACGTATTTTACCATGACTCATCACGGTTATACTATCAAACGCTTGTGGTTAAAAATCTATGTTCATCTACGAGGAGGAAGCTTTTAACCTTGTTGCGATAACACAGCTGTCAGAGGTTTTCCATCCATATCATTTGGGACAGGCGTCTTCAACAGACTCAAGATAGTTGGAGCAACATCCCACAAGTGAGCCCTTAAACTTTTCTTACCTTGTATAGTTGGCCCTAGAAAGCCCAGAATTCCTGGAACATCCTCTGGTTCATGAGTCCCATCGTGCCCACCACTCCATCGAGGGTTGTCAATGACGTAGCGCTTGTCTTCTCGTTTGACACCCTCAATAAGTGGACTTCGGGCAGCTTGCCAACCAGAGTTGAAGAAGACAGTCAGGTCTGGAGCTTCTTTAACGTAAGGTCCCCAGTAGATGTCTTCCCTTCTTTCAACTCTCTTTATCGGATGCTCATCATCTACCTTCAAGTTTCTCAGAGTTCGAATGATCTTCAACCGTGTTTCTTCGTATTCCGCCCCAGGATAAATAATGCCCTTTGGTTCTCTATCTTCAACATTGAGCCAAACATCGCCATAGCCGTAAGAGACAGCCTTACCTTTTTCTAAGTCTATTTCTCCATTCTTCGTAATCAATAGCCCAAGCTCTTGAAGGTAATTATTCATCAGAATCTCCTTTTTGATTGGGCAGAAACCATGATCGGACAAAACAATGGTGACAGTGTCCTCCGAAACTGCGCTCAAAAATTTTGCAACTATTCGGTCCATCTTCATGTAAAATTGCTTCGCCTTCTCAGTGTACATACTCTCTTTATACGATGGATGTCTTTCATCAAGGTTTTCCCAAAAAAAATGTTGAATTCTATCGGTGCCCATAAACACTGTCATAAAAAAATCCCACTTCTCTTCCTCTAGAAGAAAGAGGCTTATTTCGCTCAACTCATCAGTTATTTCGTTGAGCCTAATGAAAAAATTGTCTGGATCGATTTTAACCTTATCTATCACATCGGTCTCTAAGTCTCCAGCAATTTTCTCTATGCCGAACTTTTCGTGGAGTCTTTTCTTCACCTTTAGTGGGTAAGGTACGCCCTCGTATCTGGAAACAAAGCCCGGAATTATGAAGCCTCGGATTTCCTCATAGTTTGACATTGGAACGTTGATAATGCCTACCTTTTTTCCTTGTTCGCTCAAAATTCGCCAGAGAGTTTTGGACTTGATTGAGGTTGGACTTATGATGCCTCTTTCATACGTGCCAGGGCGCCTCATCGAGAAACTGAAGATGCCATGCTTGCCAGGGTTTTTCCCAGTCATGAAAGTTGTCCAAGCCACTGGGGTTTGCGCCGGAACAGAAGGGATTGATAAACCTAAAGCTCCTTCTTCCTTAAACCTCTTGAAAGTTGGCAGATCGTCAATCCATTTTTCTATCAGAAGAGGACTTGCCCCATCGAATCCTATGATAGCTACCTTCACTTTTTGATCACCCCATCCTTCAAGCACGCATAACATTTTCTTTTTCTCTTATGACTTAAGCGTCCTTGCACTCCTCACTCAATGAATTGAGCAAACAATGAAAATATCTGAATCAACTTCTATTTCAATATGTCTTCGTAAATTGAGTAAACCTTCTGGGCAGCACGGTCAAAAGAGTATTTTTCTATTACCGCTTTCCGCCCTTTTCTTCCCAATTTCCTGGCAAAGTGGGAGTCTGACATTATTTGAATAATTGCTTGAGCCAGCGCTTTCACGTCATATGGTTTAACAAGTAGCCCCCCTAGACTTTCAGAAATTACTTCCGGAATTCCTCCAACACATGTTCCCACAACAGGGGTTTCACATGACATAGCCTCAAGAAGCACCAGTCCAAAGGGTTCCTGCCACACAGCAGGTAAACACGCAACCAAGGCTTGTGAGTATGCCCTTCTTAGCTCGCTTAACGGGATAGCGCCAGTAAAAATCACGCGTGGTTCTATGTTTAACTTTCTGATCAGTTGAAGGAGTTTTTCTGCAAAGCCTCCTCTTTCAAGTCCCCATTTTTTAGCTCCAACTAGTATCAGTTGGGCATCATGGATTTCTTTTAAAATATATGGCATCGCCCTCACGAGAATGTCTATACCTTTTTCAGCCGTTATTCTTCCCACATAAAGAATGGAGTTACTTCTTTCTACATCCTCAGGGTAGAACAGATCAGCATCCACGGCGTTGGGCACAACCTCAACCTTCTGGCTCGATAGGTTTGTAGACTCTAGAATGCCTCTTTTCATGGCATTGCTAAGGGCGAGAACTCTATCCGATTTTTTTGCTATGTATCGTTCTAGGCGAGTGTCCAAAATATATGCAATCCTGGCGAACGGGCTCTTCCACTCTGGTTTAAATCCTTCCCAAAGTTTCCAATTGTGAGCTGTAAACACAATTGGGCAACTCTTGGGGTTTAACAGAGCAGCCACCGTCGGAAATTTCGTATTGAAATGCACCAAGTCAACGTCTAGTTGGTTATGTATGACTCTGCTTTCATAGGCAAACTGAAGGTCACAGTAGGCCAGCTTCAGTGTTGACTCTGAGGGTGGATCCTTCGATGGGAGAACAACTTTGTAGTAGATAATTCTTTCATCAGCTTTGGCTGAACTTACTCTACTAGCAATAGTAATCAGGTAAACTTCATCGCACAGTTTAGCTAACGCCCTTGCAAGACCATAAACTTGGCTCTCGATTCCACCTCCATAAAAAACGCCTTTCCCGGGGACTATAGGCACCCAGCCACTCGAAACAATGCATATTTTCAATCCTTTGTGTTATCTCCCCAAACAGTTGTCCTTCTTAACCAGTCAATTATAAACATCGATTAGTGCGACATTAAAGTATCGATACCTAATTGCACAATGGATGCGTCAGACTGGTTTATTGCATTTTGTTATCAAGAATCCGGACGAGAAACAAGCCCAAGATTAGGGCTGCATCCGATTTAAAGCCAAAGGCGCTAGCGATCTCAGAGTATAATTAAATAGAAACAAGGTCACAACCAAGGCAAAAACGAAAACTAGAACGGAACTAACGTCTTCCTTAACTTTGAAGTGAAGAAACAAGGTCACAACGAAACAGTTTAACAGGATTAAAACTAAAAACACGGGAAAGTCAAGGATGAGAAAAAGAGCTGAAATTATATAGTTAACTAAAAAGTAGATGATGACCACGTAGTTCTCGCTTACTGAGGAACAAAAAAAACTATGCGGGGAATCGGTTCGATCAAATTGCACACTCTCGATTGCATGAGCCTTGCGCCCAAGCCAGCTTAAGAGAAAATAGAGACCCAATGCAGCTGGAATTTGAAATGGAATATCATAGAGGGCTCGCCACATGATCCATTGATTCATGTTTTTGCCTATTGATGAAGTCAAGATGGAAAGCAACGAACCTACAACCGTCCAAGAAATCAGAAGACGACGGAAGCTGTTTCTCTGACCAAAGCACAAGACCATACCAAAAATTGCGAGTGTCATCATAACAGGATTTGCAAGTGCGCCAAAGAACCAGTAATGGATGAAAAGAGGTAGCCGAGTCCAAAACAAAAGAGTCAAGTTCATGGGGCTAAAGTCTGCCGAAGAACCGTAAGAAGAAAAAAAGAACAAAGAAGGAAGGTGAAATAAAAGGGACGCAAAAGCGAACAACGCCAAAAGAAGCACAAGGACCTTTATTTTCAAGTTACACTTCTCCCGTTGAAGCCACGTCAAAAGTCCATAGCAGACAAGAACCAAGGAAAAAAACATCCAAGACCAATAGTGAGTGAAAAAAATCGCTGCCCAAACCGTTGTAGCCAAAAGAAAGTGCTTCAGCGTTCTCTTCTTCTCTAATTGGAGGACCAAACCGAAAAAGATGAAGGCTAAACCTATAGCAAGCCAGTTCGCAAGAATGCCAGCGTGCATGGCTATCGTCGTGTTAAAGGAGAAAACAGTAAAAACCACAGAGAAATATGCAACTAGCGTTCCGTGTTCTCCGACCTTCACGAACCAAAAGGCGGCCAATGTGCTGATTAGAACGGTTAAGACCGGTATGAGTTGAATTACAACGTAAGAGGATAGAGAGGTAGAACTGAGAAGATAGAGTAGCAGAAAGTAGAGTGGCCTATCTGTAGCAGCAGCTAATTCCAAAGAACGACTTGGACCTTCAAGAACCATAGTATTCAACATTTCATAATATCCAAGCGTGTCCCATCCAACAAAGCCGAATTTGGGAGTTATATAAGGATAATATGCCACAAACACGCCTACAAATAGGCAAACCATTAAGATGATAATGCGAAAGTACCCACCCGTTAGCACAGGTCTAACAAAATTCCCTTTAGCATGAGAAGATTCTTGCTCTCTGCGACCTTCGAAGAGACCACTGTTGCCTTGTGGTTTAAACAAGAAAACTGCCCCAAGAACATCAAGAAAAGGTTCTATTCTCGCTTTAACATGTTGGGCGATAGGCACCCACAACCAAGAAAAAAGAAAGGCGATGAAAAGTGAAAAAATTAGCGGATAACCCACGTAGAATAGCTGCAGTTCAGAAAAAGCTCCCTGCCATCCGAATCCTAAGTACGATGCAGGATCAACGGGATAAGCAACCCAATGAAAGAGTGCCCAGATTTCAAGAGGTATAAGTAAACTGAGGAAATAGATTAAGAATACCGTTGGTATTTTTCTGTTTTCAAAAGCTAGGACTAACAGGGCTAAACAGCTTCCTCCGAATAAGAGAATACTCCCAAATAATTCTGCAAAGAACCCCAATTGCTTGAGAAACGATTCGTCAATGATCGTAGGTATGCCAAAAAATTCTGTCTTTGCCGCAATCAGTGACAGCAAAACAAAGCAAGAGCCGATTAGAGCCACATTCAGGAATTTGTTGATTAATCGTGAGTGTTGAGATTCTTTAACAACTTCTTTTGTGATGTAGACTAAACACAGAGAGCCTATCCATAACAGAGTGTTATCGAAGGGTGAAAAGAGGTTAATGTGAAGAATCATTGGAGTTGTGTATAAGAAATATGGTATTGACAACCTGTTGATGACTAAAATAAAGCCTGAGAAAAGGTTGATCGCTAGGGCGGCTAGAAACACGTACATTTTAACTAGCGTTGTATCCAATGGCTTCGTTTTGCTCGATTTCATGTTTTGCTTCACTGTTTCTGTAAGCTACATTGTTTGACTGCGCTGCCTATTAAGAGTGAATTCAGAATGGAGCTTTGAAGTAGACAAGGTCGTGGGCTCCTCTGTAGATGGAGAAGACGCTGAAAAAAGCAACTGCAACCAGCACGGTCGTCATCAGCATTCTTTTGTATGCAGACTTGAATTCAAAAATTCTCAGCAGGAATAGGGCTGAAGCGGGATAGAAGGCCACGGTTATGATATCTCTGGATCTTGACGGTTCAATGTAGTTTCCCCATATCACGTTTCCTACGAGAAATGTCAATATCATTATTCCGGCCCATCCAGCAGCAAACCAGACGTACCCTTCGAATGGTTTTCTCTTCCACAGGTTTTCAGCTAGATACGCTGTTCCGGTTCCCAAGACAAACGCTATGGGTATGATAACTGATAACCTGCTCAGAGGCGGTTGTATTACATAATAGTAGTAGAATCCAGCTCCGTATTGAGGTTGACCTGTTGTAAACAGTCGCACGAAGTCTGCTAACATCTGTCTTGCATCGATTGGATAGACTATAAAGCCATAGAAATACCAGAGGGTGAAAATAAAGACGCAGAGGGGTATTGACAGTTTAATGAAGGTGTTGGATTTCACGGCTAATGGAAAGCGTTTTTTCTTCATGCTTGTTTTTTGTTGGAATCGCAGGACGTCTTGACTTAGGTAGGCGCCTATTACACTTATTCCTAGAAAAAGTGTGGTCATGTGGTGGGTGATAACCACTGCGAAGATTGTTGTGAACGCTAGCGCGAGGTATTTCAGTCTTCTATTCTTGTAGGCCTTGACTATCATGTACATTGCAACGAGATAGAAGAGTGCTCCTAAACCTTGCGGGGTGTAGTGAAGCGGGAAGAAGCTGTTTGTGTTGTGTAGCGTGAAGAGGAAGGCTGAGACCAGCCCGATTTTTTTGTTTGCTAGTTCTTTGAACAGGAAGTATATGGTGATCACTTCGAGCATGAATATTATGGTTGGGGACCACCTGAAGAATGTGTACAGGGGAACTCCAGCGTAAGTGATTATGTAGGCTAGGATGAAGGAGAGGGGCCAGCCTCTGACGTATCCTTCGGCGAAAAAGTAAACACCCTGAGTGGATAAGAGACCTTTTTTCATCCACACGTCGATGACCCAAATTCGCGCCCAAGCGTCGGGGATGGGGGGAAGGGGAGAAATTATGGCCAGAACGCTTCTCATCTGGAAAATCAGCATTATGCATGACAGAATGAATGGGATTGTAATTTTCTTTTTGTCTAGATGTCGCAACATGTAGCTGATGGCACCCACCATCATTGCAACGCCCAGCCAAAAGGATAGGGGCATAATCTTCTCGATAGACTCCCCGTATTCTGTAGATGGAGTTACGTTTACTTCAAAGACAGAAAACGTGGCTATTGCGAAACCCAAAGCCACAACCAGAAAAACGATGAATACTTCATCCCTGGCTATTTTCTGAAGAGTAAGAGCCGTTTTCTTGAAGAATAGATGTTCGTTCCTGTCAGTTTGGCGCTGGCTGGTCATCTTGATTTGTCACTCTTTCTTCTTTTCTAATCGCACCCTGATATATTTCCATTATGCGAGACGCAAGAATATTCCAATCAAACATTGCTTTTCTTATTCATGCTTTTACTTTAGTGACTGTTCAGAACATCTTCGTAGACTTTTTTTACCTTGATTGCAATCGATTCCCAAGTGAAGTTCTGCTCCATTAGCTTCCTTCCATTTTCACCCAACCTCCTCGCTAAACGCCTATCGTTTAAAACTGTGATTATTCTGTCTGCTAGCGCCTCTTCGTCTCCGATAGGCACTAGAAAGCCGTCATATCCATCTCTGACTATATCTGTAACTCCACCGCAACGCGTCGCAATTACAGGCTTTCCAGAAGCTAGTGCCTCAGCTGACACAAGGCTGAAACCCTCATGGTATGAGGGGAGGACAAAGAGGTCACATGCTGCGTAGTATCTTGGTAACTCGTCATCATGAACCGGCCCAGTAAATATTAGCTTATCTCTAACGCGGAGTCTATTTGCAATTTCTAGAAGGTATTGGTAATACCTGTTAGGAACAAATTTGCCGTTAATGCTAAAATACTCCATTGCGCCGACAATCAAGAAGACCACATCAGGAACAGATTCCAATATCGTAGGTAAAGCGTTAACGATATTGTGTACCCCTTTTCCGCCACTAACTCTGCCCACGAAAAGCATAATCTTTTTGTCTTCAAGGCCAAGTCTGGCTTTAACCTTGGTTCCATCTACGCTTGGGTTAAATCGATCAATATCTACACCATTTGGGACATGAATTATTCTCTCATGAGGTATACCGACTTTCTTGACAAGCCCGTCGACAACTTCGCTTGATATCGCAATTACCTTGCTAGCAAATTTGGGTACAAATGCCTCGCTAGCAGTTAGAATCTTTAACTTGATAGACCGCTTTCGAGCCTCACTTAAAAGAAGAGCGAGGTACGGCGTATGCTCTGAGATAGCGGAAGTACCGAAAACTCTAGGCGGAGTGGGCAATGGAATGAGGTAAGGCGTATGCTCCGTAAATATCAGCTTCTTACGACCTAGAAATTTAGATGGAAGTACGGCAAGCCCCGGTGGTCCGTTATGGGCATGAATAATATCGAAGTCGAAGGAGCGATCCAGCGATTTTACTAGGGCATAAAGATCGAAAGATGGATGTGCATACGGGAATTGTCTATCCACAAAGTGGAGAATCATACCTCTGTGAATCCTAACGCCTTCTAACTCCTCCTCGTTTTGATGATCTTTACTAGGCAAGGTAAGCAAATGAACTACCGTACCATGTTTAGCGAGATTTTTCGAAAGCTCCCATATGTGTCTCTCTACTCCTCCACCATAAGTGGAAGGCAAAGGTAAACCATCAGAGCCCACCATGCAAACTTTCATTAGCCTTCACCTTTGCCTTTGCCAAGAGAACCCTCATACAACTTTAACGTCTCTTCAGCTATACGCTTCCACGAGAAATCCTTCTCTACGACTTTCCTTGCCTCGGTTGACATTTTTTTATGAAGAGCGTCATTTTGCATAATAGTAAGAATGGCACTCGCGAGGCTTCTAGGATCATTTTGCGCTACGATGAAACCAGTTCTTCCGGGTTCTACAACTTCGGGCAGACCTCCAACGTCGCTCACAACAACAGGTTTCCCGGAAGCCATCGCCTCTAAAACTGTGAGAGGAAATGGTTCATAGGTGAGTGGTGGCGCTACAAAAACTTGGGCTATGGCATAATATTTGGGCAAATCCTCCTCAGGAATATCGTGTTCAAATATCACCGAATTAGCAATGCCCAGATTTGTGGCCCTTCCTTTGAAAAAACACTCCAGAGGACCTTTGCCGATTATTAAAAGCCTTGCATCTGGGATTTCTCTCTTTATTCCTTGAAAAGCTTCTAGCAGTATGTGGGCACCCTTTTTGTACACCAGACGACCGACGAAAAGAATTACTCGATTGTTTTCCAGCTCTAGCCTCTCGGCAATCTTAGCTACTTCGACGCTCGGCCTATACCTTTCCAGATCCACGCCATTGTAAATGACTTCCACCTTCTCCGATGGAATGCCACTTTCTTCTATTAGTTCTCTTCTCTCAGCCTTGCTCACTGCTATGACTCTGTCGGCTACTCTCCAGTTGAACTCGTCAACCCTCTGTTGGACTGGGCCATTAAGATACTTGTCGAGGGCGTCTCTTAAGCCAAAATGAAGACGCAGATCTATTGTCTTGAACTCTCCCCTGATTGTTCCATGAACAGAGACAATGTATGAGGCTTTTAATTTGCCTGACTTCTTCCAAAGAGCTATTCCTGTGGCAGTAGCAGCTGCATGTATCACATCAAATTTACCGTAGTTCCTTTCAATTTTTGATAGCACTCTTGCTTCGCTCATGTTGTAGATGAAACAACCAGGAAAACCGAATAGGTGTTGCTTTGCTAATCGATGTACGTGAACTTCACCTACTTGCTCATGTTCAGTCAGCCCCTTTGTCTTCTCCGTTATAACGTGTACGTCGGCACCTATTTCCCTCAGGGATTGCGAGAGATAGTACGGAGCCTTCAAAACGCCTCCAAGTTTCCCCACTATGGCGCTCTTTTCAGAACTCGGATAATCTTTCACAAGAAAACAAACTTTCATTAAGCACGTTCCTCTATAGCTCTCTTGTAAACTTGGACTGTTTGCTCAGCAATTCTACTCCACGAATACCCCTCGATTGCTTTCCTCCTCACGTATTCTGCAATTTTCCTTCTCCCGTCATCATTAGCTATCAATTCGCAAAGGGCTTCAGCCAATCCACTGATGTCTCTCGGATTCACCAAGACGCCCGATTCATTGTCAACAACCTCAGGGATGCCTGAAACCTTGCTGGCTATTATTGGTAGTCCAGATGCCATAGATTCTAAAGCTACCAATGGAAAACCCTCGTATAAAGATGGTAAAACAAAGATGTCAGAAGACGCGTAGATTTTAGGCATGAGACCGTTTGAAACCTTGCCTAAAAATCTGACATGATTTTGAAGAGCTAGCTTTTGGGTTAAGTTTTGTATGTGGATTCGGCTTTCTCCGTCCCCAACAATAAGAAGAGTGATGTTATTTTCGCGCTTTAGAACTGATGGAAGTGCCTTGATTAAATATTGAACACCCTTCCTCATCCTTAATCTCCCGACAAATAAGACTACCACGTGGTTTCTCGCGGCGAATTTTCTTCTTATGTCCTCTGAACGCTGTCCAGGAAAGAACCTTGTTGAGTCAACTCCGTTGTAGATTATCGCCATCTTCTTTAAAGGAAACCCATAGTCTCTGGCTACTTCATTGGCTGTTTGCTTGCTGACAGCTATTACTCTATCAGCACCCTCTAAGCTCCATTTATCAAGGAAGTATTGAGCCCACCAGTGCATCTTTTCTAATGAGGAAAAAAGAGGGTGCGGACTTTCAATCTTCAAAGCATTTAATTCTTGTTGTGCACTACCATGCATCGTAACAATAATGGGGATGTCTAATTTTCTTTTTATGCCAAGTTTTGAAGTAAACCATCCATCGGCACCGTGCGCATGAATTACATCAAATCTCTCACGCTTATGCAATTCGACTAATTTTTTAGCTACCTTCAGCCCATAGGTGATATGCCCTGGAAAAGAGGGGAAGTATTGTTTAAATCTAATTACACGAACACCTTCAAGCTCTTCATTGGAAGATGCGTGATTAAAAGTCCCAGCGCAGACAAACACTTCATGTCCAAGTTTCGCCAAATGCTTTGCTAATTCATAAGGTGCAGGGGCTATCTTAGGAGGAAACCAGTAGGAAAGTATGAGTATCTTCAATGACTCAACCATTTACCATGCCTTACCATGCCCTTGAAAATCGCCTGATTTGTGAGCATCTTTATCTGATAGATGATTGAAACGCGTAGCTTTGCTTAAACTTTCTTCTTTGCAATGAGATATTCTGCTAACGAGGGCATCAGCCACGAAAAAGGTGTGAAGAAATAAAACAATGCACCATAGACGGATAAAAATCTCGTGCCCAACCATAGCTTTAAAAAATGGAAGCCTATTCCATGGACGGTATAACCTCTCTTTTTAAAATCACCTCTTGTCCAAGTGCTCCTATGCGTTTCTGCTTCGAGTCCACAGGGTGCTTCACGAGGTGCAAAGCCTTGCGGGGTTGTAATGATTATTTTGCCTCTAGAGATACGTTCAATCTCATAAAGAAACTTAGTCCCTTCAATTTTCAACAAATGTTTCTATTACTTCAGATGCCAAGACAAAGTCAAAAGATACTTCTTTAAAAGGCAAGAATGCAACATCACCCCTAACTAAATCATCATACACTTTGTGCTCTTTGTTAAACTTCAGATACTTAGGGATACAATCTAAACCAACAATGTACGCTTCATTTCCACTTCTGCAGACACGGATTAGATAACCCCAAATGCCATATCCACAGCCACAATCGAGAACACACTTTGCAGTAAGATTAGGAATTTCGTTCAAAACAAATGGGTCATACGTAGACGAGTGAGACATAACAATAGCTCTCCCTGCATATTATCAGCCCCGTCTCATACCAACCATATCGATGCGAACACATAGTGGATTCTTATAAAAATCAAGAAATTTAAGGAGGCGTGGCATTTCAAAATAAAAACTAGATGCACAAGTAAAATTGTGACGATGTAAAAGGCGGGTGACTTGCCAAGGAGCGTAGGCGTGTTCAGGCCCGTAAATCCATTCGCCTTTAAAGGTCAGAAGCTCACGCCAAATGAGGTCCCCCGGGCTTATCCCATTGGGAACGCTAATTATAAACAACTCACCCATTTTTAGAACCCTCTTTACCTCAGCGAAGAGAACTTCTACTTTGAATACATGCTCTGAAACTCCTTCACTGAAAATGACATCAAAAACATCCTTTCTGAACGGAAGGTGACATACATCGCACATTACTAGATTTAGAGACACACCTTCTTGGTTACTACGTTGTTTAGCTATTCTTAATGCTTCGGCGCTAAAATCCGTGCCAACTATAAAAGCTTGACCGATTACCTTGGCTAAAGCTACGTCGGTTTGTGCTGTTCCACAACCCACATCTAATATCACACCAGGTTTAACATAGTCGCATAGTTTTCCAAAAAATCTCTCTCCGACCCTTAGTAATGCTGTGCCCTTCCAAATAGCATCCCAAGCTTTGTGTTCCATCGTTAAGCCTCTAATACTTTATTATAAAGCATTAAGTACTTTCTTGCTATTTCTCCCCAGCCATACATTGATTCAACTAACTTCTTTCCATTAAGGGCGAGTCGTCTTCTCAGATTCAGATCTTGGATCAAGGAGATAATCGAATCTTCTAGAGCATTTACATCTCTGGGTTTTACCAGTAGACCAGTTTGTCTGTCCTTAATTATTTCAGGGACCCCTCCCACGCGCGTTGCTATGACAACTCTTCCTGAGGCTAATGCCTCTAGGATAACCATCGGAAAAGCCTCAGAGAGTGACGGTAGAACAAAGATGTTACAAGCAGCGTAGATTTCGGCCATCTTCTCATGAGGCACATCTTTCAAAAAAGACATTGCTGAAACTATTCCATGATTAATGACATATTCTTGAATGACAGGTTCTAACGGTCCCTTACCCACAATCACAAATTTTGCATCTCTAACTTCTTTTAAGACTCCAGAAATCGCCTGAAGTAAATACGTTATTCCTTTTGGGTAAACAAGTCTTCCAACATAGAGAACAACAGGATCATCGCCAAGTTCCAGTTCCTTCCGCAACTTGGCACCTCTTCCGCTAAATCGTTCAAGGTCAATTCCATTGGGAATAACCTCAATCTTCTCCAAAGGAACTTTGTATTCAGAGGAGTCTTCAGAGCTGTAGTCTTGCTTACAGTAGTTACCTTGTCTGCTTTCTTACACGTGTACTGATCCACTAATCCTTGCAGCCTAAAGTTCACATATTTGTTGAGAAGGTTCTTCAAGGTGAAGCCTCTTTGCAAATCGATTGCATTAGCCTCTCCAGCGGCAGTTCCATGGAACGTTGCCACTAACGGCTGACCCAAGATTTTTTTTGATCTCAACCAAGCCACGCCAGTTGTAGGAGCATGCGAATGTATAATATTTATATTATATTTTTCGAGAAATCTTCGGATCCACTTCCATTCAGAGAAATTATAGCCCAAGCAGCCTATTACACCAGCTGTCGTAAAGAATTTCGGAAAACGATGCACAATTATTCCATTCATAATATCAGTGGTTGGTTTATTTTTCCGCTCAGTCAAAACATGCACTTCAACACCGAGACGTTTCAGAGCCCTAGACAAGTAATATGCTTGGCTTACGAAACCACTACCGAAAACTAAGGAATCTCTCTCAGGAAATTGACGAATAATCATGCAGACTCTCATAACGGTCATGCCACATGTTTCTTAGCCTTTTTTTGTTCCTTTTTCCGTTGGAGTGCACAAGTATTTCATTGACAAACCCATCATAACCTCCTCATGCTAGATATGGTAGTATTCCGAATAGTATTGTGTTTGCGGTTCCGTGGGCAATCACTGGCAATACCAGACTCCTCGTCTTCATAAACGAGTACCCAATTACAGTTGAAGCCGCAAACACGTAGATCAACTCCAAAGTCTTTCCCAGACTGGTCACATAAGCCACGTGCATAACAGCGAAAAGAGAAGAGACAACGATCACCGACGTAAACGGGTTGGCGAACACTCTCTCCAACGAGGTTTGAACCAAACCCCTAAAAAGAAGCTCTTCACCAACTCCCACAAAAAAGAACATAATCAAAATCACATTAGACAAGGTCAAAGGACTAAATTCAGCAAACAACAAATACCTGTAGATGTCAGGATTCAAAATCACGAACTCAACCAAACCCATCGCCACGCCTAAAGCCAATCCCCCAAAAACTTGGTAAGAAAAATTAGAAACCTGAAACCCGACGCCCTTTAAAGGCAAACGCCTCTCCACAATATAAACAGCACAAATCAGAAGGTAAACACTGTAAACTACCAGAAGGAGCATAGGAGGAGACAAAATCAGAGCTGGTACTACGGTCATAGCCACTCTAGTGAGAAAGAGAAGCGAAAAGCACTGCATAGCCACCCTGACCGCCTGCCCAGACTTCACAACATACGGCACAACCGCAACGCCAATCGCTCCAAAAAAGGAAATCAACAAACCCAAGACCGGATCAACATAAGCTGTGACCACCTCCTCTACAACCAGCAAAACCAGAGCAAACGCAACCAGCACTTTGCCTATGCCTTGAAAAAAACCACTCGCTTGATTAGCCAATTATCCTTCAACACTCGCTTAAGGATGCTATGTGAATAGACTATTCCAAGCATCATAAGCATTGCTGTCAATCGGATTCAAACAATCAAACACATGTAATAATCTGGTCAATCCGACATGAGACAATTGCAAAACTCTTAGCAAAGAGAAGTATAGAAGACACTTCCACAAGAGTTATGAATCGCCTAACCAAAAACATAGTTGTAAGCCAAACGAGAGTACAGAAAGGAGCCAACTCTACAGACTTCGGAGAAGCGGTGAAGAAGGCATGAAGAAACTAGCCTACCTGATACTTGCCAGTGTCCTGGCTCTCACATTCATCGAAGCCTATTCCACCGTGCACGCAGACCGCGTAACATACACTCCATTCGAAGAACGCTTCAAGGGCGCCGTTTCTGGCGGCACAACTAGTGAAACAGCTGGATGGATAATAATAACCGAACAGATCATAACAGGAATAGGACGCGGCGACTTACCTGGTTCACCGGTCATTTTCACGATAACAGCCGAGATCCGCTTTAACAAGGACCTAGGAAAAAGCTTCACGTCGGGCAACTGGACAATCGTGGCATCAGACGGTCAGAGCAGCGTCAGCGGGCGATTTCTAGGCACAGGCACAACCCTCAACGAGTTCTCAGGCACATTCAAAAGCTTCAACGACACTGCCACAGGAATTTACTACGGCAAAATGATCTACGGAGAGTTCCAATCCGAGTATTTCGGGCCTGAAGAATACGCCGCTCCGTTGAAATACAGAGCGTTATGGACTGGCACAGTCAAAGACATAGGCCGATAAATATGCTAACAACAATAATAACGGTTATCGAGGCAGTGGTCTCAGCCATCGTTTCCAGAGGATTAGACTTTGGAATAGCCATATCCGCCACACTCGTAGCCCTAAGCATCTTCTTCCAAGTCTCTGACTTCGGAGAAAACGAAAAGCTAAAAACACTTGAAACGTGTCTCTCGCCTCACATGAAAATTTTCGCAATAATATTCTGCGTCTTTTTCGCACTGAAAATGCTAAGCCTTTTATAAGCTCAAGGATAATTTTGCGGTCATCCACATATTTTTATTTAAACTGGCTTTCTGAAAAAACCAGAAACTCTAAGTTAGAGAGGCATACACTTTCAACGTTTGTTCAGCTATCCTCTCCCAATCGTAAAACCTCTCCGCAGTCTTTCTCGCATTCTTACCTATAGCGCTCGCTGACCCTGGATTACTCAATAAGAATATTATGGCTTCCGCCAAGGCTTTTGAATTTGCAGGTGTGACCAGGTACCCGTTTACCCTGTTTTCCACAATCTCAGCGTTTCCCTCGACGTTTGAAACCACAACGGGCAACCCGCATGCCATAGCTTCGAGAACTGTCAAACTCATCCCTTCTGTTAAACTCGGCCTGACGAAAACTGTTGTCTCTCGCAAAAATGGCAACACATCGGGAACACTCCCAAAAAAATGAAATCTGTCCTTCATCTTAAGAAATGTTACTTTTTTTATTAGTTCATCTTTTAGTGGACCATCTCCTATTATGTAGAAGCGGACCTCTGGAAAATCCTTCAAAACGTCTGATGCAGCTTCGACAAGAAAATGTGGACCCTTATTTCCAATGAGACGACCAATGAAGGTCACAATAATATCCTTGCCCTTTGGATCACTCGGCAGATACACAGTCGTATCTACACCGTTCGGAATTATTGCAATTTTCGAGGAAGATGCCCCGAGATCTGCAATAGCGTGTTTCATAACGGATTGACCTACAGCAATAAGTCTATCACTAGACCGAATTATCAAGTCACCAACAACCCTCTGATAAATACTTATCAAAGAATCTAACAGGAATCGATTGTACATCATTTTAGGCAAGTGAAGCGTGGTGACAAGAGGCACATGAATAAGGCGCTTTATAAGGGGAGCGATCATGGTGAGCTGAAAGTAGAGATTATGAGCGTGAACAATGTCAGGACGGACCCTCTCCACAATGCGGGTTACTCTAAAAGGAGCCGCTGGCGAAAGTGTTAGCTGCGCTCCAAGCAGATTAGTTACAGGAACCGCGGGCAGTCGATAAATGTTTATTCCCTCAACTTGGCTGTGCTCTTCCGCCCTATCTGTGTTCAAAGTTACAACGGTTACGTAACAACCCTTTCTTACCAGCTGTCTGCCCAGTTCATAGACGGCTTTCTCAGTACCACCGAGCATGTGAGGAAAAAAGTAGTCGGTCAACATGCAGATGTGCATTATACCTTTCACTTCGAGGAATTATTCTTCCTCTTTTTTCTCAGACCGCGGCATTTCAGAATTTTTGTTATGGGAGAAGTTTTCCATCATATGCGTTTCAAATGTTCTCATCCTTTCCCTTAGGTCCTTGATCATGTCTGCAAGCAAGCCTATGGTTATGATTGTTAACCCTGTTAGAAACAAGAAGGTAGACAAGGTTGCTAAGACATAATGAGGAACAAGCCCGGTCACTAGATATCTTATCAGAAGATACAGGCCCAGAAATCCTCCCATTATGAGAATGATGCCTCCTATCATGCCGAAGAAAAGCAGTGGGCTGTAATCGCGATATAGACGCACCAAAGTCCCTAAAATGAGATAAGCATCCCTCATTGGCCTCAGTTTGGACTTGCCCTTTCGATTTCTATAAGTTATCGGAACCTGCGTTATTCTGTAATTTGCGCTTTTAGCCTCGACTATCATCTCGGAGGCCAAAGGCATACCGGGGTTTTTGAAGAGCAAGTGGTTTAACATTTGGGCTCTAAAAGCGCGAAAGCCAGACTGCGTGTCCAACGAAGGAATTTTAAACAGAAACCTCGATAGTGCAGAGAAAAACCTATTACCAACTCTGTTGACAAAGGGCATAGATCCTTTTTCAGGATGAGCAAATCTGTTTCCAATCACTAAGTCAGCTTTATCATGTAGGATAGGTTCCAAGAGACCTTCAATGCTTTGGGGCGGGTATGTACCGTCAGCATCCAACATTACAACAAGGTCAGTCCTGTAGGTGCGAAGGGCATGCTTGAACCCGCACATGAGTGCATCGCCGTAACCAGAGCCTTTCTGAACAATGACTTTTGCACCTTCTTGCAAGGCTATGCTCACAGTGCTATCTGAAGAGCGACCGTCGACAACCAAAATTTCATAAGTTCTTCTCTGAAGAGCCTCATGGCAGCCCCTTATAACCTCACCTATGGTTTCTTCTTCATTCAAGGCTGGAATGATGACGAGAATTCGCTCTTCAGATCTTTCCATGGGATAGATATCGAAAGCGTTGAATATAGGCTTGACTGAAGAAAAATTCTATGCAATAATTCAATGTTCTAATCCATACGCCGTCTATTAGCGACCCAAATTATGATTAGAGTCTCCATAAACATTAAACGAATCGTTTAAAGATAGTCTACTAAATAAACAAAGGTTTCAGTAAAACAAAAGGCTTTAGGAACAGGATTGTATGACGGAAACTCAGGCAATACGCATAGCCAAGGGAAGCGCCTACCTCGTGACGCAAAGTATTATTACAACTACCGTTGCAGCGATTGCTTTTGGTTTCATTGCAAGAAATTTGACTCCAACAGAAATGGGTGTAACTATTGGTTTAACTTTGACTTTAGGCTTGGCTCAGCTACTATCAGACCTGGGATTTGGCAGCGGCATAGCCAAATACATTGCGGAATACAGAGGAAGAAACGTAGACTATTCACCCATAGTTTTTACGGGGATTTTGACCAAGGTTTTTACAGCTTCATCTGCAGCTATTGTATGCGCGTTGGCAGCCCCTTGGTTGTCGATACTGTTGTTGAAGAGTGGAGATTACACTCACTTAGTTCAGTTACTTAGCTTGGATCTTTTCTTTTTTTGTCTGAGCCTCACCATAAGCAACTTATTTCTTGGGTTTAACAGGATAAAGGAGATCGCTCTGCTTAATGTGGCAGGAAACTTGACGCGCCAAATAACTGCGGTAAGTTTATTATTGTACGGATTAGGGTTGACAGGACTTGTAGTGGGATGGACTCTCGGAGATATTGTTTACACAACCTTGAGCATTTCTATTTTGTGGAGGGGTAAACACGTAAGAATGTCCCCCATCAAAGTTATCATTCCAAATTTGAAAATGATCGCGAGATTTTCGTGGCCACTTTTCTTATTGGGTGTGGTGACTTTTCTTTACAACTGGTTTGATCGGGCAATATTGCTTGTCTATGCTTCCTTAAGTGAAGTAGCAGTTTATGGTGTTGCTCTCCAAGCTTTTACAGTGCTCTCTCTAATACCTAGCGCGCTAAGTATGACACTGTTCCCCTACTACAGCGAACAATACGGACGAAACAAGCACGAAAACATAGTTGCGGGTGTTCAAGCTTCAACGCGTTACGTGACACTGCTTTTTACACCGCTTGCACTAGGTCTCATGATTACTGCTAACTCCACGATAACGCTTTTTGCGGGGCCATCGTATGCAAGTGGGGACACAATCCTGGCCATCTTAAGCTTATTTGGAGCTCTCAGTAGTATGGGTGCTGCTTTTGGGACGTTACTTCTGGTCTATGAGATGACACCTACCGTTCTCTTGATAAATGTCGCCTCTATTGGGGTTAGTTTGGTTCCATCACCAATATTCTTGCCTCTTTTTGGTGCTTTAGGTATGGCTATGGTTCGGGGGGTTACTCTAATTGTGTCTTTCTCTCTTACAACTTTTGTATTGAGAAGGCGAGCGCTTGTAAAATTTGATAAAAAGGCTTTCTGGAAGAGTTGGAGTGCGTCTGTTATTATGCTTTTAGTGGTTGGTTTGATAGAGTACATATATTTCAATCACTATCTGTTATTGCTATACGTCCTTGTAGGAGGAGTCACATATTTGATGGCGCTGAGGTTACTAAAAGCTGTGAACCAAGATGACATCCATCTCATCAGAAATCTTGTTGGAAAAAGAGGAGCCTTCATCAGCGACACCTTAGAAAGGATCTTAGTGTAATCTATTGTTGACCTAATGCCGACGGTTCCAGACGAGAATTAATATGGAAAGGAATGCGTAATTTACTTTGAAGGTGACGTAAATCATAAGATTACACATTCTTTAACTGCATAGATGGTAGTCAATGGAGGGAACATCATGAAGAAAATTTTATTAACCTTTGATTTGGAAGATTTTATAAACTTTACCTCGTTGAAGGTTTATGTTAGAGTCTTGAATTTGTTGAGAAAATACGATTTTAAGGCTTTGTTTTTTATTACTGGTCATATGGCTGAAAAGCTTGCCAATTTTCCTCGGATTTTGGAGTTACTTGAGCCTCATGAAATAGGTTATCATTCTTCTAGTCATTCAGTTAGGCCTACCATTTTTGAGTACACCGATGTGGAGAGCTATGAAAAAGCTTACCTGACATCCATGGAGAGAGAAACTGCTCACATAAACCCTTTAACCGGGAAAGTTGAAGGCGATGGTGGAATTGATTTCTTGAGAAGTCTCTTCCCTAATAAGCGCATAGCTTCTTTTAGAGCCCCTGGGTTCTGTTGGTCTCCGCCACATTTGGAAGCGTTAAAGAAGCTAGGCATTGAGCTTGATTTTTCTGCTTTGGTTTCTTCGAGACCCGTAAACTACAAAGGAATTACGTTCTATCCCTATCCCATTACCCTTGATGGCTTTGTTTATTATCGCAGGCTTAGTTTGATGTTAAAGGGTGAAACCACAGTTCTAGCTTCACATCCCAGTTTTTTTGTAAATTCGAAGCCTTGGGATTTCGCTTATCACAAAACGAACCCTACTAGGCTTGTGGAAGCCACGCCTAGAAGTCGCGCAGAAAAAGAATCTCTGTTTCTCGATTTCGGATTGTTATTGAAGCAAGTTAAATTGCTTGAAAGAATTGGATTTGCGGAAGTTACGCCACAAGTGAGTCGATCAACAGATTATTTATCGATAACAAAGAAGAGTGTTCAGAAGTGTTATGAAAGAAGTATGTCATGGCCTAAGCAATTCTTCCGTTACGAGCCAAAATTCTTGCGCTTGCACTTTCTTCACTATTTCAAGGCTGTTTCTTAGTCACATTCTGGAGTTAAATCACAACGTCTCTCTAAGGCTTTGCTGTCGCCCGACGAAACGTGCTGAAGCAGATATTTGTAATTATGCATGTGCTAAATTGTATATCAATTTTTTCTTAAGTGCAAAGCCTATTCTAAGCATAGCTTGCCTTTTGGAGAATAGATAGAAGAAAATCATGAGCCATGCAAAAAATAGAACATAACCTCCAATATAGTTGTGTATGGTCCACGCCATTTCATATCCGTAATAACGATACCCCAGAAGAATCATTAAGATGCGGATGATGTTCACGATGAATGTTCCAACAATACCTATCATGGACCAGAATATCTTTGTTTTTATCCTAGCTTGCTCCTCGGACATTAGGACTACAAGAATTACAGAGAAGACTAAGGTGCTATAAGCGCCTACACATTCCCAAACGATTAAAATGCTTATGTTTCTGCTTGCCGTGCTAAAAGTAATTACGTCAGGATATTCTGCAGTAACATTTACCCCAAGGGTGTTAAAAACAAGTTCAATCAAACGCACATAAAAAGGGATATATGAGGAGAAGTAGGTTGCAAGCCACCTAGACATGAATGAAATCGAGGAGGAGGCAACAATCAAGAATAAGGGCGAGAAGGCTTCCTTCAAGGCTGACAGATTGAAAAAAGCGATGAACAATCCGATAATATATGCAGTGTAGTTGGCTGCGCCATAATACGCTACATCTGGGATAAAAGAAACCAGAGCATAGTAGAGGAAGAAACTGCCGGCGATGACTATGAAACCTATGTACCTCTGAATGCGATTTGCCTCAGAATAAGGAGACAAACTGGGTTTTTTCAAGTACAGTAGGATTAAACCGTAAAGGATTAAAATTATGTCAAATGTACCGCTTCTAAAGTTGAAATAGGCAATTATTGGCAGTGGGACCAACGCCATTATGTAAAAGATTTTGAGTCTATCCCCAGATGATGAATCAGAAAAATATCTTGGCATTTTTTGCTACACCAACACTCGTTCACTAACATCAACTTATGGGGTTTATTTCACCAGATATCACTAATAAGTTAAAGCTTGGAAATCTAAAAGGGTTGCGTTGTTAGGAAGCACACTCATTTTATGAACAGCAAACATTCACAATGTTTTTCATACACGTCGATAATTTGATACGCAAGAAACATTATAAAAAATAACCCCATTGAAATGCGTGGTTCACACGTGAAAATACTTGAGGTTTATCGAAGCTTTCTTCCAAGGGCAGGTGGGACTCAAACCCACATTTACGGGTTGTGCAAATGTTTGATAGAAAGAGGACATGAACCTATAGTTTTGGCTTGGGAACCTTCCAAGCCGCCGTTCCAGGTTATTCAAAAAATTAGAGTTCACCGCTTCTGGATCCCTTCCTTGCTTCGTGCAGCAAGATATACCGCAATTTGCCATCTCGTTTTACAAATATTTATGCTAACAAGAAGATATAATGTTGATATAATCCATGCTCACGGCTATTTCCATGGAGTCGCATGTGCTTTGGCAGGCAAGCTTCTAAACAAGCCTGTGGTGGTAACTTTCCATAGCCCAATGTGGGGTTGGCCCGAGCTTGAGCTTCCCTTCTACATATCGCCTATTGAACCACTTCTCAAGAAATACCTAGTCTACTCGGCAGTTGCCTTCATTTGCACTTCTAACTTTACACGTACGGAATTGCAGAAATCTGGTTTCTCATCTTCAAGACTCAAGATAATACGCAATTGGGTTACACAATTCCCAACGTATTCAAGGGAACGTTCAAGAAACACTTTAAAGAGGTTTGACCTGTATAAAAAACGTTTCATCTTGTCTGCGGGTAGGCTCGTAGATAGGGAAAAAGCTTTTTCTGTTCTCACCCATGCCTTTAAACTGCTATTAAACAAAGGATATGACTTGGATTTGGCAATTGCTGGTGATGGCCCCGACAAAGAAAGGCTGATTGGGTGCGCGGTAAAGCTTGGAGTTAAGGATCGTGTTCACTTTCTAGGAAAAGTAGCAGCAGAAGATTTAGGTTGCTTATATGAGGCATGTGAGGTCTTCGTGCACCCTGCCCGTCTTGAAGGCTTTGGCCTCGCCGTTTTGGAGGCTATGAGCTTCGGCAAGCCTGTGGTATCAACAAAGGTTGGCGGCATACCAGAAATCATAGAAGACGGAAGAAATGGAATATTGGTCGATGGAAAACCTGACGCCTTAGTTTTAGGAATAGAAATGGTATTATCGAATCCCAGCCTGAAAGAAGACGTTGCGAAAAGAGCACAAGAGATAGTGTTCAAAAAATTCTCCCTCAAGAATTGTTATTTCACAATAGACTTTCTTGAGTCAATCTTGAAAAGCTGGACGGAAGAGATCAACTAATGGATAAATCTGTGCGCGCCAGAACTGCGAAAGATGACTAACCACTTCTGAATTCATCAGTCAAGTTAATTGCCGAAAGCATACACGATGATATACGCGAACGAAAAATCGTAATTTCAGGTTCATAATTAATAAGTGCAATTAATAAGTGCAATTCTATATATAGTGTTTCGTGATAGATATGAGTTTGGAAAGGGTCGAAGAATCTCTTAAGCGGTTGGAATTTAGAACTAGGATAGTTTTGGCGCTTGTCTTGGTTCTTGCAATAGTATTTCTAGTGGTATGGGCAACCATACGCTTCACTCCTCCAGCCTTCCTTACAAATCCAGAGCTCATTGAAAAAGCCATACTGTTTGCATTCTGGACGATTGGAGCCATTCTGTTTGGTGCTGGACTGGCAGCTTTCATTGTCCATCGACAACTTAGAAACGCTATTAAAGGCAAATAGTAAGACAACAATTCCTATTCAACCAGTGTTAACTGCGCTTCAACAGTCTACTGGCGTGCCTTCTTAGCCCAGATTACCCATGAATTGCAGGTTGGCCACAAATCGCAAAGGAGTTCTGTCAATCTTATTAGAATCTTTGGAAATTTGAAGACGCCCATGAGGGTGAGAAGGGCTGTTTCTGCAGCCTTAAACGGTTTAATGAAAACTTGTTGGAAGCCAGCATTAGTCAGAAGGGTGATGAGGCGATCTCTTGTAAAAAATTTTATGTGTGAGGGAATAGTCCTTCCAAGTCTGCGAACAATGTAGTCAGCCATATCTACAGTCACACCGTCAATACCGAAGGCGTTTGGAACTATCATGTACAGTCCGTTTCCTTCATCTAAAGTTCTGCGAGCCTCTGCAAGCACAATTCCAGGTTTGACCACATGTTCCAGCACGTCGGTGAGAACTATTATGTCGGTTGATCTTTCTTTTATTGGTAGAGCGTGTGCATCTGCCAATACTGCGCTTATGTTGGTGTTCACTCCATAGGACCGCGCATTCTTGATGGCTAAGCCCAAAGCTACTCGAGAGATATCTAGCACCGCAACATGCGCGCCCTCGAGTGCGGTTTGGATGGCCAATCCCCCCACACCACCTCCAACATCAACTATGGTTCTTTTGTCAAAGGGGAAACCGTAAAAATTCTTCAAGGAGCGAAATTTTTCTTTTGTTGCATAAGCCCCGGCTATTATGCGCTCCTTTTGGCTAATATAAGCTGTTTCATATTTTTTCTTTATTTTCAAGTTGTTTTTATTCATGTTACCACTTTATATCACTTATCTGGAAAACAGAAACAAGCATATGCCTTAGTCGCTCCTCAATAACTTGGGTTCTTCAACTATTTTTTCTGTGTTTCGTAACATAACAGTTTATGGGTGCTCGATTAGAGAACAACAATCATTAATAGACGTTTAAAATAATTTATGTAGAGGTTTTGGAATATGCATGTCTCTTCAGATTGGTGAACTTAAAATGAAGAGTGCACTGTTGAGGAAAATAAAGAGCAGAAAAGCCCGCATAGTTGTCATGGGTCTTGGACGCGTGGGCTTGCCTGTCGCAACTCTGTTTGCCGACGCAGGTTTCATGGTGGTTGGCGTAGATGTAAAGCAGGCTATAGTTGAAAGGGTCTTGTCTGGAAAAAGCTATGGTAAAGAGCCAATGTTGGACAAGCTAGTTAAGAAAGTGGTGAAGGCTGGCAGGCTCAAAGCCACAGTTAACGCTGCTGAGGCTCTCAGAGACGCTGACATTGTTATCATCTGCGTGCAAACGCCCATCACTGAAAGAAGAAGGCCGAACCTCTCTTATTTGAAGGAAACCTGCAATGCTATCGGTAGCGAGCTTTCCAAGGGTATGTTGGTAGTGGTAGAAAGTACGGTGCCGTTTGGAACCACAAGGGGTTTAATAGCCAAGAAACTAGAAGAGAAAAGTGGGTTAATGTGCGGTAGGGATTTTTGGCTGGCATATTGCCCAGAGAGAACAGCGCCAGGTAGGATAATCGAAGAGTTCGTACAGAATCCCAGACTCGCAGGTGGCTTTAACGAAGAGAGCGCAGAATTGGCCGCAGAGTTGTTTGGGGCGGTGGTGAAAGGTGACATGGTCGTTATGGATTGCACCGTTGCCGAAGTAGCCAAGTTAGCTGAGAACACATTTCGGGACGTTAACATCGCGTTTGCGAACGAGTTAGCTTTGATCTGCGAAGCCCTGAACGTGGATGTGATGGAGGTAATAAAGTCGGCTAACACGCATCCGAGAGTGAAAATCCATTTGCCTGGAAGTGGAGTGGGAGGACCCGGCCTACCAAAAGACCCATTTCTACTTCAACACGAGGCTGAAGCAAGAGGCTTCAGACCCAGATTCATTGAGTTGTCACGGGAAATAAATGACTCCATGCCAAAACACACAGTGAACCTGGTTATCAAAGCCTTGAAAGAAACAGGAAAGGACATCGAAGACTCGAAAGTCGCTGTCCTTGGAGTTGCATACACGCGACAAGTGGGCGATGTCACCAATAGCCCCGCCGAAAAAATGGTGAAAGAATTGATATCTTTGGGCGCGGATGTTGTGGTTTACGATCCATATACGGCGGAAAGCTTTGGTGCTAAGAGGGCAAGTGATGTGTCAGAGGCGGCTAAAAGAGCCGACTGCATAGTGATAGCAACCGACCACAACATGTTTAAGAAAATGAACTTGCGAAATCTGAAAGCAATCACCAACGAAAAATCTGTGATTGTCGATGGGAGACGAGTAGTAGACCCGACAGAAGCTGACAGACAAGGTTTCAAATATTTAGGGATAGGACGCGGCGTCCAAACGGATTAACTGTCTTTTTATCGAATTTACTTTTCAACTAGTTTTTTGTAATGCTCTATTGTTCTTCTTAATCCTTCTTCAAACGTGAACTTCGGCTTCCATCCCAAAAGTTTCTTGGCTTTTTCATCAGAGGCACACCTGTCATGAGCGCCCTCTGGCATGTTTTTGTCAAATAGAATCTCTTTGGGCTGGTAGCCTGTCATTTCTAAGATTTTGAAAGCAAGATCCTTTATTTTGACTCTTTCAGATGTCCCCAGATTTACAGGGTCTCCGTAGTGGATTTTTTCCACGGCCAGCAAAATTCCATCAATTACATCATCTGTGTAAACAAAACTTCTTGTTTGTTCTCCGCTTCCCCAGACGATAAATGGGTTCATTTTGTGCAGTGCTTTATAGGCTAAGGCGGAAATTACGTGGCTTTGTAGGGAGAAGTGATCTCTTTCTGAGAAAACGTTAAAGAATCTAAGTATGGTCGCCTTGATGCCATGCTGTTCTGCGTATGCTCGGGTTAAAAACTCCGAGTAGTGTTTTGTTCTTCCATAAATTGAATCGTACTGTCCGCCAGCGTCTTCTTCTCTATAAGGCGCTGGCTTGTCGACACCGTAGACGCATGCAGAAGACGCAAACATGATGTGGGGTATTTCGTTCTCTTGGACAGCTTTCAGGGTGTATTGGTCTATCAAGCCGTTGATATAGCCAATGTAGGCGGGTTTGCTTTTTAATTCTAATATCCCGCCGACTATTGCAGCGAGAGCACAAACAATTTCCTGGTCCTTTATGTATTTACGAGCAACGCCCTCTTTGGATAAATCTGCGTTTACAAAGGTAACATTGGGTAGAAGTTGCCCGTTGACCTGAATGTTTTCTAGTTTGCCTCTTGAGAGGTTGTCAATGACCAGAACGTTGGCACCCAACTTGGACAACCTTTCAACCAGCGCAGAGCCAATCATTCCGCAACCGCCTGTTACACAAACTTGTTTTCCTTCCCAGTGCATGAGGTCACTCTCCGACAACAACGTTGGCATTGATGGATTTGAACATTAAGATAGGCACGTTTCCCTGTTTTTCTATTAATGATAACCTCTTCAAAATTATTAAATGTAATGGTTAGCTTCGAAATCCTTGAACCCGATATTAACATTAAAGTAAACGAGTATATAGAAGACACGAGTGATTCTAATAACAGCAACGAAGGAGATCGTTTAATGAGGGTAACCCAGCCCAGAATTCTGAAAGTATGCCTAATAACTCCATATCCACCTCAAGAAAAAGGCGCAGCGGAATATGCTCACATGTTCATCGATGCACTTCATCGATCGCTTTTTCAGCTACGATTACAAGTACGCATAATTTCAGAAGTTGATAAAAAATGTCCGAAGGGCAAAACGCTGCTCTACCCGCCTGAAAGAAATTTTGTGCTAGAAAGGGATTACGGTGAGGATTGGCCCTATAGTAATCTGAGCTTTCTGAGGATATTTAAGGCCATTCTGAGAGACAAGCCTCATGTGGCACATTTTTATTGGCCTGGGACTTGTGGTGGTTTCTTAGGAGACTTTACTGGCGAGACGCTTCTCATACTCTTCGTGCTTTTTAGACTCTTGTCGGTTAAGATTTTGTTGACTATGCACACCATGTGGTTGCCTAGTTTTGCTGAGCAGGAGGCTTTCAAAAGAGTCAACAGTAGGATTGTGGCTAAGGCTGTTAAAGCCTACTTCTTTGTCTTCATGTTTACTCTTTGCCATTTGGCAAACAAGGTTCTGATCGGAGTTCTACGTGGACACTCTGTTATGACGAAGCGATTCGCTGCATCTTATAAAATACCCAGTTACAGAATAGGAGAGGAGCATGCGGGATGCCTTGAGCTAAAAAGAAGGGGTTTTAACTCAATTCAGCAAATTAAACGGAGACTAAGGCTTGCTGGTAAGAGAGTCGTCCTTTGTTTCGGGTTTATTCGCCCCGATAAGGGTCTCGAATACGCCATCAAAGCCATACGGGAAATAGTAGAGTCGGATAAAAGTGTTACTTTGATAATTGCTGGAAGACCGCTCTCAGGAAAAGATAGGCTACATCTTAACGAACTGAGGGGTTTGGCGAAAAAGTTGGACTTGGATGATTACGTTGTTTTTGATAATAGGTTTATCCCTTTGGAAGAGGTTATAGATTATTTTTCCATAGCCGACGTTTTGGTGCTACCCTACACAGAACACGTGGGCTTTAGCGGTCCACTGAACCTTGCTATTAGTTTGGGCGTTCCCACGATTGCAACAAGTGTGGGAGAGCAGATGCCTGGACTAGCGGATTTAATCCGGCTAATCCCTCCGAAAGATGTGGGCGCATTAGGGGAGGCTTTAAAGGAGATGCTTCTTGATGCTGACTTAAGGGAGAAAATTAGAGCGAAGCTTATTTCTCATGCGACAAAATACAGCTGCTCTAAAACTGCACGAATGATTATTGACACATATTTGAATATGTTAGGGAAGTGAACAACGCTCCCGCGAAAATGTTGAAACCTGAACTTCTTTAAGGGGGCAAGTAATTTCAAAGGTTCGCTGGGAGTGGAAGCTGGATGCCACATAATGCTCACTCTTCAGTAAGCCTTCCCCCAAATAGAGACTTAATCAACTTGTTTCTAACTTTCTGTTACACATTCTCCTTCGATAATTTTGCATGCGATAAATCTCGAAGAGACATCGGAAACAGATTTAATATGGAAAACGACATGCCACAATAACCTAATAAATCTAGGAAAATTAATTGTGTATTAGAAGTTCTCGTCTAGCAATGCAGTTGAGGAAAACATTGGATATTCCTTCCGGATCTTGGGTGTATACCTCTAAGGAATCATAATATATTACTTCCCATAACACCTTGATGAGAAACCAAAAATTTCTGAAACCGTGACATGTTATACTCGGAACGGTGAAGCATGACGGAGATAGACGTAGCGCGTGTCGTTAAGGGGTCTGCTTACCTCGGCGCCCAGAGTATGGCCACTACAATAATAAATGTGGTTTCCTTTGCTTTCATTGCGAGAATTCTAACACAAACAGAGATGGGCGTAACTGTAGCCTTATCTCTTACTGTGGGAATAGCCGCGTTATTAGCCGACCTTGGATTTAGTAGTGGATTGACAAAACACATAGCGGAATGCAGAGGAAGAAACGTGGACTACGCGGCCATAACGTTCACCGGTCTCCTGATGAAGGTGTCCATGGCCAGTTTCATAGCCGTCATCTGCGCTTTAGCGGCTCCGTATTTTTCGGAACTATTATTAAAGACTGCGGAATATGCTCTTCTATTTCGAATGCTCAGTGTATATCTCCTGTTCGTTTGTATTAACGTGACCATGGGTAGCTTTCTTCTGGGGTTGAATAAAATTCGAGAAATAGCCACTTTGAGCTTAGTGGTCGTCTTCACTCAGCAAACATTCGCCGTAGCTCTCTTGCTGCTTGGATACGGGTTAGTAGGACTCGTCACAAGTTGGATTCTTGGCAGCTCTACTTACACAATTCTAAGTACCTTAATGGTGATAAAGGGCAAACACATCAAAATGCGTCCAATCAAAGAGGTCGCTACTCATGCTGAAATGTTAGCTAAGTTTTCATGGCCACTTTTTCTCAGCGCTATGGTGTACTTTCTTTATGAATGGTTTGACCGTTCCGTATTGCTTTTCTATATACCTCTAAGAGAAATGGGCGTCTATAGCGTCGCCTATAAAGCCTTTTTCGTACTCTCTACTATGCCAGGAGCGTTAGGCGCTGCCTTGTTCCCCTATTATAGTGAGCAGTACGGAAAAGACAAAGAGGAGACTATCTTAGCCAGCGTACGTGGAGCTACGCGTTATATCGCACTGCTTTACACGCCGCTTGCATTAGGGCTAGCGGTAACTGCTAACCCGACCATCACGCTCTTTGCTGGATCGATTTATGCGAGCGGTGACGTTATCCTTGTCATCTTAAGCCTTGTCGCAGCGATTAGTGGTTTGGGCGTTGCTTTTGGGGGCTTATTTCTCGTTTACGACATGACTCCTACCATCCTCTTGATAAATGTTGTCTCAGTAGGGGTCAGCTTGGCTTTATCGCCCGTATTGCTGCCTTCTCTGGGGGCACCAGGTATGGCTATTGTTAAAGGAGCCGCCTTGATCGTATCCTTTGTCCTCTCTACAGTTGCCCTACGGAGGCGTATACCTATAAAATTCGACAAGGAAGCTTTGTGGAAAAGTTGGGGTGCAGCCATCGTTATGTTTGTAATTGTATGGTTAGTAGAACAGATAAATTTCAGCCCATATTTGCTGCCCGTCTACGTGTTAGTGGGGGGAGCCACTTACGCTGGGTCGCTGAGAATTCTCAAAGCAATAAACAAGAACGACTTGCAATTGATCCGAAACCTGATGGGAAAGCACGTCGCTTCGCTGGTAGATGTTTTAGAAAAAGTTCTCATTTGACTAAGGTAGTTCTCTTTGAGCTCTCTATCACTGGTTCAAGACCATTTAATTCTTTTTTGTCACATTGAAAATTCGTTCGATTAGCCTAAGGTTTCGATAGTGCTGGCTTGAAAGTTTAAGAGCGGTATTCATCTTGCCTTTTCTGGCGTTTAATTCGTTCCTTTGCTTTAGAAACTTTATTTTGGCAAGAATGAACCCCATACATATATGACTGCCGCCTTTCTGAAATCCCGTTTCACCTTCAAGTGATCCTGGTTTTTGCCTCAATACTGTTGTCGCAAGTATAAATAAAACCGCTGGTTTAATTACACTAGTGGACTTCGCTCTTAATAGGAAATACAAGGAGAAGAAAAATTAAAATGTTAAGCTGTCGTTCAAAATTTAAAGAAGAAAACACGCGAAAAGTTAAGAAAGCTATACTAAGAAGGATTTCAGAAACTTCTCCTCTCGTATCTATCATTATACCATCTCATAATAATAAGAATGAACTGTTGAATACTCTCAGTTCGATGTTCAAAAACACGTCTGGTTTCTTTGAAGTCATAGTAGTTGCTGCAGCCTGTTCAGATGGCACCGAGGAGGAGGTTACACGCTTGTTTCCAAATGTCAACTTGATTCTGTCAGGCGATACTGGTTATGGCGAGTCAAGTAACATTGGGGCATCCTATGCGAAAGGGGAGTACCTTGTTTTTTTAGAGGATGATATGGAAGTTAAAGCGGGTTGGCTTAATGAACTCTTATCATCTGGTAAAACTATAGGAAAATTTGGATCGATAGGTAGCATAGTTCACTATCCTCACGCTTCAATAAGCGTCATAGGAGGGCGATTCAATCTTCGCAGGTTCCCATGTCCGGCAAATTGTGTTTCTACGGAATCTGCACCTTTTAAAGGAGTATTCGAAGTTGATTACCTACCAGCTCCCCTCATAAACAGTGAGATCTTTTATGGAATGGGGGGATTTGACCCGAAGTTTTTTTACCTTTATGATGATTCTGATCTTGGCTTTAGGCTCAAGAAAAAGGGGTACCGCAACTTCTGTGTAGCTTCGTCTCAAATTATTACTAGCCCACCTAAGGCAAAGGGAAAACCCAAAATGCGTTTTTTTGAGACGAGAAATCGGATCAGATTTATTATTAAGAATCACGCTTTTACTGATATGTTAAAAATCTTATTTCTCAATTTTATTTGGTTTCCATTCTCTGCTATTTCATATGTTAAACGCAAACAGGTCGCTTTTTTAAAGGCAGAAATAGCTGCAATAGGATGGAACTTGTTTCATCTGGGGGAAACTCTCGACGCACGAAACTTGGCTAAGATGCGACTAGAGTCGAGATAATGTTTATCCAAAATAGCTGAAACTGAAGAAGCACAAGATGAAGTATATCAAACCGATGGTCTGCAACAGGACTTGGATCATAATGAAATTGAAAGAAAGGAGATAAGGAAACTTTAAGAAAGTATGGCAACATTTTTTGATTGGAGGACATAGAAGGAAGGGTCAATTGAAGATACTGGTGACGGGTGGTATCTTTGCATATTTCGCATTTTGGATATAGTCAAGAAGACAAAGGTGAGTAAATGAAGAAAATTTTGGTTACTGGTGGTTGTGGTTTTATAGGAAGTCACATGGCTAAGAGACTCTACCATGAAGGAGAGTATGTTGTTATCGCCGACATCGCTGAAAATAAGTTTATGAACTATAAGTATTATTCAAAAAAGCCTCTCGTGGATCTTAGAGACATAAGAAACTGCTTGAAGGTAACCAAAGGAATAGAACAAGTCTATCACTTTGCTGCTAATATGGGAGGAATAGAATACATTACAGAAGTAGGAGCAGACATCATCAGAGATAATGCTCTGATTAACATCAACATGCTTGAAGCGTCCAGAATAAATAAAGTAGAAAGATTTCTATTTAGTTCTTCAGCTTGTGTCTATCCTAAGTACAAGCAGTATGAAGACCCGAATATTTTCTTGAAAGAAGAAGACGCTTATCCAGCAGATCCAGACGAATACTACGGGTGGGAAAAACTGTTGGCAGAAAAAGCATGCGAGGCTTACACCAGAGATTATGGTCTAGAGACGAGGATAGCTAGATTTCATAATATCTATGGACCAGAAGGAACCTTCGAAGGAGGGAGAGAGAAGAGTCCAGCAGCTTTATGCAGGAAAGCAGCAAAATATCCTAAAGAAAGATTTGTAATATGGGGAGATGGAAAACAGGTTAGGTCATACTGCTATATCGATGATTGTATAGAAGGATTGGTCAGATTAATGAAGAGCGATTTTGATAAACCTATCAATCTGGGAACTGATGATGCAACTACCATTGATGAGTTAGCCGACCTAATAATAAAAATATCTGGCAAAGACATCAAAAAGGAATATGACTTGACAAAACCTCAAGGAGTAAGATACAGAAATGCAGACATAACGTTAGCTAAGAAAGTTCTCAATTGGTATCCAAAAGTTTCTTTAGAAGAGGGGATTTCTAAAACGTACAAATGGATTCTTGAGCAGGTCGGAACCTCCGGCTAATCCTAGTTTAGGTGTTCGAGAAAGGAGTCTTGTTCGTCGAAGGGAGTTTTATGAAATAGATGCTTCTAGGCGTTGTGCTGGAAGTGAATTAGCACAGACACATGATATCTCTCTTAGTATGATAGATATTAACCGTAACGATGTTGTCTTAGAGGTAGAGTTTGCGCGTGCATGCGTCCGCAACTAGTAATCAAAAGACCTTAAGATTTATGTGTTTTTGTCAAGTAGTTGTCTTTCCCTACGCCAGTTGAGATTACTGTTCTTGGTGCTTCTGCCGGGAACTGAACCGGGTGAACAAAGCTCTCTCGTGCATTCAACTTTCTTTCAATTACATACGTTGCTTTAATGGAAATAATGCTATGCAATATTACAATCTTTCCTATCTTTCCGTCTGATCCAAAAACTGCCAGGACAACAATTATCTTTGTCATAACTAGGAAAAGTTGATTTCAATTCATTGGGGTAATTGAGATGCATGTAACTACCAGCCCATAAGATTTCAAAGGCGTAATTGAAAGACAAAAAGGCTTGTAAAAGATATTGCTCAGTCCAAAACCAATGAGATTTCAGCACCCACTCTTTCGGGTATTCTGCGGGCAAAAATATGTCGTGACTGTGAACGATAACTCCTCTTTTAAGTCTAGGTAGAATTTCCAAGTATACATAGTTTACGTCACCACCAATCCTTACTACATGACTTGAATCGATAAATAATATATCGTTCTCATCTAATTGCAAGAAGAAGTCCAACCCCACATCTTCCACCGGTTTCTGGATTAAAACGGAAAGACCGGGAAAACCTTTCTTTAAAATATCATTTGGAAATGGCTCAATAGAGTAAAGTTCAGTTTTTATTCCACTTTTTTCCTTGTTCAATAGACATGCCTTAGCTGAAAGATATGTAGAGAACCCCGAACCAATTTCAATGACTTTTCTAGGCTGAAAATGACGTATCATACAGTGCAAAACCTCCGCGTCAACAGACTCGAAAGAACCATTTCCGAGGTAAAACTCGTAGGGTATCTCTTTTTTCTTTCTTGAAAAGTCATATTCTTCTCTGAAATTGGGAAAAATCTGAGTTAGCAACTCGAGTTGTTTTTCTAAGTTCATTTCAACACCGACAAGTTCGGATTTACCGATCCATAATTCATCTTTGAGAGTTCTCGTATCAGGGATCGGTTCATAAAAGTGAGTTGGTATAATATGAAAACCATTTCTCTGCCAAAGGTCAAAATAGCGTTTATCCCGAGCCACCTTGAGCAGAATTAATGACGCACCGTAAGCAATTATGTTTTTTAACGTTCTTTTTAAAACCATAACATACACCCATCTAAACGTATAACTGATTCCCATAAAATAAAGTTGCTCGGCAAAAGGATTGATATATATCTGATTTAACGGGAAAGAATAAATTCTCTGACCAATAATACGCCTCGCCAGTCTGATGTAGAAACAACTTTATAAATGACATACAACTTTGATTTCAGGCGTAACGTGAAATGATGGACGTTTTCAAAATTGGTTTAAGTGTTCGAGAAGGGAGTCTTGTTCGTCGAAGGGAGTTTTATGAAATAGATGCCTTTAGGCGTCGTGCTGGAAAAAACTTAGCACAAACTCACAAGATATCTCTAAGTATGATGGATATCAACTGTAACGATGTCGTCTTGGAGGTAGGTTGTGGTGGTGGTGCTCTTTCATCCGAAATCAATAAAGAGGCAGGACTTACAGTTGGACTAGATCTTTCGCACACTCAGATCAGACATGCTCGAAGTTACTTTGGCAAAAGTATACACTTCATAATTGGCGATGCGGAAAAACTGCCTTTCCGGGATCATGCTTTCACAAAGTGTTTTGCCATAGAAATTTTAGAGCATGTACAAAATCCAAGTCAAATGGTGAAAGAAATACACTGTGTCTTAAAGGATTGTGGTGAACTGTTAATTGTCGTACCAAATGATAGAAATTGGCTTCTTTACAGGTTTTTTGGGGGATATTTTCATGAAGCGCTCTATGACTACGGTCACCTACATGATTTTTCATCTCTTGATAGGCTTTGTCCACTCATCAAAGGTTTTAAGATCTGTGCGTTTAAGGAATATAAGGCACCCACTATACCGATGATGTATCAGATTAACCTTCTAATCCAGAGTTCTAGAAAAATTTTTAAGGCATCTCAGAAAAAGCCGCAGTCTCAGTACAAATCTGAAGGTATTTTCCAAAAACGTTTTTTTTCAATCATGCCAAAATTGACTTTACACTTGGTGATTAAGCTTAAGAAGCAATAAGGGTTTCTTTAGTTTGATAACGCCTTTAACCGCTCTGTTTATCCTGTGCTTTTTCACGTTCTCTCCCTTATGACATCTTCGATTCTTCCTTCGTATTTTGTGTATATTCCTTAAGGGGTCACTGTGATGACGATTGGCAATGTTTTAGCGCCTTGCTGTATGCTAAGGCGTCTGGAAGCTTTACACTTGCTCATGAGCTCAGTCCTTTGTCGCTTAGACCCTTGATCCATCTTAGTCGCGTTATTGTAGTATAAAACGAGCTATTTTCTGGGCGACTTCTCACCTATCACTAACCAATGGTCCCCTAGTCTTCGCACAACGGGAACTCGACGTAGGACAAGGTCACCATAGAATATTTTTTTAAACGCTATCTGAGGCAAAATTTTCTTAAGTATCACGTATACATAACTGAAAGTAAAGCTAGAAATATTGATGATTCGAAAATATTTTTTAACAAGATTACTGAGTTCAAAACAGGTGAATTCTCTGTGAGGAATAACTACCCCGGGTCTTGTTTTGAAAAAGGTTTCTCGTTGTTTTGGTGGCTTGTCTATCTGGGAAAAAACTGAATTTCTCAGTGCCAACAATATGCTCCGCCCACCCAACTTAAACGCGGAAGGTGTGGTCAAAACAAGTTTCCCTGTCTGTTTTAACACATAGCTCATTTCATGGAGACCAGACATAGGACTAACGAGGTGTTCAAGAACTTCTATGGAAATTACTACATCAACACAATAACCTTTCAAAGGCAAAGTCTCAACATCAGCTATTAGAAAGTATCCCTCAGGGAACGTCTGGAGTCTCCGCAATCTAGAACGCGCGCGCTGGATATTTTTTAAACCGATATCCACACCTATGTAAACAGCACCTCCATTTAACTTAGGCAAAAAATTTAATAGGATCGCGTCTCCGCACCCGGCATCCAAAATTAGATAATGCTTTTTCATCCTAAACAATTTGACCACAATTCCCCCCACATTTAAATACTTAAGCCAGTATATCCGACGAGACTTTGGATCAAATTTTTCTAAAGCTTCAGATGTTGTTAATAGGCAATCAATAGTTTTCTTTAAGAACTTTTTTTGGTTCGCATTGGATCCCAGCATAGACGTCATCCTACGACGCCACCCCATCCTCAAATCTTTGACCTCATTCAACATATAATAATTGCTCCCGTTGACACTAAAAGCCCTGATTTTGAGCCCATGATGTTGGCGAAACATTTAGTGAAAACGAGAAATGTTTTGGGGATTAAATGCTAATCCTAGGGAACTACGGTAACAACAATCGGGGACGTTTTGGCACTTAGTTGTGTGCCGTCGGGGTCGAGGAACTTTATGGTTGCGCCTGAGTTTATAACTTTGTCTCCAAGTGTTTTGATTCCTGTGGTCGAGATTTGTAGCACAAGTGTGGCTGTCGCTCCCTGTGCAACACTAACACCCCATGACAATCTGTATTGGTTGCCAGCCTTGTTCAAGTATAAGCTTGGAGTTCCGCCACTGTAGCTAACGATTGAAACTGCCAAGTTTGCGCCCAAGTTGTCGGTCACTTTAGCGTTCATGATGTAAGTGTAGGGGTTGTTTATGGTTATTGTGTTCTCCCATGTTGCAGAAGTGCTTACCGTTATAGAATCTGGCCCTGCTGTCTTAGACTTGCTAAAAGATGGCATAAATGATTTGATGGTGAGGTCTGCCAAGGTGGTCAATAGGACGTCGGGATAATAATACTGATAATCTGGATAATACGCCGCTAGGTATGTCGCGTCAAGTTTGTTGGTTATGGTTTTGTCAAAGTCATAAGCTGTGGTTACTTTCACGTTGAAGTTTAGGATGTGCTCCCCAGCCCTGTTAGCCGCGTACGTTATGGTATTTCCGCTTACACTAGGCGTGGCGCTTGGTACGAGATTGTCCGAGAAGCCACCCCAATATAAGAGTTCGCTAGGTAGCTTATCAACAATGGTTGCTGTAGTATAGGGTGATGTCACGTAGAACTTTGCTGTCACGCCTACTATATCGCCTAAGTTAGCGCTTATCGAGGAGAAGGATTTGCTTGGGCTGGGTGGTACAAATGACTTGACGCTGAGATCTGCGGAGGAGGTCAACAGAGCGTCTGGATAAGCATATGGGTAGTATGGTGCTTGGTATGTTGCGTTGACTGGGTTAGTTATGGTCTGGTCAAAGTCGTATGCTCGGGTCACCTTCACGTTGAAGTTTAGGATGTGCTCCCCAGCCGTGTTAGCCGTATACGTTAAGGTGTTTCCGTCAACAGTCGGTACAGCACCAGGTACCAGACTGTCTGAGAAGCCACCCCAATAAGTAAGTTCGCTCGGTAATTTATCAACAATGGTCACCGAAGTGTAAGGCAACTCCATGTAAAATTTCATCTGTACGCCAACTATATCACCCAACCTTGCACTCGCAGGGGAAAAAGATTTTTCTATGCGCGCACGTTCGACAACGGAGACACGGAGGTCAATTGATCCGTCACTGGTGGCTGCTTGATAGTAAAAGAATGTTTTACCCTGAGCAGTAATAGAAGTCAAGAAAGAAATAGGTTCTTTTATTGAAAGGGGAGCGTTAACCGTTATTTTCTCTAGTTTACGATAAGGGGGTGGTGGAGGTTGCCACAAGGCCAAACCCGTTTTGGCATCAGACATATAATATACCCCCCAATATTCTGGAAGAAACATTATCGATCCCTGAAAGACCCCTAGCCAATCCCAATGCACAAGCCAGTTAGGTCCAGGTTCCAATATCGGGTTGTCGGGATGTCTCGTCCACGATTCTCCATCAATAGAAGTAGCTAACCCTATTCGATTCCGGAAAGTATAGACAGCAATTGAAGACGGCACTCCGTTATAAAGCATGACATACCTATCTCCAACCCAAGCGACCCAAGGGTAAGTAATGGCATAAGAATCCCACTCAGTAGCGTCTACATTTCTACTTAAAACCAAGCGGCTAGTTGCTGGGTTAAAGTATGCAGGGTCGTCTACATCATCTAACTTATAGACTCCCGCAGGATCTCCTAAAGAGACATATAGCTTAAACTTATTTGTATGAGGATCTTTTAGAATAGCAGACCTTGAGATGGTCCAAGCCCCGAGGACCCACTTACCTGCTTCGTTGAGAAAGCGGAACTCACTTTTTGAGGCTGACCACACATCTGTGAAATGTACCCCGTCGGTGGATTTCGCGATGACCAGTTTGTGACCTCTTTCTGGATGAGGTTTGCGATACCGGTAAACAAGCCAAAATGTTTCTATTTCATGGTCATAAAAAATTCCCGGGGCACCAACCCAATATTCTGGGCCTTCACCTTCTGCTTCTTGAATTGTGTAGTATTTGCTGGGGTCGAAGAGAAAAGGTTCAGGCTTCATAGGAGTCGTTTCTGCTAGAGCTAGTGTTACGAGTGGCGTGTCACTTATTGCCAACAACACGAATAACAATGTAGACGCTATCAAAACCGTTTTCACCTTCACATCTCTCTCCTTCTTCAGTGGTGCAGTTTTGTCGATGGGTCGGCTAGTTAAAAAATGTATAAACCGACATTTAACCTTTATTTCCATAGTGTGGTTTAAAGAGAAAATCCTTTGGTACTATCCTGTTGTAGCCACCTTTTACTGGCGTTACAACTATGTTTCAAACACAAAAAAAGGGGATGCTAATAGGAGGATGTTTAGAGTAGTTTTCATTTCATCTATGACTAAACATAATTAGTATTGGGCGAATCAAAGTTGCTTTTCAGGAAGGAAAATTTCATTATTCCGCACATATAAAAACTTCGAATCCTGTGTCTCATTTAGTTCTTTGTTTTTTACCGTAATTAACAGATAGCCAGTTAAATAGTTTAATCTCCATAAAATCTTCTTAATCTTCCTGAACCCAATAAGCAAATATCGCATGAGGGAAACATTAACCAAAAAGACGAAATGCTTCAGAAAGCCGACCGAATATTCACTCACAGAGGATTTATCTATGTTTCCTTTTTGGAGAACAATCTTTAATGACTTTATAGGTTCTTCTTAGCCTAATTCCCAAAGACCTTTCCTTTCACTATAAGCTTTTCCAATCTTAAAAGAAGTGCTTTGTTATGGGGGGGTTGCAAGTTATTACGTTTCTTCCAACCCTTAACATTTCAGTTAAAACCAGAAACCTGCTTCGTTCCTTATAGTGTTCTAATGCACCTGCGTTCCAGACGAGGTCAAAAACCTCTTCTTCAAAGGGCATATTAATTATGTCACACACTATGAACAGCGCATAAACCCTGAGTTTTTTACTAATCTTGACACTAAGGTGTATTGCACTTTTCGAAAAATCTGCAAGTGTACAAAAGTTCCCCTTAGTCGCAAGCCCTAACGATATTCTTCCTGTTCCACTTCCAGCTTCCAAGACATTTTTAAATCTCAATTTCGAGTTTCAATCCTTAATACTTTACATATTAATTGTGAAAGGTCATCCCATTCTCCGAGATTCCATTTCTTCCATGCATTTTCCCATATAACTGGGATTCGTTGAACATAATTTTTCATCCATTATCAACCTATACGCTTTAATAGTTTTTTCTGCAACCCCCTCCCACGTATAGTTTCTTAGTATAAAGTTTCTAAGTTCTGAATTCTTTGGCGTTTGGTATGCTTCTAGGATCTTTTCCCTAATATCTTTCTTTGATGACGGATCTACGTACCAAACATAATCTCTGAAATATTCAGTCGAGGATCCTCTATTCGTAATGACAATGTTACAATCCGTCAGTCCCGCCTCAAGGGCAACTAAGCCTGTTGTTTCAAACCAGCTAGGCAAAACAAAAACTTTGGCAGCCGCATAAGCCGAACGTAAAAGTTCAGAATCATGTGGAATGAAACCTAAAAAATGAACATTGGTGTTAGAACCAGTTGTTTTTTTACAGGCTTCAAAGTATTTTTGGCATGCACGAATGGGGTACGCATTGCCTATAATTACTAAAGGTATATTAATATCTTTGTAGGCTTGCAAAAGTGTCAGAAGATTTTTCACTGGTGCTATCCTCCCAACGTACAAAACAAAGTCTTCTAAATTATATTGTTTCACAAACGTATCAGGTTTTGCTCCAAAAAACTCTTTGTCCACGCCATTGGGTACCACATGAAATTTTTCCTCACTTATTCCGAACTCGTCCATAAGCAATGACATCTCCATCCGAGAATTTGGTAATATTATGTCCGCTAGTTCCAAAAGCTCCTTATGAACTGGATTGAATACTGTTCTAAACATTTCTAAACGAGATGCAAATTTGCTAAAACGAAAGAAGAGGGTTAGTAAACTTCCGCTTATTCTTTCCTTTAATGAAGCAGGCCCTTTGATAAGGAATTCTGAGGATTTCCAATATACAGGTGATAATGCAATTTTGACTTTTTTTAGTTTAGCCGTTTTGCACAAGGTTAGGCATTCTCTGTGCAGAGAGAAATTATGCAGTATATCGAATTGGTCCACTTTATCTTTAAAAATATCAAATAACTTTATCGAACAACATCCCTTTCTTTCTATGTATTCCTTTGTTTTGAGCAGTTGGATTTCTGCTCCACCTGCCACGTTAAAAGCAGCCGGATGGGTAAAATATAAAACTTTAAGCTTTCCCTTTTTATTATTTAAAGTAGAGTATAAACATTGTTTCTCCATATTCGTTTCACTACGCTTAATCTGCAAAATTTTAAACTTTCTGACGCTAGTCCTACCATGGGATAATTTATGCCACTCCAAGGTTTTTCACACTAATATTGACTATAATAAACTATAGCATAATAAACTATAGCAACCTTTCAAATTGGATTCTGGCAAGGTTCAGCCCGAATTTCTTTGCGCGTCCCGTTGCAAACACTGACACACTTTTTTATACCTCCAAGTATTTATTCCAGTTAACCCAGCCTTGAATTCTAGCAAGCTGCCTCAGAGCTATATATGGAAGTATCATAGGTTGTGCCGTTTGTAGTGAGCAAAGGAGTGCACAAAAAGTTTCTTTGGACGCTTCTCTTATTTGAGACCAAAGAGACCTTTTTTCAAACTTTATTAGTCTTTCGCCTGCTCCTAGCCACTTAGACTTTCTTATCCAGTCTTTGAGAGACTGAATTGTGTGATGTATTGTGATTGCATTTGAAAGAGCTTTCCACGTATAACCCTTTCTTACTATATGTCTTAGGAGGAAAAAGCCTTCTCCAGGCCCGTAGGAAAGGATGGTGGGTGGGTTATAATCTCTGACCACCAATGTTCTAAATAATGTGTTGCTAGGATCAAACGCCAGTCCACGCTCAACGTTTTTGGAAGTGATTAGAATGACCTTCCTCCTGAACGCCTCCTTGAACCTTACCTGCAAACTTCGTGAACATTCAAGCCACGCGGTAATATGTTGCTGTGGATATATCCGCGAACCTTCTATGGCTCCTATGTTTGAATCAATATGATTTATAATTCGTTTGAACCATCCATTCAAAAGTTCTATATCGCTGTCCATAAAGATAAAGAACTCGGTATCCACTAGCTCAATTCCAAGTTTTCTACTAACTGCTAGTCTTGCATTAGATTCAATTATCTTCACATTCGGAAACAGTTCCTTTACTGCTCTAACGGTTCCATCTGTCGAAAATCTGTCAACCAATATGAAATGATGAACGGGTATTTCTCTTTTGATAGAGTTTAAGCACTTTCTAAAATAGGGCTTGTTGCTATTCCAAGTACACATTACGACATCAACCTTCAGGCTAATCCCTCCAAAAAGGAAAATGCTTTTTCCAAATCAGTACGCCCGCGAATTATCCTTAGCACTGTAAACGCGCTCATATACCGCAATCACTACAGAACCTATCGAAAATATCTTATTTCTATATATCTTGTCATCTAGCCAGAGTAACATTTGGAGCAGTTTTTCACTACGGAAGAGAGAAACAAGCGGGTTCACACAAAAGGTTACAAACCTTAAATTAAGGAGTTGGAAGCCTAATTTTGTAAGAAAAAATGAAATTAGTCTGGGGTCAAGCGCCCTTTCGAATTTTGACTCTTCGATACTTGAAGTAACCCTTTTGAATAGAACATTAAAGATCTTGAAAAAGAGAGGAACAATACTGCTAATATAGTAATATAAACGTAGCAAATTTGCGTTCTTTCCATAGACTTCGTTGGCTTTTTTACTGCATGGTTCACGCAATGCAAAAATTCCTTTATAAGAAAGAACACGGCGTATTTCGACGAATGCTTGTTTTAAATTCGGTAAATGATGCAACGTTCCACACGAAATTACGTTTGAAAATGACGCGTCCCTAAAAGGCAACCTTTCCCCATCGCACTTAACTAAAGCAATGCAACGTATCCCCCGACATCGTTTCTGGCAAATAGTCAGCATATTCTTAGAAAGGTCGGCACAAATCATGCGAAAACCTCGAGTGCCATAAAAGAACGAAACACGACCAGTCCCACCACCGTAATCGAGAGTGTATCCTTTCTTCCTCAAAAATTTAATTAAATCTGCTAAAATGTGCCGATCATATACCTCCTTTATAGGAAGCGTGAGATAGTGTTTATCATACTGACAGGCAATCCTTTGATGAAGGGACATGTCATGCTTTTTCACAGTTGTGATAATACTATTAATTTTTCTCCCTTCTTTTTGAGCCGTTGCTTTAAGCTCTTGATATAGTTTATCTAAGACTTCAACATCTTGTTCTTTTTCAAGTTTCTTTTTTCCCATTCATGTTCCCATATTTACTTTTTTTATTATGTATATTATTGACCATTGAAAGGTTCTGGCTTGATCCTATACACATTATGCACTTGAAAGTTAAAACTAGTTTCTTAGTATCTCCATTGCCATCCGTGTTTCTCGTAGCCCCACATCTTTCCATTCTTAATATACCAGCCAACCGTTTTTCCAAGACCTTGCTCAAAAGTTGTGGTGGGCTTCCAACCCAAAACTTTCCACGCCTTCTTGTTGTCAGACATCAACGTCATGACGTCTTTGGGTCTTAACCTTCTCTCATCAAATACAACATCCTTCTTCTCGGAGTCGGTGTTCTTCTTTATCAAATCCAGAATGTCCTTCATTTTCCACGTCTTGCGCGTGCCAAAGTTGATTATTTCACCTTCTATGCCTTCGGTCTCTAGAGCCATGACCATTCCTTCCACAGTGTCCTCCACATACGCGAAGTCTCGAGAACTCTGGAGGTTTCCAACACGAATAACGTTCTCTTTCAAACATTGCCTAATCATTTCAGGAATGAAGTAGGGCAAGCTTTCACGAGGCCCAAAAGTGTTGAATGGTCTGAGTATGACAACTGGAAGTTTGTGCTCCAAATAGAACATTTGGGCCCACATGTCTGCTGCTGCCTTAGCCACTGCATAAGTGCTATGCGGAATGAGAGGATGTTGCTCATCCATGGGCGTGTACTGAGCCGAACCATAAACCTCACTGCTGCTTACGTGAACGAGCCGCTTCACATCATGATTCAAGCAGGCTTTGAACAAGTTTAGGCTTCCTATAGCATTCACTTCGGCCACCTGTAGGGGCAGCTCATAACTCAGTGGAATAAATGCTTGAGCAGCTAAATGTATCACCAGCGGGTGACCGCGTACAGCGGTTGAAACCAGCTCAAAATCGCGCACGTCTCCTGCGACGAGCCTCAATCCCTGACTCTTTGGCAAATTGTCACGTATGCCTATGCTCAAATTGTCTAGCACAGTGGTCTCATAGCCTGCCTTGAGAAGCCTTCGCACTAGCGCGCTGCCTATGAAGCCCGCGCCTCCTGTTACCAGCACCTTCTTCTTCACTCAAATGCCTCCCTAAGAGACGACAAAACGTACTCTTGCTCTTCTTGACTTATATGCGCATACATGGGAAGACACAAAATTGTGTCGGACACACCTTCACTGGTGGGAAGAAAACCCTTACGATGACCGAAAAGCCCCTGATAGAGAGGCTGAAGATGAATGCAAGGAAAAGAAATTCGCGTTTCAACACACTTCTTCTCCAATTCTACCACGGCCTTATCCCTCATCCCCTTTGTTCTGAAACGAACAGGATAAAACATGTAAACATGGGTTGAGTATGGAACAAGATATGGAGGAAGAATCTCATCGTTAAGGGTTTCCCTTATCCCCCTATCGTAGTAATCAGCCCCCTCAACCTTTTTATGTATAACCCAGTCGAGTCTCTTTAACTGGGTTATTCCGAGAGCTGCTTGAAAATCAGTCATCCTATAATTGTAGCCAAGAATGACGTGATGATAACGCGTGTCTTGCCCAAGGTTCCTTATCATCCTCATTTTCTCTGCTAACTCAGCGTTATTCGTAGTTATTATTCCACCTTCGCCTGTGGTCATGTTTTTGTTTGGATAAAAAGAGAAACAGGCCATATCACCCAAACTACCAGCCTTCCGTCCTTTGTATAAGGCGCCGTGTGACTCTGCAGCGTCCTCTATAATAAAGACATTACGCTTTTCTGCGATTTCACGAATTGGGTCCATGTCTGCGGGTTGCCCTGCATAATGCACAGGTATGATCGCCTTTGTGTTGTTGGTGATCTTCTTTTCGATATCATTTGAGTCAATATTGTAGGTTAATGAATCGATGTCTGCAAATGTAGGCTTAGCGCCTTGATACAACACACAGTTGGCTGTGGACACAAAACTAAAGGACGGCACAATAACTTCGTCGCCAGCTTTAACGCCTATTGCAGCTACCGCAACATGAAGCGCCGCCGTCCCATTACACACGGCCACAGCATGTTTGACCCCAATGTACCTAGCAAATCCATCCTCAAATTTTTGAACGTACTCCCCTTGAGAGAGCCTCTTCTCCTTCAAGGCTTTCGCAACAGCTGCAACGTCTTCATTGGTAATGTAGGGGTCACTCAAAGGAATCTTATACAACACTTTGAATCCTTCTTGACAAGCTGAGATTTCTTGTCATATGTAACCCAACGTTTTTAGTCTTTCTTTAATTCTTTCTTCCTCTGCCCTAGACCATTCATATTTCAGTCTGGCAGCTTTTCCCATCGCTTTTTTATATTTGATTGGGTTCGATCTTAGGTGAGAAGAGGTAAAAGCATCTGTTAGCACTTTTCCATCCAAGTCTGATGGTATATGCAAACCCATCATATACAGAATTGTTGGTGCCAAATCTATAATCTCAGCTCTACTAATTGTCTTTGCCCTTTTGATTCCTGGACCCATCATGATGAGAACCCCATTCATTCTGTGATCAGCGTTGTCGTGTTTGGTTGAGAGATCATTAGTAAAGAAGCTGTCATGACCAAAAGTCCAGTCTATTCCAGTCCTTTCTCCATTTAGAAAGAAAATAATATCTGGCGCTTGATCGAAATACTCTCCATGATAAATTTCTTCTTTTTTGAAAACTTCCACATCTACTCTTTTACCCGTTTCTGGGTCAGTTAGATTTCTTAATTCTTCAATTATGTGCTTTCTAAATTTTCCATATTCTTTTCCAGGTTCAATGATACCTTGCGGTTCTCTTCCTTTAACGTTGATGTATATTCTTCCAGCATTTCCAGCCCCAAGACTATATGCTTTGGTATTTGACCAATCTACACTAACTTCTTCCAACGGCGGAAAGGCGGCGGAAGTCAACCCTAACAGACTACGAACCTTGTTTGTCCAAGCAAGCGCCACAGAGCTGCGATCGGTCAAAAAATAATAGATTTTCAATAGACCATGGATTTGCACGAAATTAATCAACAGACTAGATATCCGTCGATAAAAGGATAAACGAGGGACTTTGTCGTTGATTTTTAAAAAACCTTTTGCACGTAACCAGTCGTTGATATTGAAGAGACTGTGCGTAGCTCCGAATCCATGATCCGACATAACCATAACCCTTGCATCTTCATCTACTTTTTCAAGTAACTCGCCTACGACCTTGTCCATTTTCTGATAGAATTTCAGGATTTCATTTCCATATTTTTCTGCTTCTTTTGAATTATGTAGAGGGTGATTTGGATCCATGTGCTTCCAGAAGTAGTGCTGGATCGGGTCGAGACCTGTAAAAACGGTTATAAAAATATTCCAATCATACTTACTCATAAGATATTTTGCCGCCTTTACCTCCCATTCTGCCGATCGATATACTCCCTTTAGAAACTCATCCTCGGCTGAGAACCACCTCCAAGTTGCCTCCATCATATCATGGTCGCTTGCGAGCATTTTTCCAGCATACATGTCAAGCTTCAACTGTAAGTCTCTTGGATACGTGAACACTACACCTTGAGGTATTGGCCAGCCAGAAACAAAAAACCCGTTAACTTCTCTTGGAGGGAAAGTTGTGGGAACATTAAAGATTCCAACCGTTATGCCTTTCTCGCTCAGTATATCCCACAGATGTTTGCTACTTGCATGCCGAAAGTTGACTCCATAGCTTATTTCATAAGTGTTAGCTTTGCGTTCACACCAATCAAACACACCCAAGTTTCCAGGATTTTTGCCTGTTGAGTAAGATAGCCAAGCTGGACATGTCAGTGGAGGTATGGTTGATTTTAATGTTCCACTTACCCCGTTGTTTATCAATCTAGCGAATGTAGGTAACTTTCCTTCTTTCGCCCACTTCACTATCAGCTCAGGCGACGCCCCGTCAAGGCCGATAACCAAAACTTTTTCGCCTTTCTTCTTAGATGACATCACTGCCGCCAGTTCTTTTTTCTTCGGGTGTTTCACATTGTGAAACTACGAAGGCTACCTAATCACGAAAGTCGCTTGCTCGTGGAACTAGTTAAGAGACTTTAAGGTGTTTTTGAATTACTTCGTGCAATGTATTTGCCAAATTTGCGTAGTTAAAAAATTCTTCAACTGCTTTGCGTCCACTTTCTCCTAAGGTTCTAGCTAATCTTCTGTCGTTAAAAAGCCTAGTTATATGCTCCTCAAACTCTTTCCAGTCATTGGCGATTAATCCACATTTGTATCTTTCTAAGATGTAGGCTGTCTCCCTGCCGTACATGGCAACTATTGGTTTTGCGGCGGCCATGTAATCTGGAAGCTTCATGTGAAACGTGAGGTTCCAGTGCAGCTTCCGTGGATAAGGGATTACGCATACATCCGCTCGTTCTGACAAAATCTTAATCCATTCAAACCAATCGTTAACGAATAGGGTTTTTGCCCATGGCGTGTCCACTTCTACATGAGGACGAAGGGGGCGTCTTAACCCACCTGTTAGAAGTAGATTTACATCAATTCCTTTCTCCCTGAGTTTACTAACAGATTCGACTAGGCGAGCAACTCCCTTAATGTGCAAGAGCGCACCTGAGTAGAAAATCGTTAATGGTCCCTCTCTCCTTGGCGGTTTAGGAGTAATCAGGTCGGGAAAGCTTCCGTCATAGATCACATGCGTCCTCTCATAAGGGATACGATATTTTCTAGTCAAATACTCTTGGTACGAGTTCGAGCAAAACCAAATAAGCGTCCCTTTCTTCAAAGTCACAATGTCTAAGAGTGTTCCAAAAAGGGCTTTCTTGAGAGGCGGTGACTCAAAAATATCCTGTACTTCAACCGGAGGATCGATAATATCAATCATCACGTTGGCGAATCCCATAATCCTTAGAATATGCAAAATAAAGAAGGAAACAAGAAAACTCACAGGCTTGTCCTTCGCAGCATAATAGTATGAAATTATTGTGGTGAACAACGGAATGCTACCACTGCTTTTTCTTGCCTCAGCCAGCACTTTCACCAGAGCTAGTGGCATGGGCACTTTGACCGAATTTGCAACGCCCCCATTGTTATCAAAGGTATAAAGCGTGCCATCCTCAGCAGAATAACAGAAAATTTTGTATATTTTAGAATACTTTCTTATCAAAGTTCCGTAAAGCCCAACGGTGTGCTCGCTGATGCCCCCTGCGATTCCCTTTGGGTCAAGAAGGAAGTGGTGCGCAATAAATAGCACCGCTGACCTAGTGAATTGTGAATGTCTTAGCGTAGTAACATTCAATTGATCACGCCCCCACAAGCTTTGATCATACCGTTTTTTCAACTACAACCTCATTCTGGTATTGGGGGCTCTTAACGTGGTGCCTGAGAGCATGCTAACTTCATTAATGTCTCATCAAGCGTATTAGCGAGCTTTCCCGTACTGTATCTTTCAGCTATAGTCCTTTGAGCCTGTTTGCCCACTGCCTCAGCCAGACCATCGTTGTTCGTCAATAACATGATGGCACCTGCCACATCGTCTTCATCACCCGAATCCACTTCAATAGCTGATATCCTATCCACAACCAAATCTTCCGTTACGGCACCCCTTGCTATTATCACTGGTTTTCCGCACGCCATATATTCGATAACTTTTCGGGGAACCGTTCCATACGTGTACGGGCTGGCTATTAAAGGACCTACACAGACCCCAGCCATTTGAATGTATGCTGGAACAAGTCTGTAATCAACGCGACCAGCAAAAAAGATTCTGCTATGCACCCCGAGTTCTTGAGCGAGTTCTTTGGATTCTCTATCACACGGCCCAACAACAAGCAGTACTATAGGTTCATCCTTTATGATGCGTAACGCCTTCAGTAAGACATCTAATCCGCGATCTTCAAATGCGCTGGCCATAAATAGAATTACTTTCTTGTCAATAATTCCAAGTCGGTTTCTGCTCTTTTCAACTAACTGTGTTGGAGAGAAAAGGTTCAAATCAACCGTGTTAGGGAAAACTACCATTCTATTCTCTTTCAGCCCTGAATTAATCAATATCGTAACCGCTTCACTGCTTGAACACAAAATGCGGTCAGCGTGAGAAAAAGCCACTTGATTCAGTTTTGAAGACATTACGTCGTAAGCTAGTTTTATCCTACTTTTCGGGGGAATTGGACTCGGCATGACGTCGTGAACATTTATAACAAGAGGCACTCTGGTCAGTATGGAGAGAAAATAAGATGTTAAAGAAGCCAGATGATATGGGTGATGCTGCACCAGTATTACGTTGAACGGTCCCTCCCTTCTTAACGTCCTAACCCCCGCAATGAAGACACTTAAATAACCGAGTGTTGCGACGAGCAACGAAGCAAACTTTGACCGCAGGGCAAGCCATTCTGGAATGGCTGTAAACGCGCATTTTAATCTCAATCTATTGGAATGGTGAAGCATCCCCGAATTATCGGAAAAATACGTGCTAGGCGCAATCAAAGTCACTTCATGACCCTTTTGCAAGTGCATTTTTATAATCTCTCTGGTGGTCACTCCCGCAGCCATGTGAGGCAGGAAGTAATGGGCTATGTGCAGAACCTTCATTAGGTTGCCATTCCTATTCGAAGGAAAGTAAAAATGTGCTTAAATGAATGATCTCCTGCACGTAACTTCTTGGGATAATAATCATCACCTGAGAGCTTCCGCAATAACGTGGAAGGGCTTCGATTAAAATTGTGGCTTACTTATTTTAGATAACATTATGAAGTCGTAATATGCACTGTTCGTTCCTTCGATATCGGTCCATGGTGGGTAATCGTCCAATGCTATTCTTAAAGCCTTAATGATTTTCCCTTCAGGTAGTTTCAGCGCGGTAATTTTCCAGTCCCCACTATATTGAGCCCATGCGTATCCAACTGTTGGTTTAAGGATGTATGTAATACCCAATTCCCCATTCTCATCCTCATAGACTACAGCCGCCCAAGCACATGTGCTTGTTGATCTCCATCTCACAATTACATAGGGATAGTCGCTTGTGGAGATATTGGAAACCTCCCTTTCTAACAGTAGCTTCTCTCTGACCCCCTTACGGAAAACACCTGTCATGCTGACTACATCGCCATCCATTGATATCTGGGGTGGTTGTTGCCAGTTAAGGGTGCCATAATGCAGTGGCACACGCCATCCCTCTTTAAAGCTATCGTCCTTCCAGCCCGCCGGTTGGTACAATATGTTCGCTGTCCACGTTATTGTATATGCCTCGTCTTCACTTCCTGTAAAGTATATCCATTTATCAGCATCCACAGATTTTGTAAAGGGAGCCGGCACAATGCTTTCAAATGACCAATGCGTGGGCCAACCAGTGATATTGTAGACTGGTGAGCCGGTCAGAGTCACCGTATAATTAGCCTCGTATGTCACCACATCTACAGTGAAGGTCGTATTCACATACACTTGGCTATTATGTTCATAGATAGATGCTCCTATACGACTAATTATACGTTCAGACGGAAGGCGAGCTTTGAAAACATACACCGTGGCTTCAAGTTTGGCGGGGATATAAACGCCTTCGCCAAAGACCGCATATAACTCCAAATAGGGTTGATCCATCAGTTGCTCGATCACTTGAGAGTTGCCGTCAACTGGTGGTCTAAACTTGGTCACAACAACATATACGATGGAGGCTTTATTTTTCTGCCTTACTTCAAACAAGGGTCCCAGTGATGGGTTTTTAATGAATTCGAAGTAGAGAGTCTGCAGAACACGGCTCTCATATGGACCATACCAATATGCACGCGGATTTTGAGGACCTACGACAGGGTATCCAGCTAAACGGGTGCTTGCCTCGGTTAATACAATGTAAGTTTCGTTGCGCGGGGTGGTTTCCTCGATGTATCTTGCCGCTTCTATTTCGTGAGCGGTCGTCCACGCCCTCATATAAGTGGAATGAGGATACGCGTTATAGGCAACTACTGTAAGGAAAGAAGAAAGGGACAGGATGAAAATTCCTGCGACCGCGATTTTTCTTTTTTTAATTGAAAAAATACCCCTAGAGGCGAATTTTCCAAAATGTGGATTTCCAGGCAATTTCACACTTCTTTCGGACGCAATTCTAGACGAAAGATAATTCATCGCTTTAATAATTACGATGGCGGCAAAGGGTATTAGCAACATGTCTCTGAAAGTCCACATGTTCTCGGGCCCCCATGGAACATTGGTCATGAAAAGTTTTATGATTGTATAGTCAATCATAACAAGGGCCAAACAAACGAACATGAAAACGCTCGGCTTTGGATTTGGACTTCTGTCAATTTCTATGATAGTGTATATTAACCCTATCAGAGCAAGAAGGGTGAGAGCGGAAACAAACGCATCAATAAATTTCATTTCCGCGTATTTGCCGAAAACAAAGAGGAAAATAGCTTCATAAGCTGGTAAACCTTCAAGAGGCTTCAGGCTAAAAGTGGGACCAACACCAAGAACGAACCGCAATGCGGTCAGGGACACCGGTAACAGAAGGACAAGAGAAACAAACGCTCCAAGTAATAGGATTCGTTGAATATTCTTGTGCGTTAAATCCCGAGTTTGTTGATAGATAGCTGCCAATAGGATTACGGAAAGAGATAGTACCCCTACCAACTCATGTGTTATAAATGTTGCAAAAACAATAGCGAATGCCAAGAACAAACTTTTTGGGGAAGACCAATACTTTAATGAAAGGTATATTACTACAAGGTAGAAGAGGCTAGCTAAATTGAAAGATATCGTTCCCGCACCCACGCCCAGAGTAGAAGATGAAATCAGAGTTGTGAGAAGAAGAACAGATTCTCTTTTATAAAAGAAATTTGAAATCCTGTATGTAAGGACTGGTATGAATATGCCCCATAAGAGGGGCACAATCAGTAAATGCGTCCATTCGACATCGACTGAAAACATCCTAGCCAACAACACGCTGAAACTGTAGAGATTCACCCGCTCAGTAATGCTATAGATTTTCTGAATAGACGATCCAGTTGCCCCATAAACCGTAAAGGGAACTATATTGGGGGAAAAATCTTCTCTGAACACAGATGTGGAATATCCTAAGCTTATCCACGTATCATATCCATAACGACTCTCGGAAATTATTGGCATAAAGATGTGTGTAACTATGGACTGAACGATTATTAGCGAAATTTTTGTTGACGTTTTTCCCTTATACATTATAATAACCAATAGAAGAAAAGTCATTGCCAAATACACGACTAGATTTGAGGGACCAAAGGTGTCCCATATCACAGTCGGTATCGGCGTCCTAGCCCTAAAGAGCAAAAAGAGCAGAACGCCGACCAACGCCAAGTAACAGGCTATTAAGAGTGAATTTAAACTAACGACTTTTTCGAGCAGCCGCTTCTTTAGGGCAAACGTTTCTTTCCTTCCCATTTTTTTAAGCATACCCCAAACTCTTCAAATGCCTGTAGACCTTCAATTCCTCTTCTCTCGTTGGCAAGCCTAGGTATCGTCGAATAGTGTCTGCAAAATCGGTGATTTTGGGATCCTTTAAATCAAGCTTGGTGTTGCTAGAGTAGAAGCCATAGGGTGTATGAAAGCCTTTTTTGTGTCCGTGATCCGAGACTATTAAAGAGAGGTGCTCAACGTTTCGCATCTTCTCTTGAATTAACCTCATGGTGTTGTCCATTTCTTGATACGCTTGACTCATGCGTTCAGCATCGTACCAGAAAAGGTGCTGCAGAGGGTCTAGAGTATAGAAGTGAGCCATGAAAATGTCCCAATCTTCCCCCAACAGAGCAAGCACCTTTTTTCTCTCTTCCCTAAAAACCTGCCAAGCAAACTCTTCGGTTTCTTTCATCAGTTTCCTATCGCCAGAACGCAAAGCGTCCACTTCTTTCTTTTTCAGTATCTGATTGACAGAGTCCTCATTATACGACGGGACGCTGACAGCTACGTGTTTGTCAACACAGTCGAAGATAGTAGAGACTCTTAAGTCCGATCTTTCATAAAATCTGGGGTTGATGCCCAAAGACTCGAGAACAGATTGACCGCGTAGCCAGTGCTTCCTTATGCTTCTGGGTAAGGTTGCATTTAATGACCAGTTTCTTAGTTTATCGATAGGGCTGACCCTCCACTTGTGCAGACCATATACTCCGTGCTTCTCCTTGGATACTCCTGTGATGAACGACGCCCACACAACAGGTGTAAATATGGGCCTAACGTTGATTTCCACCTTCCCGTACTCTATCTGCTTCAGATGGGGATAGCTACCATTGGCGATTATATCGTATTCTGCGGCGTCTAAGCCAATAATAAGTGCTCTCACTTTCAAACCTATCCTAGGAAGGCTTGACGACCTTAAGCTTCGCCACCAACATCAAGAAGGCGAACGTTGCAACCAAAACTGCGGCTGTTTCAAAGACGCCGAGTCCACGAAATATTATAAACAACCAACCTAACACACTCATCAATAACAGAAGTACCAGCACCCCAAGGGCTACACGAACAAAAACCTGTTTCTCTTCCAACAGATATAGGCCCACAAAATTTCCGCCTATCAAAAGGTACAAAACGGATCCACAAAAGCCTATCAACAGTGATTTGACCGTGAGCAGATTTGCAACTATCAAAACAATGGCAAGTGCTTGCAGCAGAAAAAGGAACCTTGTGTCTTTAACTTGCTGACTTAGCTTCATTTGAACGATAACTTCCCAGATTTTATCCTTGTAAGACATGATTATATACTTTCTCTGTCTCCTCAACCACACGAGTCCAATCGAATTTTTCAATACATGACAAGCTCTCAGAATTAAAAGCGTGTCCTTTTGAGATTATCTCTAATGCTCTCCCAAGACCCGCATAAATATCGGGTGCGCTGCATTGAGGGATGTAGGTCTTGGGTTCATATTCAAACAAAGTCTCTGGCACACCACCCACGGGTGTAGTTACGATATGTAGCTGGCTAGCCATGGCTTCTAAAATGGTTACAGGTTGCCCCTCTGACTTAGAAGGAAGGACAAAAACATCGGACAACGCGTATAACTTGTGCTTCTCAGACTCAGGCACCGCCTTAAAAGCCCTCACTCCACCTTGCTTTGCAGCGTAGTGTTCCACTTCCCTCCACAGTGGACCATCACCTGCAATCACAAACAGCGCCTCTGGAAAAACTTTAGTGACGCTTTCTACAGCGTCAAGTAACTCGAGAACTCCTTTCCGGAAAATTAACCCGCCCAAAAACAATATGACTTTTTTATTTAATGGAATGTCATACTCTTCTCGAAATCTATCCTTGTGTCTTACAGCACTGCGAAAACGGAGCACATCGATGCCGTTTGGGATGTTGAAGCACTGGAAATTTTTGCAATACTGCTTGGCGTAGCCTTCCTCCAATTGCGTACAACATATGACTGCAGAAGCCCTCCCGAGCGTCTGAGCCAAAACGGTTCTATTGAAAGTCTCTTCCACAAATCGTCCGACATACCCGTAATATTTCAGTCCATAGGTGCCGTGAATTGTCAAAACCGTTGGCATTTTGGACAAATGCGAGAGTCTAACCGATACAGATGGATAGAGGTATTTCTGACCCTGCGCGTGGACAACATCAATGTTCCCCTTTTTAATCAACTTTTTTACAATGGAAACAAACGACAAAAGGCTGTAGGGAACCTTAAAACTCCCTAATGCGTAATACGGCCAATGGGGTAAACGAAAAGATTTTACTCCAAATATTTCTATACCGCCCTCTGTACTGCGAATGTTTTCGGACGAAGGCGTCACTATCACTACATTATGGCCCCTCTTAACTAGATTTTTCGTAAGACCCAGAACATGCAATTCTATCCCTCCCTTAGGGATAGGAAAATGTGGGGTTACCATTAGAATGTTCACAAACGTGCACCGTTCGTAATAGAATGTGATGTGGTCTTAAGGGTTTGACAAATTGTGTTTGTTTAAGTAGTCTCTGAAGCTGGAAAACTTGAAGCTTCCGATGATCTGCTTTAGTTTTCTCTCAGTTTCTTGCACATTGTGGTATGTTACAAAGGATCTGTACGGTCCAAGCTTTAATTTGGGTGTTTGAGCGTCTAGCTCCCAGTTGTGGGCAAACAAAACAGCTGGAAACCCCTGTTCATTCATTTTCTTTATGGTCTTTCTCAATATGTGCATCGGGAAAAATCGCAGAAAAAATCCTCCAGCCATAGGGATTTTCAGCCCAATTAGAGGGTAGACAAGCAACGGGAACTCCCACAACCTTGCATCTGGGTCTTCTTTTGCGATGTCCTCTCGTGATGGTTTGTATGGTCTTACCGGGGCTTCCGGAACACCATATAAAGGTGTTCTCGATGGGAAAATACTTGAGTCATAAACGAAGCCAGCGTCCTCGAGAACCATTAAAGCCCATTTTGTTTCATTGTTCAGCGAAAATGATGGCGCGCGAAAACCCTTACATTTGTCTTGAATAACTGAATTGAATTTTTCTATTTCATCCCGAAATGTCTTTGCATTTAATCTCCAGAGAGGCTCATGGTGATAGCCGTGAAAGGCGATTTCATGTCCATGTTCGCTTATTTTTTCTATTAATTCAGGATGTTTCTCCGCTATTTCACCCACAACAAAAAAGGTGGCATTCACCTTACATTCTTTTAGCAATCGCAGGATATTTTTTGAACTATCGTTTATTCTTTCTTGCAAAACTCGGTCAACGTTGCCCTTTACGTATTCAGGATGATGCCATTCTTCCAAATCTATGGTTAAAATGTTGCTCAAGGCACAATATCCAAGATAATCTACGAAAGCTTTTTAATTACTATTATGCTTGCTGCTTCTTGGACAGTCTCGCAATAGCATAGAGCGTTATCGCCGTGAAGACGGCGAAGAACCCTATTAACACGAAGGCTATCGAAGCCAACGCTATGTTTGTTTCGATATAGCCTCTGGCAGCATAAATCTGCATCATCCACAACCCAAAAAATACACCAAACGAAAGAAAAATGACACCGGGAATGCCCAGAAAGAATAGGGGTCTCTCCTCAACAACTATTCTTATAATAGACATAACGACACTTATGCCATGCGTTACAGCATGTTGGGTTGAAGTCTCTAAACCTTCATAAAGACAGCCTATTGGAACTTCCTTTAGCCTTAGGCCATTTCCTTTGGCTTTAAACAATACTTCGGCACTTAATCCCATGCCGGACTCTGACAATCTAAGATCATGAATAGCTTTCTTGTTGTAAGCTCGGAAACCACTTTGAGCGTCAGAAAGATCTCCTTCCTTGGTTTTGCCGCTAAGCTTGTTGATGAGTCCTATTCCTAAACGCCTATAGGCTGGTACATCACTGTTTGACCCCTTTAGAAACCTTGAGCCAATCACAATGTCAGCTTCATCCTTAAAGATAGGCTCTAATAAAGCCCCGATTTCCATTGGGTTATGTTGGCCATCTGCGTCTAAAGTCACAATTACATCTGCGTTTAGCCCTCTAGCTTCGTTAAACAGAGTCTTGATGGCGGCTCCGTATCCCATCCGATTAGGATGACTTACAACTCTTGCACCAAGCTTCTTAGCTATGTCAGCTGTCATATCTTCGGAGCCATCGTCACATATGACAACTTCGTCTACTTGTTGCTGCGCAAGTAGCACTACTCTGGCTATCGACTTTTCTTCATTATAAGCCGGGATGCAAGCGATAATCAATTCACATCGTCCCATTTGAGAATGTGTTCATTTCGTTGAGGGCGTTTACGCCAAGAAACTTAGCAAAATTCAAATCGTAAACCCAAGTTGTGGCACTGAGGTTGCCCCATTCCGATGCCAGAGAACAGACTTTTCGGGCTATTTCATGTCCAATTTTTTGGGCTTTTTCCAAGAATTCAGCCTCGAGGGTCTTCAAGATCTTATCTACGATGTTTGAAAGTGTTTTTTCGAGATAATGGCTTCGAATTTTCTCTACACATCTTATGGTCAAGTCAACGATGGCACGTTCCACTCTTGAGAGCGCTTTGAACCAAACCTTGCGTCTCAAGGCTCTGACTTTGATTCTCATTAGACCCTGCCTAGTCATCAAACGCTTATCTTCTCCTTCCTCTCAGCGAATTCTCCAATCTATAGGATTGGAAGCTTCTATAATTAAGAAGGAAAAAAACCTATTAAAGGTTACTTCTGTTTCTTACATAACCTGCTTCTATGCAAAGATTCTAAATCTCCATGTGCCCGCTTGGACCCAATTTACTTTCAAGAAGACTGCGCAAATTACATTAGAATCAGAATAGCATCGAATATGGCACAATCATACTACGGGGCAAGTTTTCCCATAACATTAGCAGTGTTTGGAGGGAAGGTGTTCTCCAAAAGAAAAGTTTGGGTAGGGAATATCGATGTTAGTAGATTAGGGTAATGATGCGAGGAGGTTAGGTTTAGACTCGGTTTAAATTCTCGGGATTTTTCCAAAAGCGACAGCCCCAAAAATGCATGGAACCCGCGAAAAGCCTAATTCCTTCGTCGCCACTGTGCTGGAAGTGAATTCTTACACAGCTGCAGAAAGACATACTAACCACGTAAACTCTCCTTGAGAGCTAGTTGAAGCATAGTCACTTCTATGAACGTTATAAGAAAGTTCGGAGAGTTATTGTAGGATGCGATCTAAATGAATATTGCAATTATAGGTTTTTCCGGTTACCTTGGGCAATTGATTTTCTCACGCTTGCTCCCTCGCTCAATCTGAGTTCTGGAAATACAGATGGACCGCATCAAACGAGAAATTAAAGCGTGAACTTGGGTTCCAACCAAAATATATGTCAAAGGAAGCTTTCATGTCTAAATACAAGTAAAAAGCAAACAAGTCAATACTTATCATCACGTCAGTACGGGCAAGCGATTTGCAGGTCCGATATTTTTATCATCGACAGGTCTCTAGAGTAGCCTCATCTTTTAGCCCCAGACTTTTCACTCTTCATGTAACGTCTTATGTAACGAGGTTTTTGCCAAAAAGAGCGTAAAAATAAGCCTATTCTTGGAAAGTGCCGGGGGCGGGATTTGCCCCCACTAACTGGCGAAATCTCCCGATATCTCCAAGAAGATTTTTCCATAGATGTTTATAAGCACCCAATCCTAATGCTTTCTACTGGAACATAAATTCTGACTAAAAGTCAATCTTTCTCCATAAATCCTTCTGGAAACCAATCAAGCATCTCCAAGGCAGCCTAAATGGCGAGACGCAGTGCGCGTGCTAACATTAAACTCACAAGATTGCGTGCTTCGCCTATCTAATCTAATTCAAAGCAGCGCACGACTTTTCCTACCATGCACCAAGCGTGTCTGCTCTTCACCTTATCCGCGCTCTGTTCGAATTATTCGGCAAGAATGAATTGCGGCGGAATTACGTCGAGTCCCTATAGAAACTAAAGGGGCTTCACCAGTGTTTTCCCATCAAAAACGGTTTTGAAGGGACCGTGCGCTGTAGGAGCAAAAATGAATTCGAACTATGCGAACCATTCGAACCATTCGAACGATTCGAACGATTAAGCGAACAAAGAAAACATAAGGGTTTTTTTGGGTTGCGATGAAAGATTTTTAATTTCCAGAAGCAGAGAGGTTATTTTGAGGGAACGCTTTTGCGAGCTACTCCAAGAGAAAAGAAAACCCGAATTCTCAAGAGGCTTTTTTCTGGAGAAACGTATGGCTCTGTCTCAATCCATGAAGGTTGTTCTAAAAGCACGGTTAAGAAGTTTTTTGACGAGTTTGTGGATTCTGCACGGTTGTCTTCTATAGAAGAGGCTGCTGAGAATTATGATGTTCGCGAAGAGATTGAGGTCTTAAGGGATATCGCCTGTGAGGCTAAGAAAGCAGGTTCCTCTTTTCCTGAGCTTTTGGGAGGGGCACGTTTATTGTTGCTGTTGAAAAAACTTGGGTTAAGTCCAACTCAGCTTGAGGACACAATTAACGTTTTAGACAAGCACCGAGAACAGTTCGGAGATTTTGTTCAATCCGCGCTGAAACTTGCCCGTCTTGAGAAAGAAACTGGAAAATCACACAGCGAATTAATTGTGAGCTACGAGAGAACAAATGGGGAAATCGCGAAGCTTTCTGAAAAAATGAAGGATGCAAAGTCAAAGTTTTCCAAAGACAAGAAGGCGGCGGAGGCGAAAATCCGTTCTCTTGATAACCAAATTCATACTCGAGAATCCAGCTTGATTGAGTTAGAGGAGAGAGCGGAGACAGCCCAAACGGTACTAGATGCTTTCGAGAAGACACAGAAAGAGCTCTACAACTACGGAATCGGATTCAGCGACTTCACAACAGTCAAAAACTTCCTTATTGACATTCAGAAGCTAAAAGGCAATCCAGTCAGAGCCGTCCAAATAATTGAAGGGTGCGGATCTCTCGAAAAAGAACTGTCTAAACTAAAAATTGACAAAGACTATAATGTAGCCCTTCATCAGTTGGAGCAGCAAACTCACGAAAAACAAATCAAAGAACTGCAATCCAAGAAAGAAAAGCTTGAAAACGAACTAATCGAAAAAGAGGACGAACGCAGAACCCTCCAGAAGAAAATCATCGAGCACATGGAAAAGATCACCAATCTGATGCAGACGCGTAAAGCGCTAGAGCTCCAAGTTGATGGGCTGCAAAAGAGACTGGCTGAAATGCTTGCAGTGCAGCCCGACATCGACGCTATTCGCAGCGCCATTCCAGCCCGCAAAGAGGAACTGAAAGATTTGGAAGAAAAAACAAACGGTGCAAGACCTATTCTCTCTGTCGCAGTCGCCTTAGAAAGCCTTCTCCAAAAATCCTCACCTGACAGAAAGGTGCTTATTCGCTGGTTGGAGTTTGGAGGTATTTCCAAGAGTTTCCACGCATCCGACGAACTGGCGCGCAAAAAAATCACCGAATTACTTGCCAAGGAAGGCTACGTACCAAAAAGCGAACATGATCAAACTATTAAAACTATGCAAGGCAAAATCGACAAGGCAGAAGAGGACATACGGTTTTGGAGTAATCGAGCCAAAAAGAAGTCGGAAAAGCTTATTGAATGCGAGAAATTGCTCCGTGAAGCTCACGAGGCTTTTGACAAACAGAAGAATGAGGAGCTTGACAAAAGAATAGCCAATTTTCTTGCCAGTCTTTTACGCCAAACTTAGCACTGCTCATGTTTGTGATCGAAAGCCAAGGACAAAATGTTAGAAAAAGCCAGAAAACTTGTGGAGTGGCAGGGTCGAGCCTTTAGGCCAAGGAACCCATAATGTCATGGGCGACCACGGAACCTACACGGTAATTAAAGACTACATTGGAAAGGTTAACTGCTCGTAACCAGAGAAGCACTAACACAGCCAGCTAGAACGCACCGATGCCAGGAAGACAGAGAAGACTATCAGAAAAACACAACGAGGACGGTACTTATTCAGCTCTAGAGCGGTGAGTTCGGGCAGCCCTACCACAAACAAAAACAAATTTTGTAAGTGTGTGTGCGCACGGCTAGCCTAGCCCCTCTATTTGAATCCAAATAGGTTTGGGAATGTTGCGTTGAAGAGGGTTTTTGAGTGTTATTCTTCTCTTTTTATCTTGTGTCTTCTTAGGCGGAGTTCCATTGATAGGGTTTTTCGGTGCTAGTAGATTAGCGTAGTGTAGATTTGTATAGAAATTAATACGATAACTTTTATATGCGCGCACAAGACAATATTTTCTGAGACCTATGAAGAGAGACTGGATTCTACCCTCAGGTTTCTTAATCGTCCTCTTAATATTGATGGGTGCAACAGCCTTTTTGCCAGCAGCTGCTGAAACCATAGAGGGTAGCGCTGACTTTGAGCCGAGTAGGCTTGATCTGCAGAGTGGGTTTGGTGTTGCATGGGTAGAGGGAACCATAAGATTTCCTTCTGGTAAACCTTACACTGTTAAAGACATCAACACTTCTACAATATTGCTTGAAGGTACTCTTCCAGCCAGTTCTACCTATTCGATTCCTGGGGGTCTGGTCGCCAGGTTTGACTCACAAATAGTGGAATTCATTATTCAGGCAAAGATCAATCACCTTGGACTTGCACCTCCTTACAAGATCTGGCTCACAATAACTGGAAACCTCAAAAGCTCGGCAGGCGGAACACCCTTCTCAGCAACGGGCTACATTAAGATTATAGTTCCGCGTGGTCCACCGCCTCCTTAATGTTTTCTTTAGCCTTTCCAAGAATCTGTTGATTTCAAAATTCTAGTAAGAGTGTTACAGAAGAAGATTACCTTATGTTTATTACTGCGAAGTGTGATAAATTTAGAATTAGCGTGCCCCATTTTATTGGGGGGTATGTGCAGAAAGGTGAGGAAGGAAGAATTAATGCGCTCTCAGCGTATTTTGGGAACTTTCTTACTTCTGTCATTGTTGCCAATCATCTTCACGACATGGTTTGTTGTTCCTGTCAAGGCAACAATTCGGCATGTGCCGCAGGAATATTCAACTATACAAGCGGCTGTGAACGCAGCACAAGCGGGAGATACCATAGAAGTATCGGCTGGCACCTATTCGGAGAACGTCTTAGTAACAGTGAGCGTGACGATTGTTGGCGAAAACGCCATGACTACTATCGTTGATGGTGGCGCAGCTGATACAGTTTTTAGAATACAAGCAAACAATGTTCAAATACGTCAGTTGACGATACGTAATGGAGGCAATCGCTTTAATGGCATCAATGTTTTTTATCCATATGATGGAGCCATCATTCGGGACAACAGGATTATTAATAACGCCATTGGCGTTGCCTTGTCCCAGTCCGACGGTAACACAGTTGAAAACAATGTTTTAATCAACAACGCAATGTATGGCGTCACATCGGCAGATTTCTCAAGCAGCAACATCATACGAAACAATACTATATCTGAAAGCGCCTACGGCGTTCAACTTTCCGACACATCGAACAGTCAAGTCACTTACAACACAATTTCTGATACTTCATACGGTGTTTATGTACCATTCTCTAACAACAACAATGTAAGCGCAAACACTCTGAACAACAATTCCTGGAACATATATCTCGTCTACTCCAACAGTAATATCGTCGGAGAAAATTCTGTGTCAGGTGGATCAGTAGGCATTCAAGTGATGCGGTCGCAAGGTAACTCGATTCTTAATAACAGTGTAATCGGCAGTTCTTATGGCCTCTACCTAGGATATTGTCTCGCAAACACTGTCAGAGGTAATACCGCAAAGCTTGGCGACTGGGGCATCGAGCTCTACCAAGCCACAGGAAGCACAATCAGAGAAAACGTGATTAGAGATAACACCTGGGGTCTTTATATGGCGGAAAACTCGAAAGGAAATTACATCTACCACAACAATCTCATCAACAACGTAAAACAACTTTTTCAAGATATTACATCCACCCCCAACACTTGGAGAACACCGACAACACCTTACCAAGGCAATTACTGGAGCGACTACAAAGGCTCAGACACAAATGGAGATGGAATAGGCGACACATACCTGCCTTGGCAAGGTGTAGATTATTATCCCTTGATGCAGCCCTGGGGCATCAAACGTGACGTCGCAATAGTCAACGTCACACTCTCTTCCACCCTAGTAAATGTGGGAGAGATTGTAAATGTAACTGTCGTCGCTAAGAATCTAGGTGAAATGGCAGAAACTTTTGACGTCACTGCTTCCTACGAAAACACTACATACGCCATTTTTGGCATTATCGGAACAAAGACTGTCTCCAACCTTCAGCCTGGCACCAACACAACCTTACTGTTCAGATGGAACACAACCGGTGTACAGGGTTGCACTTACTATACGATTAAAGCCGAAGCCCAAGCTGTTCCTGGTGAAACCAACTTGGGTAACAACGTTTTTGTTGATGGGAAAGTGAAAGTGAAAGCCATATTAGTTGGTGATATCAATGGAGATGGGGTTGTCGATATCTCGGATTTGGCTACAGTTGCCCGAGCTTATGGCGCAAGGGTAGGTGACCCACGGTACAATCCCAACTACGACTTAAACGGAGATGGATTCATAAACATCGTAGACTTGGCGATAATAGGGGTCAACTACGGAAAATCCTGTTAAGGTGACTACACTGCCGAGACTTAACCTCATGAAGGGTTACTGCTCTCGTCAAAATTTCAGTACATCATTTCTAGTTGTTATTCTACTCCTTTCTTTAAGCTTTCCTTTGCATTTTTTTGTAGAAGCAATTAATCCATCAGATTATCAACAAACAGTTACGCTAGAAAACACGGAAGCTACCAACTTTCTTCGACCCATAATTCGACGTGAAGAATCTATGGACAGAAACCTAAATGGAGTTCAAGACAGCCTAGAAAACATGATTTTTGAGAACTTGAAAAATGAAACCGCTTTCCTCCCGATTGTGGTGACGCTAAGCAGTCCAGTTGAAAAACAAGATATAGATTGGTTTCAAATGTACGGGGGCTCTTTGACAAACGTTTACCAATATGTAACGTACGGCTTCGCGGGAACCCTACCTATTGCAAACATATCATTATTCGCGTCGTCAATATTAAATCGCTTAACCATCATTGAGTTTGATTCACCGCTACGCTACCATCTGGATGTTAGCGCTCCATTAATCAGAGCAAGACCTATTGTGTGGGATACGTATGGCTATCGGGGATTTCCAGACAAGTCCATTGCCATTCTCGATACTGGCATCGACGACTCCCACGTGGACCTCGGACCATTCCAAGACCTAAACTTCTCTAAAAAGATGGTGGGCTGGTATGATGCAACCTCAGACAAAGTGTCAACACCCCAAGACTACGGAGAACACGGCACTCATGTTGCGGGTATTGCGGCGGGAACTGGAGCAGCAAACACCTTACAAGGTTCGGGTGACATAGAAACCACATTCACCTATGTCTTGCCCACGGCTGGATACGGCTACATTGATTTTATCGACATTAAAACTCCAGGACTCATTCAACTCTCATGCAGTTGGGGTGGACGCAACACAGTTCTTTTAAGGATATACAATCCTGCAGGAAGTTCAGTTGCTCAGACGATTGGGAGCAGTCAGCCACTAATTTTAACCTACAATACTCAAGGCACTTCGTATCCAACAGGACGCTATCGAGTACTTGTGGGCAACTGGAACGGGCCCAAAGGCACGCCATTTTCAGTTCTAGAGACTTATCCATATCAAGGGCAGAACGATGGTCATAACTTGTTTAGTGGAGTTGCGCCCGACTCAAGACTGGTGGGTGTGAAGGTGTTTGACAACACGGGTTCAGGGACGCTTTCAACTCTTATACAAGCCATGGACTGGATAATTGCAAACAAAAACACTTACCGCATAGTTGTCGTCAACATGAGTCTGAGTCTCGAAAATGGTGGTACTGATACCACGCTTGACCAAAAAGCTGACACGTTAGTGCAGAATGGAATAGTAACCACTGTTTCTGCAGGCAATGACTATCCCGACTTCACTATTGGTTCGCCCGGAACTGCGGCCTACGTAATAACTGTCGGCGCTACCAACGACCAGAACGGCGTTACTTCATACAGTAGCAATGGAGATTCACTCAAGAACGAATATGGGTTGACGAAGCCAGATGTAGTTGCTCCAGGGGGAACATTCGACCCTGCGTACGGAAATAAAATAGTATCAGCGGACAGCAACGATTTGGATGCACTATACAGTGACTTATCGGATCAAAATCTAAATGATTACCAACAGATGGCTGGAACATCCATGTCAGCACCACATGTAGCTGGATTGTCTGCTCTAGTAATCCAAGCATTGGGTGGTTGGACCTGGACACAGCAGGAAGCGTTGAAGGTCAAAATGATAATAAGCATGACTGCGTATGAAACTCAAAGCGGAGAGTCTTCGAATGTGCCGCCTCTTAACCGCGGAGAAAAAGATAATAGGGAAGGTTATGGTCGTGTAAGCGCTGATGCAGCTATAGAAGCTGCGTCAATGACCTATAATATTGAAGATGTGGCAACGGAAACATTAGGATCTGGTTATGAAAGTAAAAAGGTGTGGGCTAGGCGTGTTTCTTTACTGGCTAATGGCAAGTATGAGTTTCGGTTGTCTGTTCCCTCCGCCGCTGATTACGACCTCTACCTATATAGTGGCAATCCTGACAGTTATGGGCAGCCAGTTATTTTGGCTAAGAGCACTAATGCGTCAACAGGTGGGCTAGAAGAAATTCAATACACCGCCATAAGTTCAGGCCTCAACTATATTGTAGTGAAATGGGTTAGCGGTAACGGCGCATTCACTCTACAGAGTGAAAGAACACTTCCACATGACATAGCGGTTTTAAATGTAACGACTTCAGCGACTTCAGCTTATGTTGGCGAGATAGTGAACATAACTGTCCTGGTGAAAAACAAAGGAGAGTCATCCGAAACCTTTGAGGTAACCGCGTATTTCAACGAAAGCGTCATTGAGACGCAAACTGTTTCCAATCTTGTTGCTGGTATGGAAAAGAACGTGACGATTCGCTGGAATACGACCAATGTCACTCCGTGTCATAATTACAGAATTTGGGCTGAAGCAAGTGTTGTGCAAGGTGAAATTGATTTCGCAAACAACCAATTTATCGATGGCTACATAAAGATTAAGACCATACTAGTTGGAGACGTAAATCTCGATGGAGTCGTAGACATCACTGACCTAGCCACTGTTGGCAGGTCTTATGGCGCCAAAATCGGCGATTCAAGATATGCCCCTGAAAGAGACATTAATCACGATGGCTTCATCAACATCATCGATTTGGCGCTTATCGGGGTCAACTTTGGGAAATCATGCACTTAAAAGCAGCCTGGCGGTGCAAGGGCAAATACTATAAAATGTTTTTGTCGAAATCAAAGCTCTCCCTTCACGGGCTTACCTTTTCCTTTGTTTTAGCACCCTGCGTGTTTTTGGTTTCTTTTTCGCTTTCAGAAAGACAAATGCTACAATGACCGTTATAATTGCTACTGCAATGCCGAGAGGCAGCGTGAGGTCGGGTGCACTTGTTCTTTCTCGGGGAGGAGGCATTAATATGACTTGAGACTGTCCGAGCCCGCTAAGGTATCCTTCTTTCGTGACATTGGCGGTAATTGTTAAGAACATTTGGTCTGTAACCGCAGGCGGGATTAATGTTGAGTTGAAGTAACCGTTAATATCTGAAATTCCCTTCGCCTGTGAGAATGCTCCACCCTTGTCTGAAGACAACTCAACTGGTGCTTCTGGAACAGGGTAGTCGCCGTCTGTTGCCTGCACCGTGATAACTAGCTGCTCTCCGGGTAGCAGCAGCGTTGAGTTAAGGTCCACGAGAACAACTAATCTTATGGGTCCAGCTGTAACATTCACTGCGAGAGATGTTGTTTCGGAGCTTCTGACGCCAAAATTATCCAACACCAGGAGCTGTATCTCATAAACTTTGGCAGACGAATATACATGTGTAACCTTAGATGCCTTGGTCCAATTGCTGCTAGTTTGGTCTCCAAAGTCGAAGAAATACCATTCTACGTGGTCATCATCACTGGATGCGGAAGCGTCAATGGTAACTGTTTGATTTACTGGCAGTTTCCTTCTATCTACCTGAATTTTCGCGACGGGGGGTTCATTGATTCTACCAATAGGCTCCGTTGCAAACGGCTTAAAATCCAAGTCGGTTCCGTCTCCATTAACTTTGTTACCCCCTCCGCTCGGATTCGATGGATGATATGGTCCTGTCGCGTTGCCCCAGTAGTTGTTTTCCGCGTTGACCGTTGCATTCTGAACATGCATGCCATAAAGTGTGTTACGGTAAATGTCGTTGAAGGCAGCGATATTATCCTTTGTCGAAACGTACATAACTCCGTAGCCATTGTAAGCCAATGAATTTCGTGTAATGTTAGTTTTAACAGTGTCGAAAACCTGAATACCTTTTTCGTTTGTTGAGAAAACGTTGCTGGCTATGGTTACATCGAATGGTGCAAGGTTGTAATGATGAGCTCCTAAGTACATTCCGACTCTGCCAGTGGCTACAACATTGCCTGAAATGACTATGTCAAAAACGAATCGGTACCAAGCTCCACCGCTGTAGATGTAGATGCCGTTTCTATTGAAGAAAAGAGTGTTGTTGGAAATGATGCCATTATAAATATAGCTGTTGTCTGCTGGAAGATAAGGATAACTGCTACCCCAGCTACGAGTTTCAAGGTATATTCCATATTCACCGAAAGAGATAGAGTTACTTGCTATTTCAAAGTTGGTTATGTAGCTGCTTTGGCTGTATTCAGAAGGCATTTTGCCACTGTAAAGGAATATCCCGTACCTGTTGTAGGACAAGGTGTTTCCAGAAAACGTTACGTTGCTGATTGCGCTGGCGCTTCCATCGGTGTGGACGTAGACTCCGCCACGGTTGTTGTAATTAATAGAGTTATTAGTGGTAATCAGCCCAGAAAAGATGTTTCCGCTGCCAACTATGCCATCACCGTTTCGTTGAATAACATTTTCCTTAATTAAGAGGTTTGACAGACCAATAATGTTTATTCCGCCGTAGAGGTTGTAAGAGATTTCGGAGTTTTCAACGACCGCTTCTTGCTGGCTTTGTATGGTTACGCCGTAAAGAGCATATTGGATAATGGAGTATTTTAAAACAAAAGAATTGTTGCTTGTTCCGAGAAACTTTAGGGTGTTCCAGTCTCCAGAGCTTGGTTGAGGCTTGTTGGATGTAAAGGTTACTTGACTTGTACCGTTTCCAACTGCATGAAGGCTTCCACTTACTATTAGAGAATAGTTGCCGTCAAACCGTATTACTACGCCCGGTTGGATTGTTAGAGTCGCGTTGTTATTTACCATGATGTCGCTGGTAATAATGTATGGGCTATTTTCAATTTTCCAAGTGACATTTCCCGAAATTAAACCGCCTACGTATGTTGCATTTACACTGTGAAAGGGTGCATTCGGAATAATCGTCAGAAGTAGGCAAACGAGAATCAAGAAGGTTATGATGAATCTCGGTTTCATTTAGTAATGTTTACCTCTCAAACGTGATCCTTAAGTCGGATCTTCAACTTGCTGTGCCGATCAAATTGAAACTGAAGGGGAAACATCCTTTAAACTTTACTTTCTAAGTTGGAATATCGCCATGGGAAAAAAGAGGATGGTTTGGCTTCTTAAAGATGCTGTATCACGTACTTGGCGTCTGCTGTGAGAATGTTTGCCTCTTCAACCGACAAATACTTCCCCGATTGAGCCCTGACTTGATTCATGAATGCGCCGAGAATGTTTATTGCTGTTTGGATCTTGCCCCTGTCTATTTGTTTTTTGGCTGCGTACAATTTGGCGAGGAGACCACTTTCAACTTCGCTTCCATCATTGGACTCCAAACTTGCTGCTTTGAAGCTGGTTCCGCTTAGTCCGTTTTTAAAGAACTTTTGCACTAGATTTATGAGGCTGTCGATTGTTGCAATGACATTGAATGTTACGGATTTGGTGGCTGTGTTTCCAGCGTGGTCTGTTGCTGTCACGATTAATGTGTGTTGCCCAAGGCTAAGTGTATACAACCCCACTGTTTGACCGTCGGTGACAGTCATTCCATCTAGTGTAGCAGAAATTGACGCCACTCCAGATTCTAGGTCAACAGCGCTGAAATCGAGAGTTATGCTGTCGGAGTGCAGGTAATCTCTGGCTTGTGGTTCATTGATTGTGATTGTTGGAGGCGTTGTATCGCCTACTGGTGGACTCATGACCTCTAAATCAATGTTTATGCTGTGTTCAAGTGCGCCACTTGTTCCAGTTATCGTCAGTGTATATTCTCCAATCATGGCTGTCATGCCCACTGAAACTGTTAAAACGGAGGTTGCTGACCCTCCCGACGGTGGCATAACTGACGCTGGATTGAACGAAGCTGTTACATCCGCGGGCAGACCTGAAATAGAAAGACCAACCGTAGAACTAAACCCGTTGATAGAAGTTACAGTTATGGTTGAGGTTGCAGAACTACCCTTATAGATCGTCAAAGACGTCGGAGAAGCAGACATTAGAAAGTCTGGTTGCGGCGTCTTTTCAGTGATTGTTAAGGTAATTTCTGCTTGATGCTGTAGAGTTCCGCTTGTTCCTGTTACCGTAAGGGTGTAAGTTCCAAGAGCAGCCGACAGCCCAACTGAAACTGTTAGTGTGGATGTGGCTGAACCCCCTGAAGGAGGTGTTATGGAAGTTGCACTGAAAGTAGTGGTGACACCCATGGGGACACCTGAAACAGTCAGGTCGACTGGGCTACTGAAACCATTAATGGAAGTGACCGTGATGAGGGAAGTGCCCGAGCTGTCTTGGGCTATTGTTAGTGACGAAGGCGAAGTGGATATAGAGAAGTCTGGCTGAGGTGGAGAAACGCTGCTGACGTGAGCGTTCTGGGTATCGGGAACTATCTCGCTAAGGTCGCTGTGAACAACTTTGGCATTTGATAGGGTTATGTCGGATTCACCAGCAACCAGCGACTTAAAGGTAAGATATGCAAGGATGCCATCGCCGTTGACACCAGGTATTTCACCTATGCGTGTGCATCCCAAGTCAGCGTAACCATTCAAGTTGGCTGCTGCTATATCGACTGGAGTAAAGTAGGTGGGCATACCTGCCTTAAGGAAGGGGCCTTCACTTGCACTCACAAGTTCTACCAGAAGCTTGCTGAAACTTACTCTAATGCCCCAAGCATACGCGTCAACAGCGTCAGCGATTGCAAGGTTCACTTGGAAGGTTTGGCCTGGTTGTGTAGAAATCGTTGCAGGGTCTAGGTATACCACTGTTACATGAAAAGAGGTAATTGTTAAAGTGATATCTACTGTGTGAATTATTGCGCCGCTTGTTCCGGTTACCGTGAGTGTATATGTTCCCGGCGTCACGGTGGCACCAACACTAATTGTTAGAGTCGAAGTAGCTGAACCGCCTTTAGGCGGAGTTACCGTGGCAGGGCTGAAGGCCCCAGTGGCGCCCACAGGTAAGCCAGAGATTGAGAGGCTCACCGCAGAGTTAAAGTCGTTTAAAGATGTGACAGTTATAGTTGACGTGCCAGAGCTTCCTTGAGCAATTGTTATGGACGTTGGGAAGGCAGACATGGAAAAGTCTGGAGGCGGAGTGACTTCAAGTGAAATATTCACGCTATGAGCCAATTCACCACTTGTTCCAGTAACAACTAAGGTGTATGTTCCTGCAGTTGCTGTTGCACCCACATTAACTGTTAGAGTTGAAGATGCTGAACCATCGGCTGGAGGAGTAACCGAGGCTGGATCGAAAGAGGCAGTAACACCAGATGGCAAACCAGAAATAGATAGGCTAACAGCGGCGCTGAAGCCGTTAATGGAAGTTATAGTTATCATGGAGGTGCCAGAGTCTCCTTGAACAATCTTAAGGGTAGTTGGAGAAGCTGAAATAGAGAAATCTGGAGCGGTCACGATTAGTGTGATGCCTACGGTGTGGCTCAGAGCTCCACTTGTGCCAGTTACTGTTAAAGTGTAGGTTCCTGGAGAGGCTGATGTGCTGACAGTGACAGTTAAAGTAGAAGTTATGGAGCCGTCAGCGGGAGGAGTAACCGAAGTTTGACTAAACGACGTAGTCACGCCTGCTGGAGCACCAGAAACCGATAGACTCACGGGAGAGCTGAAAGCGTTAATTGAAGTTACAGTTATGACTGAAGAACCCGAGCTGCCCAGAGCAATTGTTAGAGACATTGGAGACGCTGAGATAGAAAAGTCTGGAGTAGGGGGCAAGGCAGTGACTGTTAGTGAAAGGCCTACGGTGTGAATTAGGCTGCCGCTTGTTCCCGTAACTGTCAACGAGTAGGTTGCTGGCGTCGTGGATACGCCCACTGAAATTGAAAGGGTCGAAGTTGCGACGCCGTTTGCAGGCGGAGTGACTGAAGATGGAGCAAAGTTAGCCGTGGTGCCGGAAGGAAGGCCAGAAATGGAAAGTCCTACTGAAGAGCTGAAATCGTTCAGTGATGTGACTGTTATAGTAGAAGTGCCCGAACCGCCTTGAACAATTGTCAGTGAGGTTGGATCAGCACTCAAAGAGAAGTCTGGAGGAGGCGTAACTGTCAGCGATATTTCCACAATGTGAGTTAATGTTCCACTCGTTCCGGTAACGGTTAAGGTATGTGTGCCTAACGGAGTTGTGCTCCCTACTGAAATGGTTAGCGTGGAGGTTGCGACACCATTTGGGGGTGGAGTTACTGATGAGGGACTGAAGGCAGCTGTAGCGCCTGTGGGCAAACCCGAAATGGATAGGCTAACCGCAGAGTTGAAACCATTTAAGGACGTGATGGTGATGGTTGAAGTGCCTGAACTTCCTTGAACAATTGAGAGAGACAAGGGCGAAGCGCTTATGGAGAAGTCTGGTTTCGGACTGACCGTTAAATCAATGTTAACAGAATGAGTTAGAGTCCCACTTGTTCCAGTAACCGTTAGCGTGTAAGTGCCAAGTGCGGTAGAGGCGCCAACGTTAATTGTAAGAATGGATGTGGTTGTTCCCCCAGAAGGAGGAGTAATGGGGTTCGCGCTGAAGCTGGTTGTCACACCAGAGGGAGCACCTGAAACTGACAAAGTGACGGCGGAGTTGAACTCATTCAAAGAAGTGACTGTGATGGTTGATGTGCCTGAGCCTCCTTGAACGACCGTTAATGATGTTGGATTAGCACTTATTGAAAAGTCTGGTGGAGGAACAATTTGAAGCGTAATATCAACTGTGTGGCTAAGCGATCCACTGGTTCCAGTCACAGTGAGAGTGTAAGTGCCTACCGCAGCTGATGCATCAACTGAAACCGTTAGTGTGGAAGTAACAGATCCATCTGGAGGCGGAGTTACTGAGGTTGGACTCAGAGTGGTGGTTACCCCAGAAAGGCTGGAGACCGACAAAATGACAGCGGAGTTAAAACCATTTTGAGAAGCTATAGTTATTATCGAGGTTCTCGAACTGCCTTGAGCAATCTTGAGCGAGGTTGGAGACGCTGAAATTGAGAAATCGGGAGCGCCACTAACAGTTAGGCTGATGCTCGTGGTGTGGCTTAGAGTTCCGCTTGTTCCAGTTACTGCCAGTGGATAGGTTCCCAGAGCTGCGGAGGCGCTAACTGCAAGGGTTAAGGTGGAGGTTGCGGAGCCACCTGATGGAGGAGAGACCGAGGTTGGATCGAAAGTGGCAGTAACACCTGATGGGACACCAGAAATTGAGAGTGCAATAGCGTCCGTGAAGCCGCCTACAGATGTGACGGTTATTGTTGATGTACCTGACTGCCCTTGGGCGATGGTTAAGGATGAAGGAGACGCTGAAATCGTAAAGTCAGGGCTGTAGTTGAAGTAGCCATCTTGAACGATGTGGTCTATGGGCAATAATGGATAAGTTGGTGCTGGACCAAGCTTGAATAAGCCGCTTGGATAGTCAGTGATAAGGTCTAACAGAGAAGTTCCAACTGCAGCGACAGAAAACGTGAGAGAAGCAAGTGTTCCAGTGCCTGTGGGACCAGGTACGGGAGGGGCGGCAGTAAAAGTGTTGCCCACTAGAATGTAACCTACGCCCGGTGTGGCTATAAAGAAATTATTGGTGTTATAGTTATCAAAGAAGGACCCCTCTGCTACTCCTGTTAAGGTCAAAACAGTTCGGTCGTAGAAAAGATAGAACTCAAAAGCATAAAGAGGTGTGGTTCCCATGTCAACTTTAATATCTATTGTGAATGACTCGCCAACGATTTTGAAGGTTGTTCTTGGGGCGACAAATATTACAGGTGTAGTAGTCTGGGCCTTTGCCTCTCTAGGAATGAATAGTTCGCTGAATAGAGCGCTGTAGGCACCCAAGAAAAGCAAAGCGATAAGGGAAGTTAACAGGATTTTTTTATGATAAAAATGTCCAACCCTAGTTTTCATGTTTGGATCCTTCTCCACTCTTCCGTGCTAAAGTTTTTAGTCTATTTTGTGATTTAAACCTTCTTCCCATGTGGGAATTCTTACCTGAAATAATGATTCACTTAACACTGGGTTTTAGGTAGTTTAGAACATCTCGAAATAGACGTTGGGTGCAGAAAAATATTAATGAGTCGCCAAACCATTTCGATGGTTATAAGTTACGTTGCAGAGGCATGTTGAAATGAAGCGGTTCAGACGATTGATGCTGATTGAAATGACGCTGGTGATTAGCCTAATGATTGTGCCCTCCAATAGTAAAACGTTTGGGGCAGATCCCTCCACCATCCGCGTGCCCACTGATTTCTTAACCATTCAAGCTGCTATTAACGCTGCTCAACCAGGGGATACTGTCTTCGTGTTAAATGGCACCTACGTTGAGAATGTGATTGTGAACAAAACAGTATCTCTTGTTGGGGAAAATAAGAGTGGGACTATTATTGATGGAGGGGGTAATGGTCATATTGTTAATGTTACTGCATCCAATGTTGTTATTTCAGGCTTCACTTTAAGGAACAGTGGAGAGTTTTCAGGTGGAGTCTATTTGGATGCTTCCCGCAACACAACAGTCAGTGGGAATATTCTAAGGAATAGTTACTTTGGCGTTTGGTTCGACAAATCTACTGGTAATTCAGTTGTTTCTAACACCTTATTTAACAATACAGACGCTATTTACATGACGTTTTCCACTGGAAACTTCGTGGAAGGGAACTTTTTATCGAATAATACTGAGGGTATTCGACTTGAATGGTTTTCTAACTTAAACGTTTTCCGAAGAAACTTCATTATCAATAACGCTGATGGCGTTTTTATTGGAAAGTCAGTTAATAATATCCTAGTCAGTAATTATATATCGAATAACATTGATGGCTTGTTTCTAAGCAACGCTGGGTTCTGTACGGTTAACGAGAACGTTTTCGCAAACAATACTTATGGTGTTTCCTCGTTTATATCTAATAGTAGCGTCTTCTATCGGAACAATTTTTTGAATAATACATCTCAAGTGTTTTCTTTTAATTCTACTGATAACGTGTGGGACAATGGCGCAGAGGGTAATTATTGGAGTGATAACGTTGGTCAGGATTTGAATGGCGATGGGGTTAGCGACGTTCCGTACAATGTTGCCACAAACAATGTTGATCGTTATCCGCTCATGGAACCGTGGAGTCGGTTGAGGGTTTTCGATGTTGTTTGGCGGGGGACGATTTATAAAGTGACTGTTTGGAGCAACACTACAGTTGCGAGTGAGCGCAGTTTCGGCTTTCATTTTCTTCCTTATTCTAGGGAGATTCATTTCAACGTTACTGGTCCTTCGGGTGTGATTGGGTTTTTTAATGTTACAGTTCCTGTGCAGCTTTTGCTTGGGTCTAGTTGGCGTTGGGAGGTTTTTTTGAGTGGGGTGAACATGACGGGTAGTGCTGTGTCTTTTGTGAATGCTACTCATGTTTCGTTGTTTTTGAGTTTTGGTTTGAGCACGCGGAATGTTGTGATTGTTAATGAGCCTTCAACGGATATTTTTGTTCCGTTTGCTGATGCTGGCGGTAATCAAACTGTTCGTGTGGGTGATTTGGTGACTTTCAACGCTAGTGGTTCTTTTGATAATGTGGGTATTGTTAGTTTTGAGTGGGATTTTGGTGACGGCAACGTTACTGTTGTTTCTTCTACGGTTGTGACTCATGTTTTCGCTGTGGTTGGGAGTTATGATGTGAGGCTTGTTGTGAGGGATGCTGTCGGGAATTCGGCTTCTGATAGGGTGACTGTGACTGTTTTGGGTCGTGAGGAGGGGGGGTTTCCGTGGTGGGTTTGGGTGGTTTTGGTTGTTGTGTTGGTTGGTGGAGTGGCGTTGTTGGTGTGGTTTTTGATTCGTAGGGCAAGGGTAAAGAAGCGTTGATGTGGGTTTAGGTGTAAAACATTTTTTGTGTTTGTGTGTGCGCGGGGTTAGCCTAGCCCGTCTATTAGGATCCTAATAGGCTTCGAATATGTTTGTTGAGACGGGTTGAGAGAGGATTAGAGCCTCTGGGGTTCAAGTAGGCTTCGAATAGGTTGTTTCTTCTGTTAACCTTTGTTATTGCAGAGTGTGGCTTTTGATGTAGTAGTTTTGTTTTTCTGGGCAGATGTGGGTGCTGGTTTTCTTATTTTTTTTTAAGGAGAGAGGTTACGTCGTTGCTTTTTTCTTGGAAGGGAGAGAAGATGCATTCGGTTTTGGAGTTTTGTTGCTGTGTTTTGAAAAAGGGTGAATGAGGGTGGTTTTTTGTTTTATTTTGGGATTGTTGGGGTTTTGATTTTCTTTTTATGGATCCACCATATGTAGATGATGGCTGCTATGAGGCTGATTTCCATTGCTGCTCCTAAGGGGAATTCTGGTGTGGGCGGTAGTGTGCTTGTGACGGAGCCGTCCACGGCTGCGTGTGTTATGTAGTAGAGGGATTTGTCGCCTGTGTAGTTGTATCCGACGAGTTGTGTGTCTCTTAGGTCGAGTGGCGAGGTTCCCGGTCCATCAAGGCTGTAGCTTATCGTGGCTAGTTTTCCGTAGCCCATTGCCCCTTGTCTGTCGCCTGTGATGGACTGTGTGGCCCAAACTCTGAAGTTGGTTTGGTTGTCGCTCATTTCTTTGAGGTATCCGTACGTGTATGCTGTGCCTACTGTTTTGTTGAGGAAGTCGCCGACTGCGACGCTTGTGGGTGTTAGTATGGTTCGGGTGTGGTTGAGTTTGAATTCCCAGCCGTAGAGTTCGAAGGCGTTTTCGACTGTTATGTTAACGCTGAAGGGTGATCCTGTTGTTAAGGAGGCGGGAACCACTCTAATTGTGGCTGCTGTTGGAATGATTGGCATGTACTCGATTTCAAAGACTTCGGTTGCTGAGGTTCCTGTGTCTGCGGTGAAGGTTGCTGCTCCTATTACTGTGAAGGTTGTTCCGTCCCATTTAATAGCGCCTAAGTCATTTTGTGTATCTTCGAGGACTCCGCCCAGGATTTTTAGGTCTCCAGCGATATTTCTTTGATTGCGTCTTAATTGAACCCACGGATGCGTGCCCGAGCCCATAACGGGTGTGCCGCCTGCACCCCACGCAGGAGTAGTTACATTGAAGTTTTTCCATTTTATCTGTCCAGCGTCGGTGCCCCAGACGATTAGTCCATTGCTTCCTGTTGGTTCCCATTCGAAGTCTGCACAACGGTATAAGTTAGTGTCAACTGCTGTGTCTTCTGTGAAGCTTCCGTAGTTGAGTGTAAGTGTAAAGTCTCCGTCTCCATAAATTATGTTTAGGTCGGAAGCAGAATCAATCGACACAACCATTACTTTTTCGCTGGATGGGTCGCCTTTAGCTGTAACCCAGTAGGGAGTCCCACCAACGCCAGTTGAGTTTGTCCAAGAGGCCCAAGCGCCTCCGAAATGGTTTCTTCTTGTAACACTTGTTCCGTCGCCGTAGAAGACCCAAGCTTTTCCACCTGACTCGTAGGTGACGGAGAAGCTTTGTTGTGCAGTGGCAGTTGCAGCAGTTGTTATTTCTGTCATGGAACCCCACACTGTGCCAGTCCAAACCCAAGCGTTTATATCGGTATTTGTGCCATCGAGGGCTACTAGTGTTATTTCGTTGGAACCGCTTGTGGGTCTTGAGGCTAGCTCAACCCAATAGTATTCGACCAGGCCTGTGTGCCCGGTGTCATCGAGATAATTTTCACTTGACCATGAAGAGCCGTCCCAAATCCTGTAGGCCAAATCTTGGTAATAATAGGTCACAACAATCCAGTATTCGCTAACTTGGATAGTTTCGCCGGTTCCTAATGTTTTGGCTCTGCTACCTATCTCTAAACTATTTATGTCGCTCCAATCCCAAGAACCGCCTCCAGGGTCAAGTGTCCTCGTGTCAGAGTAATCGGTGAAGGCAGTTCTGCTTATGCCCTTATCGGCACTTTCAACTTCGGATACACCTAGTTTCCATATTATCCTAGCGTCCTCTCCGCCCGCAGCACCTGTTGAGAATGCTCTCATATAAGCTGTCACACTAGTGATAGTTCCAGTCTGGGACGTATCTTGGAGATTCTCTGTTTCTTTCAAGGTTGTGGAACCCGTAACTTGAACGCCAGTAGCATCACTTTGGTCACTTGTTCTATCCCAATGAGCCGTGCCTGAACCAAATGTGCTCCATTGCTGATATGATCCAGCAGTGTCAGGTCTCAAAGTTAAGGAGATTAGACCAGGCCCGTAAACAAGCATGGCTCTTCCCTTGGTTTTTTCATAGGCAATGTCGAATGCTCTTCCAGTAGCCGAAGCATCCCCGATGTTGTTTGTGACAAGCCACGAAGTGCCATTCCAAACGTAGGCATCAAGCTTGCCGTCATCACCTTGAGTCACAGTAATCCTCTCGTAGAACCTTGTGGTGTTTGTTGAATATGCTGTCCTAACCCATTTCACAGGCGAGCCAGCATTTTGCATCTGGGCTTCAGAGCCCCAAGTAAGGCTAGCACCCCATTCTCTATATTTGGGATAATTCACGCCTGAGAGAGTACTGCTCCTGTAAACCGCTACGGCTCGACTCTTGAACACAATAGCTGGAGACGCAGCAGCTTGCTCCACGGGATAAACGAGCACGAAAGAGAATAACAGCAAGAGCATGATTAACTGACACTTTATGAACTTTTTCAATCCTCTTCTCTCCCAAACTATACTTATTCTATGGAGGGGTTGAATATAAAATTAATCGAATTATCTTCTATGAAACTCATCTGGTCGCCCTCTCACCCTAACACATAAAGAAAGGAAGTTGACACATCTAGATACTATACGTATTTGCCGTAATTCCTTGCACAAAGAGCCAGGTCACCAATATCGATGACGCCGTTTGGAATGACGTCCTCTGGAATCCACCCTCCCGTCCCGGTTTGGCCAAACTTGACGCCTATCATAGCCAAGTCCATTATGTTAACTTTTCCATCTTGGTTCACGTCGCCAGGAATCCAGCTGGTCACAGGATACTTGAATTTGCTATCAAAAAGCTCATACTCGCTCGTAGGAATAGTCTCAACCTGACCTGCAGGGTTAAGTCGCACAAGCAGGGAATCTTGGAAATGAATCCAGCACTCTCCCGAAGCCCCGGCCTTAACCGTAAACCCAATAATGGCAAGGTCTCCAAAACCAGATGCTTCCTGTGTTCCTCCAGTCCGAGTCTCACCGCCGAAAATCCAACCCTTTCCCGCTATGACGCCGCTAAGGTCAGTCGTGAAGAACGTTGCTCCCGCAGATGATAGGAAATCCGCCGCCATAAAGAGTTCAAACTGCAACAGGGTCGTGGCCCATGTAATATTAAACTCCCAACTCCAAAGGTCGGGCACATTCGCAATTTTGATGGTGACGTTAAAACTTGTGCCCGGCGCTTCCACGACTACGTCAGGATCCATGTAAACACTGAAAATTGGTACAGCACGCGCAGGATTCACGTTCATGCCTATAAGCGAAAACGCGCTGAGCATTGAAACTGAAAGCAAAACCACCAATAGATTTCTCTTCTTCAGTTTTTCTCCCTCTCACAACCTAGAGTTGCCTTATACCTTGTCTTCTGTATTTAATTGCGAATACGTTGCATATAAGCTTTACAAAACAATTTTCGATAACAATGTTACAAGACAATTTTACCCATTTGCTCACTCAAAGCATCTATTCTCTCTTCCCATAATTTCTGCCAGTAATCGCCAAATCACTGACATCAATCACACCATCATGATTAATATCCGCGTCCACGTTATAACGCGGCTCGCCCATTCTCGTTCCGAAAACAACGCCGATTGTAGCCAAATCAAGTATATTGACAAATCCGTTGTCATCAACGTCACCTGGAATCTTCACCCGAACCACACCATCAGAAAAAGAATTGTCCACCTGACTAGGCACAGTTTCATCAGGCGGAGGAAGGGCACGCGCACTAGCCACATAGTTACCCCTTTTAAACCCAGTTGTATCCCAAACAAACGTCAAAACAGTTGAAGCCCCAGCCCCCAAACTAACACTCTGGGTACCAATGGCAGTAGAATTAGCATAACAAATTACGTTAAAGGCTTCAGGCACCTCACCTTCATTCAACACAGTAACATCAATATAAACCTCATCGCCCCTGTAAATCAAAACCGGAGAAGCAACAATATCTGTAACAGTTACATCATGAATGATAACCTTACTAGACATCACATAATAAATATCATAATTGTCGTCCTTGTCAGAAGTGTAAGTAACCCACAAACTCCCATTACCCATCTGCGCAATCGAAGGCCAAAGCTCATCCCAGCTGGAATCAAAAGTCAACTGAACACTACCCGACCAAGTAACTCCATTGTCAACGGAAACCTCATAAAACAAATCATCATCCGGTATGGGAGGTTCCTTAGCCTCACGAGAAGACCAAACAACCCAGATTGAACCATCCCTAGCCTGAACAATCGAAGGATCCGAATCAAGAAGATCCACTGAATAAGTTAATCGAGTGTCGGCAGACCATTCTACGCCATCGTATATTTTGTAATAGATCTCATTATTGCCAGCCCTGTTGGAACCCCAGGCAACCCATATTCTTCCATCCCACATCTGCCTAATTGAAGGCAGCTTGTCCTGGCTGGGATCAGTGGTAAGCCTAATGTCACTTGACCACGAAGCGCCTCCGCTAGAAGATGTCTTATAAAAAATGTCGTAGTATCCGTTGGCAGCCTTTCGCGCCCAAACAACCAAGAGGGTTCCGTTACTCGCCTCAATTAGTTCTGGAGTGACATCATCGCTTGAGTCATTGGTTATCGAAGTATCAGACGACCATGACAGCCCGCCGTTTGAGGAAGTCTTGTAGAAAATGTCGTAATTTCCATTTCTATCTGAAGCCCAAACAACCCATATTGTTCCGCTTGGGCTTTGAAAAATTGAAGGCGCTGTGTCATGCGCTGGGTCTGTTGTTAATCTTGTGTCAGCAGACCATGAGGAACCATCATAGGTTTTATAGAAGATGTCCCAGTTTCCACTGGATTCGCGCTGCCACACAACCCATATTTTGCCATCAATTGTCTGAGTAATCGAGGAACCAACATCCCAGCTTATGAATGTGGTTAACCGGATTTCGCCGGACCAAGACACCTCGCTGTTCACTACAGATATGACTGAAAAAATCATCGTAATCCAAAGAATCATTATCCAAAGTTTCCTTTTTATGCTTTTCATTTAACCTTGCGCCTATGCATTTGCGACGCATAAATAATACAAAAAAGGGAAGAAGAGGTTTTCGCTACTTAGGATTGTTGCTTATGGCCAAACTACTGCGAAGCTGAAAGACTTCTGGTCGGGTCCGGGATACCAGTAAGTGCCGCCCCAACTGAAGTAAGCCCTAGCGGTAATGTTGATCTTGCTGCCATCCTGAGTGATGTTTAATGGACCATAATTAAAGAATAGTGGTGGATCAACTATGGTTCCTGCTGCGATACGTGACGATGTTGGGTCTGAGAAGTGTTCCGTTGGCGTGAGAACGTCAGGTAAGTCTGTGAAGCCAACCATTAGATATGCTGGATTTGGCCCTAAGCTTCTAACTTTGCCAAAGAGTGTATTCGAAGCATTGACCCCGTTGAAGTCCTCATCCTTCGAGATAACAAAGTGGTGGTGCTCTGGCCATGCGCTTCTTCCAGCCAAATCGGCGTTCATCCACGTGCCAACAAGCCCTGTGTTGTCGAAGCTGCCATCATTTTTTGCGTCCCATGCTCTGTCAACTAACGTGTCCGCTTCATTAGGGATTCCGTCACCATCATCTACTCTTTCTATCCATTTTCCCCCTTCAAGATCAAATGCCCCACTGTATATTTCGATAACCCTGAAGTATACAACGGCGGCTATTCCGCTTCCAGTTTTACCAGGCACTTCACCTGTGCGTGTGTTTCCTATGTCGGAGTAACCCTGTATGTTAGCAAGTGTTGGAGCTGTTTCCACAAAGTATTGGCCGATAGGCACCCCATAGTAGGTTCCGTTGAGAAGGCTTCCCTTTACAGCGCCTATATATTGCAGTAGGAGCTTGTTGAAATACAATTTAATGTCCCAACCATACATGTTATAGGCTCCAGAAACGTAGAGGTTAATCGAAATCGTGGTTCCTGGTATAGTTCCAAGAGTCGATGACGGGTCCACGGAGATTGTTGTAGTGGGCGATGCAACTGCAGGTCTTACGTAGAGAAGGGGCACGCTTGAAAGCGCTAGAAGCATTAAAAAGGCAAACAGTTTCCTCTCTCTCATTTATGTTCACTCCATTTTTTTCACACTTAATCTATGCAGCAGACTTATTTAATATTTGCTTAACAATCTTCTATTACTATTTTCTTCCTATAATCCTCGCTAAGCTACATCGTCGGTTTGAGCTTTCTCAACTTAAGGAAGTAAACCACCACTAACACGATGGCTATTACGGCAATTGCACCACCCACGATGAAAACGATGTTTAATGGAGCACTTTGAACCGTTAATGTTTTCAGGTCGCTTTCGTCTCCAAGCGTGATTGAATCACCGTTCCATAAGGCTCTAACTTCGAATTTTCCAGTGCTTTGTGGTTCCCAAGCATATGAGTACCCTCCCGTCTGATTTGTTGTTACCGTGGCTGGGATAGTTGTCCATGTTGTTACCCCTTGGGCTCTGTACTGTAATGTTACTGCTACTCCACTACGAACAGGTGAAATTGTTCCACTGAGAGTGGCAGTCTCGTCGATTGTGATTGTTCCAGGCGAAATTGTTAGGCTAATGACGCTTGGAATCTTTTCTACAATGATTTGCACCGTGATAGCATCAGTAAGATTGTCGTTATCAGTGACTGTTAGCGTTACTAGGAAGGTTCCTACAGAGGCGAAAGAGTGGGTTGTAATTGGGTCGGTTTCTGTGACAATTCCTGTTCTGTCGTCGAAGTCCCATTTGTAGCTTATAATTCTGCCATCTGGGTCGTCACTTTCTGTGGCGTTGAACGTTACTGTTTCACCCACCATCGGATGGGTCTTGGAAGGAGTGAACTCAGCGATTGGGGTTTCCATAACCTTCACAATGCCTCCAATCTTGCTGTTGTCTCCAAGATTCGCGTCGCCGGGTATGGTTGCATCCACCTTGATTGCATAGTTTCCTGCAGCGACTCCAGATGTATCCCAGTCTACAATTTGAGAATGCACATTAGCGGTGGGATTCAAAGGCGTAAAAATTGGAAGGTTCACAACACTGTATGTTTCTATTATGACATTGTCGTAATAGACGATGACATCGAAGGTTTCGACAATGTCTCCGTTGTTCTTAACGGTTACGCTAATAGTAACAATTTCTCCTACTGGAACTGATGTTGGAGAAATCTCCACAGACACAACCGCAATGTCTCGTTTCTGAACTTGGATGTACTTGAACCTGCTTAAGGTGGTGTTTAGTCCATCGTTATCTGTCACTGTCAAAGTCACTGTGAAGTCTTGAACGCTTTGGTAGGCGTGGTAGATGATGGGCACCGTTACCGTTGTCTTGTTTCCGTCGCCGAAATCCCAATGGTAAAATTGAATTGTGCCATTTAGGGGGTCATAGCTAGCCATAGCGTTGAAATAAATCAATTCATCCTTCCACGGTTTGGTGTTTGAAGCGGTAAACGAGGCCACTGGAGGAGTGGCTACAGATGTACCTATTATTTGGATTTTGCTGGTGCTGTGATTATAAGTGAAGTAAAGGAAGGAGTGGGTAGCGTTTGTTGTTAAGCTATAAGGCGGTTCGATGCTTGAACCGTTGAGGAGAACAATCCATGCTGTTGGTGGCGTAGCGTTAAGAAGCTTTTGTGGAATTGTTACGTTGCAGAAGCCAACTGTTCCAGACGCGCTAGTTGCGTTGAAGCTTAGTTCCTTTGCGGTTGCATTGAAGTTTATTGGTCCTGTTACATCAAGTTGGGCCGCACCTGAGCGAGAAATAGACGAATTAGTCGCAATCTCACCTTTGAAAATAACTCCGCCAACAGTTACAGAATATGGGATTATCGAGACTAATGCAAGGGTTACGTTTCCATTGATGAATTCATTATTTGTTAGATTATTTTCTCCCCAGAGGGCTTGTGTTAAATTAGCCTTTATGGTGTAGGCTCCTAGACTTAACCCGGTAGTTTGCCAAGTTATTTCCACATCTTTAGTATAGAAAGGTCCCTGTCCCGCCTCGTACCACGGAGGCACGAGGAGAGAGCTCAAAGTCTCGTTGCCTATTTTGCCCGTGAGGGTCGAGTTGAAGTAGTAAGCAGTAATGTTCACATTCTTCGCAGCTATAGTTCCCAAATTTTTGAGGGTGACTGTAATAATTACATTTTCACCTACCAAAACTTGAGTTGTAGAGGGTTTAACATCAATTATCGCTACGTCAACAAGTGCAATTTGTACTTGTTGGGTTCTTGCGTTTGTTGCGCCTTCATCGTCGGTGACGTTTAAAGTTACCCAGTAGCCTCCAGTCGCATTGTAGGTGTGAACTATTATTGGGTAGGGACCACTAGTAACGTTTCCGTCGCCAAAATCCCACTTATAGTTGGTCAGTGACCCGCCGTCAGGGTCGTAGCTTCCATAATTTTTGTTTCCGATTCGCTCATAGGTTGCGTTGAAGGTGACTGGTTTGTCGACTAAAAGAGGCTTCTCCGAGGGTTGGAGATAGGATGTTGGAGGTTCAGGCGTCCAGGCGAACTCCACCTTCGGAGGACCGGGAGGACCTGTTACATGGGTGCCTTCAGCGGGTGGATAATCTTCGGATGCGTCGCTACCAATGATTTTGACGAGGGAGAGATTTATGTCGGATTCACCCGCCTCTACAGCCTTAAATGTAAGAGTAGCCAGAGTTCCGGTACCGTTAACGCCAGGCACTTCTCCTAAGCGTGTGCAGGCTATGTCAGCATAAGCCTCCAGATAATTTGGATTAAACAGGAAATAGGTTGATATGAGCAGGCCCTTCAAGAAGGGTCCTTCGGTTGCGCTCGTCAAATTCAGGTGGTTGATGTCCCAGCTTACTCTCGCCTGCCAAGCATACAAATCAGTGCCATTAAAAACAGTGAGGTTCAGTTGAAAAATTTCGCCTACTAGCGTGAGTGAGATGGAAGGGGGATTAAGATAGATTTTGGTGGCTTGAACCGCAGTTGACCTTAAAGGAATTGAGCCCAAAACTGAGAAAGCGATAAGAGATGTTAACCAAAAGATTTTCCCAAATGATTTTAAAGAATATCGCATGTTCCCCTTCCCCAATCTCCTCTTTTTATCCCTAATAATCAAATCGTTCCACGCCCCATTTAAGAGTTTTCTAACATCACTCGAATAGAGAGATAAAAATTTTGCGCTTGCTTTTTCCAACAAAAACAAAAAATGAGAAAAGCCTCTTACGAAGAGGACGAAGCAGCAGTAACGACTTGAACACCCTTGTTTCTTCTCCGGAACAGGAAGAATGCTATGCCCGCTACTGCGACTGCACCTGCGCCTCCCCCGATCACAAGCATTATTGGAAACTGTTGCTCTGCAGGCTGCACGCCAACTGTGCCGTCCACGCGCAGGTTGTCTGTTGTTGAGGTTTCACCTGACACGGTTTGAGCCACAGCCTTGATGACATAGTCTCCTACAGCCATTCCCGAAGTGTCCCATGTAAAGGTCAATGTTTGAGTGGCATCTGGAGCAAGATTAGTAACTGTTTGCTTGCCCAACTCAGTGTCGGCATAGAAAACTCTAACATCGAATGTTTCAGTTTCTGCGCCCAAGTTCTTAACAACAACTGTAATTTTGATGGCTTCCCCAGCTTTTACGCTAAGTGGATTTGAAGTAACACTAATCACAGCCACGTCGTGTTGCCATCTGATATTAATTGATTGCGTTGCCGTGTTTGTCAAACCTGTGTTATCTGTAACATTCAAAACAACCGTATATGATCCAACGATTAGGTAAGTGTGAGTGGCCACTTTTTCTGTGGTATTCAGTAATGTGCCGTCGCCGAAATCCCAAGCATAGCTGACGATGTAGCCGTCCGAGTCATAGCTGGCTGAGGCGTTGAAAGTTACAGCGGTGTTTGCCGCCGGTTTGTTAGGCGAATAAGTAAACAAGGCTTCAGGCACGCCGAGATTAACAAAGAAGCCGTCTCTTTCAGTGTGCGGGATCAAGTTCTCGGGTTTGGGCTGTCCGCGCCATGCGGAATCAAGAAGCGTCGTGTTATGCAGATTAAGCGTTGAACTTCCCAACTCCTTTACTTGCATAGTGACATAGGCGAGGACGCCTGACCCGCTCTTTCCGATATACTCGCCAACAGTCGTGACCCCTATCATTACACTTCCGGGATGCTCAGTTTGGTTAATGTCTTCGCCGATGAAGGTTCCTTGAGGCTGAGCTTTTAAGAAAGGACCCTCGAACCATGTTACAAAGCGTAATAAGCTTGAGTTCCAACTAAGATAAACTTCCCAAGCAAAAAGGTCATTGACATCTGCAACGTTGATTGAGATGTTAAACTGTTTGCTTGGAGTCCAAGTTACAGAGGCAATACGGGAAGGGTTCACATAAACAGCTGGAGTTACAGCCGACAACACTTTAACATTAATCAAAGAGAAGACGGTTAAAAGGAATAGAAGAGAAGTCAGACTAACAAGAAGCGAACTTTTCTTAAGAGGCATGTGCACCGACCTTCTGTCAAATGTTAGTGCGTAGAATTGGCGCAATAATGCATTTAAAGTTATCGCACTTTTACGTGGATCTAGCCCAAACAAAAACTTTGGGGAAGGACTTCTTTACTGAAGGCGTAGTTTTTTAGTATTCCCGTTGTTTGCCGAAGTTTTTGCCAGCTGTCGCTAAATCAAGGATGTTGATGATTCCGTCTGTGACCACGTCTTCTTGCCTCCACCCTGGAGTCCCTCTCTTTCCATATTTCGAAGCCAGTCTCGACAAGTCTGTGATGTCAACTTTACCGTTTAGGCTCACGTCCCCCATCTTGTAGAACATCTTTAACATCATTTCTTGATTTTCTCCAGTGGTCTTGAAGAAGTGAAGGTTAGGCATATTAGAAGACGGTTCATGCGTTCTCACGTCAAAAGCCACGATGTTTGTGTAATAGTTGTCCGAGCTTGTGTCTCTAAACACCCAAGGTCCGACTCCTATGACCTCGGTTAACCATGGATACGCGGCGTTTGGACGCGGGTGTTTTTCGGGTTGATAGAGTAGCACTTCGTTTGCAAGGGTGTTTGGGTCGTCGCGAACTTTGTTCCACACTTGAGGTGGAAACAGTATGCCTATAATCGCTGCGTCGTATAGAAGCCATAGCCCCGTGGTATTTTGGTAGAGGACTGCTGTTCTAGCGTCTGGAGCATCCGCGTCAACGAGGTTTACCCAGAAACTCATGAAATTCGGTATTGTTTCATTTCGCACGTATTCCCAAGAGAAAACCACATCGTTTGCATCAAAGACTTCGCCATCATGCCAGTAAACTGTTCTCTCTGTGAGAGTGAAGGTTATCTTCATGCCGTTTACAATAGTTCCACCGTTGGGAGCGGTTATGTTTATGGGTCCCTCTACCAGCCACGAATCCGCCAACCAAGGCATGTCCGTGTGATCATACGGGTTCGTCATTATCAACGAGTCAAAGGCGTATGCGTTGAAGACGTTGCCCAAGATTTGCCATGCATAAACAGTTCCCGCATAAGCTGGATTGAAGCTCTCTGGCTTATCCCCTATTGTCCATATGGTTTCATTACCCTGAACCATGTATCCTGGAGGTTTCACAATAGGGCTTATGCGTGGTCCACGGATATTCGTGAAGGTCCAGAAGTTGTCGATTCCATAGCCAGGCGAAAGTATTACACTTTTGAACTCAGGTCGATGAGCATTGAAGTAATTTCTCGAATAAACAGGCACGTATGGGAGCATTATACTTAATTCTAGTTGTGCGTTTTGCGCTGCTTCTACTTGGGCATTATAATTTAAGCTGAACTTTAGGGTCTCTAACACTTGGTCAAGAGCGTCGTTGCGAATACCAGGAGAGTTGTCGCCCCATTCCACATCGTTGCTAGAATGAAAGAAGTCGTAGAGGAAATCTGGGGCACTGCCTATCTGGTCCCAGCAAGAGAAGTACATGTCAAAATCGTGATACTGGAATACTTTTGTATTCATAGCCCAGAAGTTGGCTGGTTCATGTACAGCCCATAACTTGATGGCGTTCATTTCTTGCACAAGTCTGGATGCGATTGTGAAAGATGTGGGGGCAACTTCGTAGAGAGGTGACATTATACTTATGGTTGGCAGGGCAGTTCCGTTAGGAGCCTTCCAAACATTGTTTTTTGTATCAAACGTGTATCCTGCAGAATAAAGCGTGCTGCTTGCCTGAGCTGGATTGTAGTCATATATAGCCACGTTTGGATTGTAAAAAGCCGCAAAAGAAGGAGGCACGGTGCTGTCTAAGCGTACTGCGATGTACTTAAAGAGCGAGCCTATCAGCGCATCTTTGGGAAGTAAATAAGCTATTGCTTGGCGAAGAGCTTGGCCAGGATTGCTTCCGTTAACAGGGCCAAAGGGAAACTTCCTCAAATTGAAAGCAAAATAGCACATATGAAAGGCAGGGGTTGATGTGAGTTTGTTATCGTCGGATGTGCCAGCAATTCCGTCGGGTCCCAAAACAAGAGCGTCAATATCAATGGTTCGTATAAGATCAGTTAAGATATCAACTTCTCTGTTTAGCATGGCTATTCTTTGCCCTGTAGGACCCAGTATAGTACGGAATAGCATATGCTCGCTTTGTGGTCCCCATTGCAACTTGTACATGGCTTTTAGAAGTTTGTCTCCTCCACCAATGGGGTTGTTCAAGGTGGAGACAAGATAGGCTTTGTCAAGTGCTCCATCTCCATCTGTGTCTATCATTTCCAGATCCGGTTGTGGCCCCTGTATCACGTTTGTGTCACCTTCCCAACGATCATATATGACAACCCCTTGTCCCCCCGCTTCTGCTGTTAAGGGTACTTTTAAGTAGTAATTCGTGCCTTCTTCAAGACCCGTTATGTCGATTGGAGTAGTGTATGGGGTTCCGCCCAGACTCCCCCAAGGAGAAATGTAAACCTTTATTTCCAATGAAGTGGTTGTAGACCCCCAAGACGTTTTGTAATAACTTTCAACGGTTTGGGTGTAGGCTGCCGCAGATGAGAACGGAACAGCAAAGAGTAGCGTCAAGAGCGAAACAAACCAAAGAAGAGATATTCCTTTCTGTTTCGAAATTTTCGTCTCCCTTTCCCTCAAATTGAAGATTACTAGCGCGTAGGTGTTACAAACGCTTTTCTATTAATAGAGAAGCCTTAGTTAATAATAAGGTTTATGAAAGATATTTCTATAGCATACATAATTATTGTTTAAAAGGCATCAATGTTTTTTTGGCGTGTGTTTGCGAAGCATTCGCCTTCTGCGTATTTTGGATTTTGACTTTTTTTGTCGGTAGAAAAGTAATGCTCCAACCATGATGATTATTGCAGCTCCAGGTATCCAGTATGGAAATGTTTCAGTTGAAGTTTCTTGCACGTTTACTTTTAAAGTGTCTTTGCTTGTCAATCCTGCCGCGTCAGTTACGGTTAGAACGACGTTGTATATGCCAGGTTTAGTGTAGGTGTGCGTCACAGTTTTGCCTTGCCCATTGGTGTTGTCTCCAAAATCCCATTCATAACTTATTATGCCCACGTTGTCGCTGGAGCTGCTGCCATCAAATTGAACTAATTCATTTTGACGCACAGTGATGTCTCCTCCCGCGTCCGCTTTGGGTGGGATAGTGTCTGGACCCCATAGGTTAGTATCAATGATTTCATCAGATCTGGACCAGAAAGTTAGATAATTTCCGGTTTGATTGGTGAATGATGCTCGGCGTTCTGTGAGAACTCCTGTTCTTTGATCCCAGTAATAAAGGAAATCTAGGCGGATGTTTTGAAGCGGGTTGGTGGGTATCTGATAGTTGATTGTTAGGTTCAAGTAATTGGTGTTCCTTACCTCATCTAGATATGAACGTGACAACGTCTTGTTGATGAAAGCTGCATATCCTTCATATAAACTGTCACCTTCTCCCAGATGGGCTGCAATGAACATGAGGGACGCGTTTCCTAAGCCCTGGGCTACATCTACCCAAGCGTAATTTGTTGTTTGCGTGCCGTTTTGGAGTCGGGTTGTGTTTTGAAAGTCTATTAATGTATCAGTTACTCTGATGATGGTGTGTTGGAACCAGTCGGTTTTATTGGCTAAGATAAGACTTTGATCAGGCCCACGTGCTTTCACGATTGGGTCGGTGGAGCTCCATTCAACGATGATGTTGCCGTACTTGGCGTAGTGTCCTTCTCTAACGCCTGGTATTCTTAGTTGGGCATAAACTGAATTGAGCACTTGGCGCCCGATAATAGCCATGGTTACTAGGATAACTAGAGTGAGAGTTTTTAATGCGATGTTGCTTCTCATGTGTTTTGGCACATTGTCTTCTTGTGCGCCTAGTGATATAAACATTGCAGAAAAGTGTTGCAGTAAAAAATTTTCTAGAAAATTTTTTGAAGTTTGTTTGGCTGGAAGGTGATTAGGTTATGTGGGTGTTCTTAGCCTCTTTTTCCGTAGTTTCTGGCTGCTGCGGCTAAGTCGGAGATGTCTATTGTGCCGTCGTGGTTTATGTCTGCTTCTTCTTTGTAAAGTGGGTTTCCAATTGATGCGCCGAAGGATACTCCTATTAGGGCTAGGTCTAGGATGTTTACGAATCCATCGTCGCTGACATCGCCTTGCAGTCGAACTCTGACTGTTCCATCTGTGTAGGTGTTATCGCTTCGATGAGGCAGGTATTCGTTGGGGACTGGGTTTGCGAGGGCGCTTATTACATAATTGCTTCGTTTGAAGCCTGTAGTGACCCAGGTTATTGTTACTATTGTGGATGTTCCCGCTGGGAGTGTGATTGTTTGGCTTCCCACCGAAGTTGAGTTGGCGTATGCGGTTACTGTGAAGGTTTCGCCTTGTGTTCCTTGGTTTTCAGCTGTTATGCTTATTTGAACCTTGTCACCTTGATACACAGGTGGCGCCAGCTGGGGAGTGGCTGTTACTCCTGTTATTGCTACGTCGTGTACTGGAATCGAGTCTGAAGTTTTATAATATATGTCGAAATCGTTCGAGGTGATTACTTTCTGCCAGACCAGCCATAGTTTTCCGTCGTTTGTGCTGACTATTGATGGTGCCACATCGTCTTTGCTAGATGTTGTTATTTCGGTTTCAGTGGGTGACCAGCCGGTTCCGTTGTAAGTGTTAGAGTATATGTCAAATTGATTTCCGCTTCTGTCCGACTGCCATACAACCCTGAGGAGTCCGTCACGTGACTGTGTCGCCTCGGGGCTTGAGTCACTGTCAGGGTGAGTTGTTAGGCGTATATCTTGGGACCATGAAGAACCGTCGTATGTTCTGTAATAGATGTCGAAGTTTTGGTTTCTATATGATGCCCAAAAAACCCAGACTCTGCCGTCCCATGTTGAAATGACGGATGGGTTGAAGTCACCGTTTGTGTCCGTAGTGAGTTGAGTTTGCGGGGACCAGGAGGATCCATCGTAGGTCGTGTAGAAAATGTCGTAGTTGCCCAGACGTTTTGATGTCCAAACTACCCAGATTTTGCCGTCTGGTGTTTGTGTTATGGATGGATCATCGTCATTTTCCATGTCGGTTGTTAATATGTGGTCGATTGACCATGAAGAGCCTCCATCGGATGATGTCTTATAGTATATGTTTGTGTTTAGTTCTCTATCTGATGACCACACAGCCCAGATTTTACCGTCCGCTGCCTGCATGAACGTGGGGGAATCGTCCCTGCTTGGGTTGTCTGTTATGCGTTGTTGGTCTGACCACGCCGAACCATTGTATGCAACATAGTATATCTCACCTATTTCGTCGTCTTTATTTGATGTGTAGGCAACGTAGATTTTTCCGTCAGAGGTTTGAATGATTGAGGGTTTGGCGTCACGCCAAGTATCGTTTGTGATTAGTGGAGTTTCCGAGGACCACGTTAATGCTGAGGCTGAGAATTGAGCAATCTGGATGATGGTTGATAATGCGAGGATGATTAAAACGACTCTAGTTCTTTCTTCTTTCGTTAATGAGAGCCTCCTCGGACTCTAAGCTTTAAAAGAAAAAAAGGGGAAGTGGAATATATTCTTTGTTTCTCTTTGCCGTACAGCTATGGTGGTAGCGTCTTGAATTTGCCTGTGTCGCCGCCTGGGGTCGACCTTGCGTACCAGTCACCCGCAGGTCGAGGCTTGATTGCACCTTGAGAGTACCATGGAAATCCGCCGTCAATGCTGACCTGTAGGTAAGCCCATAGGTGGTATGATGTCGGAAACTGCTGGAGGTCTTCGTAGGGCCACATGAACCACAGGTATAGGTCAATCATTCCCGCTTTTGTAGTTAGGATGACTTCGCTGTTAGCGTCAATGTATTTTGGCTCTACGTATTTGGCATCGCCGCCGCCTGTTATCATTTCGTCTATGAAAAGCACTGCTCTGATCCATATACCTGCTGTCCCAGTGTTTCTTACTCTAAGGTATATTGTTTGGTCAGGCATAATCCATGGATAGTACTGCCAGTAGACCTCCCACCAATATGGATCGATTTGCCATTCCCAGTAGTTTGGATCTGCTAGTGGATTAGGCACTAGGTTTCCTGTTTGCCATTCCGTCCAGATCTTGCCGCCTTTCGCGGCGCTTAGCCAGAGCTCTGTTCTAAAGAGCCATTCTGGCCATCCGATCTGAACCTTAGAGTCACCTGGTGGAAGCTGTGGAATCGGTTGTAGGTTGCTGTCGAGCATCATAGACATGTTAAGGTCTATTGGCCATATTTTGCCTGCTCCTCCTGCTTCAGTGCGGAAGGTCATCTCTGCAATTTTTCCAGTGCCTGAAACGCCCCATACTTCACCTGTGCGTGTAGCACCAGCTGTTACTGAAGCTTCTGATGGCTCCTGATAGTATACGAAGAAGGTGCTGAACCCTCCTGTTTTGAGGAAGGGACCTTCTCTGGGTGGCGCTATAAACGTCAGCGCGTATGGATTGTATTTTACTTTGAACTGCCAAGCGTACATGTCGGTGACGTCTGCAACATAAACGCTGAGAGTGAAGTATTGGGCGGGATCCATTATTCCCAGATCATCTGGAACCAGTAGCATCTTCGCAGTCTCTGCCTTGACTGGTGTTGGAATAGCGAATAGGCTTGCGAACACAATGACCAACGTTGCTGTTTCAAATATTCTTTTTCCTCTCACTCTAATTCACCCTCTTAAGATTCGCCTTCTTTACCGAAGTTCTTTCCGGCGGTGGCTAGGTCTAAGATGTTGACGATACCGTCGTGCACAACGTCTTCCCTTCTGAAGCCCTTGTAGCTTGGACCTGGCGGTGGAACGTAGGGCACCTGCTTCTTTCCATAAGCCCTGCCTACAGCTGACAGGTCGCTGATGTCAACCACCATATCAATGGTTACGTCGCCTATGTGGTAGAAGTCCTCTATCTTCTGCTCCTTGATCTCGGATTTACTCTTCCAGTAGTGGAAGGCGCTTGCTTCTTTGGCTTTGAGGGTAAGCTTCAACGTGTATCTCTGGGTACCTGGGTCATATGTTACTTCGTCTACATGGAACCAGAATTTGGGTCCAACCCGTTTGCCGCCTCCGATGTCAACAAGTTTCATCTGCAAATCTATCTGATCCGACGCGTTCAGCCAACGAGGCGTGCCTGGGGGTGCTCCAGGGTTCTGTCCATCTTCCCAGCTTTCAAGATGCCACTCAATATCATATTCCCAGCTACGGTCATAGCCTGGGACTACGATAGTGGGTAGCCTCTCTGTCCATTGAGTGCTTATCGGAGATGCCAAGTTAACCAATGTTACGTTTTTCAAGGTGTTCTGTCCACCGTAATACGACCTGTGGTCGTAGGCGAACAGGTTACTGGTACCTACTGTGTCGCCGCTGTAGAATATGTAGAAGCCGGTGCCGACAACTGCGGTTAGCCACGGATAGACTTTGGCAGCTGGATATGGTCCAATTTTACTGCGTTTCACATTGTGAGGCGCGAAGGTTCTGATTTGAGCGTCAGTCACTAAGCCGAGACCACCCTGTGCTACAGGTTTGCTTACGTAGTCTCTCCAGATTTGGGGAGCGAAGATGGCTGCTACCCCTGCTGCGTCATACTGGAGCCACTGGCTGGTTACGTTCCAGTATGCCCTAACTTTATCCTTGCTTGGTGAGTGTACGTCTATCAAGTCTTCCCAGAAGCCGAAGAAGTTGGTCAGTGCGTGTCCTCCTGTCAAGTTACTGGCGTATGTCCAAGAAGCTATGATGTCTTCAGCGTTGAACACTTCTCCGTCGTGCCAGAGCACTTTGCCTTCCACAACTCTATCGTCTAACGTGAATTCAACGTATTGCCCGTTGACCATTTTCTTGCCATTTGGAGTAGTCATGTTAACAGGTCCAACTGTTGTCCAGCTTTTAGCCAACCAAGGCTTGTCCTCAAGCGTGTAGGGGTTTCCTGCGATAAGCCCGTCATAGAGGTTGCCGAATACAACCCTAGCCGCATAAACGCTTCCTAGCTGAGCTGGGTTGTAGCTTTCCACAAATTCACCGTTGTGCCATATCGTCTGGTTTCCAGCTATTTGCGTCAAAGGCGGCGCGAAAAGCGGGCTCGTTCTTCGTCCTTTCATGTTCATGTAGGACCAGCCTGTGTCAATTCCGTCGCCGGGCGTCAACACTGCGCCGTAAAAGTCTTTCTGGTGGGCGTTGAAGTAGTTTCTAGAGTAGATTGGAATGTTGGGTAAGAGTGTGGACAACTTAATCTGGGCATCCTTAGCCGCTTGAACCTTGGCTAAATGGTTCAAGCCAAACTCAACGATTTCTAGCAGATCGTCGAGTTCGTCGTTGTGGAGTCCCCAAGCGTTGTCACCCCACGCGATGTCGTTGGCGCTGTGGTATGCAGCGTACAAGATGCCTGGGATGCTGCTCAAACCCCAGCACAGGAAGTACATTTCAAAGTCGTGCAGTGCGAATGCTTTTTCAACTATTGTCCAGAAGTCGGTGGGTGCGTGAGAAGCTTTTAGTGGAGTTGCCGCTCCAGTGTACGGGTTCTTCAACCCATTTAGCTCTTCAGTTACCCTGGCTGCAATAGTGTACGAGGTTGGAGCCACCTCATACAGAGGTGACATAAACGTTATGGTGGAGTCTGCGCCACCTGCAACTTTTGTACCGTTCTTCCATGTGCCTAGACCAGCATCGTAAGTCCATCCGCCTGCAACAAGGCTGTCGTAGGCAGCTTTGGGGTTATAGTCATAGACTGTGACACCTGGCTCGAACCACTCTCCCAGAGACGGAGGTAGCCACGAGTCCAAGCGCACCACGATGTATTTGAACAACGTGGCAATCAGAGTGTCTTTTGGTATCAAATGAGCAACGGCTTTTCTTAGACCGAAGCCTGGCTGACCACCGTCCTGCGGTCCAGCCCAAGCAAGTCTAAGGTTGAAGCCGATATAGCACATATGGAAGCCAGGGGTGGAAGTTATCTTACCCATAACACCCATAGCATCAATGTCGATTGTTCGTATAAGGTCGAATGTAACATCAATTTCAGGCGGAGTTTTAGTGAAAGCTGTGCGTGTGGCGTCTGCGCCTTTAATAGTCTTCCAGTATGCGTGCTCAGTTTCCGGACCCCAACCGATGTAATAAACAGCTATGATCTTCTTGTTGCCGCCACCCGCAGGGTTGCGCATTTTGAAACTCAAGTAAGGCTCTAGAACACCATCAGACCTGTCCAAAAGTTCTTTATCAGATCTGCCATACAGATACTCTAAGTTACCCAGCAATGCCGGTCGAGCTGGATCTGCAGTGAAATCCTTCGGCTTCGAAATAATCTTTGTTATCCTAGTATATTGCACACCTTGCTGCATCCAACTGCCCGTATAGATTTTCTTGTAGATGTTCCCGTCAGGCCATTCAAGTTCAGTCTGCGTTGTGTTGTCCCAAACCTCCCAGTGCTGGAAGATGACCACGTAATCATTCTTCATCCTAACTTTCAGGATGATCCTATCGTTGGCATCGTCCACTTCCACGTGCTCCACATGGAACCCTCGCGTCATCTGCGGTAGAGGAGCCAACTGAAGCATCTCAATCTGAGTCGACACAACGAGTGCACCGCTTGTCACACGCCACACGTGACCCGCTTGCGGAAACTTCTCCTGCCACTCACTGTCTACCGGATTTGCTAAATTGACTAGTGTAGTGTTCGTTAAGACCATTGTGGGCGAGTACTTGTAAGCATCCTTTTTGTACGCTGATACGGGCACCTTAGCATTGTATAGCGTGTCCTCGTTCAATGTATAGTGAGCCTTAGTATCTTTCTTGGTTCCACCCGCAACTGCATCCGCCGAAATATACACGCCAACAGTTATGTCTTCAAGTTGCTGTGCATCAGGGGCTAGCTTCACACTTTGTTCATAAGCCGTGATAGTGTCTTCAACAGCCGCTTCAAAAGTCAGATCGTACGTTGCTGCGCTAGCTTTTGGAACAATGAATGTAAACATCGAAAGTGCAAGCAAAGAGACAAACATAGCCACTAGTATCTTTTTCGTTGCCAAGATTTTTCCAACTCTCCTTTCTCTTTTTTTCAGCGATTATTACGTGTATCGTACGACCATATAAGTTTTGTTCTAACTAATTTCTATAATAAAAACACTATAGAAACACAAAACTGAACAAAAATCAACCCAAATCTACTGCGATAACTTTAAATGGTTTCAAAATAACGATTTTATGCTTCAAAAAGAAGGAATCCCTATGAGAGAATATCTTGCAAAAAGAATCGCAATCGCCCTCTTAACTCTCTACGTAATATTAACCTTAAACTTCCTCATATTTCAAGTCATGTCACCAGTCAACCCAGCCAAAACAATCCTAGACCCAAGATTTAAACCAGAGCAAAGGAAGATGCTCGAAGAACAATTCGGCATATATGAAGCCGTCCACATCCGATATGCAAAATACCTTGTTAGCTTACTCACATGGAACTTCGGCTACTCATTCCTTACAAGAGCCTCTGTAGCCGAAGAGATATCGTTTCGCCTCTACAACACAGTGATACTCCTCGGAACAGTTCTTGTAGCGACCATAATCGTGGGCATCCCGTTAGGGGTATTGGCGGCAGCCAAGAGAGGCGGCAAAACGGATGTCTTCACCATCGGAAGCGGACTGTTCACATGGGCTATGCCAGTATTCTTCATCGAACTATTATTCCTGCTACTTCTCTCTTACTACTTTAGTCGCTGGTTCGGCTGGAGCTTTCCATCATCAGGTATGCTCAGCAACCCTATACCAGCCGAACCCCTAGCTTACATTGCAGACCTTGCATGGCACATGTTTATTCCAGTCATAGCACTAGTAATAGGTGGATTCGGATCATGGGCTCTCTACACGCGAAATCTACTTCTTGACGCCCTTACACAAGACTACATAGTAACCGCACGTGCTAAAGGGCTAAGCGAAAGATCTGTGCTCTATAGGCACGCATTCGCGAGTACACTACCACCAATAGTCACAATGATAACCCTGTCAATCCCTGGCATAGTGGTTGGAGCAATGATAACCGAGTACATATTCACATGGCCGGGCATGGGCAGCTGGTACTTAGGGGCTATGCAGGCAAACGATTACCCTGTGGTTCAAGCAGTGCTTTACATATACTCAATTCTAGTAATCATATTCAACTTTCTCGCTGACATCCTTTACGGAGTCCTTGACCCTCGAATACGAGTTGGTATGAGAAGGTAGCTAAAGCGAAGGAAGGAGGTAGAGCAAATGTCAATTTTCAGCAAAGAAGGAAGAAAAATCCTTTCACGAAGGCTCAGCGGCTTTTGGGATGAATACAAAAGAACCAAGGTTGGAATAGCCGGTGCAATAATTCTTATAATATTCGGAGGTTTAGCCATATTTGCACCGTTGCTAACTCCATACGACCCAATTATTTCCAAACGCTTAGCCGAAAGCTTTGCGCAACCACAATGGGTAACCATATTGCCACATAACAAAGATTTGCCCCCAACACAGGATATCCAACTTTACTGGACAGCCCAAGAAGAGAGCCCAGTTCCTATTGAATGGGGCAAAAGGGTAGCGCTTCGATTTGAAGCCGCCACGACCAAACAGATAGACATCCGCCTCGCCTACAACTTCACCTATAAATATCTCCCTCCATTATCGTTCAATCTCAAATTCACCCTGAATGCTGAAAACGTCACAGACATGACATACTTACTCGAATCAAACCTTATCAACCCTAAAGGTGACCAACTCAACCTTTGGAGGCATTCAGGACAAGCTGATGCGTACCGGTTGATAGAAATTCAGTCCACAGAGTACTGGTGGATGTCAGCGAGAGGCTACGAACCCGGCGTAGACAACGTGGCACAGATATGGTTCGCCCAGCAGGGCCAATACACTGTGACGTTCATTATAAGTTTGATGCCAAAAACAACAACATCCAAGATGAACCTAAAAATCGAAGACAGCACATTCAACATACCAGGTCTGATTCACGGAATATTAGGAGCAGACAACGAAGGCAGAGACATCTTCTCACAGCTGGTGTGGGGAAGCAGAATTTCGCTGGCAATTGGTTTGCTTTCAGCCGTTATCGCCACATCCTTGGGTGTGATCATAGGCGTGTTAGCGGGCTATGTTGGTGGAGCAGTCGACGAAATAATAATGAGAATAGTAGATATACTAATCGCCTTACCAGTGCTCCCTCTACTTCTTGCTTTGGTGTTCTTGTTCGGTCCAAACGTTATTTACATCATCGTTCTCATAGCCATATTCGGATGGCAAGGTCTATCAAGAGTCATCCGATCCCAAATTCTCACATTAAGAGAAGCCTCCTTTGTTGAATGCGCCAGAGCTTCAGGTGCAAGCAAAACATACGTCATGTTTAAACACCTGGTTCCCAACGTCCTCCCAATAGCCTTCGCTTCACTAGTGCTCAGCGTACCAGGAGCCATTTTGACGGAAGCCGCTCTGAGCTTCCTAGGATTTGGTGATCCTAGAGCCGCTACATGGGGAAAGATGCTTCAATCAGCCTTTGGATTCGGAGCCTTCAGCAACTTAGCGTGGTGGTGGATACTTCCGCCAGGGTTAGCTATCACCCTTGTATGCTTAGCGTTCGTGTTTATCGGACACGCGGTGGACAACATTGTAAACCCGAAATTAAGGAGGCGTCGCTAAAAAATGCCTCTGCTTCAAGTGGAAAATCTCAAAATGTACTATGAAGTGCTAAGAGGAGAGGTTAAAGCGGTAGACGGCGTTAGCTTCTCAATGGAAAAAGGCGATTCACTCGGACTAGCCGGCGAGTCAGGATGTGGAAAAACAAGTGCAGCCCTAGCCATTCTAAGACTTTTGCCCCAAAACGGCAAGATTATAGATGGAAAAATCATATTCAACGGTGAAGATTTAATTCCAAAGAGTGATGACGAAATTCGTCACAAAATAAGGTGGAAACGGATCTCCGTCATTTTCCAAGGAGCAATGAATGCCCTTCACCCCACAAAAAAAATTGGTGTTCAAATAGTTGAAGCGCTATTACTTCACGAAGATATAAACAAAAAAGGAGCAAACGAAAGAGCTGGCAAACTTTTAGATCTTGTAGGAATCGGCGCATCAAAACGTGACCGATATCCACATGAGCTAAGCGGCGGAATGAAACAACGCACTGTTACTGCCATGGCTTTGGCATGTAACCCTGACTTAATTATTGCTGATGAACCCACCACGGCGCTTGATGTAATCATCGAAGCACAGGTGTTGAAGGTTATAAAGGAGTTGCAGCAGAAGCTTAGCCTTTCAATGATACTAATATCACACGACCTTTCAATGATTGCAGAAACATGCAACCGAGTTGCAATTATGTACGCTGGAAAAATAGTTGAATACGGAGACATAGTGTCTGTTTTCAAGGATTCGGCGCATCCGTACACGCAGAAACTTCTCGCTGCCTTTCCAAGTATTCTTGGACGAAAGACAGAATTAGCTTCAATTCATGGCTTCCCTCCCGATCTTTTGAACCCTCCGTCTGGATGCAGATTCCATCCAAGATGCGAGTTTGCCATGGAGATCTGCAAAAAGAAAGAACCCGAGATGCTCGCTTTGGGCGGTAAGGGGCATTATGCCGCTTGCCACCTCCTGAGTAGGTGAGAACTATGGAAAACGAGAATATTGTTATAAAGGCACGTAACCTGACGAAACACTTCCCCATAAAAATGGGTTTCATGAGAACCTTGGTTTCGAAGGAAACACCGGTTGTACACGCAGTTGACGATATCAGCTTTGACATAAAAAGGGAAGAATTCTTCGGACTCGTGGGAGAGAGCGGCTGCGGAAAAACAACCACTGGAAGGCTGCTTCTAAGATTGATTGAGCCAACATCAGGTCAAATATTCTTCAAAGGGATGGACATACTTACACTTCCACTAGAACGAGAGATGCGAAGATTGAGGCGAAAAATGCAGATTGTGTTCCAAGATCCTTACGAGTCCCTCAATCCTCGAATGAGCATCTTCGACATAATAGCGGAACCTGTAAGAATACAGAAAGTCGCAGAAACTGAAGAGCAAGTCGCCGAGAAAGTTGCGAAGGCTTTAGAAGAAATGGACTTAGTTCCGCCAGAAGAATTCATGTACAGATTTCCCCACGAACTCAGCGGCGGACAAAGACAAAGAGTGGCGATAGCGAGAGCGTTTGTGCTGGAACCCGAATTCGTTGTGGCTGATGAGCCCGTGTCAATGCTTGACGCCTCGATAAGAAGTGAAGTTGCAAAACTGATGCTTAGCTTGGTTAAGAAGTTTCACTGCTCTTTCCTCTACATCACGCATGACGTTGCATTAGCACGTTACATGTGCAACCGCATTGCTGTAATGTACTTAGGGAAAATCGCTGAAGCAGGAACCTCAGACCTTGTGATTCAGAAACCGCTGCATCCATACACAGAAGCATTGATTGCTGCAGTTCCAGTTCCAGATCCTACAGCTCGAAGAACAGAGGTCGTTATCAAGGGAGAAGTGCCAAGCGCCATTAATCCGCCTACTGGCTGCAGATTCAACACTAGATGTCCTTATGCGTGGGATGTCTGCAGAAAAGAGGAACCCCCATTAATACAGATAGAAAAAGACAGGTTTGTGGCGTGCCACAAATACACTAAGAAATAACTATAGAGTCAGCGAGATCTGCTGTTGAAAGCCCTATCCTCTTAACTCAGAAAGCAAAGGAGATTTAGATTAGAAATGAAAAGACGAACTGTGGTTGCCTTGACGTTTGCGTCAATTAGCTTTTTGCTTACAGCGATGGCTCTTTACACCTCTTATTATTATTTCGAGGTCTACAGAGCTACTCATGTTCTGGATATCAGGGTTAAGGATTTCAACATTACTTTTTTAAATAACACATACGCCTCGACGCGAACAGACCTGCTGATAGTCAACCCTTCACAAATCAGTTTCGAAGTAATCTACGTCGAACAGAGACTAACCTACGACAACTGGGGCCAAAGCGGCAAATATATCACAGGTAGAACCAATTGGTTTGAAAAACCTCGTCTACTTCAACCTTCATCCTACATGAGTGTAGAGATAGACGCGCTGGCTCCAAGTACAAGGATTGAGCTCTCAAAAATCGTGTTTGCCGAGGTAAAGATCTTCTTAAGAGGTCCATTGATTGGAGAGTTCTTGTTTAACTCATTTGAAATATTCGGGGCTTCTGAATGAACACGAAGATTAGAAGGAAACGCCCAAAGTACCCCTTTGGAACGTCAGGTGTTTACACGAGTGTTATTCTGTGTCTTCTATCTTTTGTGTTGGCAGTCTTATTGTTAAGTGAAAAGCCCTGGTTTCTACCTTACTACTTCATTTTTAGCATTTCGATAGCGGTCGTTGTTTTTGTAGTCAAGAACTACATTTTATCGGTTCGAGAATCAAGGCTATATCAGAATAATACGGCAGAAGCGCAGGAGGAAAAGGAAGGCGGTACGAGATGGGGCTTACTGATATTGGCTTTCTTGGGGCTACTTCTCTTAATAGCTCTGCCCTTAGCTCTCTCAAACTTTTTGGAGCCCGTTCTCTGGGTTATTCTTCTAGTTAGTTTCAGCACGGGTGTGAGCGCTGCAGAATTCATTCTCTATTTATACTTGAGGAGACCCTCAAAAACATGAGGCACGTCACAGTTTTATCATTTCAAATCGCAATGGTGAGCTAAAATGCGGAAGAAAGGCAAGCTGATATGGGAAGTGGCTGTGGTGCTGGCTTTAAGTGCGAATTACATGTCTATCACTTTGCTTAACACTGTCTGGAGATTAGAGACCTTCTTGCTTTTCCCAATGCTCTTGATTGTAAGCCTCTTGATGGGAATGGTCACGATGGACACAAAAAAGGCGCTGATTTATGCGTGCATTACAGTTTTTATCGGTACAGCCTTGACGACTCTAGCAATGGTGTTGCCCCCAATAGTGCTTGGCGAAGGCGCCTCAGTCGTTGATTCTGCCCTCAACACGGCACTTATATCGGTTTCAAAGCTTTTAATTTTCAGTGTAATCGTGTTTATCGTAGGTGCTATACTGGGTAGCTTTCTAGGAGAATGGCTAGAGCCCATTGAAGAGTTCGAAATCTAAGCGGTTCACCACTTCTTTGTCTTCAACAATTGAAGAGCATTTTGACTTATAGCATGAGCCAATAGAATACTAGTAAGCCCAATATTATCATCAAGACGCCCGAGAACAATTTGATTTGTCTCCTTCTCTCAAGGCGCCACGCGTCGATTTTCGTCAGTCTCCTAACGTTAGATGCAAAGAGCAGTAAGACTACCAAAGGCAGAACAAAAATAAGATTGTAGAGTATAAGGTAGACAACCCCAGAAAAGTAGGTTGTCTCCGTAGCTAAGTATGCTAGGACGCCACCATAAATAGCTCCGGTGCAGGGAAACTCGCACAACCCAACGAATCCGCCCAGAAGCAGAGCCGCGGGTATTGTTGCCTTCTGAACCGTGCTCTTGAATGTTGGAACCGCTTTGGATGGGAATTTTATCGAAAAGCGTCCCGGTGCCATGTAATCAGCGATGGCGACAACTCCAAGGGCAATCATGAGAATTACACCTACTAATCCAAAGAAGTGCTCGATACCGAATATAGATACACTTCGAAGTATGCCGAAGCCGATGAGAAAGTAGGTTACGAAAAGTCCTATTATGTACGTGGAACCCATGGCAAGAATCTTTCCCCTTGACTGTTGAATGCTGAAAAGGTAAGACAGAAAGAACACCAGCAAAGCGAAGGCACAAGGATTGATTCCGTCGACCAATGCCGAAACAATGACAAGAGGCAAAGTGATACCTACTGAGGCTTCATTGTTCGGAGGCGGATTAACCACGGAGCCTCCAAGGATCTGACTGATGATGGAATCCAGATTTTGAAATGTGATGTTTTCCTTGGGCACCTTATACTGATGACTTTGATGAGTTATTACAACAGTTGGAATTCCGGTCAAACTGTAGTTGTTGAAACGTTCTCCGCCAGTGGTGGTTGTCACATCAATTCGATCGACAAAAACCTGACTAGCATTGTATTTTGTTGTGATATTCTGAATGATGTTGTCTATTGCGGGGTCATAGCACGTTGGGCAGTATCCGAATTTTGAGGGAGGGATATAAAAATATTCCAAAGTTACTTCAGCAGCTTCAGCCTTGACTGCAAAGTTACTCAAAAACAATGCAGCGAGAATTATTGTAGCAAAGATTGTCTGAGTCGATTTCATGGGCTTCTTCCACTGTTGGACAACGACACTTAACAATTTTATTGGAGAGCACACGCATAGATAAATGTTTAATCACGCCTTCTGTTTATTACACCCAGAGCTTAGAGAAGCACATTAAACAATAGTATTCAGTATAGGTACTTTGCTTTCGGGGACAAAGGTGGGCCCACGCCTTCTCGCCAACATACAAGACTTCGCCACACTTTATACATGTCACTCGACCCTCCAAGCGGCTGTAAAGATTAGGCATAATGGTTATCTTTCGCCAAGCCGCCATCGACTCTCTCCTCACGTTGACTACCTTTAAAAAAGAGGTTTATATACTTAACCAATAAGCAACGAAGCGACTAGGTACTCGTAAAAAATCAAAAAAAGAAAAAATCAAGGCTGCGCTTCAGCATTCTCACTAAAAACGCTGATTTTGAGCAGCAAAATAAACATTTTTCCATAGAAATAAAAGGTTGCATAGCACGGGTGTTGCGATAATTCATTACTTTTTGGGTATGCTTGATAAGGCTTTGGGCACAAGTATAGCTAATGCCAAGATTACGGTCCAAATAATAACTGACCTGATTGGATTTGGTAGAGCAAGTGCGTATGCGATGAGCAGCCAAGCACCAGTCACAGTTAAACCATAAGCTATCAGTATCCATGTTTCAAGCCATGTGTAAATCGACAAAAAAAATTTCAAATCGTCGAAAAAGTTGGCAATAGATTTCTTTAGCCCCATACTTAATTAATCCTCTGAATGAGCTTTTTATAATTTCCGATAGTCATAAACTGCCTTGAAGAGATGACTTGCATTAGGTGCCCTGAAGCGTTTGGGCTATTCTGTTAGGTTTTGAAATTGGGGATTATTTTTGCGCTGATGAGGCTTATGGCTTCTCTCACGTTGGCGCCTATTGGCGAACCCACCACAAACTGCGAGATACCAGACTTTAACAGTTGGGCAATGCGTTCGATACACATGTCTGGAGTGCCGCACACCGAAAACGCTGCTATCATTTCGGGCGTTACTCCACCAAACGCTCGACCCCAATCGTTGGCTTTCAGAGCCTCCTTGATTTCTTCAGCCTTTCTCACGTCGATTCCATGTCTCTCCAACAATTGGGGCGGACTGCCAGCCACAATAAACGATACCACAGGCACTGCAGCCTTGTTGGCTTTCTTTATGTCCTCGTGAACCGAGCACGACGTGTAAGCGGCAACATCGACTTCACTCAATTTTTTGCCTGCCGAGTCAACGCCCTCTTTCACACAACTCACAGCGAGCTCCACATCCTTAGGATGACAGGCGTTGATGAGCACGCCGTCGCCGATTTTTCCGGCCAAAGCCAACATTTTCGGGCCTTGAGCGCCCACGTAAACAGGAACCTTGCCCTTTGGTTTGAACAGGAACTTTGCGCCTGCTGTAGAGAAAACTTCGCCCTTGTAGGCTACACTTTCGCCGCTTAACATTTTCCTTATGATGTCGATTGATTCCTGAACGGCGCTGAGGGGTTTTTCCATTTCCACGCCGACGCTGTCTAGGGTTGTTTTGTCTCCTGCGCCCATGCCTAAGACGACTCTGCCTGGCGCCAACTCGTTTAGTGTTGTGATTGCCTGTGCAGTGAAGACCGGGTTTACCATGTAGGGGTTGGTTACGCCTGGACCGAATGTTATCTTGTTGGTGTAGATGGCTGCGGCTGTGAGAGTAACATACACGTTGCGGTTGTTGAAGTGGTCGGTTATCCACAAATTAGCGAACCCGCCTCTTTCAGCTTGGATGGCGTAATACAGTATTTTCCAATAAGGTTCACGTGGAACAAACTCTATTCCAAACTTAACCATTTTCATATCTCCTTTCAAGTCTTTGCCACTGCGACTTCTTTAATCTGCCCAGCGAAGTCGAGCAGCTCTGATTCGGTGAAGGCTGCCACAGTTTTGTCGGGTTCCAGAAGAACCGCTGCTTCTAGGAGGGCGGTTAGTCCAGGCTCACTGATTAGGATGTCGTTCTGCCAATAATGGAGTATAGTGTTGGCGAGTTGGCTGGGCATCTTCTCATCGTTTTTTGACGAAAAAATCAAGTCCACGAGTTTGTTTGAAAGCAGTTCTCTTTTGGCAACAGGGATGGCTTCAACAAGTTTGCGGTAATCCATGTAAGTTCGCCTCTTTTGCGAGACATTTAGTTTGACTTCATTCTGCCTTTAAAAGTTGTCATTTTAGTAACGGAATTCACATGAAGTCGGCAAGGCTCTGCTGTCTAATCTTCTCTATTTTTTTGGGCACCATTTCTTGTTCCTCAAAGATTACGAGTTGACCATAGACGCCGTCGTATCCAGGTACAACCTTCACTTTTTCTTCTCTAACTCGGACAATGGCTTCGGCGATTCTAGGCTCGACAATCTTTGACATTTCTTCTTTAGGTGCGTCTATGAGCACGGTGTATTCGGCGCTGAATTTAGCTATTAGCGCATTGTAGATTTCCCAAACTCTTTGAACGCTGGGATAAGCCACGTTTAGGACGGTTGCAATGATTTCTGATAGGGGCAAGAGGTGCATGTAACCTATTCTATCCTCGGGTCTGTAACCAGCAGGGCGATCTGCCAGTTCTTCAACCCGTTGCTCCACACCCTTTGTAAGCCTTCGTCTGCAAACTGGGCAATGGTTTCCAAGTTTTATAGCTTCTTCCGGTGAAAGTGAGACCTTACAGTTTCTGTGCCCAGTCCAATGGTATTTGCCGTACGCTGGGTCGGTTTCGATGGTGAACCTGAACCGTTTTGGATCTTTCTGGCGGATCGCATCCACAATTTCTCTGTATGTTAGTCTTTCGAGTTCGAAGACGTTGGCTTCTCTGCCGATTCGCCATGGCCAGTGGCTGTGGCTGTCACTGTTGGACACTAGGACGTATTTGTCTAGGGCGCTGAGTCGCCAATTCATTGGTGGATCGGAAGAAAGCCCAGTTTCTAAGGCTGGGATGTGTCTTGTTGTGTCTTGGTAACAATCTTCAACGCTATCGAAGCCGCTGAAGGCGCCGAAGAGGCTGAACCAAGGTGTCCAAGCGTGGGCTGGAATCACCACGTTTTCTTTACTGATTTGCATTGTTTCTTCGACGAGTTGGGGCGCTGTCATGTCTAGTTGGGGTCTGCCGTCGCTGGCAAGGTTGCCGTATCGAGATAAGCGTTCGTTGATTTGAGTGGCGGTTTCAATATTTGGTGTTAAGATTACGTGATGAATTTTTCGGATGACGCTTTCATAGCTGAAGATTGTGGAGACTTCGCCTGTAATCATGTAATGAACGGGTGATGAGGGGTCTTTTGCGGGTTTGAAGAGGCTTGTATCCGAATCCTCAATGAGTTCAGCTTTCAGTTCTTCTAGCCATTTTGGATGGGTGAAATCGCCCGTGCCTACTAGGTTTAGACCTTTGATTCGGGCGAAACGAGTTATTTCGGTTATGTTCATTTTTTCGCTTGTTGCCCGACTGAATCGGCTGTGAATGTGAAGGTCGGCTATCACCCTCATGTTTTATCTTTCACCTCGCTTAGCCATATATTTTTGAAACACTTTCTCCCAGTCAATGCTATAAAGTGCCATTAAAACAAGCAGAAGCACTGCGGAGGTCACTATCATTGTGACAACCATGACGATAGGATCTGCACCCTCACCAAATAAGAAAGGAACGAGCTGTCCTCCTGTTCGCCCAATATACGAGACTATGAAAGCCATGAGCAGTTTACCTAGTAGAGCTGGAATGAAAGCCTTGACGAAGCTATAACGCAGTATTCCAAGCGGAATGAAAAGCAGGTCATCTGGAAGTGGTGTTAGCGCGAAGAGAAATATTGCGATAGTCCCGTACCTGTCGAGCATTTGGACCAAGTAGTTCATCCTCCTTTGACGCTTGCTGCTCAACCTCTTTCGTCCATAGTATCCTAGAAGGTAGCCGGAAAATTCTCCGATTGCTGAACCAGTTCCGCCAGCTAAGGCGAGTAGAATTGGGTCGAGCTGAAAGACTCCGAGCCAGAAGATTAGAAGAGTGTAGGGAACAGGGATGATTATGGAAGCTGTGCCGATGATGCTGAAGACGAAGGCTCCGAAGTAGCCGAGATTTAGCCAGAAAATCATCCACTCTGGAGGCTGAGACAAGCACTATCTTCTCTTTTTTGCGAATTCGTTGGTGGTCTGCGTGCTTAAGCGTTGCTATAATTCTTTGTTTGTTTATTAGGTCTCTCTATCAAGATGAAGCTTTGTCGTTTGGACAATGCGAGTTGGTGTGATTATTATATCAACTGGGATGTCCCATTCTTCTCTGGAAATTTTCTCCACGATTTGTATGTCGTGTACTGTGGTGACCCTGGGAGTCTTTGCGCTTAAGCTGCCTGCGTTCTTTAGTATGTTGTATTCTTGGTCTGAGTATCCTGTTCCCTTTCCAAGTCTTCCTCCGTCTGGCGCAACTGCCACCGACCCAGCGATGAACAAGTCAACTTTCACTCTATTCGGCTCTATTTGGCGTCCATGCTTGAATGCGCCTTGAATCGTAGAAGCCTCAAAAACCCGATTATCTGGAATGTTTGCAGGGTCGAGTAGCAAGAAGCCTTGCTTCAGTCTAGGCGTGGCCATCACCACTTTTTTGCCGTCTCTCAAAGCCAATTCTCGAACAGGTCTCTGAGGCGAGTCGGGGTTGCAGAAAACAACTCTTGCCTCTTTGTACTCGGGCAGATTCTTCAGGTTTTGTGCTGCCTTCTCGGCTCCGATAAAGTTTGGGATTCGATGAGTGATGGGTTTGGGGAAGGTTGCTACGCCTTTTTCTTCCATGAGGCGCCAAACTCGCAACCTAATCTCTTCTTTGCTCAAGGGTCAAGCTCCTTCTGAATATAGTTTATTTGGTTTATATGTAACTATGAGCTGAGTTGTTGTTTCGTTATCGTTGTAGGTGTCCTGTTCTTTGTTAAACGAACAAAACCGCCTTGCCTGTTTTGAGTTTCTTCTGCAGACTAAGACTGCTTGAACATTAGTTCCAGGGTTGGTTTCCATATAAGGATGGCAGTCAAGGCGGTGAACAACGTATACATGAGTCCTGATGCCAAGGCAAGATGTGTTAGATTCCAAAGAAGAAACATCAAGACTATTGCCATGCCAAACGCAGTAAAACTCAGGAGCCACAGCCCCATGAGAATGTGTCTTTGCCTTCTCCTTTGTTTCCACTCTGATGGTATAGCTTTAACGCAATAACTTAGGTAGAATAGGGCGTAGAATAACAGGAATTCAAATACATAGAAAATGAATGCCAAAAAGAAGAGTGTGACCTGTGACAGGAAACTGCTTGGGTCTGGAAGCCGAGTAACAAGTATAGTAATTGCTGTGAATGTGAAACCGCACAACAGGGCTTCCACATGCACACACAATGATTCAAACGAAAGCCAAGATGAGTAATCCTCTTCTTTCGTAGACACTTACAATCACTCCAAATGAGTTAGGTCTTCAGCTTCAGTTTTATGACTTGTGCAAAGAGTCTTCGATGTAATAGAAACTAGCTTAACACTGTGCTATCGTTGGTATCTTTCTAGAGTATAGGGTGAAAGTTTATTTTTGACTTTGCTGTAGTCTAGCTTCTCTTTTTTTCATTTCATTGGCGAGGTATTCAAACCACGCAAATGATTTAGGGATATTTAGCTGTTTTCTCCAACCTTCGACTAGAGGCTTCATTTTTTCCCATATGAATATAACTCCGTAGCCCATGAGGTCGTCAACCAGCTTAATGTTAACAAACTTTTCAAACACAAGGAAACCTACTCCATTAAAAAACCAGCCAACTCTATCCATGTCCACCCAGACTGGCGAGCGCTCAGGAGAATTGATTGCGCCATATCGCTTCACAAAATCATTGTAATCCTGGATTTCTAGAGCCAAGAATCTTCCATATGCTTTTTTCATGTCCTCGCTACCCCAAGTCAAGTACAGCCTCATGAGCAAGTCCATTTGTCTTGCCTTAACCGAATGCCTAAGCTGAAAAGCATAGTAAACGACTCCTGCCACCACGCTTGCGGCTGCAATCATTATCGAAAGTGTTGGTATGTCAACCATCTTTTGACACCTAAACGATTAGAATAGGTGAAAGTGAGAATTAAAAGGTAACATTGCCCCTCATAGATCAAGTGTATAAGATTTATGAAATATTAAATAGACAGTTGAGAACTCTTTTAGGGTTTGGTGATTAGGCTTGAACCTGTTTGCTTTCTTCTTGGTTTGGGCGTTTGTGTTTATTGTGCCCATTCCGCCTTCTAGGTCGCGTTGGCGCTTCTTGCCACGATTCGTAACCTTCGCCTTGGGGTTGCTGGTGTTTCTAATTCTTGTTGTTGCCCTAACTCCCCTAAGCCTGTTTGTATATTGGATGGTTTATCTAAGATTGTTTTTCGTTTTGCTCGAATACCCCTTTCAAGTTAGTAGGAGAAAAGAGGATGAAGAGTATAAAGAGAAAAGGCCGCCTTTCTACTACTCTTATAGGCCACGTTGGATGGGACCAAAAATAACGGTTCGCGTAAGTGGCAGAGTCATTGCCCTACTCTTCATTTTGTTTCTGCTGTTCGCTTTGGTCGGCGCAGTTTTCGCACAGGTTCAACGTGTAAGCAACGCCTATTACTTCAGCAGCTTCATCCAGCCACGCTCAGGATTGCCTTTCAACCGTTCGATACCTGACAGCCAAGTGCGCTTGGTAACAGAGGAACTGGCGGGTTCGGTGGCTCGGCGGCACATGTCAGAGTTTGGAAGCAACATGCGCGTGTTAGACACACACATCACTAAAACCCTCGACGGAAAACTTGTCTGGGTCGCTGTTATCGGGTCAACGAACGTTTTGGCTGAAAACTATGTTAAAGGCTTCATTTTAATCGATGCCACAGACCCGGTTGCCATACCAGAGATTGTGCACGAAGAATTCGCCGTGGGAGACGGCTTGTGGTGGGACCGCAACATCGTGTTTCGCTCTTACTCTTCGGAGAACGCCAACAGCTACGGTGTGGCTTACCCATCATGGGACGCCACAACCGATGAACTGGTCTACATAGTGGCCCGATACGAGGTGGGATTCGACTTGATAAGACGGTATAAGGGACTGGTAATCTACGACTCGAAGGGCAACGTTGCCTATGATTACAGCAATTTAACAAGCGTTCCCAACTGGGTAACCCAAGTCTACGACGAAAACTGGATGGAACACATGATAAACGAGTGGGGCGGCTTCCGAAGAGGCGCAGCCTTCGACTACTGGTCAGGCGGCTTCCTCTGGATTGTTCCGCCCAGTCGCGAACGAGTTGAAATGTCCGAAGACACGCGTTACATTGTTGACCCCGAGACAGAGGACGTCATCGCCATGGTTATGGTTAACCCAGTTGGCAACGAACGAACGCTAGCCGGAGTCTTCAAAGCCACGCGCCAAGGCATATTCTTCTACAATTATACTCAGGAAGAGTACATTTCAGGAATCACAGCCGAAGACATTGTAGAGGGAAAGCTGCCCAAACCCGCAACAGGCTTGTACTATGCTGAAATGCCGCTTCTGTATCCCGTGGAGGTTTCCAGCGGCGTCTTTCGACTGGCTTGGTATGTGCCCCTCTATTGGCGAGAAGGCACCAGAACGCTTGATGAAACCATATACTTGGCTGGTTTCGCCATAATCGACGCCGTAGACATAAACAAAGTGGCAATCAACATGGCCGGAGGCGGACTCTCAAGCGAACAATTAGTGCGAGACACTAGGCTCGACTTTGTTGGGCTTTTTGGAGCAGTAACCTACGTTAGATTAGACACAACGGTCGTTGACAAGCAAGACTACGTCAGGGACGGAACAACTCACGTGGTCCTTCACGTAAGCAATAGCACTTATCCTTGGATAGAAGCCACACCCAGCGACTTACCGAGTCAGCAATGGTACGAGTTGTTGTCCACAGAGAAAAACAACCGCATCATAGCAAACGTTGAAAAACGAGGAGAAATCTGGGCAATCGTGTACTTTGACAACCTCGACATTCCATGACCTAGTCTCTTAATCTAAATGCTCTTGCGCATAAACAATGCGATTTCTTGTTTGTCTACGTCGTGGTTAGAGTAGAAGGCGTCGTCAAAACCCGCGATTTCAAAGCCCATGTGCTCAAAGAATCGCACAGCCCGCACGTTGGTGGTCTGAGTTTCCCCAAAAACTGAGCGCATTCCCTTCTCTCGGGCGTAATCGAAGACTTTCTGCATCAGGAGTCTTCCCAGCTTCCTGCCTCTAAAGTCTTTATCAACCAAGAACTCCCAGACTTGAAGCGAGCGGTTCCATTGGTGGCATTGGGTAATCGCCAAGGCAACACACTTTCCATTCATAGAAATTTTGAAGGAGCCGCCCTCCTCCACGAACTCGGACAGCATTTTCATGTAAGCTTCATCGTAATGCGAGAAAACCTTTCGGAAAGGTCTCGGATGCTTAGTCAATTCCATCTCAAAGACATACCTGCTCTCAGATTTTTTCTTGGTGAAGCCCAAATATTCCTTGACATCGAAGCTGGAATCGATTTCCCCGATGCACTTCAAATCGCTTTCTAAAAAAGGTTTTATCTTCAAGCCTCTATCTTCTCCTTTCAGCATGCAAACACTAAAAGGAACAACGAATAAGAAATATAAACAAACAGGGAGAACCGCCTTGAATGATGAATGAAATAATGTCTATGGTTGAGAAGCATGAGCAGTGGCGTGGACAAGAGTGCATCAACCTCATCCCCTCAGAAAACTCAATGAGCCCAGCAGTGCGAGCGCTTCTTTCCAGCGACCTCGGGCACAGGTACACGTCACCCGATGGATTCTACATGGGCACCCATTTTATCGATGAAATCGAAGAGTACGGAGAGAAACTCGCTAAGGATGTCTTCAAAGCTGAAACCGCAGACTTGCATCCATTATCTGGACACGTGGCAGACTTAACTTTCCTAGCCTCTTTTGCAAAACCCAACGACAAGATTTTGTGTGTCTCATTCACAAACGGAGGCTATCCAGGCATAGCGCAACGTGGAATCTCAGAATTTCTAAGGCTGAAGACGCTTGATTTCCCGTTTTCGAGGGCAGAGATGAACATTAATGTGGATGAATCCGAGGGTTTCATAAGGCGAGAGAAGCCCAAAGTCATTGTTTTCGGAGCCAGCCTCTTCTTGTTCCCTCATCCTGTCCGCCAATTGGCTAGGGCTGCAAAGGAGGTTGAAGCCCACGTTGGATACGATGGTTCTCACGTTCTAGGTCTGATAGCTGGAAAACAATTCCAAGACCCCCTATGCGAAGGAGCCTCCACCCTGTTTGGGTCTACACACAAGAGTTTCTTCGGACCCCAAGGCGGAATCATCCTAGCCGACGAAGAACACGGAGAAATCATCAAACAACGAATCCACCCAGCTTTTGTGGACAACGCTCACTGGAACCGAATAGCAGCCTTGAGTCTGGCGCTTGCGGAAATGAAAGAGTTTGGCAGGGCTTATGCGCGGCAGGTGATAGAAAATGCTCAGGTGTTAGCGAAGGTACTGGCGGAAGAAGGCTTTCCTGTTCCTTGCCCAAAACTGGGATACACCAGGTCTCATCAAGTTTTTCTGGATTTTGGGGGCTATAAGAAGGGCAGAACCGTGGCTAAGAAACTTGAGAGAGCAAATATCATAGCAGACTCTGGAGTTAGGTTGGGAGTTTGCGAAGCAACTCGAAGAGGAATGCGGAATGAAGAGATGCTCAGAATCGCAGACTTTATTGAACGAGCATATAAGAAGGGAGAAAACCCCAGCGAAGTCAAGAGAGACGTTGTCAAGTTTATGAAAGACTTTCAAGAAATTCATTACTGTTTCAAGTAGCGCTGATACGCTAATTTTATGTGATAGATTCTATATCTGCGTATTAACAAATTAAAAAACGCTGGAAGCAAAATAATGCCCACAATAAGTCGCAAGCAATGGAGCCGACACTTCGGCAAATGGTTTCGACGTGTTCTAATAGGCGCTGGTATAATGGACTATCGCTATCCAATCAAGGGCATGGCAGTTTGGCTGCCCTACGGCTTTAAGCTGCGCCAGAACCTCCTCAAAGTAATACGTAACCTTCTGGACAAGACTGGGCATCAGGAAGTGCGTTTCCCACTGTTGATACCTGAAACGTCTCTGGCCAAAGAAGCGGAGCACATGAAAAGCTTCGAGGGGCAAGTGTTCTGGGTCACTAGAGGCGGCTTGACACCGCTCCAAATAAAATATTGCTTAAGACCGACGAGTGAGACGGCTATAGCGCCTATGTTAAAGTTGTGGGTTCGTTCCCACGCAGATTTGCCTATGAAACTGTATCAAGTCGTTAACATTTTCAGGTATGAAACCAGAGCCACTCGCCCGCTCATCAGGATGCGTGAAGTCGACAATTTTAAGGAGGCCCACACGGTTCATGCAACCAAAGAAGAAGCTGAAGCGCAGGTCAAAAAGGGAGTTGAAATCTACAGAAAGTTCTTTGACACTTTATCGGTTGCGTACAAGATGACCAAAAGACCCGAATGGGACAAATTCCCTGGCGCGGTTTATTCAATAGCGTTCGATCAGATCATGCCCGACGGCAGAACTCTTCAAAGCGGAACCGTCCACATGCTGGGGCAAAACTTCTCCAAGGCGTTTGACATCACCTACGAAACCGAAAAGGGCAGCAGAGAACACGTTTGGCAAACATGCTACGGGCTTTCAGGTAGACCCTTTGTTGGAATGCTGGCGTCTCACGGCGACGACAATGGAGCCGTTCTGCCACCCGCAATAGCGCCCCTTCAGGTTGTGGTCATTCCCATACCCCAGAAAGAGATGGAGAAACAAATCACCAAAGCCAGCCAGGAAATTGCTTCAAGGCTTAAGAAGGCAAATATAAGCGTGGAACTCGACATGCGCCCTGATTTGACGCCGGGAGCAAAGTACTATTATTGGGAACTGCGAGGCGTGCCCATAAGGATAGAAATAGGACCACGAGACATGAAAAAGAAAGAAGCGACTATTGTTAGACGGGACACGCTTGAGAAACAAGCATGTAAAACAGATAGGCTTGTGCTGGTTGTCAAAAAAACCATGAACGACATGACCCAAGAAATACGAGAGAAAGCCTGGCAATGGATGAAAGAACACGTTTACAGGGTTGAAAGGCTGGAAGAAGCCAATCGACTGCTGAAAAATCGAGCGGGCATAGTTGAGGTTCCCTGGTGTGGCAAAGACGACTGCGGTCACAAACTGGAGGAACAAGTCGAAGCCCGCGTGTTGGGCACTCCGGTGGATTTGAAAGAAAAAGTTGTTGGGAAATGTGTGGTTTGCGGAACGAAGGCGAAGGCCATCGTAAGGGTTGCAGTCGCCTATTAATCCTCCTTAATAAAGGAAAAATCATAAAGTCATGAAGCACTGAACCTAACAAAGCTTGAGGTCTCATTTTATATCTGCCCTTTGCCTCTGCAAGTTCGCAACTGCGCACTTCGCCTAAATACTAAGCCTTTCTCTGGTTGGCTTTGAAGAGTTGACTGAAATGACGAAGATTGTCGGCGAGGCTAAGAGACAAATTAGGATGCTACAGTTGGGCGATTTGATTCGTGTGCGTTGGTTCGACGCCAGCAAGGGTGAAGCCCGAATCGACGAGCGGTCTGAAGCCGCGGTGCAGTTTGACATTCAAGTGACCAGTTGGGGCGTGTTTCTGGGTTTAGTCGGCGAGAAAACCAAGCATGTTCTGCTCATCCGCGACCACTTTCAAATGAACGCTTCTTCAGGCGTTTACGACATCGACTTCAACGTAGTGCCCGTCGGCATGATAAGCGCAGTCGCGGTTTTGAAGCGGGGCGAACTAGAGCCTAATGTAGCCAAATTGTTGCAGCAGGCGTTTTTGAAGGCGCGAACCAACAAGCGCAAGGGAAGAATCATCTTGCGGCTTAAGCCGGAGAGTGAAGACCATTGAGAAACCCGCTTCGAAAAATCTTGAAGAGAACGGTTTGGGTTCAGCGGGCACGAGAAAACAAGCTTCAACCAGTGGAGGTTCCGCCGAGTCAACGGGTTGTTTACGCTGTTGTTTTTGCAATAGCCGCTGTGGTTGCTTTGACGGTTCTTGAGGTAGCCCACATGGCTTTCTTGGGCGCTTGGAACACTGAAATCTTCGCAGGCATCATGAGCGTGGTCTCATTCATTCTGGGCGTGTTCATTGGGCAGAAAGCATGAGAAGAGGCGTCGAGGCTGTTTAGAGCGTACTAGTCATGGGTGTCCGCGAACTCTTCAAGATAACTCGGGTTGCTTCGAGATACGACCACTCAACAGGCAAGTTCATTATAAACATCAGCTATAAGACCAAGACCGACATCACAGACCGAACGATTTCTGTCGCCGAAGCCTTCGGACTTGGCATCGACGAGTTCCAAAAACACGTGATTTACGACAGTGTGGAGTTGAAGATTGGCCCAAAAGACATCGTGTACATCACGGGTGAGTCGGGTTCAGGCAAGTCTGCACTTCTTAGAGAGTTGCAGCGAGAATTGGCGCCAAACGTCGTCAACATCGCAGACGTGGCAGTTGCCCCTTCGAAGCCTCTCATCGAATCGGTCGGTCGAACCTTTGGGCAAGCCCTAGAACTATTGAGTCGAGTAGGCTTAAACGACGCTTTCCTTTTTGTTCGACGCTTCGAACAGTTGAGCGACGGGCAAAAGTACAGGTTTCGACTGGCGAAGATGATTGAATCAAACCGGCAGTATTGGGTTGCCGACGAGTTCTGTGCCACCTTAGACCGAGACACAGCCAAAATAGTGGCTTTCAACGTGCAGAAGCTAGCGCGCCAGTTAGGTAAGGCTGTGCTGGTTGCAACGACGCACACTGACTTGTTCAGAGACTTGCAACCGTCTGTTCACATTCACAAACGGTTTGGCAGGGAGATAAGGGTTCGCCACTTTCCCAATCTATTGAGAAAAGAGTGCTCGTTGGTCAAAGAAATGCATGTTGCAGGGGGCACAAGACAAGACTACGAGAAGCTGGCTTGTTTTCACTATCGCAGCAGTCGGTTGCCCCCACCCTACAAGATATTCACCCTGAAGCATCGGAAAGAGTCAGTTGGCGTCATCGTGTACAGTTATCCCCCAGCCACGTGTTTTGGCAGACGCCAAGCCTTGGGCAGAGTGGCGTCTCTTTCTGAGTTGAACAAGGACTTTGTATGGGTTTCAAGGGTTGTGCTGCATCCCAAATATCGCACAATCGGGCTGGGCACGATGTTAGTCAAGAAGACATTGCCCTTGATTGACCGACGCTACGTGGAAACAATCGCCGTCATGGCCAAGTACAACCCGTTCTTTGAGCGTGCGGGAATGACCAGAATCGCCGAGAGGAAACCCCACAAAAGCATATTGCAAGCTGTGGCTCAACTCCAGAAGCTCGGATTTAACCCAGTGTTTCTGGCGTCGAAACAAATGAACCAGAAGGTCTTAGAGAGCATGAATAAGAGACGAGTGGACGAAGTGAAGCGGGCGTTACTCGGCGTTTCAAGCATTTACTACAAAAGATTAGCCGCCAGGGGTCAGGCGTTTCTAACACGGGCAGACTTTGAAACAACCCTTAGAACAGCAGCACCGCAGAAACTGGCACAGATGCTTTCAGCCCTAAGCGTCCTAACTCAAACAAAGGCATACCTTTTCTGGAAGAACCCTAAAGCCTAGGCGTGAAAAACGACTTCTGATATTGAGGGAAAAAAGGAGAGTAAAGCCCCTTTTTGCGTCTTTCTCTCTGTGGCTTTACTTCTTTTTCTTTTTAGCCATCTTTTGGGCGTACTCGCCGATCTTGTGGACTTCGTCGACGAATGTGTCATAGTTGTACTGCAGAGCGTGCAGCATAGCGCTCCATCTGGCTGTGAGGCTGGCGAGAAAAGCGGTTTCAGCTATCTCGTCGTCTGTGGCGCCGTTCATGATTGCCATCGCCGTGTGCATGAGCGAGCAGTAAGGACATTTGATGTTCGCTGCTACAGCAAGTCCCATGAGCTCTCTGTATTTGCCTGGTATGGCTGTTTCCTCGACGGAGTATCTCTTCATGAGAGGCCAGTCCTTCATCAACACGTCTTTTGGAATAGCCTTCATGAAACCTGGAACAATGCCCAACGTCTTCTGAATATCTTTTAGAGTGTTCTCGTACTCTCCCATTTATGATTCACCTCCCTCAAAGAACCGATAAAGTCTCATAGAGGCTATTTTAGTATATAAAATTTATAAAAATTAAAGTAAAAAACTGAAACATCTCAGCCGTTTGTTCTCTAACGCGTTGTTCATCTTGGGACATATTTCCGCTTTCATCATGTTTAGTGGGTTGGAACGTTTCAGCCTGTGAAACAACTGCTATATTAAGTTTTACGATATAGTTTCATTTGCAGCCACAGTCTCAGCTAGTGGGTGGGGATGACAAAATGTATGTGGACGTCTGGAGCGTAATCGCCAAGCAGGAACGCGAGTTAAACAGCATACAGAAACTGTGGAAGCTGAAGCTGATAACACCCAGTACCGACGTGGCAATTCTCATGGCTTATTACAGAGTCAGCAACGCATTTTTAAAAACGCTGCTCAAAGCAAAGATTCGCTTATACGCCCTTCTCAAGAAAGCCTAAAAAACCGAAGTAGTTAAGAATCAGCGCCGCAGGACGTCAACGCGCCGAGACCCACCCAATCCCTCCTCTGCGTTTTCGCCTTTTTTCTTCAACGCCAATCGATTAGGATTTTGTTGTAGGCGTCGTTTATTCCCCAACCGTAGCCGAAGGCTATGACAAACGCGTAGAATAGGGTCAGAGGCTCCGCTGAAAACGGCAAGTTTGGAAACGCTAGTAGGCTCAGGATGAAACCAGTGAACAACGCTGAGAGACACGTAGCAGTGTAACGTTGTCTCCAAGCCACCACGTTCTCGCCTCTATCCACGGCTTCCCTCAGTTTCTGCACGTAGGGCAGGAGCGTTCTCATGGCAACCGCCACAAAGACGCCGAAAAAAGCCACCAACGTTTGAGTGTCAATTATCTGCACCATTCAGGGTTTCACCTCCTCTTCTTCCGCATTCAATTCGAACCCCATCTTGACAAGCATGCGGCGCACCTCTTGGGGGCTAACATAGGGCACATTCAGCTGAGCAGAGACCTCAGCCAACTTAACAACGTCTGCCGCGTTGATTTGAGGACGCTCGGGCACACCCCAGTTGAGTCGGCAGTCAACTTTTTTGGGGTCGAAACCAGCCTGCTTGACGATGGGCGCAAACACTTCTCGCTCTATGATGCGCTTAATGAAACGCTGCAAAGCCATGACCTTGCGCTCAGCCATGTCTAAGGCAGCACGAGCCGACGCTTCGCTTCGTGGTCCCCAGCATTTTCTGCGCCTTCGTGGACGCGACTTGGGTGCCGAACTCTTCAGTAGGCTGGTGACAAAGAAATACGTGAGCGAGGAAGGTTCTGAGATAGTTAAGGACGTGCTCGCCAACTACACGCCTCTAGCCAGCGTGGGTGTGGAAACCACTAACAGCACCTATGCGGAGGAGGAGTATGAGAACAAACCAGTGTGGGAGATAGTCAAGTATGTGGCTGAGACCGCCAAGAACAGCAGCAATGTTATCGGCTACGATTTCAAGTGTGAAGAGGGCGACCTCCAATTTTTCCCGAAGAGCAAGTATGCTAGTGTTGTTTCGTTAGACGGAATAATTATTTTGTGCGAGCATGAGTCTGCCATTGAGCGGGTTCGCAACAGAATCTATGTTTATGGTGAAGCGTCTAAGCCCTATCCACTCGACAAGGACGCTTGGACAGAAAGTCTAACACCCAGTGAAGGTGCATGGAGCAGTGGAACAGGAACAGGAAACGTTTCACTCGACAGCACAGAAAAAATAGTGGGCAACTACTGCATCAAGCACGCCACGACTACACCCGACTATTATGGGCGCGCTGTCTTCACCTTTAACGATGGAAAGGAAATCAACTCGAATGTTTATCCGAGCGTTAATTTTCAGGTCAAGGAGGAGTCAGCCTTCAGCGGTGAGGTGACGCTCATTCTTGAGGACATCAACGGAAACTGGGCGGCGAAAGAATACCGCATAGGCAACAACAAGAAATGGCACTTTGAAAGCTTCATGTGCGGACAGAAACACGCAGACGAATGGTCGGGCAGCAACATAGCAAATTTCAACTGGGAGAAAATTAAGAAGATCCTTTTTGACGCCCATTTTTCGGGCACGGGAACGGGCGCCTTCTGGGTTGACAACCTGTATTTTAGCCATTGTCGATGGAGCGCCGTGGCAGAAGACTCAACCAGCCAATCAAAGTATGGAGTGCGTGAGTTAGCCATTGTCGATGAGACATTGGTTTCAGACGACGCCTGCGCCAAAGTAGCCGACGCCGAACTGAAGTATCGGAAGGACCCAAACGAATCTTTGCGGGTCACAGTGTTGGGCGACCCTCGCATTGTTGCGGGCGAAACCATCCATGTGACGAGCCCAAACGAGGGCATAGACGCTGACTACCGTATCCAGGCGGTTGACCACTTCATGGACGACGAGGGCGAGTTTGAAACATCACTTACGCTCATCGCGGAGCCTCCTCGCATAGCTGAGATTCTTTCTGAAACCCGCAGGGAAGTCGGCGTCCTGATGAGGGGCACAGCCTACGGCAAGCTTGGAAGATAGAAGGCGTAGGCAGATGCCGATTAAGAAGCTTAAGACACACGTGAGTTTTCTTTTTCCGTTCGAGTGGAAGTGGGAATTCGAGCGTGAACTCCACCGCTTAGACCAGCAGAGAGTTAAGTCGCAAAGAGGGTTTCGAGTGTCGCTTTCGCTGCTCTACACTGTTGCTTTAATGGAAGGAATCAAACAATTACGCCACATGACTCTAGCCGAAGTAGAGCAATGGTGCCAAAAACACAAAATATAAACAAAAACGGTTTAGAGAACAACTATTGGAGATATTCTCTGCAACTCCTTTTTTATTTTGAGGAAATTTTGTTTGAGTTTCAATGATAAACTACGCAGTAAATTTAAGATGAGAAAATATAATAAACGTGTCGGAAAGTGGATAGGCAAGAAATGAAGCAGAAACCAAGTTGATGCATGATGAGTACTGAGGAAGAGTGGCATTCTCTTGAAACCGCTGAGGTCTTAGGCAAACTGAATGCAAGTGAAAGAGGACTGAAACCGGAAGAAGCCGCGAATAGACTCATGCAATATGGGTTCAATGAATTGATTGCAGGGAGGAAAGTTTCACCCCTAAGCATTTTTTTCAGCCAGTTCAAAAGCGTACTCATCCTAATACTTCTGGGCGCCACCATTATCTCTCTGGCAACTGGTCACGATGTCGATGCTGTGGTCATTTTTACTATAGTCATCGTTTCTACTCTGGTTGGTTTTACACAGGAATACCGTGCTGAAAGAGCCCTTGAGGCGTTGAAGAAAATGCTCACTCCTACGGCTATTGTTCTGAGGGATGGAAAGGAGACAGAAATCCCCGTGAAAGAGATCGTGCCTGGTGACATTCTTGTGCTCAAAGAAGGAGATAAAGTGTCCGCTGATGCTCGATTAATTGAGGTGATAAATCTGCAAATCAATGAAGCTTCTTTGACTGGAGAATCAATGCCTGTGACAAAAGAAACAGCAAGAGTCCCAAAAGACGCCTTTCTTCTCGATAGAAAAAACTTAGTGTTTTCTGGCACTGAAATAACCTATGGAAAAGGAAAGGCAGTAGTCATAGCAACTGGCATGCGAACTGAATTTGGTAAGATTGCGAAGCAAGTAACAGCCGTTGTTAAAGAAAAAACGCCGCTTGAAGAAAGAACTAGGGAACTTGGGAAATGGCTGGGTGTAGCGGCTTTAGTCATCAGTTTATCAGTGATAATTTTAGGAATAATAAGAGGCTTGCCTTTTCTGGGTATGCTGTTGTTTGGTGTCGCCTTGGCTGTAGCAGCGGTTCCAGAGGCTTTGCCAGCAGTTGTTACTGGGAGTCTAGCTATTGGCATGTATAAAATGGCGAGAAGAAACGCCTTAGTTAGGAAAATGCCAGCCGTTGAAACACTCGGGTCTACCACCGTGATTTGTTCGGATAAAACCGGCACATTAACCAAAGGAGAAATGACAGTACGCAGAATTTACGCGGGCAACAGAATGATAAACGTTAGCGGGGTTGGCTACGAGCCCAAAGGCGAATTTCATGTAGAAGGAGACAATGATATTCTTCAAAGCAAACACTTCTCACTCCTCATGAATGGTTCTCTTTTGTGTAATGATGCAGAATTAATGTCAGAAGGAGACAAATGGCGCATTAAAGGTGATCCAACCGAAGGGGCGCTCTCAGTAGTTGCGGTGAAGGCTGGCCTTCAAAAAGAGGAGGTCAAGAAACAGTACCCACGCATAGGCGAATTCCCTTTTAGCTCTGAACGAAAACGCATGACTACGATTCACTCAACACCCAGCGGTGATCGAATTGTCTACATGAAAGGAGCGCCTGAAGCAGTCTTGGAGCGATGCGTCAAAGTTCATGAATCGAGCAAGGTGCAAAAGCTAACTGAAAGGGGAAAGGGGGAGATTCTGAGTGTAAATGAAGAAATGGCCAGAGAATCCCTTAGAGTTTTGGGCATAGCTTACAAGACGATATCCACCGGCACCATTAATCTTAACGAAGAAACTCTGGAGAACGACCTGATATTCCTTGGTTTGATGGGAATGATGGATCCACCTAGGGAAGAGGCAATAAGAGCTGTGGAAGTCTGTAAGCAAATCAAAATCAAGCCAATTATGATTACTGGAGACCATAAGCTCACCGCAATGGCTGTTGCCAAAGAGATGGGCATCTACCAGGAAGGAGACCTTGTGCTCACAGGAGAAGACTTAGAAAGGATGGTCGAAGAAGAGTTTGAAGAAATAGTTGAAAAGGTAACAGTGTACGCGCGAGTTTCTCCGCTTCACAAGTTAAAGATTGTTGAGGCATGGAAAAAGAGGGGGCAAGTGGTTGCTATGACTGGCGATGGAGTTAACGATGCTCCCGCACTCAAGCAGGCGGATATTGGGGTGGCAATGGGTATAACCGGAACAGAGGTAACCAAAGAGTCTGCAGATTTGGTGCTGGCAGACGACAACTTTGCTACAATAGTTAATGCTGTAGAATTGGGCAGATGGACGTACGACAACATAAAGAAATATCTCACCTACCTTCTGCAAGCAAATCTTGTAGAGATCGTGATTCTCTCAGTTGCGGTTTTGGCTGGATTTCCATTGCCGCTTCTTCCAGTGCAGATTCTTTATGTCAATCTAGCTACTGATGGACTTCCAGCAATAGCGCTTGGTTTGAGCCCTTCAGACCCTGATGTGATGAAAAGGCCTCCAAGGCATCCGAAAGAAACAGTGTTCACTAAAGAAGTCAAATTGTTCCTCCTTCGTGCGATCTTAATAGAAACCCCGCTCTTGCTATGGGTTTTTCTAAGCTCTTTGCCACAAGGCATTGAAATAGCTCAAACAAGGCTTTTTCTGGTATTAGTGTTCTTTGAACTTGTTCTAGCAGTAAATTGCCGCTCATTAAAGTATACGCTCCTCCAGGTGAAACCGCACAAATTCCTCTCGTTAGCAATTTTATGGGAAATTATACTAATACTGATTTTGGCTAACATACCTGCAATGCGCCAAGCATTAGGATTGGTTCAGGTCGGCATATTTGAGGTCGGGCTCATAATTGGCTTATGCTTAATAGTGCTCCTTACCATAGAGATAACCAAGTGGCTTTTACGCATTGGAGAAAATAATATCGAATGACCGCAGGACCGGCTGAAGTCATGAAAGTCACAGAAACGTGTTCACGCTTTTTCTGACAGTTCTGATTCATTGGGTTGTTGTTTGGATTCTTATGGGTGATTTCTCGGATGTGCTTTGAAGTATTCGTTTAACGCCTTCTTTGTTATGACCCAGTTTCTGCCTAGTTTGAAGGCTCCTATGCTTCCCTTTCGCGCTAACAGGCTTAGGTATTCTTGTGTGTAAGGCGTGAGTTTGCTCGCCTCTGCCAGCGTCAGTATATCTGCTTCTTTTTCAAAAGCAAGAAGGTAGATGTCAAGCGACCTCTCAACACAACTAGCTACAAAGTTTGCGAAAGGAACCTGGTTTCCGTTATCTGCCTCGCTTAACGCTCTCAGATATTTCGGTCGGTCCACCTTAAGGAGAACCGTGAACGGATACCCACTTCTCATTAGTATGACATTCATTAAGAGCCTCGCAACTCTTCCGTTTCCGTCAAAAAAAGGATGTGTGTAGACCAGCTTGTGTTGGAAAAAAGCCGCCAGTTCAATCGGCTTTAATTCGTCTGGGTTTTGGCTAAGAGTCTGCAAAAGCTCGCTTATCATCGATTGTATCTTCCCTGCCGAAGGTGGCATGAAAGTTGCCCCCGCAACCCTGACTTGACCCCCTCTGTATTTTCCCGCGTTCTGGTCGTCTATGCCACGCATAAGAAGCTCATGCACCTTCAGGATATCATCTTGTTTGATTGCGTCTCCCCTTCGAGCAAGTTTCTCAATGTAGTTAATGGCATCAGGATGGTTTCTCGCTTCCAAATGTTCTCTTAGGCTTTTCCCACGAACCGTTATCCCCTCTTGAATGACGAGTTGAGTTTCTCTAAGCGAGAGAGTGTTACCCTCTATGGCGTTAGAGTTGTACGTAAACTCGATCTGCATTTGTTCCCATAATTTTTTGACGAGTTGAGGAGGCATGGGGCGAAGGTTGTCCAAAGTCTTCTTCTTTGAAAGTATTCTCGCGTACATTCTAGGCTTCAACAGCTGCATAGTAATATCCACTAAATCCATTGGTAGAGTAACCGATATAAAAAAGTATCGTATAACTAAATTGACATTACATCCGATACATCCCTAATAACGGGAACCTATACGAAAAGGTTTATGGGTATCTGCCCTTTTGAATGGCTTTCTCTTCCTCTTCCCAAGTCAAAGCTTCTAGCACAAGGAAGAAGTCTTTCCCCTCTTGAAGCAAACGCCAAGTGCGCCCACCCATGCGGGCAAGCCTCACAAGCTTGTGCATCGGCACGCTCTCGATTCGACTCCTACGCTTCAGGTAATCTTTCTCGCCCACACGCTGGATGTAACTCGCCCTGCCGATTTTCATCTTGATTCTCTCAGGCATACAAAACCCCACATCATTCGAATTATTCTACAACCGCTAAATAATATACTTGCGTCAATCAAAACCTTTCCAAGCATTTTTGACCTTAATACATACGCTCAGTCTTCTAATTCAACATTCCAAAAAACACCCAATAAATCACCAACAAATCACCTTAAGATACATGAAAGGTGGCTAGAAACCACCTAATACTCACCTCAAAAGCAACCCAAAACAACCGCTAAAAAACAAACAAAACCCAAAACACAAACAATCAAGACTCCTTCAAACAAGAAAAAAAATCCTGTACAAGAAACTAACCCTATCTTCTAGTCTTTTATGGCTTCTAACAGACTCATCACATTCCACAACTTAACCCTCGTATACGGCGGCATATTCGGATCCTGCAAAACATCATCCAACCTCGAAATAGCGTTAGAAGCCCTCACAGCAGGCGAATCAGCACTCACCTGCAAAGCATCAATAGACTCCTTAGCGGTCCTCCTAATATTACGAGGCGTAGTCGAATCCTCAGAAACCTGACCCAAAACAACCAAAGCCTGCTGAATCCGCTCCTCATACTCCTTCAACTTCTTCTTCCCCACCATAGAGCAAAGCCTCCCAAAACCTGCAACCTCAAACCCAAAGCGATATTCAAATACACAACCTAGTGATATAGGCTTTTTTATCGAGGCACCCGACTTGGCAAAAAAAGACACCAAAGCCCTACAAGCCATGGCAAACCTCCTAAAACAAGGCGCCACACTAACAGAGCTCTCATGCCCAGCCTGCGCCTCACCAATATTCAAACTCAAAACAAACGAACTATGGTGCGCCAAATGCCAAAAAAGAGTAATCATAGTAAAAGAAGGAGAATCAACAGCAGAAGCCACACGACCCATACTCCTCAGCACACTGGAGTCAACCGTGCTCACAAAAATCCAAGACTTAGAGAAAAAGCTCAAGCAAGAAACCGAACCAGCCCAAATAGAGAAACTAACTACCACACTGTCCTCTTTGTTACAGAACCTCGAAAAAATAAGAAAAATGAAACAATAAGAAGGAGAACGACACCAAACTGCTGGGCTACTACAACAACTTCCCAACCAACATCCACGGTTTAGCCACACTCACGTTTCAATCCTCAACTCCACAAATACAAAAAACCATCTTCAACGCCTTCTATCAACTCAACCAAGAAACCATCGATTTAAAATCCTTGACAAGGGCTTCACCGCCCAACTGCCAAGCCAACTTTGAACTCGGAATAGCCGAAGAAGACGGGTTCAACTTTCTCGACAAGGAAGAACTGGTCAGAATTGAGAAAAGCTTGGAAGAAGGACAATTAATGCGTATCCTCGACTTCTTCTGCGCCACGCGCTACCACACAACCACTCCAAACGGAGAGACTAAACCCCTCAAATTCGACTACGCCCTACTGCGCTTCACTTTCCAGCGAAGAACCATGGAATTATTCATTGTGCACGAGCGGGGAACACAACGCATCCCCCTAGAAGACCTTGTCATTTTTTTGACTAACCGCATAAACAAGGAACTTACAGTAAAAGGGTTTAAGGCTCTAACCGTGAGGCACATGCGCACGCTCTAAGAAGTCAAGAACAACCTTTAAAACATCATCAGCTACATCGTCAACCGTTTTGTTTCCATCCAAAAGAACCAAGCGTCCATCACCCACCATTTTCATGTAAACTTCGCGCACTCTTTGAAGGTTCTGAGGAGTTTCCATAACCGACCTCTTAGGCTTAAACCTCTTCACTACGATATCGGGTGGAACGTCGAGAAACAAGGCTAGGTCGGGAACCAGCGCAAAGCGATTAATCTGTTCAATCCATTTGAGGTCAAGCCCAGCTGCACCCTGATACGCAAGGGTGGAGTACACGTAACGGTCACAAACCACAACTTTGCCCTTCTCTAGGGCAGGCTTAATTTCAGTTTCCACGTGGTCAACACGGTCGGCTGCGAAGAGCAAAGCCTCCAATGCGATGAGAACTCGCTTCTTTCTGTCGAGCACGTAGCGCCTGATTAGCCTCCCAACTTTACCAGAACTAGGCTCAGTTGTGTAGACTGCGTCGAAGCCCTTTCGGCGTAGGTTTCTCACGAGTCGACGAGCCTGAGTTGTCTTTCCGCAGCCGTCTATGCCCTCGATACAGATGAAGGTTCCACGCTTAGCCATAGCCATGCCTCGTCTTCCTCGTTCCTCAACATACTGAATCGATTGCTTTAATAGTGTTGTTCAAAATGAAACTTAAAGGAAGAGGCGCTAAATAGATGAGGCGATATTGGGGTGAAATTAAAGACCCAATCCTAGGCTATGTTTACATCACAGAGGCTGAGAAAGAAGTCATCGATTCTTTTCCCGTGCAGCGTCTTAGGCGACTGCGCCAATTAGCTGGGGCTGAGTATGTTTACCCGGGCGCCAATCACACCCGCTTCGAGCACTGCATCGGCGTCATGCACTTGGCTGGGCTTATGGCTGAAAATCCGTATCTTTCGCAGCATTTTGAGGAAGAAGATTACCAGATGATTCGGTTGGCTGCCCTTCTCCACGATGTTGGTCACGGACCCTTCTCCCACATTTTTGAACACTTGCTCGTCAAGTTTCTGCACAAAACGCATGAGGACATCAACGTCTGGATAGTTCAGAAGTCAGAGCTGAAAGACATTATCGGCAATATAGGTTTTGACCCAAATTTGGTTGCCAAACTTTCTGTTGGGTGGCTTCATAAACCTGGCAGAGCCTTCATGGACCAGATTATCAGGAGCGCCGTAGATGTTGACAAGCTCGACTTCGTGGTGCGCGACACTTATCATACTGGAGCCCAGTATGGTTATGTTGATGTTTTCCGTCTCATCCACACTTTAGACGTGCTTGACCAGAATTTGGCGGTTGATTTGGGCGCATTATCTGCCCTAGAATCGTTCATACTGGCTCGCATAGAGTCTTTCAAGAGCATATACTTCCACCGTGTTGGCAGAGCCGCCCAACTCATGTTAGCCATGGCAATGGAAGAGGCTAAGGACGAGCTTGGTTTAATCGATTTCAAGACCCCCGAAGAATATTTGGCTCTCGACGACTACACGGTTTGGGCTATGTTGAAGAAGTCAAAGAAGTCGAAGAGTATCGTTGAAAACTTGGAGAGGCGTAAGCTGCTAAAGTGTGCTTACGACCAAACCTTCTACGTGCGAGACAAAACAATATCCAGCATCTTCAGCGTTGAAGAGATTCGAAACAAACTTCGAGACCAGATTGCTGCGGAGGCTGGAGTGGAGTCCAAGGCTGTTGTAATTGATGTACCAACCCTACCATCTGTGCCTTACAGTCACTCAGTTCTGCTTGAGCCCATGGAGATTCCCGTTTTCCAACGAACACGAGAAGGTGAGAAGATTCCTCGAAGACTCAGTGACATGTCAGGCATATTCGACGTTCTGAAAGGGTTCATAAACATCTTACGGGTTTACACGGACGAGGAAAATCGGGGAAAAGTAGGCGCAGCCGCAACCAAACTGCTAGGTGAAGTTCCCTCCTCCGCGAAGATTTCTTTCTAGGCTTTGGAGAGAACAACCCAATTTGAAAGTGAAGATTTTGAGAGGACGCGGTGTGGTTCCTGGGCGTTGTAGAGGTGCCGCTTTGGTTTCTTCCAAGCCTTTGAGTTTTCTGGGAGGTGTGGATTGCAGCTCTGGAGTGATTATTGAGAAGGGGCATGATTTGAAGGGTGAGTTGGTGAAGGGCAAGGTTCTCTGTTTTCCTTATGGACATGGGTCCACCGTTGGCAGTTATGTGCTTTTTTCCTTGGTTAAGAAAGGAGTTGGACCAATAGCCATCGTGAACCAAATCGCAGACTCAGTGGTCGTTGTGGGTGCAATAATCGCGGAAATTCCCATGGTTGACCAAATCGACATAAAACAGATTAAAACGGGCGATAAGGTCGAAGTAGACGGCACTCATGGAACAGTGAAATTGGAGGACAAACGTAGATCATGCATTTGACCAAAGACGAAGAAAAGATGCTTGACGGAGAACACGGATGGGCAAATCAGGTTTCGATGAAAATTCTTGTTCGGTTAGGCGAGTTGTTCGGCGCTACCCAACTTATTCCTGTTCAGTCGGCGCATTTGTCTGGCGTCTCATACAAGCACTTGGGCGACGCCTCCATAGACTTTCTCGCAGCCTTGACGGAGGGAGGGGGAAAGGCGCAGATTCTGTCAACGCTTAATCCTTCAAGTTTTGACCCTTCATATTTGACCAAGCGTTATGGTCGTGAACGTTTAGAGAAGCAATCACTCATTATTGACCTATACAGTCGCATGAGTATCAATCCAGCCTTGACCTGTACCCCTTATTACCTGCGGACGCCTGAAGAGGGTCAGCACTTGGCTTGGGCAGAATCATCGGCTGTTATCTACGCTAACTCTGTTCTTGGTGCATGGACAAATCGTGAAGGAAGCCCAAGCGCATTGGCTGCTGCTCTCATCGGCAAGACACCAAATTACGGTATTCATCAAGCCGCCAACCGCCAGCCAAACGTGTTTGTCAAGGTTGAGGCTAGTTTCAAAAATGAAGCAGAATATGGAGCGCTTGGAATTCACCTTGGAAAAACATTGAAGAATAAGGTTCCATCGTTTAGCGGATTAAGGAATCCTTCCATTGACGATTTGAAACAGTTAGGCGCTGGAATGGCGTCGAGCGGCATGACCGCCCTCTTCTATCATAAAACTCGAAGTGAAAAAGACAAACTAGAGACAATATCGATTGAAACCAAAGACATAAAGGAAGCAGCGTCTGGGCTTTGCACCACGACCGAATCGCCAGACCTTGTTTTCATTGGGTGTCCTCACTGCTCCTTGAATGAGGTAAAAAACGTCGCCAACCTCCTCGAAGGCAAGAAGATGCACAAGGGAGTCGAATTATGGGTTTGTACATCGAGACACGTAAGAGAAAAAGCCAAGAAGTATGTTGACATCATTGAACGTGCGGGTGGACACGTGCTTTGTGACACATGCGTTCTCGTAACGTGGATAAAAGACTTGGGCGTGCAAACGCTCATGACGAACTCGGCTAAAACAGCCTTTTACGCGCCCAACTTGAACGAGATAGACGTGGCGTTAGCGCCTCTGGAAAAATGCATTCAAGCAACGATTGAAAGGTGAGTCTGCTTTTCTCGCCTCTTTATTCTCAACCAGTAATAAATTGTTCCGATTGTCAAGCCTAGAATGCTGATTGCCCATGCTTGGCTGGAGAGAAACACCATCATAACTAGACACAAGATTAAGCCCACATACGGCACGAATCTTGGATAGCGTCTTTGCTCTACTCTAAGCCTTGATGCGGAAACATTCACCAGCGCATGATGAAATAGAAGCGAAAAAGTGCTGACAGCCACAACCCGTTCAAAACCAGCAAACACAAGCAGTGCAGATAACGCGCCCGTAATCCAAATCGCATAATAAGGAGTCTGAAACCTCGGGTGTATTCTGCTCAAAAACAGCGGCAATTGTTCATTGCGAGCCATGGCAAAAGCCATTCTTGAAACCCCCAAGATAGCCATGAGCAAGACGCTGGAAGTCGCAATCATGGCGCCAAGCGACACAACAAACACAGCAAAAGAATTCCCTGTCACACCAATCGCATCCGCCAGAGGAGAAGCAGACTGAGAAAGACTATTCGAGCCAACCAAGCCCACGGCAACAAAGCCAATAAGCGCATACAAAACCGTGGAGAAAATCAAAGCCAGAATAATAGCACGAGGAATGGTGTGACTCGCGTCTTTTACCTCTTCAGCCAAGATGGTAACCCTCGCATAGCCAAAGTAGGCAAAGAAAATCAGAGAGGCGCCTTCCAACACACCTAAAAACCCACGCGGAGCAACGGGACTGAAGTTTTCTATATTGAAAAAACCCAAGCCTAAGGCTATGAAGAAAACAAGAATCAGAATCTTAGAGACAACCAGAAAGTTGTTGACCATGGCTGACTGACGAACGCCCACATAATTCAGGAAGGTAAACAAAAGACAGAGAGTTGCAGCCACTCCATTCACAGGCAAAAGAGGAACCAAAGCCACCAGATAATGAGCAAAACCAAGCGAAACCGCGGCGCTAACAAAGAGGTTTGAAAAAATCCACATCCACCCCGCTAAGAAACCGGCGTAAGGCGAGACCATGCGGTATGCGAACTGGTAGCCACCGCCCTCTTTAGGCATGTAAGCGCTCAGTTGAGCAAAGCTTAGGGCTGAAAAAGACGCTATTACACCAGCCAAAACAATGGAAACTACAACACTCGGTCCAGCAAGTCCGGCGACTATGCCGGTTACGACGAAGATTCCGGCTCCGATAATTGCTCCTATGCTTATAGCCGTGGCGTCGAAAAGTCCGAGGGCACGCCTTAATTCCACTTCTTCCTCTCGTTGACGCTCCATAATCATTTCCTTTCTGGGGTCTTCTTCTTCAATTCATCAATGATTTCAGTGGCTCTCTTGCTCGCTGGAATCTCTGCCAGCTCGAATTTTTCGCGGGGTTTGGCTAATGGGCGAGTGGCGTCTATGCCTAGTTTGTTGGTCAGTCCACTTTCTTGGTCCGCTGAAGGGTCAAGGGTGGACCCTCTTGCGTTTGGGATTAACAGCACGTCTTCATTGGCTTGAAACCTTGTGGCTACTGCCCACTCCACCATGTTTGGGTCGTAAACGTCTATGTCTGTGTCAACCACCACAGCGTGTTTTAGGCTTGGGTGGGCGCTGAAGGCTGCGGTTAACGCGTTTTTGGCGTCGCCGTCAACCAGTTTGTCGATGGATATGACGGCGTGGAGCCATCCGCATCCGCCTGTGGTGAGGTTGACGGCTTTAACCAGGGGTACAACCTTACAGACTGCTTCCCATATCATTGTTTCGTGGGGTAACCCCATCAGTAGCTTGTGTTCGGCGCCCGAGGGCAGCAGCGCCTGGTAAATAGAGTCTCTTCGGTGCATTGTGCTGACGAGTTCGATTACTGGTTGTTTTCTTTGGATGTCGTATGTTCCTGTTATGTCGACGAGTGGACCTTCAACAACTTCCTTGTCTGTTAGTATTCTGCCCTCCAGAACAATTTCGGCTTCGGCTGGAGCAGAGGCGTCTACGTTCTCGCATTTTATTAGGGTCAGTTTATTGTTGAGAAGTTTATTGGCAACGTCGAACTCGCTTACTCCGAAGGAAACGGGTGAAGCCGCAGCCAACATGACTGCAGGGTGTACGCCGATGGCTATGGCAACATCCAGGTTCTGTTTCTGCTCCTTAGCCATCTGCCAAAGCTTGAAGAGGTGACGGGGCACCAAGCGGATTGCTAAGTGGCGGTCGTCCAGAACCTGCAGCCGATGTATGGATACGTTCTCGATTTTTTTGTCTGGGCTGCGAGCTGAAACGATGGCTGACGTGATGTAGGGTCCGGCGTCGTGTTCAAAATGCGTCAAGATGGGTAGCTTTGCAAGTCGAGCTCTCTCGACCACCTCGTTGACTGGTCCGCCCCTCACTTTTTTCGGAGTTGTGGGCGAACGCCAAGCCTCGATTAACCTTTGATAGAGCGCTTCTGTTTTTACGCCCAGAGCCCAGCAGAGTCGTTGCCTGGTTGCGCAGACGCCAGATACAATTTTCGTTTCTCGCCCCTTTATGTTGTCGAAGTAGAGTATTGGGCCTCCGTCAAACTCTTTCATTAAGGCGGAAACTTCGAAGCGGGGCGAGACTTCTTCCTTGACCTCCAATATTTGCTGTTTCCTGTGCATTTCTCCTAGAAAACTGCGCAGACTCATTTCTTCAACCCCTCTTTTTTAGCGCTCATAGCCTTGTCAAACAACTTGAGAAATATGGGCCCAGCCTGTCTCTCAGCCATTGTTTTGGTGAACACCGACGCCAGGGCGATTTTTCCCGTTTTTGAAGCCAAGCGCTCTGCTAACATGCGGGTGAAAATCACGTTTCTGTCGCCTAACAGAACAGATGATAGAGGTGGACCGAGCATTTTTTCGCCTTGAGGTATCGCCACTGCCAAGGTGCCTAACTGGTCTTCGCCTTCGCTCAAGAGAATTATGTCTGAGTTTTTGGTTTCTAGACGAAGTGCCAGAAACAAGGTTTCGTTTTCTTTCATCTCTTCTTGTACGATTTTTGCTCGTTGCATTTTTTAACCAGCCGTACTAGGCTTATTTATTGCCTCGTATTACTATTTACTGCTTTTAAAGGGAATTGGCGGGTCAGTGATGGATGAGAGGGAGAGAGCAAACAAGATTCTACAGATTCTTAAAGGTAGGTTCGCCCTTCCAGAATGGACGGGTTCAACGAGAGAACCTTTCCAAACACTGATAAGGACCGTGCTCTCGCAGGCGACCAATGACAGGAACCGAGACAGAGCCTTCAAAAACCTGTCAAAAAAGCATGCGATAACTCCGAAAGCGTTGGCAGTCGCCAACGTTAAGGAAATTGAGGACGCTATTCGCGTTGGGGGCTTGCACAGAAACAAGTCGCGTAGGATAAAAGAACTGTCAAAGGTTGTTCTCGAACGCTTCAACGGCTCGCTTGACTTCGTTTACTCCGACCCATTGGAAGAAGCTCGTTCAAAGTTGATGAGCATTCCTGGAGTTGGACCCAAGACAGCGGATATTGTTCTCTTGTTCTCTGCCAAAAAACCAACAGTGCCCGTCGACACTCATGTTTATCGCGTTTCGAAGAGGTTGAGGTTGGCGCCTCTTAAGGGTGATTATGAGGAGATTCGGAGGTCGCTTGAGTCGTTCTACGCTCCAGAAGAGTATCTGCCCATTCATCTCTTGTTGATTAGCCTCGGACGAACCTATTGCAAAGCTCGAAATCCAATGCACAAGCCTTGTTCAGTTAGGGTTCTCTGCCCGACAGCGCAATTGGAAGAGAAGCAACCAGATTTGCACAGTCTGCACGGCAGCAGGGATTATCCTTGAGCGTCATCGTCAAGTCGAGGCTTCAGGGGCGAGCGGAAGAATTCTTTCCCTACAGTGAAGTTAGACCCTTTCAAGACACCTTCATAAATACTATTTTGGAAGCAGTGGACAAGCGTCATCATCTTCTGATTGAGGGAAGCAACGGCTTAGGCAAAACTGTGGCAGCGCTCTCGGCTTGTTTACCTGTTGCCGAAGAGCGGGATTTGCAGATTCTTTATGCGGCGAAGACTCATCGTCAACACGACCGGGTTATGGAGGAATTGAACGCCATTGCAAAGAGGCAAGGTGTTTCTGGACTCTCTATTCGAGGGCGAACCGACATGTGTTTTCATCCGTTCATTGCTCGTCACGCCGCAGACGCTAAATCCGCCATGGAAATCTGCGAATTGTTAAAGGCTAGGGAGCAGTGTCCTTATCATGCAAACATTAAGAATAAGGAAGACAGGTTCGCCGAGGTCAAGTCACACGTTTCTTCAAGGGTTTACAAGGCTTCGGAAATTCAAGAAATTTGTAGGGCTGAGGGCTTTTGTCCATACGAACTTGTCAAGCAAGCCCTTGGAGAGGTAGATGTCGCTGCGCTAAGTTACATCTATGTTTTCGACCCGACTGTTCGAGGGGCTTTCCTGAAGCATTTGGACAAGCCGTTGAACGAAGTTGTGCTCGTCGTGGATGAGGCGCACAACTTGCCCGACACGGCTGTTGAGATAGCCAGCGACAGCCTCACTGTATTCGCTATTCGACAGGCGCAGTTGGAAGCCGAAAGGTTTCGGCAACACGACGCAGCAGACTTTGCAGACAAGTTTAGAGCAATAACCGAACGAATGGCAACGCAAATCGAGAAGGAGAGTTACGTTCCGCCGCAGATGCTTGTCGACGCTATAAGGAATAAGGCTGGGATAGAGGAGCCTCAAATGTTTTTCGAGGAAATACACGAGACTGGAAACATGGTCAAGCAGCGATTGTTGACTCAGGGCAAGTATCCCCGCTCGTATATTCATAGAATGGGCGAGTTTCTGCTGAAGTGGTTGGAAACCTCCAACGACCTCGCTTATACGCATGTATTGAGCAGGTATATGGCGAAGAGCGGCACGCCCTCAGCCAAGTTGGAAGTTGTGGCTCTTGACCCAGCCAAGATAATCGAACCTGTTTTCACTTCCGTATACTGCAGCGTATGCATGTCTGGGACGCTTCAACCATTAGAATCCTACGTGAAGATTACTCATTTGCCCGAATCCACCGTTTGTAAGGCTGTGCCTTCTCCCTTTCCACGAGAGCACATTCTGAGTTTGGTTTGCTGCGGCGTCACAACCGCCATGCAGCAGCGCACACCCACCATGTACAAGAAACTGGTCAGACGGGTTGCAGAAGTTGCTCATTCCACGCCTGCAAACGTTGGCGTTTTTACACCGTCCTATGAAGTGTTGCAGCAGTTGCTGGATGCTGGGCTCAAAGATAGTTTGGAAAAGCCCTTGTTGCATGAGCATAGGGGCATGTCATCTAGAGAGAACGACCGCCTCATCGCCAGGTTCAAGTCGTATGCCAAGCGTGGAGGAGCCGTACTGCTCGGTGTTCAAGGTGGGCGCTCATCTGAGGGTGTTGACTACCCCGGAGACCAAATGAACTCAGTGGCGGTTGTAGGCGTTCCCTACGCTGAACCAACTTCTAGGGTAAGCGCCCAAATCAAATACTATGAACGCTGTTTTCCAGGGCACGGAAGAGAATACGGCTATGTTGTTCCAGCCCTAAAGAAGGCGGCACAGGCAGCTGGCAGACCAATAAGGAGTTTAGAGGACAGAGGCGCCATCGTGTTCTTAGACTACCGATTCGCAACAAGCTACTGCCAACACTTCCTGCCGTTATGGATTCGGAGAGGAATGAAGACGCTCCCAGACGAAGACAAAGCCATAACAAAAGAACTCACAGAATTCTACAACACCGAGGAAAACTAACGTATCTGTATTCTTTTCAGGCGGATATTCTACCTCTTTTCTTCGCCTCCATCTCTGACACAATTCCATGCTTAATGCCTTATTGACTTAAAAAATCAAAAAACCAATCACACTTTAGAAACCACACATTCGCAGCCTATTTGGATCCAAATAGAGGGGCTAGGTCAACCCAGCGCACACACAAACAACTAGTAATCATAAGCCATCGGAACTCTTAATTCCCCAACCCCTTCATAATATGCGCTCTCCCTTACAAGGCGACCAACAATGCAGAAAAACCAGTTCTCCCTTCCAGTTGAAGAGCTGCCAAAAGAATGGTACAACATTCAACCCGACTTACCCGAGCCCCTGCCTGTCCCAAAGGAGCCTGAAGACGGCGTTTCCCGTATGGACTTTCTAAACCGAACCATGACCCATGAATGCTTGAGGCAGGAGTTCTCGCCCATGAGGTGGGTTCCCATACCCGAAGAGGTGCGTCAACTCTACATTCAGGTTGGGCGCCCCCGACCCCTGTACCGAGCCCTAAAGCTGGAGCAGCATCTCAAGCTAAAGAAGACACGCATCTACTACAAACGGGAAGACCTGTCGCCCACGGGTTCCCACAAGACTAACACAGCCATAGCGCAAGCGTATTTTGCAGCTAAAGAAGGCAAGCACACGATGGCAACAGAGACAGGCGCGGGACAATGGGGCACCGCATTGACACACGCTGCACGATTAATGGGGTTGAACTGTGTGGTCTTCTGGGTTCGCTCGGTCTACAATTGGAAGGTTGACAGACGCACCTTCATGCACCTCTTGGGCGCCACAGTGCACGCCTCACCCAGCAAACAGACAGAAATAGGCAGAAGAATACTGTCTAAAGACGCTGAGCATCACGGTTCACTTGGAATCGCTGTTTCTGAAGGCTTAGAGTACACTGAAAACCATGAGGGAACAGTCTACAGCCTAGGCTCAGTCCTAAACCACGTTCTCATGCATCAATCAATAATAGGGTTAGAAACAATAAAACAGTTTGAAATAGCCGACGACCACCCCGACCTAATCGTCGGTTGCCTAGGCGGCGGCAGCAACTTCGGCGGCATAGCCCTACCCTTCGCCGGAGAAGCCCTAAAGAAAAAACGTGAATGCCAGTTTTTAGCGGCTCAGTCTGAGGCTGCGCCAAACCTTGTTAAAGGCAAGTACGAATACGACTTCGGAGACGTAGCCGAACATACTCCACTACTAAAAATGTACACTTTAGGACACAAAACCGACATGCAACCCATAAAAGCAGACGGCTTACGCTACCACGCAGCCGCACCACTCATAAGCGCACTCAGACACCACGGAATAGTCAAAGCCGTAGCTTATCCACCCGATGAAAAGGCAATATTCGAAGCAGCGAGAACATTCCTACAATGCGAAGGATGGCTAATAGCACCCGAATCAAGCTACGCCGTTAGGGCGACAATAGACGAAGCGTTGAAAAATGAGAAAACAAGCAGAGAAGAAAAAGTCATATGCATGAACATAAGCGGACACGGCTTCTTAGACATACCAGCCTACAGAGAAAAACTAGGAATATAATAACCGAAAGCCTATGGTTTGCTTTCTTTCTCCACTTCCCTGATTGAGTCTATTAAAATTTCTAATGCCGGGTCAATCAAGTCTTTAGTTATTACTAACGGCGGCGCCACTCTTATGGTAGATTTGCCGCAGGTTATAACGGCTACGCCTCTTTTCCAGCTTCGCATCATAATTTCCTCCGCCTTCTTGGGCGCAGCCGCCTTCGACTTCTTGTCCTCAACTATTTCAGCGCCTATCATCAAGCCTTTTCCACGCACATCGCCCAAGATTCCACTTTTCTCTTTAACCTCGTTTAGGCGCTTCATGATGTAGTTGCCCTGCTTAACCGCGTTCTCTAACAGATGTTCACCTTTGATTACATCTAGAACAGCCAGCGAGGCTGTGCAGGCTACCGGGTTTCCACCGAATGTAGTAGCGTGGGTTCCGCCCTCCCAGTCCATCACTTTAGCCTTGGCTACGATTGCGCTCAAGGGTAAGCCTGAAGCCAGAGACTTAGCCAAGCAGACAACGTCGGGCTCAACCCTCCAGTTTTCTATGGCGCACCACTTGCCCGTTCTCCCCATGCCCGCTTGCACTTCATCGTCAATCATCAATATGCCATACTTGTCTGCTAGCTTCTTCAATCGTGGAAAGAATTCAGGCGGGGGCCCAACGTAGCCACCCTCGCCTAGAATGGGTTCAAAAACGAAGGCGGCAACCTCTTCGGGTGGAACATACTTTTGCAGAACATACTCGTCGATGAAATCCACACACCAGATGTCACAGTCAGGATGCGTCAGCTTGAACGGACAGCGATAGCAGTTCGGGTAGGGCACATGGGTCACACCTGGAATCAACGGAAAGAAGTAGCGTCGCTGAACAGGCTTGCTTGCTGTAAAAGAAAGTGCTCCAAGCGTTCTGCCGTGAAAAGCGCCAACAAAGGCTACAAACAACTGCCGACGCGTGTGCCACCGTGCTGCCTTGACTGCCCCTTCCATGGCTTCGGCGCCGCTGTTCCCAAAGAAAACCTTTTTCTCCCACTTTCCCGGCGTGATCTCAGCCAGTTTTTCGCCTAGGTCCACGACTTCCCTGTAGAAGAAATCGGTGATGGAATAATGAAGGTAACGGTCACACTGCCTCTTGACAGCGTCAATGACCTTTGGATGATTGTGCCCAACATTCAGACAAGCGAGTCCAGAGTTGAAGTCTATGTACTCGTTGCCGTCAACATCGCGCAGAATGCAGCCCTTGCCGCTCTCAATCACCAACGGATAGAATCGCACAAACGACTGAGAGATGACCTGTTCATCCCTTTTCGCAAGCTCTCGAGCCTTGGGACCAGGAGGCCTAACAACAATTTTTGGATAATCTCCCATTATTTTTCACCTTGAAAGAGTATCCCTCTTTAGACTGCAAGTGTTATAGGCCTTTCGCTTAATGGATACATCTAAAAACTGTCTAGGGAAGGAGCAATAGCTGGCGCGAGATGTCAAGAGAATATGTGCCAACACAGGGCGGCGGAAAAAATCACTCAGAGGCTTTTCGTGTCACGATTATTTCGATTGTAGAGACATTTGATCTTCGGTTTCCTTCACGTGTCATTTCTTCGGTGCCCAGTTTGATGTCTTTCACGATTAAATCCTTGACGAACCCTCGGCGAAGCACCTCAACTGTGTCCACAGCTCTGGAGATTGAGTTCCCTCTCGCTTTGAGAGTAACTTCTTTTCCTCCAGTGTTGAAAACGGTGAGGCAGGCGGTGACATAATTCATGACGGGTTTTTGACCGATGAAGACCGTGTTGGGTTCTCTAGGTGTGGGCGCCCTCTCGGGAGTGGAAGGTTGCTTAGGTTTTTCTTCTGCCAAGTTGCTTCCTCCTCAATGTCTAATCATGACTAATGCGGTAGACTATACATTTAGCTGTAGCCTCTTATAGTTTTCCCAAGTCTCATCAATCCAACGGTTGATTTCATCAACATGCAGAGGAGTTAACTTGTTGAAGCGTCCTTGATCTTTAAAGTATTCTTCAACAGGTTTGCGCTTCGTCTTATCAATAAGCCCGGAGCTTGGCGGATTCAGCTTAAAATGCCCACGCTCAATTTCAAACAGAGCCCAGAGTCCTGTTTGCACTGCCAAGCGTCCCAGTTCGATTGTTTTTTCTGTGGAGTAGCGCCATCCAGGTGGACAAGGAGTTAATACTTGTAGATATTTTGTGCCCACGATTTCCTTTGCTTTTCTCAGCTTGTTCACGAAGTCCATGGGATAGGACACGCAGGCTGTGGCCACGTAGGGTATGCCATGCGCCGCCATGATCATAGGCACGTCTTTCTTGTGCTCCTTCTTGCCAGTTGGAGTTGTAGTGGTTTGGGAACCGTAAGGCGACGAGCCGCTCCTTTGAAAACCCGTGTTGCCGTAAGCCTCGTTGTCGTAGCATACGTAGATGAAGTTGGTTCCTCTTTCAGCGGCTCCAGACAAAGCCTGAAGCCCTATGTCTACTGTTCCGCCATCTCCAGCCCAAGCCAAAACTGTAACGTCTTTTAGTCCCCTCTTCTCATAAGCTGCAACAACCCCAGACGCGGCTGCAGCCGCCGCCTCAAACGCTATGTTGAGGCACGGAGTGACAAAGGCAGAGAAGGGAAACGCGCTTTGAAGCACAGAAGTGCAGCATGCGGGAACAATAAACACGGTTCGTGGACCAAGAGCCTTTTGAGCTAATCGCACAGCGATGACCGCCCCGCATCCAGCGCACGCTGCGTGTCCTGGAAGGAAGTATTCTTCTTTTGTAAGTTCTTTTAATGTGACCATTTTGCTCTCACTCCCTCAGGCCTATCCATTGGACCTCCTTCTCCACCTTCCCCGCTTTCAAGTATAGAAAAGATTTCTTCACCATCGTTTCGATGTCATGAATTGTGACGTCTCGGCCGCCTAAGCCTGCGATGAACCCAGCGATTAGAGGAGAGTCTGTTTTAGAGTATAACGAAGCTTTGGTCTCTGTGTGCAGGGGACCTTCCATGCCGTAGGAGACTTGGCGGTCGATTATGGTAAGCATTTGGGTGTTCTTTGACAGCTTTAAGATTTCGTCTTTTGGAAAAGGTCGGAAAACTCGAACTCGGGCTGCACCAACCTTTAGCCCTTGCCTCCGAAGATTCTCAACTGTTAGTTTGGCTTCGCTTCCGATTGTGCCCATCGATAGTATGATGAGGTCGGCGTCTTCGCACCTGTACTCCTCTATATGGCCTCCATGCTCGAAACCGAATCGCCTTCCGTATTCTTTGTCGATTTGGGGTATGAGTTGTTTGGCGTTTTCCATGGCTTCGTACATGAAGTACCGGAACTCCATGTACCATTCGGGGTAGACGATGCTGCCGTGTGTAAGCGGGTTTTCAACATCAATCAGCCACGATGGGTTGTAAGGCGGCAGAAAATCGTCGACATCCTTCTGATCTGGAACCTTGACGGGCATAGATGTGTGAGAAAGAATGAAGCCTTCAAAGCAGATCATGGCAGGCAAGAAGACTCTTTTGTCTTCGCAGAGTTTGTAGGCTTGAATTATGGTGTCAAAGATTTCCTGATTATCAGCGCAGTAAAACTGGATCCAGCCTGTGTCACGTTGAGAAAGCGAGTCGCTGAAGTCAGCCCATATGTTCCATGGTGGTCCCATGGCTCGGTTCACCACAGCCATAACAATAGGAAGGCGAGCTGCAGAAGCCCAGTGGAGCATCTCGTGCATGAGCGCCAACCCGTGAGCTGAGGTTGCTGTGAAGGTGCGTGCTCCGCCTACCGCTGCGCCTATGCACGCTGCCATGGCGCTGTGTTCCGATTCAACGCTGATGAATTTGGCGTCCATTTCGCCTCCTTCGACAAGCTCGGCAATCTGTTCAACCACGTTTGTTTGCGGGGTAATGGGGTATGCGGCTATTACTTCGGCTCTTGCTGCTTTGCATGCGAGCCCTGCTATTCGGTTTCCTGTTTCGACGATGATTTGTGCCATTAGGTGCCGCCCTCTCTTTCCATTTGTATGATTTGGAGGGGACATTCGTTGGCGCAGATTCCGCATCCCTTGCAGTAGTCAAGGTTGATTTTTGGCAGGTTTGTGGCGTCGAGTTCAATGCAGGCTTCAGGGCAGTATATCCAGCAGAGTTGGCATCGGGTGCATTTTTCAATGTTAATGATGGGACGGAATGTTCGCCAAGAGCCAGTCTTGCCCGTGCTTGCAATGCATGGGCGCGAGAGCGGTGTGAGTGGCAAATCCCTCATTTTTTTGGGCGCATTTGCCATAGATGTTCACCATGATGAGAATTACAGTAAGTGGCAAGTCAAAGGTTAAAGTGTTTCGCATAGTCGGAAAAAAGGCTGAAGAAATGAAGTTTAGTCGCTGTTTGAGAGTTTTACCAGCCTTTTGTCAGTCTTTCGTAGGCTAGAGCTGCTGCCTTGGCGTTTTTTTCTCCAGCAGCGCCCGCCCACTCTTTCTTTATGACTAGAAGCACGCTTTCCAGTTTGACCTCTTCTGTGGCTTTTGCGAACGCTCCTAACATGGGTGTGTTCAAAATGGGAAGCCCAGCGACTAGAAGTTGCAAGTCGAGGGCTATGCCCGTTGCGTCAACAGTCGCCACGCGGCTTCCCTTGAGGTTTATTTCTTTAGGGTTTTTTCTCGAGTTGATGATTACGATGCCTTTATTCTTCATTCCTTCAGTGACGTCAACTAAGTCCAACAGTGAGTGGTCCAAAACGATTACGTAGTCTGGGCTGTAAACTTGACTTCGAACAAGAATGGGTTCGTCGGATAAGCGCACAAACGCCTTGACTGGTGCTCCCCTCCGTTCAGCTCCGAAAAACGGAATAGCCTGAACCCATTTTCCCTCTTGAAATGCGGCGCGAGCCAACATCTCAGCTGCCGTTACGCCGCCTTGACCACCCCGTCCGTGAATGCGTATCTCTTTTAGCACTCAAAGTTTCCTCCAAGTTTAGAATTAAAAGAACAAGACATTCTCCATAATTAGTTTTTACCTTCAGAAAGGTAACATGAACACGGTTTGCATAAGGCACTTTTCCTTTTATAACTTTGCCAATGATTTTTCGAAATCCAGAACAACAGATTTTTTTCCTTTAAAAATCACTTCGTGCCCTTCCTTTTCAAGAAGCTTCTTTTGGGCTTCAACTCCACCAGGGTATTTTTCGTTTATTTCTCCCCCAGTCTTGAGTGTGCGCCAGTATGGAGTGATGCTTTCTTGACCTAGTTGCCTTTGTTCATCAGCAGCGTGCGCTGCAATCCAGGCGAAGATGCCTGTGGTTATTGGGCAACCAATGGTTGCTTCATGTTTTCTGGCAAGTGCGGCGCGAATCTCATTAATTGTAATTAGTTTTCCCTTGGGCACTTTTCTCATTAACTCATCGACTTCTATAGGCGCTGGAATAGCCACTGTGCCTGTTCCCCATCTTTTGCTCATTTTGTCGGTAATCTTCTCAACCTTGGGCAAACCCTTGCTGTCTTTCAGTTTTTCAGTCCAGCTTTTTCTTCTTGGCATAACCATCCCTACAACATCAGTTTTGAACTTTCTTTATAAGCCTTGGGTGTCACCTAGCCGCGGCATTCAGCGGAAGACATTTTTTATGAATGATGCGGAAAGCCTTATATTCGTGGGTGTGTTTGGCAACAGTTTCTCGTAGGGATGCCAAGCCAATGTTGATTGAAATTCGTTGGCACGGAAGAGGTGGACAGGGCATAGTCAGCGTGAGCCGTTTACTCGCCGAAGCCGCGCTCATGGAAAAAAAGTTTGTTCAAGCCTTCCCCGAGTTTGGACCTGAAAGGTCAGGTGCTCCAGTGAGGGGTTTCACAAGAATCTCAGACCAGTCAATCAGCATTCACAGTCAAATCTACAGCCCAAACATAGTTGTGGTTGTTGACCCCACGCTGTTAGGCACAGACGTAACTTCAGGGTTAGCTAAGGATGGAAGCATACTTGCAAACACGGAGCGTACGCCCGACGAACTCGGCAAAGAACTGTCAGTTCGAAACGCTCATGTTTACGCTGTCAACGCCCGAAGAATAGCTTTAGATGTTCTGGGACGACCCATCTACAACACGGCGATGCTGGGGGCACTCATTAAAGTGGCGCCCATAACATCTTTTGAATCAATCGCCAAGGTTGTGAGGGCACGCTTTCCAGGAACCTTGGGCGAAAAGAATGTGGTAGCCATGAAAAGAGCGTATGATGAGGTTGTGGGAAAATGACGCCTGAAAAAAAGAAGTCTGGGTGGAAATCCCTACCCATCGGTGGAGTCGTGTTAGAGCCAGGCTCCTCTCTCAAATACAGGACCGGCGACTGGAAAGCCTTCCGCCCGTTTGTGACCAAGGAAAAATGCGTCAACTGCCTGATTTGTTGGATATACTGCCCAGACGCAGCCATAGTCAGAAAAGAAAAATTCGTGGAAGTAAACTACGACTACTGCAAAGGATGCGGAATCTGCGCTGTTGAATGCCCCAAAGAAGCCATTGCCATGGTGGATGAACAACAATGACCGTTGTCGGCTTAACAGGAGACGAGGCAGTTGCTTACGCGGTCAAACAGAGTAAAGTTGACGTTGTAGCTGCGTATCCCATCACGCCCCAGACCATTATAGTTGAACGATTCAGCAAGTACGTTGCCGATGGAGAAGTGCAGACAGAATACGTTTGCGTGGAGTCGGAGCATTCAGCCCTTTCCGCCTGCGTGGGCGCCAGCTTAACAGGTGCCCGAGTGTTCACGGCTTCGTCCAGTCAAGGCTTAGCCCTGATGCATGAGATGCTCTACATAGCCTCGGGTTTGCGTTGCCCAATCGTGATGGGTGTGGCGAACCGAGCTCTGTCCGCGCCCATTAACATTCATGGAGATCACTCGGACATGATGGGTTCCCGGGACAGTGGTTGGGTTCAAATCTATGTTGAGAACTCCCAAGAAGCGTATGATTGGACTCTGCAGGCTTTTAAGTTAGCCGAGCATGGGGATGTTCAGCTTCCAGTGTCGGTTAATCTTGACGGTTTTATTCTTTCTCATCTTTTGGAAGGCGTCGACGTCTTAGAAGATGGGGCTGTGAGTGAGTTTTTGCGGTTGAGGAAGCCTTTGTTTACGCTGGACCCCGATAAGCCGATCACGGTGGGCGCCCTCTGCCTACCCGACTACTACTTTGAGTTCAAGAGGCAGCAGGTCGAAGCTATGCAGAAGGTTCCAAAAGTGTTAGCGAGCCTGAACAAGGAATATCGGGAAGTCACCGGTAGAGAATACGGTGTTCTCGAGACTTTTGGGATGGAAGACGCAGAAGCTGCCATACTGTGTCTGGGAAGCACGGCTGGAACAGCAAGGGCTGTGGCTCAGAAGCTTCGGGGAGAGGGGAAGAAGGTGGGCGTGATAAAGCTTTGGCTTTACAGACCCTTCCCAGTTGAAGACATTATAGAGGCAACTAGACGTGTTAAGGCGTTAGCCGTGCTGGATAAGGCGGTTAGTTTCGGCGCCCCTTACGGCGCAGTGTGTTCCGACGTGGTTTCAGCGTTGCATACGGTTTCGGAGAGACCTCGAGTCTTCAACGTTATCTACGGCTTGGGTGGCAGAGACATCGAACCATCCGACGTTGAGTTCATCTTTGGTGAGGCTCTCAAGACCGCTGAAGCTGGGGTTGTTAAAGAACCCGTGATGTTCTTGGGGGTGCGTGAATAAGAATGGTTGCTTTGAAGGAACTGTCAACGGAAGAATTGTTTGCTTCTGGGCACAGGCTTTGTGCTGGTTGTGGAGAGGGAACCATTAACAGAATGACCTTGAAGGCGCTGAGAGGACCAACAGTAATCGTGGCTGCAACCGGATGCACAGAGGTTGCCTCCACCATCTATCCGTACACGTCCTGGTGTACACCTTGGGTGCACGTGGCCTTTGAAAATGCGGCTGCTGTTGCTTCGGGAATTGAGGCTGCCTACAAGGCTATGAGCAGGAGAGGCGCTTGGGACAAGCATGTTGATATTATTGCTATAGCTGGTGACGGGGGCACCTACGACATTGGTATTCAGGCTTTGAGCGGCGCTTTAGAGAGGGGACACGACTTCTTGTACATCTGCTTGGACAACGAGGCTTACATGAACACTGGCATTCAGAGGTCGGGAGCCACTCCGCATGGAGCTGAAACAACCACGAGTCCAGCTGGCAATGTGATTCCTGGGAAGCCCGAGTGGAAGAAAGACTTGATAGGGATTTGTGCTGCGCATGGGATTGAGTATGTGGCTACGGCGTCGCCTGCTTACTGGAACGATTACATAACAAAAGTGCGCAGGGGAATCGAGGTCAACGGACCCGCAGTCATCGACGTGTTAAGCCCCTGTCCCCTTGGTTGGCGACACGATTCATCCCAGAGCATTCAGTTGGCTAAGTTAGCCGTGGAAACTAGGTACTTCCCCGTATATGAGGTTGAGAAGGGCAAATACAAGTTGAACATTAACATTTCTAAGCCAAAGCCGGTTGAGGAGTTTCTGAAGGCGCAGGGAAGGTTCGCCCACTTGTTCAAACCGGAATACAGAAAAGACATAATCGATGACATACAACGCAACATAGACGCCAACTGGAACCGAATCCTTAAACTTTGCTCACAAAACTAAGCTGGTAGCTAACCCACTTCAGAGCTTAAAAGGAGCTTAATAGAATAAAAGAAGAGGAACGACTCACCGTGAAACCCAACCCCATCCTCTCAGAAACGAGCCCAATCGAAAAACAATTCTTAGAATGGTACAAGGAGTTTCACCCGTCATCAGCATACACCGAAGGAGCAAACGAATGCGCTGGAAAAATCTTCGTCCCATCCAAACAAAATCTTGTGGTTGCAGAGAAAAAATTAAAGAACATTCTAAAAAAGACCAAGAAAGAGGAACAACGAAGACTTTTCAAAAGCTACCTGACAGAGCTAAGGTTTAACGAGCCATACATGGTGCCCTCACAAGCGACTTCCGCCTTCTTTTCGCATTTGGTCAAGGAAGGCATAGTGCCTGAACACCTCAAATCCTTGGCAAAACAAGTTGAAGATGCGTTGGATGCCTACACAAAACTGCTTTCACACAAGAAATGGCCAATAGAAATCCAAATTCTGACGTGTCAAACAACCGACCAGCTTTTGGGAATAATTGACACAATACTCGGCGAAACCAAAGATGAAACCCTCAAAAAATCATTAACTTCGCTGAAAGCCAAAGTAGCAAAATACAGAAAACTCTACGAAGTCAAAGGCGTCAAGCAAGGAGACTTCAACGAAATCTACCCAATCCTTCAAAAAACCCGAGGAAAAGTCAAACACAAAGCCATATACCCTCAACTGCTCGCGGACGTGTGGGGATACCCAGAAACCCCTGAAGAAATAGAAAGAAAAGGCAAGTTGTGGCTCAAGAAAGAGTTACCCAACCTCAAGAAAGTTGCTCGCAAACTTGCCAAAATTTATGGCGTAAAACCAGTGGTGGAAATCGTTGACGAAGAATTGAACAAGCGGAGAGGTATCCCTAAACCCCAAGCGCTTCAGTTTGTAAGGGAAACACGTGCAATCGCTCAGAAAGTATTCGAAAATAACCTTGTCAGAATAACCCCAAAATACGAAACGAAAGTGATTGAGACTCCTCCCTACCTAGTCAATATGATTCCAACAGCTGCCATGATGCCTGTCGACAGCCTCACCCAAAAACCGTTCAATGTTTTCTTCGTCACCACCGACCCTCGCTTTGAACCCTCATCAAACATCCCAGACCTCATTCAAGCGTTGTTGCACGAAGAATATGGTCATGCAGTAAACTTTTCAAACTCTGCCACAAGATTCGCAGCCAAACCAACCCCTCTCGAGATTATATCGTCAGCATTCTCTACCCACATCTCAGATGGAATCTCTTTTCACAGAGAACTCGAGTTTGTGCAAATGCTGAAAAAACTAGCAAAGAAGAAAACGAATAGCAGCGAAGAAACCACTTTCCTCAAAACATTGCGAGGAGAATCAGACACCCAAATCATGCTACTTGAAAATGAATTTGTCATGCAAAAATGGCGCATCATGCGCTTTCTAAGAGCAATATTTGACGTAAGAATAAACATGGAAAAGCAATCCATCGCAGATTTCGTGGAGTGGGCCCACAAAGAAACAGGACTCGCGAAGAAAACCATTTACAATCAAACATGGATTTTCCTGGAATCTGTTGGTTACGCACCCTGCTACTCCATCGCAGGTGAAAAGATAAGAAAACTTCAGGAATATGCGCTCAGAAAAGGAATAAGCCTATTGGACTTCAACACCTACGTTTCATCGCTTGGGTTTCCACACAGAGAAATCTTCGAACAAAGAATAAGAGAATTCATCAATTCATCTGCAAAGTAAAGCTTGAGTTAAAACTTGGGCTTAACAACCTCACGAAGATAGGCAAGCGTCTGCTCGTCGAGCGCCTTCACAACCTGCTCATCGCTCTCGCCCCGCCTAATGCTAATCCTGCGCTCCGTGGGCTCAACGTGACTAATGTTCACACGTCTACGCTTCACACCGTTCACCTGTTTGGGACCCGTCACCAACACGAAGTTCCTGTCAACAACATCCACGACAACGCATTTTTTTCCAGCCTCTCGCCCAGCAAGTTTTACACAGATTCTCCCCACATCAACTGCAGACATGGCTGTTCACTCTTCCATAATTTTGTATATTGAGCATTATTCATTCGCCAACCGCACTTATAACCTCATCGACTCTACTTTTTACTTTTTCAAAACCAAGCGGTCTACCACAAGGCTTAGAGTCTCCAAAGTCTCATCTGCACTCAAGAGTTCCGTGTCCAACACAACGTCAAAAGGTGAAAAGTCCTCTCCCAACTTGAAACCGTAAAGTTTTTCATAAATTCGCTTTGTCTTACCATCCTTCTCCAAAATGACCTTCACCGCCTTCTTTATGCTAACCTTGTCTCGACGGGCAAGCCGCCTCGCCCTCTCCTCAAGAGAAACGTCTATCCATATTTTGAAGCCATTCTTAAACAGCCAAGGCATGGTCCAACTGTCCAAAACAACGTTTCCCTCTTCAGCCCACTTCAACAATTCGGCGTCAACCTGCTTGTCAAACCTGAAATCGCGTAGACGCCTCTCCAAAAACCTCATTCCTTCGGTGGTTTCCCACCAGTCTTTCTCGCCAGCCCTGTAACCCACCCGAACCGCTAATTCCTTCAACGCGATTCCACCGGAAACATATTTTAGGCGATATTTCTGGGCTAATCGTCTCGCAGCTGTACTTTTTCCGCAAGCCGTCATACCCGCTACGCAGATCACGATGTTTCTCTTTGCAGATGGTCTCGTCATCATGGGGTGGAGCCGCTCCGAACCGCCCGCTTCAACGCCTCTTGAAGACAAACGTGACAAAGGTGACCACCATACATTCGTTGAATTCTCCTCTGGCTGGCGGGCAGTCTGCGCATCTTGAATGGAACCAACGTGGGAACGCTCGATAAAATTCGGCCGCACCGAACACAGTGAGAAGTGCCTACTCTCTCAAGCTTATAATGGAGGGCAGCGCCTTTTCCAGGCAATTTAATCGAATCCCGTTTTCTGCTTCTCGTCCGTTGAGAGGGTTTGGGCATTGGCTTAGTCTCCTCCCATGCCCATGCCTAGCAAACGAGATAGAAGCGCTTGAGAGCTGATGGAGCAGAGAAAGTACCAGTAAAAGTATGATAGAGCCCATTCGCCTCCAATCCAAGGCAGGTAGGCTACAGGGATGGGTCCTTCTGGTCCACTATACAAGGGAGTGAGGAAGAACCACCATAGAAGCATGAGGGGGATGAACCAGATGAACGACGTCTTCATCGACTGCCACATCATCTTAGACTGCAACTGCATTATCTGCTTCTGCTGCTTCTTCACCTTAGCCATCAACTTTTTATCGCCCGTGCGCGTTGCCTTGAGCGAGTCTTCTCTCCAAGCGGCTATCTCTTGGCTCCAAGCCTTCATCTGCTCTCTTTTTGTAAGAAGCCTATTCGTGAGCAAGGTAACAAGCGAGAGAAGAAAGGATAGAAGTAGGATGAACAAGGTTGAATAAGGAATAATAGTCAAATCCAGCGCCATGGCCTTTTTTAACCTCCGAAGAAACGTCGCAGAGCAGGGTACATCTCGGCAACCCGTTCTTGCATGAGCAACTGATAATACTGGTAAAGTATGCCAACTGACAGCAAGACACCCATTCCTGTTCCAAAAACTCCGAAGAAGTCTGCCACAGCGGCGATTAACCCTACGAGGGCTCCACCTAAAATCGTCACGGTTGGAATGTAACGCTTCAGAACCTGCTCGATAGGTTTTTCTGATCTTCGAAACCCTGGAATCTCCATGCCTGAGTCAACGAGCTGTTTGGCTACTGTTGATGGTCCCAAGCCGCCTACTTCAAGCCATGTTAGAGAGAAGATGATGGAGAAAGCAACAAGAATAAGGGTGTACGCAAGGGCTCTTACAGGACCAATGGGGTCACTGAATATGTCGGAGAGGCTTCTAGGCGGAATCACGAAGAATACAAATCCCCCAATGGGTATGGCTCCCTGCTCTTCTCGTCTGTACATTCCAAGGATGTTCAACCATGGATTCGTGTTGTTTGGGTTGTAGTTTGCCCAAACGAGTTGGGATATGAAGTAGACATTTGCGAAGAGCGCTGAAGCGAAAATCACGGGCAGGTTGGATACATACATGAGTTTGATGGGATAGCGACTCCTGAACCCTCGATAACCAGCGTAGGATATTGGCATTTCTACACGCACGCCCTCGGCGTAGATGACCACCAAGAAAACAATTATTGTAGTGAAGAGCCCAAGCATGGTTGGAAGGTTTTGTTGATAACGATCGAAAAGATAGGTTGTGGTAAATCCGCCTTGCACCAAAGTTTGGATAAGGGCGGGTATAGCACCGTAGCTTTTGACGGTTTCAGGGGCGCTAGCCAGAGAAGGGGTTACTGACAAGCTTTCCCACAGGATGCCTTGAGCCACGCCTGCAAGAATGAATAGGCTGATGCCGCTTCCTATTCCCCACCCTTTCTGTATCATCTCATCCAAGAGCACGAGCACTAATCCTGCGAAAATGAGTTGAAGAAAGACAACAATCGCCATTCTTGGGTCGGCGAGTTGATAGACTCCGCCTATTATGTAGGCTGAGGCTTGGACACCGATTAGTACGAAAGAGAATATTTTGCTGGCTGTTGTGAAGAGCATTCGGTCGTCTGGGTTGCTCATGTCACATTGAATCATTCCGGAACCTGCAAGCAACTGGAGGATGAGCCCTGCTGTTACGATTGGTCCTATGCCGAGTTCCATCAGTGAGCCTCGGTGAGAGGCGAAGATAACGCGGAGGTATAGGAAGGGGTCGCCTGTTTCTCCTGTTGCGATGCCGTAGAGTGGCACCTCTGCCATTATGAGGTAGAGTGCGAGTGCCAAGCCTGTCCAGAAGAGTTTCTCGTTGAAGCTCACTTTGCGTTGTGGGGCGCTCACTTCTGGTGTGAACCTTGAGACAGGCTTGAACAGCGACAGGAACCTTCCAGCCATTTTGTTGTCTTCACCCTTCACTTTGATAAGGCAGTTGATGATAGATGATAATTAACTTTTAGCCGATGTCTCCTCAGTTTCTTCAGTCTTTTCTTCTGTTTCAGCTAGGATTTGTCCACCTGCGTCCTCGATTTTTTTGGCGGCGTTTTCCGAGTGCGCCGCTACTTTAAGGAGAACGGGTTTTGTTATTTTGCCGGTCGCCAAGAGTTTGTGGTAGCCCAGTTTTTCGAGGTCGAGGAATGCTCTGCTTCCTCTTTTTTCTAGTTGCTTTTCGTCTGCGAGTTTGTCGATTAGTTCGTCGAGTTCTCCAACGTTGATGATGTTTATTTTTTGTTTTAGTTTTTTTGGGGATGTGAAGCCTTTTCTTCCGAAGTAGTCTGGCTCGTATTTTATAATGTAGGTCCAGAGGTGTTTGTGGCGTCCCACTTTTCTGCCTCCTTTCTGACTGTGCTTTCTGTGTTGTCCAATTTGCCCCCATCCCACGGTTCGGGAGCCTCTTCTCTTCCTTGTTTTCCTTAGTTTGTGGGGAGACACGGGTTGTCACCGATTTTTGCCATAGACATGTAACAGCGCTTCCTTTTATTCTTAACCATAAAAAGGTTGGCTGCTAGAACCCATTTACCTCTGCTGTGTGCCAGTGGTTTATGAGACGTGTTTGAGGAATTCTTCTGGCGTGTATTGGAAGATGCCTCTAGCCTGGTAAGTGAAAGAATGGGCAACCAGAACCTTCAATATTTTTTGTGGATGAAGATGGGTTTCCAGCAACAGCTCTAAAGCGTGGGTGTAATTCCTGTTGAGTTCTCTCACCGCCAACTTCTGTTGTTTCTGGGACAACGCGTAGTCTTTGCATTCAACGAGATAAGCCAAAGCCATATCAGGTTTTATCGCCAGGACATCGCAGTGATTTCTCCTCGTGAACACGATGTAACCACGCTTTTTGAAGGCTTCAGCCACCTGGTCTTCAAGGAGAGTGCCGCTCAACCCATGCTGCCACCTTTCCCAAGTAGTTTAATGCGGTGAGATTTAAAGTTCATAAACACTTTACTCGAGTCAAGAGCTGTTCTTGCAATTGTCTATCTAAGAAAGTCTATTAAACTACCTTCCTTTTTTTTAACAAAAATTCCTCTGAGGATGTTTCTTACACGTTGAAAGACTGCCATATCACCTTGTCTTGCTCAGCCTCTCCTAAGCTCAATGCTCTTCTGCCCAGTTCGTGTCCATTCAAAGACTTCTTTCTTAACCATGAAGAGAGGCATATTGTTTTGAAACCGCAAGTTTAATTCGGAGTTAAATGAGTTTAATGTTAGATTAGAAGGGAAGTGGTGAGAATTATGAAAACAAAAATTGTACTATTGCGTTAGCCATCATTATTGCCATTTTAATTACAAGTCTTTTTAACAATCCAAGCTTTGTGCCTTCCGCTCATGCCCAAGGTGCTGGCGATGCTTACTTTACTAAAGTTGAGTATAGCTCAAAGGTCTATGAGTTGACTCAAGACAAGTGGAATTTCACAGTGTATAACGCAAATGTGCAGGTCGACATTTGGGGCAGAGCATGGTTCTTCTTCAAATTTTATCTTGATGGTAGCCTATGGTGGGACGAGTATACCCAAGCAGGCAGTTGGCAATTAGACAAAGGGTCAAGCACAACACGTACTTACACGGTGTCCCTTGGAAGTGGACCAGCCGTAAGGAATGTTAAGATTGAACTATACTGGGATTACGAGGGCACTCCATATCTTCAAGACACCACCTCCTTTAGCGAGAAAACTGTTAAGCTATTTGTAGACGCATGGTTGCCGTCAGCGCTAACTGTGGAAAAAGGAAAGACAACGGCATCAACCTTGTCAATCACTTTCAAGAACGGTGGAAACGACTACATGTATGCTTCAAAAATATCAGTTACGGATTCTGCTGGTTTAGAAATAAGCCCACAATCTCAGACACTACAAGATATAGCTAGTGGAGGAATAAAATCAACAAGCTTTTCCATAACTGCACCAAGTACCACAACCATAGGCACAAAAAGTGTGTCTTTCAAGATAGAGTATGATGATTTTAGGGGCGTTTCCCATTCTGAAACAAAAACTGCGTCAGTAGCAGTTGGTAAACTAGGTACAAGTATCACACTGAGTCTTCAACCTCCAAACCTGAAAAAAGGCGGTTCAACTTCTGTAACAGCGAAACTAGTAGATGGGAATAATAACCCTCTCGCTAACAAAGATATCAACTTCTATGTTGAAACAACATCAATAGGTTCTGCAACCACCGACTCCTCTGGAAATGCAGTAAAGACCTATACAGCCAACTTAGATGCTGGAACTTATGTGGTTAATGCATCCTATAGTGGAGCGACAGATTATGGTTTAAGTAGTGCAACAAGCAATCTTATCGTCAATCCCTTCTCAACAACACTAACTATTGATGTTTCCTCTGCAACACAGGGAAAACAAACCACTATCACAGCAACTCTAAAAGATGAAAACGGAAACCCAATACAGAATGCGAACATAGACTTTCAACTTTATGATGGAAGCTCATGGAAGTCAATAGGTTCTGATACAGCAGATTCTAGTGGTGTTGCTTCTATAACCTATACACCTTCAAGTACTGGAACATTTCAAGTAAAAGCAGTATTTAGTGGAACAACAAACTATTCTCAATCAACAAGCACAACTGGTTCACTAGGCGTAGGTATTGATTATACACCATACTACGTTGGTGGTGGAATAATCGCAGTAGTCGTCATTGGGGTGCTAGGATACATGGTCTTTCGGAGAAGGAAGAAGACAACACCAAAAACATAAGCATTCTCCATTTTTTATCCTTTAGTGAAAAAGATTTTCCAGAACAACCTTCTTCAGAGCCTAAGGTCAAGGTTATGATTCCCATGTATGAACCATTAGAAACCTCAAAATGTGAGAAATGTGGAAGAGTCTATCATCTAAGTTCCAATTAGACGAGAGCCTAGACAACCCTCAACCCGTCTCAACACCCTGAACACCAGCCTCTTTCAAATGATACAAATCATATTTGAAGCCTAATAGGATCCAAATAGAGGGCGTAGGTCAACCCAGCGCACACACACAAAAAATGTTTTCACCTTAACATCAACAACATCCACAAACGGTAAAAGTTAAAACACAACACAACGATTAACATAAGCATCAAACAAGAAAGGAGCCCTCAGATCACCATGTTCAAAGTCAAACTCACCGACGCCAAACTCCTACGCGACATGATAACAGCCATATCCACCCTAGTAGACGAAGCAACATTCAACATAACCCCCGAAGGCATTAAACTAAGAGCCATGGACCCCTCACGAGTAGCCATGATAGACTTCGAATGGCCCAAAACCGTATTCGACGAATACACAGCCGACACACCAACAAAAATGTGCATCAACATAACCGAACTACTAAAACTACTCCGCCGAACAAGCAAAGACGAATCAATCGAACTCACACTAGACGAAAAAACAGGCAGACTAAACGTAGGCATAAAGGGCAAATACGACCGCACCTTCAACATGCCAACACTAGAAGCAACAGAAGAAGAAGTGCCCACACCAAAAATAACCTTCAACGTACGCGCCAAAGCCACAACCGAAGGCTTAAACGAAGCCATCCAAGACGTCCAACTCGTGAGCGACCACGTACGCATAGAGATGGACAACGAAAAAATGACCATGCGCGCCACAGGCGACCTCATGGGCGCAACCGTGGAACTGAAAAAAGGAAGCGATGCACTGCTAGACCTAGAAGCAAAAGAAACCTCAAAAGCAACCTTCAGCCTCAGTTACCTCTCAGAAATAATCAAAACCGCAACCGCGACCAGCGACGTCGCCACGCTAGAATTCTCAACCGACATGCCCATACGAATAGACTTTCAACAGCCAAAAGAAGGAAAGCTAACATTTTATCTCGCGCCTCGCATAGAGGTAGAATAGGCGCAGCCTACGCTGGAAAACAAACTGTTCTTAACACGCAGCGACTTAGCTAAGTATCCCTTCACACCTCAAGCAGCCGAGCATGTTCAAACACTGGATCTAAAAATCACGGATTTAGACAGCCAAGAATATTCTCAAGTTTTGAACAGAGCCGAAAAACGAATTGAAGAAGCCATATTATACGCGTTAGTTAGTGAGGAACAACGCAACGACGAAATCGAAATCCTCTCTTTCCCGATAGCGGTTATGATGCTCTCAACTACAAACGACCTCTTCCTAAAAAGAAGATACGCCCTAGCCGAAGCCAAACGCGCATACAACATCCTCAAAAAAGAAACCAAAGACAAAATCAGACAAATCGCAAATGCTTTCAACTGGAAAACAAAACCAGCAAAATCGATAATGGCAGACTTCACCCTGCACTTTACAGACTTTCTCAGAAACTCAACTGGCTTTCACGAAGCAAAATGGAAACTCGTGAACAGAACAATGCTCAACGGAAATGTTCAAGTAACAAGAGACGAAACAGCCCGTCTTCTAGCGGAAGAAGTCAGGGCGCATATAGAGAAAAGACTCGACACAAAGATGGGGTTAGAACTGCCTCAAGGCATCACTAGTCGTGTAGAGCGACTTCAGCAACTGTTTTTGAGTAGAAAGGGAAAGATGCGCTTCGAAGAAATGCCTAAACAAATAGTTTTGGACGCTTTTCCACCTTGCATTCGTCAACTACACAACACCACACTTGCTGGCAGACACATATCGCATGTTGGACGATTCGCCCTCACATCCTTCTTGGTAAATTCAGGCATGTCCGTGGACAATGTAGTTGACTTATTTCGATCATTGTCTGACTTCAACGAAAGAATGACCCGTTACCAAGCAGAGCACATTGCGGGTGCAAGAGGTTCAAGAACCAGATACATTCCTCCCAAATGTGACACATTGCGCACGCATGGTGTTTGCCCAGGTATGGACGAAATCTGCCGACGAATTCGCCACCCGCTGGCTTATTACAAAAGAAAACTCCGAATAATGAAGGTGGCAACTGAGACTCCTACTGAGGCGCGGGCGTGAACAGAATCGAAACCAAAGCCTTTGTTCAAGAAAAATTCGTCGAATACTACCGATTGAACTCCACCACAATCGAGCCTCCAAGTTCGTTGATAAATCGTGAGTTTGCGTTTCTTCTGTTTAAAGAGCGCATGATGCTGCGTCACAAGGGGTTTAGAGACACAGAAGACTTCAGAAATCTTCTAAAAACCGTGGTGCCTTCCGACGCCTATTACTCAAGCGCTTACTATGAGAAACCAGAGGAAGAGATGGAAGCCAAGGGATGGTTGGGCGCCGACTTGGTCTTCGACATCGACGCAGACCACATTTCAACCCCATGTGGCAAACAACACGACACATGGACCTGCAACAACTGTGGAGCAAAAGGGAGCGGTCCACCTCCTGAGAAGTGCCCAACCTGTAGTGGGCAAAAGTTTGACGATAAAAGCTGGCCTTGTGAAGTATGCTTGGAGTCAGCGAAAAGGGAAACTACGAAGCTGATTGAAATCTTGACCAGAGACTTCGGCTTGTCGCAACAGGAAATGACTGTTGCTTATTCTGGGCATAGGGGATACCATGTGCATGTTGAGGATGAAGTTGTTCAAGCTTTGGATCAGATGGCTCGAAGAGAGATAGTTGATTACATGGTAGGAGTTGGCTTTGAACCCAGATTTCACGGATTAGAAGAGGGAAGAGGACCAAACTTGGAAGAGGGAGGCTGGAAGGGAAGAATAGCCAGAGGAACCTATGAATTCCTTCTCAACACGTCTGCAGACCAGTTAGAGGCAATGGGTTTGAAGAAAAGTGTGGTCCAAGGCATGATCAATCAGCGCGACAAGATTTTGGAGAGTTGGAAGAGCAAGGGCCCGTGGAGAATTAAGGGTGTTGGCTTTGAGAGTTGGAAGAGAATTGTGCAGAAAGCCATTGAAAATCAGTCGGTGAAGATTGACTCCGTTGTTACTATGGATATTCATCGTTTAATTAGGTTGATGAATACTCTTCATGGGAAGACTGGTCTGAAAAAAACGGAGGTTTCTGCCTCGCAGATTGAACGGTTTGATCCTTTGAGGGGCTCCTTGGCCTTTAAAGGCGGCGCGGTGAATCTTGTGGTGTTGAAGGCTCCAGAGTTCAGATTGGGAGATGAAAGATACGGGCCGTATGAAAATGTGAAAGTTGAGTTACCCACAGCCGCAGCCTTATTCCTTTTGTGCAAGGATGCAGCGCAGGTGAGGGAGGAAAATCAGCGTGTATGATGAACTTTACGAGGCTTGGAGAAAGGAGAGGGAGAACGCTGAGATTCAGTCGCTTCCTAAGGATTTCTTTGTTAGATTGGCGCAGTATGTGAAGAGGTTGAGGGAAGAGGGGCGGATGCTGGATGAGAAATCAATTAGGGCGAGGCTTCTTCTGCGTGAATCTAAGAATGTGAAAAAACTTGGTGGGGAGTTGATTCACCTTCGATTTGAGAAGGTTTTGAGGAAGGTTATGGTTGGAGAAAGTGTGGTCAAGGAAGGTTTGACTGATGACGAGGAGAAACTGTTTGGAGAGATGACCTCGTCAACTGAAGCGTTTCAGGACTTCTTGAAAGGCGTGTTGGGTGGGCGGTCCCAAAGTGTTGAGGCTAAGAAGAGGATGAAGAAAAGTGTGTTAAGGTTTTTGCGGGAGGTTCCTGCGGTTGTTGGGGTTGATATGAGGACTTATGGTCCTTTTAAGCAAGAAGACATTGGAAGTGTGCCTGTGGAGAATGCAAGGGTTTTTGTTAGGCAGGGTTTAGCGGTTGAGGTTGAGGTGAAGGCTTGAATTCATTTTCGTAGTGTGTGTGCGCACGCTTGACCTAGCCCCTCTATTTGGATCCTAACCCCCACACACACACGCGCGTGTGCATGCGGTCGGTCGGTCACTCTCTCGGTCGGTCGGAGTCGCCTAGGGTTTAGCAAATCCGTAAGCAGTGATTTTATAGTTTGTGGCATTCAAGACATATCGAGTTACGATTCCATACGTCGTTGGATTATAGCTAATTGTCGTGTTGAATGTCCATGTCTCTAATTCTGGGTCAGTAAGATAAACTTGTGTTTGCTTGTCTTGGTCAATATCTAATATGCCTATGTTTTTGCTTGTTGTGTTCCACGTGTTTGTAATTGTCTTGTAAGAGACTACAACTTGAAAATTAAAGAGAGTTAAAGAAACATTGTTATGAACTAAAACACCTACGTGTATGTTTTCATTTGAATCAAAAGAAGGATTATTCAGAGAGCGATACCAACTTGAGGAATGATTTTCTGTTGCGTTGCAATATATTTTTGGATTCTGAATATCTGTCACCACAGGAATTTGCTGTTGTAACACAAACAAAGTCAGTGAGCAGACTAGAGCAATAGCAGAAAGCAGTATTGCAATTCTATCTAATCTCATTTTGTCACCTTCATTTCTCGTTTCTGTCTTTTGCCATCTTTTTAATGTGTTCGGCTCTCATCATACTTTGGATTTCTGTCAAATTATGGATAAATGTGATAGTCAGGTTGTCATAGATTTCGAGATATTCAAAGAAGCTAGTCTGTTTTCCAAGACTCCTTTTCACTTGTATGTGGTCTTCAGCTAGTCTTTGTATCTCTTTATGGGTTTTCGTTGCAAGTTCAACAGTTCTGTTGACAAAATCATCTCTTATTCTATCTTCTCTCATTTCTGAATCACTTTAACGGGTAGTTATACTAACGACCAAGCATAAAAGACAGTTTCTAGTTAAGATATTTCTGGCAGATAGGCATGGGTTAAAATGGGTTTTCCGAAACTCATTTGTCTATCCCCAAAATAGGCAAAACTCATGCCTATTTGCCTAAAAGAAGCTTTAAATAGGGCTTCAACGTATCATATTTTTTGGGGATAGACGAATGGGTAAAGTCAAACATGTAAAAATAAGTCTAGACAATTTTGGTTCATATCTTGGAATGGAAAAAGGTTGCTACATAATTAAAGACAAAAACGGCAACACCAAACGCTATGCTCAATTTGAAAATGAAATCGGTGAGGTCATACTGAAAAGTGGAAACACAGTTAGCGTTGGTGCATTGGCTAGTCTTAGCTTTTGGGACATAGACGTTTTAATAATGACACAAAGAGGAAGACCTGTAGCCATGTTGAAAAGCATAGACTCTGATAGCGGTGTAGAAACTAGGCTTAGTCAACTTGAAGCATACAAAAACAGCGAAAAAGCTATTGAAATAGCTAAAACGTTTGTTTACGCTAAACTAGAAGGTCAACAACAAGTATTGTTGAAACATGGTTTACAACCACATGACTTAGATAGAGCAAAAAGAATGATAGATTCGATTCTATCAGATAATTTGAGTTCTGTTAGAAGGCAATTAATCCACATTGAAGGTGAACACAGCAAACACTATTTCCAACAAATCTTTCAACTATTCCCAGAACATCTTAAACCGTCAACTAGAAAAGGATTCATGGCTTACGATGGCACAAACAACATTTTCAACCTAGCATACGAGATTCTAGCATGGAAAATACATAAGGCATTGATTAAGGCAAATCTAGAGCCTTATCTAGGTTTCTTGCATTACCTTATTCCTGAGAGAGCTTCTTTAGTATGTGATTTTCAAGAGCTTTACCGTTATCTCATTGACGATTTTCTAATAAGCTATTGTCAACGATTACGCAAAAGAGATTTCACTGTCAAAACTGTTAAGGCTAACAAAAGACATGGCAAAAGAGAATTTCTAAACAATGTCAAGACTGCTGATTTGCTCAGGTGCTTAGAATACTATTTTCAATTTCACGTTAAGATTCCACGTATCAGAAGAGGATTCAAACAAGAGCTTGAAACATTGATTAATGAAGAGGCAATTCTGTTTTCATGTTATCTAAGAAATGAAAGAAAAGAATGGCAACCTGCGAATAGCAGTTGTAAACCAAATCCAATTTCTTTAGGCATTTTCATTATCAACATATACGAGTTCTAACTTTGAGAATCTCACTAGATTCTTTAAATCTTCCCAACTTTCAATGTTGTATTTACGCAAAATCATAACAACAAAAGAAAGAACAATAATAATGACAAAAAGTATAGGAACAATAAAACCAGATAGAAATTTACTTACATCATCCCATATCATGCTGTTTTAACTCCTTGTTTCAAAAAATCCAGAATAGGCTCTCTATTAGCTAACCATACAGCTATCATTTTGTCTTGGTTGCCATAACGGTAAACAATTTTTGGCGGTTTTATCTTCTTGCCTTTGAATCCTATTCTTAACGTGAAAGTTTGTTTAATGCATTGCATCAAAAACCATTTTGTTAGGTTGTCGTCTTTCAGTTGTAAACATAGCCATGCCAGAATGCTTTTGTTTTCACTTTCAGAAACCTTACGATTAAAAACAATATGATAACCTCTAGTCTTGTATCGGTAAACAACCTTAATTAACTCTTCATTTTTTATGGTGTGTGTTTTTGTGCTTGACTGTAGAATTATGAATCCATCTAAATTGAAACGATAAAGTAACATGAAAGCAATAATTTTTGCTATTCTTATAGTGTAACAATTATCCAAATCAACTTTCAGTATGTCGTTATCATGGTCTCCGAGAATAATGTTGGGAAATGGGTTACGATTTAATTTCTGGGCGTTCATCCCAATATTCTCCATAGTCTACGTGTCTGGCTCTTTGAGAAAGACCTTTAACTCTGTCTAAATCTATTCTTTCAATTCGTCTTTTCGGTGGATGTTTAACACCGTCAATTAGGAAATGGTGTAGTTGCTTTTTTGTTGAAGCAAATACTTCATATCGTTTTGATATTTTATCGTGTTTTCCGAAGGCTGAAACATGATATTTTCGTGTTGGTGGTGGTGCTATCGGTCTCCGATATTTTTTAGGTATGTATTTGTATCGTTGAGGCTTAGGTGGTCTGCCTTTAAATTCCCTAACATAATTAAGAATGGTCTGTCTCCTAATACCAATGCCTTCTCGTCTCAACTGCCTAGCAATTTCATTAGAAGACTTGCCTTGTTTGGATAATGTTCGTATGCGATTAACTGTTGCAGGCTTAACCATTATTGACCCTCTTGTTTTTGTGAGAATAGCTCTTAGCACAAGTCTCACTGCAAAAGTCTAAGTTGATAGGAACAGTCTTACCACATTTCAAACATGCATGTTGACTAGTTGTTGGGTTTTCCTCATTTTCTAAATATGATGCGTCTCTCATAATGGCTTTAGCAGTCGCATCGATTAAGCCAGCAATCTTAAGCTGTTTGAAAATTTCCTCTTCACTTATGCCTCTTCGTCTAGCCTCCGCAACCGCATTGAGTTTTTCATTTCTCCACGATAAGCCTCTTTGCCACGCAGTGTTGTTGAGTGCGGTTTTCAGTTGTGAGTCTAAGCCAGAATTTTTCTGTTCTTTTTTGCTGTAACTCATTTCTTCGCCTTCTTGCGGAAAATTTAAGTGGGAACCGAATATATCCAATTTATGAACGTGTTCACCCTGAGAACTGAATATAATCAAAAATCGTGGAAAAATGAACATATTCAAGAAGCGAATAGATATGGCTACATTAGATAGAGAAATAATGACTGCTCTTCTACTGCCTCAGCCAAGCAAATATGAATTGTGGAATAAAACTCTGAACAAAAAATATCCGTATGCAACTATATTGCGACACATTAAAGACCTAGAGAAAAATGGTTTGATAACAACTCAAAAAGCCATAAGAAAAAATGGGAAACTTGACAATAGAAAAACTGAAAGGCTAACTTTAACTGAATTTGGATTAGCTACTCTAATTGTGAAAGGAAACCTCAATGATAAGGAATACAAATTAGCTACTGAAAGACTCTTGCCAAAAGAGTTTGCTCAAATAAGATTTCTGGCACGTGGATTGGGTGTAACTTCAGAAGTTATTTTGAAAAGCATTTTTGATAAAGTCAAGCCAAAAGTGAATTTGGAATATTTCAATCAACAATATTTTAAGGAAACATTCTTAGTTTCTTTCGCTGAAACTCTCATTGAGATATACAGAAACATGACTGATTTTAAAAGAGAAAAACTGAAACAAATAGCCATACAATCTATTAAAGAAACTCAGGGCAAATATGTTAGTCCAACGAAAGAATTAACGAACCAAATATTGAGTATCGTAAAAAAGAAACAACGTAAATTTGACACAATGGCTAAAGTCTTAGAAAAAGCTATGAGAAGTATTGAGAAATCAAGCTAGTTTATGTTTGTTTTTGTTTTATGTGTGTCCGACTGACCGACTCCGACTGAGTGACCGAGAGAGTGACCGACCGACCGCATGCACACGCGCGTGTGTGTGTGTGTGGGGATTAGATTTGGATCCTAATAGGATCCAAATATGAAATCTATTGAATGAAAGGATGCTGGTTTTGAGGTTTCTTTCTTGGTTTGAACGGCTTATGATTGTTGTGAATCTTGGTTGGGGGGAAGCGTATGTCGGGTTGAGGCTTGGGTTTTGATGTTTTAGTATATGCCCCAGATTGACAGTAGGAATAGGAGAATAGCGGCTGTTATTAAGGTGAAACCAAGGGTTAGAATTGTGTTAGAAGTTTTTGCAGAGGATTCAGCAGTCTTTGCGAGCCCGGATCCGAGGAAAATTTTTCTTCTTCCTTCAACTTCGGCTGCGTGTGGCAATCGTAAAAGTATCATAGCTGCAAAAATAAGAAGTAGTAATCCTTCAAGAAACAACGCTTCGTTTGGTGAAAAAAGCTTGTGCAGATTTGGCATAAAGGCGAAAGCCAATATGTTGAAAACATAAGCAGCTGCCACAATCAAGAAGGCTCCGGCTACGATGATTGTGAAACTGCGCCGAAAAGTTTTTCCCGTTTTTCCAGACTCCTCTACCAGTTATCTGCCCTTTCCTCAACAACATTCAAGAAAGTATCCTTTCTTAAATTCTTTAAGCTGGAGCTATTAATGCGCACACAAAAACACAACAATTACGATATCCGAATTTTGAGAAATGAGGAAAAGTTGCAGGTAAACCGTGATGAAACTTGGGCAAGTGTTTTAACCGTCAATGCATAGTGGTTGAAATGAGGAAAAGGTGATACCATTTGATCAAAAGAGTCAACTGGCTTGAAATAAAGGTAACTGACATGAAGAGGGCTATCGGTTTCTATCGTGATGTTCTCGGCTTGAAGATAAAGAATGAATGGTCAAATTATGTAATCTTTGATTTGGCTGGAACAGCGACTTTGGCAATTATGCTCGGGGGAAAGAAAGGACGAAAAGAAGGAGCACCAAACATTTATCTGGCTGTGGAAAATGTTGACGAGGAATACGAAAAACTAAAAGCTAAAGGCGTTAATTTCATTGAACCGCCAAAGAAACAATACTGGGGTGGCTATGCCGCTTTGTTTGCTGACACAGACGAAAACCTTTTCTATTTAACACAGACTAAAGACTAACCATTTGTCGTTGAGTCGTTGCTCTCTTCTCTAAGATTCTTCTATCTATCCCAATAAACTAGTCAGGTACTGTTCAAGAAATGTGAGAAAGTTATAGCAGAACCAAAAGTGCTGATTAGAATCGTTCATGAAAAAGTAGAGCCTCATTCTTTCTCTGTTTAAAAGAGAAAGATGTTAATTATTATCCTCAAGACTATTAGCAATGGAGATGGATCAAGAAGACTTGTTTTACCGTTCCAATTAACACAAGAAGATTATAATTTGCAAGTCCCCAAGTGGTTCTCATAATGGTCCATATAATACTCTACAACACATATCAATGCGTGAAGAAAACCAACAAAATTAAGAATAGGTTCAAAACGATAATTGATTTTTTTCTTCAATTCCATTCTCTCATAGAAACACCCTTAGCAGGTTAGGATAGAACTTTTCTCCTTAAATTTTTAATGCACCCTGAAATGAATATCAAATATAAGAGGAGGCACTTGTATTTTTATGGGGATTGCATGGATTATCCTTTCTGTGAAAAGAAAGATTGTGTGAATTATAAGAATGGGCGTTGTATTCTAAGAAATCCAGAGAAGGGTAAAGAATGCTGTTTACATTACGAAGATATAATGGATTCTTTGAGACTGAAGGTTGACACATCAAAAGGGACAATCAAGAGAGATTAAAAGGAAATCTCACCGATCCTCTCGTTTCATTGAATGCGAATACTTAGCGTGAACCTAGAAAGAAAATGGATAGAGTTTAGGATTTTTCTATTTCAAGAGTAGAATCAATGCAATGATATAGAGTAGCAGAGAATTCCAGACGAGTAAGGCTTCTACAGTTTTACCTCTTTTCCACAGCAGGGCAGCAATGATGAGAAATGCCAAGATTGAAATGATCAGTAGCGGTATTATAGGGAGAATTACCATCGGCACCTGCAAAGCATTCCCTAACATGCCAACTTCCTCAATAATGAAGAGAAATTACTCCTTAAATAATTAATCCCAATCCCAACGGGGAAAGCCTATGATTCTGTTGACGACAAAAGATAGCAGGGGCATATGCAGTTCTCATTTAAAGCCATGGTGCTCCGCCCATTATCCCCAGCCATGCCAAGAGCATCCCAAGGAATAGGAGCATTGCTCCATTTATCACAAAAGACAACCATTGTGAACATGCAAAGCTTAAGATCCAGAACTCTACGCTGCCCTGCCTATGCGGCCAAAACCTTCGGACAACAAATCCAGCTGCAATCAGAACAATTCCAAAGACAATTAACATGCCAGAAAAAAAGCCCAGCTTTAGATTCCTCCAGTCCATGCCAGAAACAAGAATCCCATCCCAACGATTAGTAAGACCGCTCCTAATATAGCAAGACTGATATTTTCGATGAAATCTCCAGAAGGTACCAGAAAAGCCAAGACCGCGAACGTGACACCTAAGACCAAAAACACAACACCGATGACGAATATTATCATATGCTCTCTAAGTATCGCCATATGCTCTCTTATTCTATGCACTACAGTTACCAGTCTGGGTTGTGGTGAACCCCAAAAAATAGATTCATAGAATCTTTCTCCTTAAATCATTAATGCACACACAAAAAAACAGAGGTTAGAAGGAAGCGTGCTATTTGAGTAAAAAAATGAGAGTGAAGATGAGGAAGAGAATGAAAAATCCAAGAGTGATTTCAAGAATCATGCGTACTGAATATGACTCACGCATGCTGTATCCACAAGCGTAACATATCCCATTTCTCACGTCATAGAATCTTTGTTTGCACTTTGGACATATCTCTGAACGCACAGATGACGGTTCGCCCATTCTCAATATTTTCCTTTATCTAATCCCACTAGGAAGTAGATTATATTTAGCCTTATTATGTGTGTGCCTAAATTATTAATGCAACTTGACATAAAATACTGGGTCATCTCAATAGAGAAAGGAGGTGATAGATTGGACTGTCCAACATGTGGAAAGAAAATGAAAAAGCTTAAAAACGATGTATATGTGTGTCAAAATCAAAGTTGCAATGAGCCGTATGTTTCCCATCCCTTGAGCAGTATTGGCGTGCATTGATAACTTGACTTACCAGTCAACACCTATCTATACTAGCCTCGCATCCTCTAGACTAGCACATTTCCCCTTAAATTATTAATGTTAGATTGAGATGAAAGAGCGATTAATCAAAGTTTCTACCCAAGTCATAAAACTAAGGTAGAAGACACAGTTGATGAGTTGGATGGATTGTCATGCACTGGCCAAGGACCACACTCACCGCTGAAGAAATTGAGTGTGCTTAAATTCTTCAAGCAATTAGGAGAATAATTATCTTTATATGTTTAGGCTGGTTGTTGTATAGCGAATCATCAGAGTGAAAAGCCGCATGAAGGCGCCCAAAGAAATCACTACGTACTGTCCTAAATGTAAGGCTCAAACGCCTCACACTGTTGCCATCTACAAGGCTGGAAAAAGGCGTACATTGTCTAAGGGTGAAAGACAACACAACCGCATAAAAAAGGGTTACGGTGGACACAGAAAACGGGCGCTCCAAAGAAAATTCGCTAAAACAACAAAGAAGCAAACGTTGAAATTAAAGTGCAAGACTTGCGGCTACACGCTGCAAAGAAAGGGAATACGCCTAAGAAAACTAACCGTGGAATAAGAAAGGTGAGGACAACGTCATGAGCGAATGGGAAAGACTCCTACCAAGACCGAGAAGCAAGTTTCTAAGAGTTAAGTGCCCCGACTGCGGAAACGAACAGGTGATCTTCAGCCAAGCCACAAACCAAGTCAAATGCAACATATGCAGCGCGGTTCTAGCCGAGCCCACGGGCGGAAAAGCAACAATAAAAGGCGAGGTTGTAACCGCGCTAGAATAGTCGTTAAGCGGAGAAGAAGGGGCATGGCAACCAGAAAGGCGGAGTGGCCCGAATCAGGCGACCTTGTCTTAGCCTCGATTCAAAGAATCACCGATTACGGCGCATACGCAACCCTAGACGAATACGGAAAAGAAGGCTTACTGCACGTATCCGAAGTTTCTTCAGGATGGGTCCGAAACATACGCGACTTCGTCCGCGAAGGACAAAAAGTAGTTCTAAAGGTTCTAAGAGTCAACACGGAAAAAGGACACATAGACCTCTCCCTTCGACGGGTCTCAAGACGCGAGAGAAGAGAGAAAGTACTCTCCTGGAAGATGGAAAGAAAGGCTGACAGCCTTCTCCGCAGCGTCTCAGAAAAATTAAAGATGCCCCCAGAAGAAGTGCGAACCAAAACTGGAGCGCTACTTGAGGAAAAATTCGGAGGAATATACGAAGGCCTAGAAAAAGCTGCGAGAGAAGGACCAGAACCGCTCATCGAAGCCGGGGTGCCCAAAGACCTCGCTACAACCATCGCCGAAGTCGCAAAAGAAAAGATAAAGCTGCCCCTAGTGAAGGTGAAGGGAACGATGGAGCTCCAGTGCATGAAGCCCAACGGAGCCGTCTCCATCCGCGACGCACTATTGAGTGCCCAAAAAATCGAGAAGCCCGAAGGAGTAAAAATCCATCTTTACGTTGTAGCCGCTCCAAAATACGCAGTTGAAGTCTCAGCTGAAGACTACAAAGAAGCCGAGAAAATACTTCAAACAGCCGCGGAAGCAGCCATAAAAACCGTGACGAAGGCTGGAGGAACGGGCGTTTTTCAGAGGACAAAGTAATGGTTTGGCTCTTGAGAAAGTGTGTAGAATGCGAAAGATACACTTTGAATCAGGTGAAATGTCCTTATTGCGGGGGAAAGGTGCGTATTCCTCACCCTGCAAGGTTCTCACCCGAAGACAAATACGCAAAGTATAGAAGCGCAATGAAGGTTGAGCAAGATGAAGGAAACGTTCGTCAAAGAGACGTTGAAAATCGAACCTAAAGATCCGATTTTAATAGAAGGGCTCCCTGGAATGGGGATGGTCGGCAGAATCGCAGCACGTTATCTCATTAAACAACTGGGCGCCCAAAGGTTCGCTGAACTTTATTCGCCTCATTTTCCATACTACGTGCTTGTAAACAAGAAAGGAAGCGTCCGCCTTCTCCGCGCTGAATTTTATTTCTGGAAGAACCCAACAGGACAAAACGACCTCTTGCTTCTAATCGGCGACAGCCAAGCCCAGACGATTGAAGGACAATACGAGGTGACGAGCAAAATCCTAGAGTACGCTCATAAGCTCGGAATCAAAACGGTAATCACTATAGGTGGATATAGAAAAGAAGCCGAAGAAAAGCCCCAAGTAATGGCTGTTTCCACCAACCCAGAACTCCTAAAAAAAGCGTTGGAAGCCAACGCAATCGCCAGTCCATCAGGAAACCCCATTGTTGGAACAGCCGGCTTGCTCCTCGGACTCTCAAAGTTCAAAAAAATAGATGCGCTCTGCCTCTTAGGAGAAACTCGTGGATATCTCGCTGACCCGAAGGCAGCCAAGAGTGTTACTGAGGTGCTGCAAAAAATCGTGGGCTTTACAGTTGATTTAAGTGGGCTTGACAAACAGATAGAAAAATCTAAGGAATTAGTTGCCAAAATGCGAGAAATAGAGGAGCGCAGAGAAAGTTACGCACGAAAGGTGCGAAGAGCAGAGGAAGAGCGAGTCACTTACATCAGTTGAGAGCGTCACTAAGGCGTTATTCTTCCATTCCCCTTATGTAGTCGGCGTACTGCTGCGCCGTCATCAACTTCTTCAAGTCTTTGTCAAAGTCTGCAAGATTGATTCTGGCTAACCATCCCCTGCCATACGGGTCCTGATTCAAAAGTTCGGGGCTTTTGGCGAGTTCTTCGTTGACTCTGGTGATTGTGCCCGACACGGGTGAGAAGATGTCTGAAACAGATTTAACCGATTCTACTGTGCCCATTGTTTGGAATTGTTCAACGCTGGCTCCGACTTTTTGCACTTCTGCATAGACTATCTCGTGCAGCTGTTTTTGTGCGTAGTCGGTGATTCCTACCACGGCTTCTTCTCCTTCGACGCGGACCCACTCGTGTTCTTTGGAGTAGTAGAGTTTGTCGGGAATTTCATAGTCTAGCACACGCATTATTTTTGCCTCGCATAACCGTATTTCGTTGTGTCATAGAAGGGAAACTTGACGACTTGCGCCTCTGCAAACTTGTCTCTCACCTTGACCTCTACTTTATTGCCTTCCACGGCGTGTTCTACAGGAGCATATGCCATTGCTATTCCTCGTTCAAGGAGAGGAGAGAACGTGCCACTCGTAACGTTCCCTATTTTTTCACCGTTCTTCCAAACTTCGTGCTGTGGACGCGGGATGTCTTTACCCAGCATCATTAAACCGATACGTTTCCTCTTTATTCCCTCAGTCTTCTGCTTGGTCAGGGCTTCCTTGCCTATGAAAACTTCTTTCTTAAGTTTGACCACGAAACCTAACCCAGCTTCTAGCGGTGTTGTGGTCTCGTCGATGTCGTTGCCGTATAGGCACATGCCGGCTTCTAAGCGCAGGGTGTCTCTGGCTCCTAAACCGCATGGTTCTATTCCAAACTCTTTACCAGCCTCCAAGATGGCGTTCCAAACTTTAACGGCGTCAACTGGATTTGCGAGGGGCGTGTTCCAAACAAACACCTCGAACCCGTCTTCGCCCGTGTATCCAGTCCTAGAAACAAAACCTTCTAGCCCAGCCAGTTTCGTCCAGCCGCACTTGAAGCGTTCAATCTTGCTAAGGTCTGAGTCTGCTATCTTCTGTAGTGTTTTCTGCGCGTTTGGTCCTTGAACCGCAAACATGGCTATGTTGTCTGAAACGTCTTCAACCCTCACATTGAAGCGTTTGGAGTTTTCCACAAGCCATTCGTAGTCTTCGGCTCTGTTAGCCGCGTTGTATACGATGAGGAATTTTTCTTTCTCAAGCCTTGACAAGACGAAGTCGTCTTTTATGCCTCCCTGCTCGTTACACATGTTTGAATAGTGGGCGCTCAGAGGCGTGAGAGCAGCCACATCGTTTGTTGTTACGTAGTTGAGGAAAGCCTCGCTTTCCGCGCCTGTTATGAGTGTTCTTCCCATGTGGGTGATGTCAAAGATGCCTACACTGTTGCGCACAGCCATGTGCTCTGGTATGATTCCTTTGTACCATATGGGCATTTCAAAGCCCGCGAACTCCGTCATCTTGGCTGTTTGCCTGTGGAACTCGTAGAGGTGCGTTCTCTTTAACGTCGTGCTCATCAAAATCCTCCAGACATTACTAGCTATGTTTGTTAGAGTGTAGAAAAGTGTTTATCCGAGAGGCTTCACGTCGACGTTGGTTGGGTTGAAAGACAGTTTTTTGCCGCATCTTGGGCATTTACCGTTGAAGCGCTGAACGATTTCATCGGGCGGAGTGAGCTCAACACCTTCGTAGAGAACGACGCCGCACTTGGAGCAGAGCACCTTTTGAGGCATCACATCACGTCCTCAATTGAACACGGATTAAAAATAGCTCAGACTATTTAAACCTAGCATTAACGGCTTGTTGCACACCCTTTGAAACAGATTTGGAGAGGTTCTGTGCTTCTAAGAGAACAAATCGAAATGATGGGGAAATCTTTTAAGACGCTCGCAAATATCTACAAGACGGCAATCATTAGTTCATGGGGAATACGTGTGCCCAAAAAGACCACCATATCCATAATCAAATGCGACGTGGGTTCTTTGGCTGGTCATCACGCTTCAGCCAAACCAATTTTGGAAATTGGTAAAAGACACTTGAAGAAGGCGAAGGAAAAGGGATTAATCAACAGTTACTACGTTTTTCACGCTGGTGACGACCTTGAGCTTCTGATGGTTCATGAGAAGGGGGAAGACAACTCTCAGATTCATAAAATGGCTTGGAACACATTCTTGGATGCGACCAAGAGGGCTCAGTGCCTCAAACTCTACGGAGCTGGGCAAGACCTCCTAAAAAAAGCGTTCAGCGGAACCGTTCGCGGAATGGGACCCGGATACGCTGAAATGGAAATTGAGGAGCGAGCCTCTGAACCCATTGTTGTCTTTGCAGCTGACAAGGCTTCCTGCAGTGCCTTCAACTTTCCAATGTTTCGCATCTTCGCCGACCCAAATAACACAGCTGGATTGGTGATTGATCCAACCATGGTGGGGGGTTTCAAGTTTGAGGTCTTGGACACTAGGGAAAATAAAAAGGTGGTGCTGAAGTGTCCAGAGGAAATGTACGAACTTGTCGCGTTGATTGGCACCACTCAACGCTACACGGTTTCTCGTGTTTGGCGAGCACGCGACGACCTTGTTTGCGCCACAACCAGCACTACAAAACTCTCGTTGATAGCTGGAAAATACGTTGGAAAAGACGACCCTGTAGCTCTAATCAGAGCGCAACACGGTCTTCCAGCAGTAGGCGAGGTTCTTGCGCCTTTCATGCACAGCTACTTCGTAGAAGGATGGATGCGAGGGAGTCACTGGGGACCACTAATGCCAGTTGGCTTAAAAGACAGCAAGACAACTGTGTTCGACGGACCGCCCAGAATGGTTGCCCTTGGCTTCCAAGTATGCGAAGGGAGCATCGCTAGTGACGACGATGACCAACCGATGGTAAGCGACCTCTTCGATGACCCAGCCTTCGACATGGCACGCCGAGAATCTCAGGAAAACGCGGCTGCACTGCGCTACATGGGCGAGTTTGAACCCGCTCGACTGCCAGCCGAAACCTTGGAGTACACCACACTGCCGCAGGTGCTCGAAAGACTGAAGGGCAGATTCAAGAAAGCTTAGCCAACAAGCAAGCCATTATCTCTATAGAACATCTCTCTAGTGAGAAAGAAGCTTCAGCTCCTCCAAACGCAGCTTGGCTGCATCATGCACTTTTTTTCTCAAGTCTTCGCCGTGTAAGTTCATCTTGTGAATCGCACTCATTTTCTTCGCAAGTTCAGTGTCTCCCAAACTTTGGAACCAATTTTCAAAATCCCTCCTAGAAACGTGAAACTCCACAGATTTTACACTAACCTTCTCCACTCTGTCGCAAAAGTCTGAGAGGCTGTTTGCATGAATCCCCAAATACTGATGCATGCCCGTGTAGAAATGAAAGCCTTTGTCCGTTGAAACGTGGCTCAATATTTTAGTTGCATGCGCCCTGTCGATTCTGGGCAAACCCAAGGCTTCCTTGCCTTGTTCAGTTATGGCGTAGTAACCATGTTGAGGCGTGGAAACGTGCCCAGTTTTCTTAAGCCCAAGCAGATGCATGGTTGTGGCAGCGATTCCTAAACCTACTTTTTGAGCGACCTCCTTCGCCTTCATGGATTGCCCCTCTTCCCACAGTTTCTCGAGAACCTTCATTTTGGCTTCAACTAATCCCATGGTTCATCACATCCTCTTTGCAGCGCCAAAACAATAGAATAATCAAACAGCCTTTTCAGACTTTTGTATCTTGCGTAATGTTTGAATAGAAGAAGCTATCATACAACTTATACCACCAATCCTACAATACGGAAAAGAATGCGTTTGACTTAGCTTCGGGAGCGAAGACACGTTGAAAATGGCAGTACTTGTGTGGGAGTATCCTCCAAAAATTGTTGGGGGACTTGGCACGTATGCGGCGGAGATTACCAGAAAGTTCGTTTTGTTAGACCATGATGTCACTGTGTTCACAATGAACGATGACACAGGCAGTCTTCCAACGAGAGAGTTGTGGCGTGGAATCGAGCTTCATCGCCCACTGCACATTGATGTTTCGGATTCCCTGCCAGACGTCATTGCAGAAGACGTTAGAAAATGGGACTGGGGGGGCATTCACCTGTTCTCGAAGATTCTGGTGTACAACTATCTCACCGCCTCGAAAATGGTGAATGAATTGGTTCGAAGCGAAGGTTATCTCTTCGACTTAGTCATCGCGCACGACTGGCTTTCAGCGATGGGAGGCATAGCCATAAAGCGTGAGTTGGGCTTGCCTTTCGTTTTTCATGTTCATTCCACTGAAAAGGGAAGAACAATGGGCAACGGCTCCGAGGTGGTGAGCAACGTTGAACTTCGAGCTGCCCAAACGGCTGACATGGTGGTAACTGTTTCAAACGCAATGAAAGAAGAGTTGATTGGGCTAGGCTTCTCAGCAGAAAAGATACAAGTAGTCTATAATGGGGTTGACCCCCAAAAATACAGCCCAGAAGAAGTCAGTGACCAAAAAGTGCGGGAAGTGCGACAGCGATACGGATTGAAAGACAACGATGTCATGGTGCTCTTCCTCGGCAGACTGGTCTGGGTGAAAGGCGTAGACAAACTCATCGCGGCGATGCCCCATGTTCTGCAAAAAATCCCCAACGCAAAACTGGTCATCGTGGGTCTAGGCGACATGCGCGAGTATCTAGAACGAATGGTGCAAAGCCTCAAACTTCAAGACACGGTGAAATTCCGCTTCGAGTTCATACCCGAAGAAGAACGGATAGCCCACTACGCAGCCTGCGATGTAGCGGTGTTCCCAAGCGTCTACGAGCCCTTCGGCATAGTTGCCCTAGAAGCAATGAGCATGCAAAAACCAGTCGTTGTAGGCGCCAGCGGCGTCAGCGGAATGCGCGAAGTCGTTGTCTCAAGCGGGCAGGAACAAAACGGCTTCCACGTGAACCCAAACGACCCCACAGACATAGCCTGGGGAATAGTAAGCGCAGTGCAAGACCCTCAACGCAAGCTCCAACTGGGTCAAAACGGCAGAAAGAAAGTGCTCCAAGAGTTCAGTTGGGACCAAATCGCCAAAAAAACCATACAAGTCTACACGGAGCTTATAGAGTCACAAAAACCTAAAAAACCTTAATAATCGATTCTTGTGCAGGAAGCGAAGAACAGAGATGAGTACTGCAACTAACGAGTTGAGAAAAGATTACTTGCTCGACCGATGGGTTGTCATAGCCACGCAGAGGAAAAAACGCCCAACAGATTTTGCGAAATCGACTGAGAGAAGGCAAGAAGGCGTGTGCGCCCTAGAACCCGGCAACGAACACATGACTCCCCCCGCTGTTCTGGTTTATCTTCCAACAAACGGTGGCATCAGAAAAGACCGTGACCTCAACGGTTTTCGCCACAAAAACTGGCTTGTTAGATGCGTGCCTAATCTGTACCCAGCTTTTGCGCCTCCAACGAAAGGAGAGTGGCTGGGACTCGAGGGAGAGGTTCTCACACGTGCAAGCGCCACAGGGCATCATGAAGTGCTGGTGGAATCACCGAGGCATGATGAACATCCTAGTGTGGCCAAAGTATCCCAACTGGTCCATGTCATCAACGCTTATGTTGACCGCTTAAGAGAACTGAGCTCAAAACCCTACGTCAGGTACGTTTCCATTTTTAGGAACCATGGATTCGAAGCTGGAGCCTCCCTTTCACACGCGCACACACAGTTGATAGCCACGCCGATAATGCCAAAGATAGTAGGCGACGAATTGAAGGCAAGCAAGGAATATTTTAAGAAAACCGAGGCATGCCCTTTCTGTGAGTTCATCAGCCAAGAAGAGCAGAGTCCCCGTTTCATCTGGAAGAATGAGCATTTTGTTGTTTTTGCACCTTGGGCAAGCGTTCATCCGTTCGAGTTTTGGGTCTTTCCAAAGAGACACCAGTGTTGTTTGCTAGACTTGCAGCAGACCGAGATCGAGGCTCTAGCCAAGACTATGCGCGTGTGTTTTGGAGGCTTGAAGACGCTTCTGAGTGACCCACCTTACAATTTCGGTTTTCATCAAGTTACAGCAGGCGCTAACGATTATTATCATTGGCACCTAGAAGTGTATCCTAGATTGTCGATTTGGGCTGGTTTTGAGAAGAGCACTGGAATGTTCATAAACGTGGTTTCACCTGAAGACGCCGCCAAACATCTTCGAAAGGCTATGTTGGAAGAAAAGAAGAAAATCTAACAATAACAAAAGAAAGAAATCTTATTATTCTGTATCTCCACTATGCATCATAGTTTATATCACCCCAGAAATAGTCGAATTCTAGTGAAAGCCTATGGAGATCAGCAACAAAATTCTGGAAGAAGGAAAGGAGATTGTTGAGTGGGTTGAGACCAAAGGAATAAAGCTTGTTTCTGCAGTGCTCTTCGGATCGGCCGCAAGAGGCTTTGGGAAACCGAATGACTTGGACATACTCATGGTAGTAGATGAGAACCCTAAAAAAATCGACCAACTGTGCCATGAGTTTCGCACCATAGATCTTACATTAACCAAGAAGTACGGTTTTTACCCTGAGCTAACCATGCTAGGAAAGGATTCTGTAGGAAAGGGAAATCCTCTCTTCTATTACAGCATCATTCGAGACGGAATAACCCTCAAGGGGAATAAAGACTTATTTGCAAGCGCCCTACTAAACGCAGAAGGTAGGCAAGCATTAGAGAAGGCAATCGGTGTGGAACGAGCCTACAGCTTCCTTAAGCATGCGGAAAAAGACATAAAAGAAGCCAGAGACGTAGCCGACCTTCAACTGGCGGCTGAAGGAGCCTACCGAGCATGCGTGGAAGCCATGTACGCCCTCTTGCGCAAACACGGAATGCCTCTCCCAAGCAATCACGAAGAAGAAAGAGAAAAACTTCAAACCATAGACGAAATCTACCCGGAAGCGAGCATCTCAAGCAGATACTATATACTCTTTGAACACCTGCATGGAGAATGCTTCTACCACGGCGAATGCGCCAACCTAAGAGAATGGATTTTGAAAGCAGAAGAATTCCTAGACAATATAGCAAAGTTAATCTAATGTAACCTAACTGTAGAGGGTTAGGACTTTCATTATTCCAATTTTGGTGACAAGGTATTTTTCTACGCCCCTGACTTCTATGTGTTCCACGTAGCCTAGTTCTCTAAGCCGTTGGAGACAGTCTCTCACGGTTGAAACTTCGATGCCCGTCCACATGGCGAGTTCGTCTGGGGTCAGAGACCTCTCGGGTGAGATAGCGCCTATGTTGTGCATCATCGAGAGAACCTTGAACTCTTCAGGCACTGGAGGAAGAGGTGTATAGCTGCTCATGTTTTTCACCGTTTTGCGCCCGTCACTTCTTCATATATTCTGCCCGTCTTTTTAGCGATTGCCTCCCAACTATAAGACTTTTGCACGATTTCATGGGCGTTTTGAACCAGCCATCTAGCGTGGTCAGGGTTGGACAAAACGTGGTCTACGCCCCAAGCGATAGATTCAGGATTTCTCGGATAGACCAGCACACCCGTTTTATCGTGTTCGATGAATTCGGTTAGGCCGCCGACTTGGGTGGCAACAACAGGCACGCCGGCTGCCATGCCTTCTAGGGCAACTATGCCGAAGGGTTCGTAGATGGAGGGAACAACCATGGCGTCGGCGCTTTTGGTCAAGGCTATCAAATCATTGTCTGGAATGAACCCTGTAAAAGTAATTCTCCATCTTTGACCCGTGGTGTTGGCAACCCATTCCAAGTGGTCTCGGTACCAGCCGTCGCCTATGATTATGAATTTGGCTTCGGGTCTCCGCCTCGCGAGTATGGGAACGGAGTGAATGAAGTATTCTACCCCTTTCTGAGGAACAAGGCGGCCGACACAGAGGATGAGTTTCTCGTGGGGTTGAATCGCGTAGCGGCCTCTGACCGCCCATTTGTCAACTGGCGCTTGATATTTTGTGGGGTCGATGGCATTTGGGATGATTTCTACTTTCTCCCACGGAAGGCCGAAGTGTCCGCAGACTTCGTGTTTCATGGCGTTGCTTGTCACTATAACCTTGCCTGCTTCGTAGGTTGCCCACCATTCTAAACCGTCGATAGTGAAAGAATCGGGGATGTGAAGCCCAGAGCGCCCATGCTCAGTGCTGTGGGCAGTAAACACCATGGGCTTGTTGACAAAATGCTTAAAGGCTATGGTGGAAGGCGCCGTCAACCAGTCATGAACGTGCAGAACATCGAACTCCAACTTTTTACCCACGTCAGCCAAACGTTTTTCAATAAAATGATTGAAGAGCAGAACCCACGAAAGAAAGTTGGGATGCCCCACCTCACTTCTCGTGCGATAAACCTTGATTCCTTCGCTTTCCTCGTATTCAGCCGCGCCCGGAAAATCCAAGGTGAAAATGTGCACTTCATGCCCCTGCTTGACTAGGGCTCTAGCCAAACCTTCGCAGTGGCGAGCTATTCCACCAACGATACGAGGCGGATACTCCCAAGTCAGCATGGCAATTCGCACGTTGCTACCAGCACCACCAGCATATTCGCTAGAAGCATGATTAGAAATTGCTAGACTTAAAAAATCATGGGTGCAAGAACAGCTAATGAGAAAGAAGTAAGCACCGTATAGGCTTAATGCTATCTTTCTGGAACCTTCCTTACTCAATGAGATATAAACCTTAAAGCGCAGATATTATGTGGAGAAAAAAAATGAACGTAGAGAAACTAAGATGTTTTATTCCAGTTGGGGGTCAAGCCAAACGGTTGAGACCTCTAACACACGACATATCAAAGCCTTGTATAAGGTTCTTGAACCGACCCTTAATCGAATTCGCAATGGCAACGCTGGCTGAACAAGGCGTGAGAAACTTCATTTTCGGAGAGTACGGTTACACCAACTATTCCAACCTTTTCGACCAGTATGGAGAAGGAGTTGGTTTCTCAGCAAAGTATAAGATTGAACCCCGAGTGCACATCAAGCATCAACCCAACTTAGACGACTTAGGAAGCGCCGACTCTTACAGGCTAAATGTAGAATATTATGATATTCGTGATCCGGTTCTTGTTGTACAAGGAGATAACCTCTTCAACATCAACCTAAACGACCTAATCAAAACACACGAAGAAAAGAAAGCATTGATGACTGTCGCCCTCACAAGCGTGGAAAAAGTAGAAGAATACGGCATAGCCGAACTGAACAAAGATCTACGGATAAAGAGGTTCATCGAAAAGCCATCTGCAGATAAAGCGCCAAGCAATCTTGCCAACGCTGGCATCTACCTCCTCTCACCCGAAGTCAGAAAGATAGTTCAAAGTGAAGAAGTAAGGAAGCTGATGGATGATAGAAGGAGGCTTGATTTCGGTTTCGATTTCATCCCTTACCTAGTAGAAAAAGGATTGTCGGTCTATGGCTACGAGTTGAAGGTATGGTATGATGTCGGAAGCCCAGAAAACTATCTAAAGGCAATGAGGGAAGTTCTGTATGGAAAGTTGAACATAAGAGTCCTCGAAGAAAGAATCCTGCCTAACAGAAACGTTTGGGTTCAGGGATACAGTGAGGAATCCATTAAGAGAAGGGAAGAATTAGTCAGAAAACACAAGGAGGGTAAATTGTCTCTAGACGGCGCTGCTCTGGTAGGTAGGCACACCCGAATAGGCGATTATTCCAAGATTACAGATTCAAACATCGACAATTTCTGCATACTCGGTGAACACGTAAACGTAGAGAGGTCAGCGATAATGGACGCTGCAAAGATTTTGGACTCTGCACATATCTCAGACAGTATAATAGGCAGAAAAGTCACCGTGGAATCAACCCGCGAGAACCCCACAAGAATTGAATCAACCTCTGTGATAGGTAACGATGTCCACATAAGTAAAGGCTGCAGGCTAACAAGAACCAAGGTCAATCCTGGTTTAACCATCCCGCCAAACATGACATACACGGACATGTTCTTACTGAACTACGAAGACATCGCCCAATTGGCATCTTAACGAAGAGAGTGCAAAAGGGCTTCCAACCTTAAGGGGACAATATCGAAGCCCATCATGGGGCTTTATTGGTTATCTTTTGCCGTTGCTTTCAGTTCCTTTATTCGTTGCTCAACCACGATTGTCGTCTTTTTTCTAAGTGTTTCACCCTTCAACCTTTGATCTGCCATGTCTCTCAGCTTGTCGGCGAGGGTGTTGTCGCCCACAACCTGTCTCACCCACCTCTCGAAGTCTCCTCTCTCAGTGTGAAACTCAACCGATTTGACACCAACCACCTTCAGCGCTGACACAAACTCCTCTAAGCCGTAAACTGTCCACTGCGCAGGTCTGGCAAACTCGTAAAAGAAAGTGAAACCCTTGTCGACTGGCAGCGACCGCAGTATTCGCCTAGCTACCCATTCAGGCTTTTGAAGCTCCTGCAGTACTCTGGCTTCGAGGTCGGAGAGGATGCTGGAATAGACTGCGAAGGCTTCGATTGGAGTGCTCATGGGGTTAAAATAACTGTGGACGTCGCCTGGTCCACCGCCTTTGATGCTCAAGTAATAAAGGTGGTCGCTCATCTGGAAATAGCGCCAGAGACGCAGCAGTTCAGCATCGCCTATCTGCTTAATCAACGGCTCCAATTCCTTGATTCTGTTGTAGCAAATCCACTGCATGGGGTTCGCCAACCAAGCGGAGATGTCCCGTTCTAAATCTGCCCAAGAAATCGAGTAATACTCGTTTACATCGATTTCTCCAACAGGTTTATGCCGCCTAACTGCGTCGCTGGGAGTTGCCCAGTTCAGGTGATGCCACTTAATCACTTCGCCGGGTAGCCACCTCAAGAACTCGTGGATTCCGCTTTCAGGCCAGTGGTGTTCGCCCCATGTTTCGTAGTCCATGAACAGTGTGATAACTTGCCCATGCGATGCTGACAACCAACTGGAGTATTTGCTCGCGGTTAGGGGCCATTCGTTCCACCATGTGGCTGAGAAGCGGAAGCCGATGTCGTCGGAGAGCCTGTAGTTTCGCATCAAAACTCGTAGGTTAGAGTCTTTAGCCTTATACACGTAGTTGGGGCTGCGCCAACTCAACACTCGTTCAACGCCTTCTGTGATCATTGCTTCGTAGCCCATGCTCTCAGCAAGTTTGGCAAGGGAATTGTTGTAGAGGCACTCGGTGTTAACCAAGACTTTGGGTTCATAGTTGAACAAGTCCTTCATGAGTTGGCGGTGCATCTTCACCTGTTCAATGAACTCGGAACGGTCTGCGCTGAACAGACTGGAGAGTGAATGATAGTATGTTTCGTCAAAAAACTCTACGCAGTTGGTTTGCGCCAGCTGCTTAAACGAGTCGAGGAGGTCGGGATTCCAGCATTCGCATTGTTCCACAAACACGCCTGTTAGGCTGTAGGCGACCTTGAACTGCTTCGCCTCTTGTTTGAAACGGTCTATCTGCTCCAAGATTATGTTGTTGGCTGGAAAGTAGCATTTTTTTGCTGCTCGTTCAAAAACGTGTCTGTTCAAAGTTTGGTCAAAGTAGAGGTCGAAGAGGTCGCTCTTCATGAACTGCGGCTTAGCCAAGAGGCTGGCGTGGAAGTTTCGGTTCAACCGAAACGGTTGATGCACCTCAAAGATGAGGCAAACGTCGGTCATAGTCTTTTCCAACGGGTTCTAATTGTTCAACGCAACCATCTTGCGGCTTCTCTATTTATCGTTTATCAATCAGTAGTCAACAACTGCCACTGATTAATCATAGCGAAAGCGCATGCACTAACGAAAGGGTTTTATGTTAAAAGCCTTAACATCCATGTTGTGCTTTGCTAAAATTGTGAGAAGCGTAGACTCTGATTTTGGTTGAGCTACGCTTACGAATGAATTTGTTCAGATGATGAGACGAGCAGGGATTAGAACAACCCGGCTGTGATGACATAAAATGGTTGCTGATGAACTCTATCTCCCATTTTTTTCTCAATTTCAAGCGCACTTCAATTCTTTATCGTTCATTTTGCCTAGCAATGTTCGTGACTTGTTGTTCATAGGGTGGTCTCTTCAACAAAACGTCTTCTACGTAGGCTCTTAATGGTTCGGCTACGCTCCAAGCCTGTGCTATGCAGCCGTTGGGCAGGTGAGGCGGGTCACCGTCAAAGATTTCGCTCACTGTTCCCAGACCCGCTCTGAGGGTTTCTTCTTGAAACAGTGGTTGGAGGAAGTTCTGGAACGCGAAACTTCGCCATTCTGCCTCATAGTTTTTCAGTTTTAGGAAGGCTTTGACGAAGGGTCCGAGCAGCCAAGGCCAAACTGTTCCGTTGTGGTAGGCTGTGTCTCTTTGAACCCGTTCTCCGCCGTATTTGCCAATGTAGCGGGGGTCATCGTCAGACAGAGTTTTCAGTCCGTAGATGCCCCAGAGCCGTTCCTGAACAGTGTCCAAAATTTGTTTAGCTTTCACGTTGTCCAGCATTGTAAAGTCCAAGGATACAGCCATTATTTGGTTGGGTCTCAGAGAGGGATCCTTCAGTCCATCGTTTATTACGTCAAAAAGACAGTTTTTCTCTGGATTCCAAAACTTCTCAGTGAAGCTCCTTCTAGCTTTTTCAGCCATTGACAAATATTCCCGAGCCTTCTCGTTTTCTCCGAAGCTGTTTGCCAAAAGCTGCATGGTTTTTAGGGCGTTGTACCAGAGGGCTTGAATCTCCACGGCTTTGCCTTCCCTCGGCGTGACTGGTTTGCCTGCTGGGGCGGCGTCCATCCAAGTGAGTTGCGGGCTATGCGAGACCAAGCCGTCTTCGTCCACGTGTATGTTGAAGACTGTTCTCTTCACGTGGTTTTCAACAATTGACTCAAGGGTGTTCCATAGTTGGTCTCGGACAAACCCGAAGTCGTTAGTGTACTTTAGAAATTGCAAAATCGCGTCAATGTACCAGAGTGTAGCGTCCACCGTGTTGTAAACGGGCTTGTCTCCAGCCCAGTCGGGAAACCTGTTAGGAACGACGCCCTTGCTGCAGTAACGTTGGAAAGTTAACAAGATTTGTTTGGCATCGTCGAACCTTCCAGTCACGAGTGTTAATCCTGGCAACGATATGAGTGAGTCTCTTCCCCAGTCTTCAAACCAGTGGTAGCCTGCAATCACCGACTTTGTGCTGGTGGATTCACGGTTCACGATGAAGCTCTCAGTTGCCAGCACCAACCACTTCAGCCAGTCTTCCATCTGAACGTCACGGTATCGCCTCTGGAAATCGCTGAGCAGTGCATCCCTGCGTTTTAACTCGCCAACATATAGTTCGTAAAGGCTTTTGGAGTCCCTGTAAAGAGTGGATAAAATGCTCTGGGTCTTGTTTTCGCTTTTGGCGCCAACTGCTATAATAGAAAATTTTCTGTTCTCGTTCGGTGGAACACGGAACTCGAAGACACCGGGCTTGTAACTGTTGTCTAAACTGCTCTCTCCTCGAGAGGCGTCAACTCGGAAAAAGGTTTCAGTCCACTCGCCTCTACCAGCGATGTAGCGTCCTTTGGTTGAAACTAGGGTCAAAGCGCTCTTCTCTGTTGATGGTTGAAGAGTTACGCCATTGTTGAATTGCCTCTGCAGAAAATCAGGTGCTCTGTCTCTTTCAGTGACTGAGTGAAAGTGTCTTGAATTAACTAGAGGCGAAATGCTTACGACCACTGTGTCTTGAGAACTGTTCGCTACTTCATACATTGCGATAGTTACGTTCTTTTCACGAGGCATAAACAGTGTTTTTTGTAATTGAACAGTTTCGCCTACATTATAGGTGTAGGTTGGGAATGGGGCGAGAGAAAATTTTGCCAGATAACGATAGCCTTGGGGTCGGATTCCATCCCTAAATTCATCTGTGCCAAGAGGGTAAGTTTTATCCTTAATCCTAACCTCTTCGTTGAGCTTGGTCAATAAGACCCGACGATCTACGGGTGGGTTGAAGGCTGCGACTAGGAGACCGTGATATTTTCGAGTGTTTACCCCTAGAACGGTTGAGGAGGCGTACCCGCCCAAACCATTGGTTACAAGCCACTCTGTCTTAAGCGCCTTATCCAAATCTGAAAGCGCAGTTGAGTCAATAGTTATTTTGGGCAGAGAGTTTTCCATAGTAATCAGTTGGTCTAGTTATTTTGGCTGATAGCCTTTAAAGACTTCACGCGACAAGATTCAGGAATATCTTAAAAATGCTTAATAAATCACCATTAAACCACCTACAAACCACCCCAAACCTAGGTCAAAACAAACCCCAAACAACAAACAACACAAAAACAGAACACAAAAAGCAAACAGAATCGCTGCCCTTCCAGAGAAAAAAATTACCCAAAAGACAGTAACAGACCAGTACATCACTACTTCATTAGCTTTTTCATCCCATAAACCAACAAAAACAACGAGACATGCAACTGAAGAAAAGACAAGAAATACGCTTGCCAAGGACTAGCCACAACATCAATAGACGTAAACGGAACCTGCATCAACCAAAGCTCAGTCATACCCCGATAAACAGCATAATTCAAAACCCAGTCAATACAGATCCAACCTGTCACCCACCACACTAATCCTAAAGCGAGAGCCAACCCAGCCTTATTATCCATCGCATCACCCACATTCACGTACACTTGGGTGTAAAATTTGATAAAGCAGTTATTTCGTAAACGCCACATTCTTTCTGTCGAAATGTCCGAAAACTGAACAAAAACAAAGAAAGGCTAGATTTCAAATTTCTCTATAATCTTTCTCTCCTTTTCACCCGTGATTTCAGCGATGACGTGGATGTAGTCTTGCAGCCCAGAATTCTCTATCCTAGGTTTCAGCAACTCGTCTATCTGGAAAACACCCGCCGAGTTGGACATAGTTATCTTAATGGTCACTGGTTTTTCCTTGCCCTCCTGAATCTCCACCCTCTGAATCGACAGCGCAGAGACCGCGTGGATGTCAACTTTTCCAGCCTCGAAGGGAATTCTAGCTCTGCCCTCCTCCATGTCTAAGGCGTCTGCCACACCGACGATACCAGCCTCCACGGTCAACGGCTTGTTCGGACGTTCATGAGAAACAATTGCATGCAAGACCTCAGAACCAATTATCACCCTTTCCTCCTCAGAATAGACTGCCCGAAGCAGTTTTTCAGTAAAGTTCCATGCCAGCATTGCGCTGAAGAGTTCGTGTCTCCTTCGAATCACGGTCATCCCCAAATCGTGAAAGATGGCGCCCAAGAACACCACGATTTCTGCGTCTTCACTCTTCATTTTATAATTCTTAACAATGCTGGGCGTGACTCCCCTCTTGACCAAAATCCTCAGAAGCTGCAACGCTGAGTTGGCAACAATTTTAACGTGAATAGGACCATGATCCGTGAAGCCCATGCGGTCAATAGCCATAACATTCGAGCATCTCCACAACGTTTGCAGTTCCACATCCTTCCTCACCCGCTCCACAATTCTCTTCAATTTTTCATTATCACGAAACGGAACAGAGAAAACATACGACAAATTGTTTCTCAACTCCTAAACTTTCTGTTAATTCTGTCGCATCTTAGCGTTTGCGTGCTTTTCTGTTAAATATGTTACCTTTAGATAGTTGGAAGCAAACAAACACATTGAAATTAACAAACAAAAATACCCAAGAAATCACCTAGAAATACCCATTAAACCACCTACAAATCACCCCAAAACAAACGCAAATAGAACCCAAAACAACAACTGAACCCAAAACAAAACGCCAAACACAAACAACTTGCAAACCTTCACAAACAAAAAAATTTCACAACCACAGAGCTAATGACACAAGCTCAGTCAACATTCAAATGTGTTGTTAAGTCATCAATTTAGCGATGTTCTTCCCTTTACTCACACCGAAAAAGTTGGCAACAGGCTGACACTTCGTACGAAGCAACAAAGCATGCGGAACCCTAAGCTTAACCTCAGTCAGCGTCTCAGCGTAGCCCATCCCCTTGGCAACGACCAAGCCAGCTGACCTGTAGTGAGAAAGAAACCGTTTAGAACACTCCTGGAGGAAAAGCCCAACCGCGTCGGTTCCATTGCTAAACAAATCATCTGCAACCTCATGCATACCCACAGCCTTCGCGTCCAGCAACGTAGCGTCATTCACTATCGGCTTGCCCTTAACCGCCACAACAACCTGCGCACCCAGATTCTTCAATTCTCGAACCAGCAAAGTGTCAAAGGCAATCTCCCCAGCGTTGTCAGTCAGGTACAGAATCTCTTCTGCTCGTTTTGCCGCATCATATATCCTACCTACCTCATCCACGGCTAAGTCGCCTTCAGCCTGCGAAATGAGTCTTCCAATATCCTCAAACTTAAACTCATGCTCGGGAATGTCAAACTCAATGATGTTGCCCACGATTGCACATAAGCAGGCTCTTCTAAACCTAGCTTCCAACGATGAGCCGCTCGCAACAAATCTTTTGGCTTGGGGCAGAACCTCTAAGGCCCTTTTGTTGCTCAGCCATTTTTTCTTTTCATACGGGTCCGAGTTCCCAGTAACCTTCTTTACGAGGCGGTCTCTCTTCGTGCCCAGCTTAGCAGGCACAGCCGCAGGCTTGAAGTCACGGCTTAATAGACGCATAAGTGCTGTTACGGCTCTGAATTGAAGCGCTTGATCGCTTGTCGCCTCAAGGATTTCCATGTACCCTCTATGAAGCACGCAGGCAGCGCATTCGACCTCAACCTTCAACTGCTGGTTCCCTTCACCATAGGCTTTTCACGTTTTAGTTACGGCTTCCGCAAACGCTAACAGCGCCTTATATGGGTCTTTCGCCTTCACTATGCCGCTTGCCACCAAAACTCCTCGAGTGCCCAGCCTCAAAGCCGCAGAGACATCTTCACCATGGGTAATGCCTGCGCCGCAGAGAACAACAACCTTTGGGTTGACACGCTTCACGAGGTCAACTGTTCCCGACACAACCTCTGGCTTAGCTTTAGAAACAGGGATGCCAGTGCCGATAAGTTCTGGCGGTTCCACCGCAACCATGTTGGGCTTCAGGGTGGCGACCGCTGCACTGACGGCGGAATTGTTCGAGCAAACCACTGATACTAAGCCAACTTCATGAGCCCTAGAAATGACGACATCTATGTCGGCGAGTCTCAGTCGCCTCTCAGAATGATTGATCAACGTGCCAACGGCTCCCGCTTCCTTCACAGATTCTGGAAGAACGTGACCAGTGAAGTTGCCATGCGTTACTGGATCAACATGTTGGGCAAAGACAGGTATTGAAACGGCTTGGGCAATTGAAGCAATGTCAGCGTATTGAGGAGCTACACCCACACAGACACCTGTTTCACGACTGATTTTTTGGGCGGTTTTGGCGAGTTTCAAGGCGTTGCGTCCAGTAGCCTCAGAATAAGTCTTGAAATTCACAAGAATTATGGGAGTGCTTACCTTAGTTGGCTTAGGCATTTGAGACCACAAGCGTATAGCGTATACCTCAAAAGTTAAAACAATTTGGATAAAAACATCTTTCTATCAGTGTTTCAGAGCGTGCACGCTTTGAAGGTCCGAGCTCACGTCATTATTAGCGGAAGAGTCCAAGGAGTGTTTTTCAGAACCGAAACTCAAGACGAAGCAATTAGACAGAGTTTGACTGGATGGGTGCGAAACATGCCCGACGGAAGAGTTGAGGCTGTTTTCGAGGGAGAAAAAGACAATGTTGATAAGCTCATAGAGTTTTGTAGGCGTGGACCACCGGGCGCTAGAGTGACAAAGGTTGAGGTTGTTTGGGAAAACTACATGGGAGAGTTTCGAGACTTCAGAATACGTTATGGCTATTAATCTCTAAGCATAGGGCACAAACGTTATTTTTATGGAAGGCGTCTAACCAAACCTAAAACGGTGCGTTTCTATGAAAACAATTTTGCTCATCAACGACGATGGAATTGACTCCTCAGGCTTGCTCGCCCTCAAACGAAAGCTAAGCAGGCTTGGGAAAGTTGTTGTCATAGCTCCAAAAGAAGAGATAAGCGGGATAGGAAAAGCCATAACTTCAACTAAGCATGTGCGAATAGAAGAAGTTGAGTTGAACGATGGCTCCAAAGCCTACGCCATAGACGGCACGCCAGCCGACGCCTTTCTGTTAGCAGTTAACAAGATTCTGAAGCATCAGCCAGACCTGCTCGTGGCTGGAATAAACCTGGGTCCAAACCTGGGAATAGACGACTTTTTAAATTCTGGAACATTGGGCGCAGCAGCAGAAGCCGCCATTCACGGCGTGCCAGCCATTGCGGTTTCATACTGCAAGCAAGAGATTAGCGACCAGAAGGCTGACAAGGCAGGTATAAGAGGGCAAGAGTTAGAGTTAGCTGTCAGCCTTGCCCAAAAGCTTGCGGAGTTTGTTCTGAATAAAAGCATGCCCAATGATATTGATATATTATCTGTTAATGTGCCAGAAAAAGCAGAATGTCAAGAAGTAAACGTTACAAAGTTGTCGTATGTTGGTTACGGCGACATCTACACCAAAGAGAGGAAGGGATACAGAATTGCTCAGTGGAGGCTAGCTGACTACAATGATTCGGACCCTGAAACAGACGTCTACGTGGTCAAGGAGAAAAGATGCGTATCTATTACGCCTATCAAAGTCAGGTTGCAACACAACACAAAAGCATTATTACACATGCTAAGAGAGACGGGGTTACCATATGGCGGATCGGAAGGGGGCAGAGCTTAGACCCGTAAAAAGTGAACGCCCCAGCACTGTCTTAATATTCTTCAGGCTTGGAGGATTTGAGTTTGAGGAAGGATTTGGACTCTTGGAGTTTTTGTGTTAAAGGTGAAGATGCAAGCAATTCTCTTTCAAGGTTTCTCATCGCCTTTGAGGAACTGAGAGCAAGGTTGGCGCCTTCAAAATATCCCAATATAGAGATCAGCGATGAAGGGCATCTTTGGTTTAACATAGACACTTCCATGGGAATTGTGGAAGTGCTCGCATTTCCCTTTGGGTTTAAAGCAATAGAGGCGCCCTCCATCGCTGTTTCGCTTCCACGCAAAGCCGAAGATGTTACCGATGCCCTTCAGAATAGACTACGTCAAATCTCTAACAGCATCGAGGGAGCACAACTGTTTGCAGAAAAAACTGTGGTAGCAGTGGATGAGATTTTAGACGCCTTTAAACGAAACGAGCATCCCCCATTGATTTTTACTTCAGATTTTGACCAAGTGTCTGCGTTGAAAGCAAAGGGTGTTTTCTTCAGTTATCTTGGTGTGCGCTTCTCCGTTCTCCAAAAAACTGTTTCGGAAGTTGAACATACAATACGAGACATTGTTTCCATGCTTGAAGAAAAATGATTTTTTACCTTAACTCTCTGGAGAGTCGGAAGTGTGACTCCTTTCCAGCGCTTATGTATTCTCCGCCTGTGCCACGGACAATAGAGGCTATTTTTGCGAAGTTTTCAGACCCAAGATATTGACGAGGCTTGATGATGATGTACTTGCCCGTCTCCTCAAAATTTAGCATGTCTTCCAATTCCTTTGGGAACAGTGTCCTAACGTCTTTGACCGATCGCATCCGCTCTGAAGGTGTCGGTGCTTGTGCAGGAGCGGTGACAGGGGACGGGACTCCAGTACCCTTTAAAGACTTTGAAATGTCAGCCAAGTCTTGCGATATTTCCTTCAAGACAACTAACAGTTGGTCGATCTTTTGCAGGACTTCTTCAGCGCTTGGTTTCTTTTCGCTCATAGCTAGTCCACGCAAACTATTATTTTGCACAGCTTCCTCTTTTGTTTTGTCCTAGGGTTATCAGAACCCAAAATCACTTAGGGCGCTAAAGTTGAAGAAGGCTGTGTAGAGGTTTCAGAGTGCTTGATATAGATGGCAGTCAGAAGAGCGGTAGCGGTACAATCTTGCGTCTGTCCGTAGCCCTTGCTGGCATCCTTAACCAACCGCTTCACATTTTTAACATCCGTCAAAAACGTCCCCAGCCTGGGCTGCGCCCCCAGCATCTTGAGGCTGTGCTTACAGCAGCTAAGCTCTGCAACGCAGAGGTAGAAGGAGCCGCCTTAGGTTCGCGGGAGCTTTTTTTCACCCCAAGCAGAATAGAGGGAGGCGAAGTACAGTCAGAAATAGGGACGGCTGGAAGTATTCCAATGCTTTTGTTGACGGTTTTGCCTTTGTGCGCCTTTGCTGAGACGTCGGTGCGCCTTCATGTGACTAAGGGAGGAACAGACGTGAGAAACGCGCCCACAATCAACTACTTGAAGTACGTTTTGCTTCCACTGCTTAGCCGAATGGGGTTAAAGGCATCATTAACCATAGAAAAATATGGGTATTATCCTAAAGGCATGGGCGAAATCACCTTGATAGTTAACCCTTGTCTGAAGCTTACCCCTATACGAATTGAAGAGTTCGGGAAAATGGAAGAACTGCGAGGCGTGTCGGTTTGCACTTTCTTAGCCGACCGAAAAGTGGCTGAGCGCCAGGCAAAGGCTGCCAACGAATCTCTCAAAACTCGTGGTTTCGAGGCGGAGATTCAAGTATTAAACGACATGTCAAATCCTCTGCAAAAGGGTAGTTCAATGGTTTTGTGGGCAAGAACAAGCAGTGGAGGGCTTCTGGGAGGTGACGCCATTGGCGAACTTGGCAAACCAAGCGAAGCGGTTGGGCGAGAGGCGGCTGAAAACCTTCTGAAAGAATTGGAATCTATGGCTACCGTGGATGTGCACCTCGCCGACATGCTTGTGCCTTACGTGGCGTTGGCTCAAGGCGAATCGGTCTATCTAAGCCGTGCAATCACCGAGCATTTGGACACTAATATCTGGTTGGCTCAACATATCTTAGGGGTAAAATTCAGTGTAACCCGCGTTGGAAATCTTTATCGAATTGAAACCAAGAAGGCATAGAGAAGGAGGCTTTATCGATTGTGAAGGCACGAGTTCGCGGAGTCTACACCACGGCTTTGACTAAACTTCTTCTAGACCAAGGCTTCGACATGGTTCAAGCGTCTGCAACCACAAGACAACGATTTGCGCTCAAAGAAGACGACAGTTCACCCGACCTTGACGTTTACGACCGACGAGACAGACAGGGAGTGAAAGCCTTGGGCAAGGCAGAAGCCCTGAACAAGTTCATTTCACTTCTGCAGTCTCGCTTAGAAGACGTAATTACGAGGAAGTGGTCGGTTACGGTGGACGGAATCTACAAAGGACTGTTAAAAGAAGCAGAAGTCTCTACACACACTGTTTTGGTTGACATTGGCTCTGCTGTAGGAAGATTAAGCGACTCAGAGATGCCTATCTCAAAAACGGGGCAATTACTTGTTCAGGTCGAGCGGTGGCGACTCGGAAGCAAACAGCCCACTTTAACCACTCAGATTAAGATTCCTGGAACAAACGCTGTGTTGATTCCGGGTGGCCAAGTGAAGATTAGTCGCAAGATAATGGACTGGCAGACGAGAACAAGGCTTCAACAACTTGGAGAAGATTTGGCAAAAGAGAATTGGGGAGTCTTATGGCGAACCTCAGCTGTCAATCAACCTCACGACCTATTGAGAAACGAAGTGGATGCTCTGATGGAAAAAGCGGAGAGCATTATGCAAAAGGCTGAGCAAGCTGAGGCTCCAGCAACATTGTGGGAAGGCGCCCACTTCGCAAGTTTGGAGTTCCCAGCCCTGTCAAGGAGTAGATTAGACGAAGTTCGAAAGGCAGTAGCTCCGACCATTGAAGGGCATCACCTCTACAAAGCGAGTGGACAAAGAGTCTCAACAGCCTTGGAGATGGCGGAAAAACTCTTGGAAAAAGGCTATGCACGAGCAGAAGTAAACGATCTCCTTCAACAAACCGTCGAGACGGAGTTTCCAAGCGTTGGCTCATGGATAAAGATTGAGCACGTGAAACTAGACGGAAAGGTTTTTCATTTGGGTCCAGCCCTCGTCGAAGCGTTAGACCAAGACAAGTCCTTCATTCGATTTCGCCGAGTCTTCAAAACACCTGGCGTCTACGATGGACTTAACATTTCCAAACAACCTGACGATTACGCTGTAACCGAAGCCAAAATAAGTGAGTGGCACTTCAAAACTAAGTATTTCTCAAAAGAAGGGCAGATTAAGGGAACATACATCAACCTAAACACGCCAATCGAACTCTACCCCTACGGAATAAGATACGTAGATTTAGAAACAGATGTTTGCGTTTGGCCTGATGGCAGAGTTGAGACTTTAGACATGGAGAAACTTGAAGAAGCGTTGACGAAGGGATTGGTCACAGAAAAATTGTTTACTATAGTTAAGGACGAAGTAAACGAAATCATTCGTGACGAATGCGCCTGAAACATAATTTCTTGAGGGAATGTCTTTCTCAAACTAATCCCAAAGTAGCGTTGATGAAGAATACAGTGCCTAAAAGTATGAAGATGATTCCACTGGCAAGTTGAATGTGTTTCAGAGGCACAAATCTTGTTAGTGCTGCGCCCACTGTTACACCTAGTCCTGTTATGAGGGCGAAGGCTATCATTACGCCTAGATAAACCAGTAAGGGAAATCTATACTCCGCCGAAAGCGCTATCACGGCAAACTGGGTTTTGTCGCCTAACTCCATCAATATAATCAACGATAGAGAAGAGAAGACAGCGTTGCGCGACTCCTTCTTTGTCTTGACTTGGGCTTCACCCTTCCTCGTAATAATCGTGTAAAAGCCAAAAATCACAAAGATAGCGGCTGCCATTATTCGTACCCAAAACGTGGGCAACACGACGGTTAATGCGTCGCCAATTGCCACAGCGATTCCCGTTGTCATGGAGAAAGCAAGCATGGCGCCTGAAAAGACGGATAAAGCCTTGAATCTCGAGGCCAGGGTGATGACTGCGATTTGTGTTTTGTCAAACAACTCGGCAACTGCTACCAGCACAATGGATGCTACGAGCGGGGTCAAACTCATGGTGGGAATGGATATTGTCAGACATTATTTAAACCTGTGGATGTATAGCGTTAGACCATCGAAGTAAAGAATATAAGTCTCTCTTGTTCTGCATTGTTTTAAGGTGAAAAAAGAATGAGCATTTGGCAGCTTCGGTTCTCCATTCTTGGCACATTAACCGTAATAATAGCTTTGTCCACAGTGTTCTTCACCGTGATTCTCAGTTTAATACGTGTCTTCGACATCTTCACACTGGCGTTCTTCGTCATAGGCTTCAACATAATTCAGTGGTTGCTCGCCCCGTACATAATAGACGCCATTTACAGAGTCAAGGAAGTGTCGAAAGCTGAAAACCCGAAGCTTCATGCAATTGTGGAGAGGTTGAGCCAAAAAAGCGGCATAAAAATGCCCAGGGTCATGGTGGCCAACATTCCAATACCAAACGCTTTCGCTTACAGCTCGCCAGTGGCTGGCACGAAAGTGGCAGTAACATCAGAACTGCTGAAGACGTTGGACGACGAAGAGGTTGAAGCAGTGCTTGGTCATGAATTGGGACATCTGAAACATAGGGATGTTCAGATTATGATGTTCGTTTCCATATTGCCAGCGCTGTTCTATTTCATAGGCTATTCCATGCTACTATCATCCATGTATGGGCGAAGAAGCGACCGAGACAGCGGCAGTGCAGCGGCGCTCATAGGCGTTGGAAGCATTGCCGTCTATTGGATTCTTACTATGTTCACGTTGTACTTGAGTCGATTGCGAGAGTACTTCGCTGACCGTCATAGCGCCACTGTGGTCGATGATGGGTCGCGGAAGCTCTCTGAAGCGTTGGCAAAAATCCAGCATGCAACAGGGCGATTGAAACGAATGAATAGACAGGCGGGAAGCTTCAGTTCGTTTAAGGCTTTGTTCATCTCGGACCCGGACAGGGCGGAGACCGACGCGTTGTCTTTGGCTCAGGTGCGGGGTTACGCAGCTGACCAGAGATTGGTTGAGCAAGTTCTCAGGAGAGAGGTGACAGCCGCAGACAGGCTGTTGGAGCTGTTCTCCACCCACCCCAACATAGTCAAACGCCTAAAAGCCCTACAACAACTAACCTAAACACTCAAATCAAGAATCAAATCCTTAATTAAACATATTTGGCTCCTAATAGACGGGTCTAGACCCCCCTCTACCCGTCTCTCTGTCTCTCTCCCGCTACCTATTTGGATCAAAATAGAGGGGCTAGGCTAACCCTGCGCACACACACGTACAAAATCAACTTCACCCATACTTGAGTGACGCAAACATTAAGCACACTCACCCACTACTCTTAAGCCACTGCAACATTAATTCTAACTCTAACAAGAGATGCATGCCCATGAAAACCATATTGATCGATGGAGAAAACCTCACCATCACAGATATAATCCAAGTTGCACGCAACCACGTAAAAATTGAACTCGCACAGAAAACCAAAACAAACGTAAAACGCAGCAGACAAACCCTAGAACAACTAATAAAAAAGAAGAAAACAATCTACGGCGTCACCACAGGCTTTGGCGCATTCAGCAACATCGCCATCCCCCTAGAAGAAACACCTGAACTTCAAGTAAACCTAATCCGAAGTCACTCCGCTGGAGTGGGAAACCCTGCCCACGCAGAGGTTGTCCGAGCCATGATGCTTCTGCGCGCCAACACGCTGGCAAAAGGCTACTCTGGAATACGCCTAAAAACATTGGAGACCCTAATTGAAATGCTCAACAAAAGTGTGCATCCCATAGTTCCTGAGAAGGGTTCTGTTGGTGCCAGCGGCGACCTCGCGCCTTTGTCGCATATGACGTTGGTTTTGATGGGCGAGGGAGAAGCAGAATACAAAGGCAAAATAATAAGCGGCAGAGAAGCCATGCAGAGCGCAGGAATAAAGCCAGTTAAACTCGAAGCCAAAGAAGGAGTAGCCCTCAACAACGGCACACAATTCATGACCGCCATCGGCGCACTAGCAGTTTATGACGCTGAAAGACTGATAGAAACCACTGAAGCAGCAGCCGCCTTAAGTCTCGAAGCCCTGAAAGGGATATCCGACGGCTTCGACGAGAGAATCCACAAAATCCGCCCACATCAAGGGCAAATAGCAACTGCACGAAACATTAAGGCGCTCCTAGCGGGCAGCAAAATAATCTTGACAGGTGAACAAGCATCAAAGGCTAAGATGCATCCTCAAGACGCATACAGCTTAAGGTGCACGCCGCAGGTCTTAGGCTGCGTCCGAGACGCTGTCGCTTACGTGAAAAAAGTTATTGAGACAGAGGCAAACTCAGCCACGGACAATCCGTTGATCTTCGTTGAAGACCGCATGTGCGTGTCCGGTGGGAACTTTCATGGGCAACCGGTTTCTTTGGCCATGGATTTCTTAGGAATGGCTTTGACCACGCTTGGAAACATATCTGAGCGAAGGATTGCCAGAATGATCGATGAAAACTCAAGCAAGGGGTTGCCTCCTTTCCTCATCAGCCACGAGATGAAAAGGGGAATCGAGAGTGGGTTTATGGCGCTGCAGTACACTGCTGCCGCCCTCGCCTCGGAGAACAAGACTCTTTCCCATCCAGCCAGCGTCGATTCTATTCCCACCTCAGCCAATTATGAGGACTTCGTGAGTATGGGACCTGTAGCAGCGAAGAAGACAGCAAACATCCTAAGGAATGTAGAGCGAATAGTGGCGATTGAACTACTTTGTGCCGCTCAAGGTGCAGACTTTCGCGGTCCAGACAAACTTGGGGTGGGAACAGAGGCTGTTTATTCGGCGATAAGGAAGCGGGTTCCTATGTTGATGAAGGACAGACCGCTTTTCAAAGATGTTGAAACCATGGTGGAGATGATTCAAAAAGGGAGTTTGAGCAGGGTTGTCAAACCATACGTTAAGTGATGCGTATGTGTGTGCGCAGGGTTAGCCTAGCCCCTCTATTTGGATTCTAATAGGCTCCAAATATGATTTGTATGGTTTGAAAGGGGCGGCTGATGTAGGAATTATGATGCCCAACCTGAGGTTTTAGCTGTGTTTCCACATGGGCATTTTGATTTGTTTTTGTTTGGCTATCTGCTGTGCCTTCTCGTAGCCTGCGTCTGCGTGTCTCACAATTGCTGTTCCCGGGTCGGTTGTTAAAACGCGCATGATTCTTTTTTCTGCTTCTTTTGTTCCGTCTGCTACTAGGCACATGCCTGCGTGGATGCTGTAGCCCAAGCCCACGCCTCCTCCGTGGTGAACTGACACCCATGTGGCGCCTGCAACCGCGTTTAACAAGGCGTTGAGTATGGGCCAGTCGGCTATGGCGTCGCTTCCGTCTTTCATGCCTTCGGTTTCTCTGTTAGGTGATGCTACGCTTCCGCCGTCTAGGTGGTCGCGCCCTATCCAAATCGGACCGTTTATGTCCCCTCTGCGCACCATGTCGTTCATGATTTTTCCAAACTTTGCCCTCTCGCCGAAGCCCAGCCAACACACGCGGGCGGGTAAACCCTGAAACTTCACCTGCTCCTTAGCCTTTCTTATCCATCGGCACAGCTCAGTGTTGTGAGAAAAAACGTCCAGGATGACGTCATCTAACGTATAAATGTCGTCTGAACTGTCGATTAGGCTGGTCCACCTGAACGGTCCGCGTCCTTCACAGAACATGGGTCTTATGTAACGCTGCACGAAGCCTGGAAAGGCGAAAGCGTCTCTGAACCCAGCGTCTAAGGCTTGTTGCCTTAGGTTGTTGCCGTATTCGAATGCAATTGCTCCTTTTTGCATCATTTCAACCATGGCCTGAACCTGTGTGCGCATGCTCTTTTTGGCTCTCTTTATGTAGGTTGCAGGATTCTTCTCACGGAGTTCGTCTGCCTCTTCTTTTGACAAGCCTTCAGGATAATAACCGCTCAACGGGTCGTGGGCGCTTGTCTGGTCCGTGACCACGTCTGGAATTACACCTCTTCTAACCAGTTCGGGATGAACCTCGGCTGCGTTGCCCAACAATCCAATGCTTTTAGGTGTGCCTTCATCTTTGGCTTGCTTCGCTATGTCTACGGCTTCGGTTAGGTCGTCTGTCCAGTCTTCTAGGTATCCATGTTTAAGCCTGCGCTCAATAGCGTTCTCGTCAATTTCAACTATGAGGGCTACTCCGTCGTTCATTGTGACAGCCAAGGGCTGGGCTCCACCCATCTCGCCTAAGCCAGCGCTCAAGACAAGCTTTCCTTTTAGGCTGCCTTTGAAGTGTTCTTTCGCCACGGAGGCTAAAGTCTCGTATGTGCCTTGGAGGATGCCTTGTGTTCCGATGTATGCCCATGAGCCAGCCGTCATCTGCCCAAACATGATCAAGCCTTTCTCTTCAAGCTCGTAGTAATAGTCCCATGAAGCCCACTTTGGCACGAGCATGCAGTTGACGATTAAGGCGCGTGGCGCCCACTCACGCGTCTGAAAAACAGCCACTGGCTTGCCGCTTTGAATGAGCATGGTTTCATCGGGTTCAAGATTCTGCAGCGTATCAACTATTCTGTGGAAACATTCCCAGTTGCGGGCGGCTTTGCCGGTTCCACCGTAAACGATTAGGTTTTCTGGGTCTTTGGCTACTTCGGGGTCGACAACATTGTACAACATGCGTAATATGCCCTCAATCTGCCAGTTTTTGCAGTGCAGCTCAGAACCAGAAATGTGCCTAATGGGTTTTGTTAACTTCAACTTCTGCATAGGATATGCTCACCAGCTTGTTGAGGCATATTTGAAAGGCCCGTGTAATAATCTTTGCTTGGTCGTAAATTTTTCCGATTAAGGTGGTGTTTATGCGTCTTGACTCTCAAAATGAAGCAGGGATTGAATAGGTTGTTAGCTGTACTCTCTAAATGTGTGACTGCATTTTGTGCATCTAAAGAATTGAGTTGAAGACTCGTCACTTCCACGGGTTTGAACCTGCCAAACATAAGCTAGGTTGTTGCCACACTTGGGGCATTCGATGCGAACCGTGGGCAAAACACGAAGCTTCTGCTCTTCCTTGCTGATGACCGCTATGGTTTCCTGTGGACTATGCTCAATAACCTTAGGAATGGGCTCAAGCTTCTTCGTCGTCAACCTTTTCTTGTAGCCGCACTTGGGACAAGCGAGCAGAACGTTGCCCTTCTTTCCTTCTTTGGAGCGTTTGGGCACCAGTCGAGTGCCGCACTTGGGACAAAACTCCATCGTTGGCGTCCTCACATTGTCTGATTTGCTTCACGTTGACATCGAGTCTTTTAAACCTTTTCTCATTCTACTCAATATTAGAGGTAAACTACACACGATTTCAACGTTTACTGCGCTTTCTCATGCAACAGCCCAGACGCAATGATGTGTGCCACCCGCAACGCCTCAGGAATGTTGCTCCGAGTGGCCGTACTCTTTAAAATACGTATGGCGTCTCGCTCTGAAGCCCCAGCAACATGCACGTATATGGGTTCTTCACCCTTTCTTGTGCGCACCCTGAGCATCTTTCCTGCCTTCTCTATGGCTCTCCAACGTTGTTGGCTTTGAGGCAAGTTCTGCAGGGCTTTTTTGATGTCGTCAAAGTCGGGTTTTTCTCTTGTAACCGCGATTACAGGAAGTTTAACCCTTCTACACAGCTCTTCTATATCCACAACGTTGAAGCCTGCTAACGTGACACCGTTCAACATTATCACGCGTAGTTGTGCGTGATGAGGCGAACCATTTATCATTTCTACAAGTTTCTCTGTTGCATCCATGCCGTCAACCCGAGCCCGCGTGTGCATGAAACCGTCAAGCCAGTAACCGCCTCGATAAACAATTCCAACCACATCAACCAATTCATCAGAGTGCGGCGTAAACACGCCATCGTCGACACCCAACACTCGAATCTCAGGCTTCACCACACGAATCTTCGCAACCTCGTCCTTGTGCCTATGCTTAATCTGCTTAGCACTATGGGTGCTCATTTGCCCATGCCCATTTTTCTCAAAACATCTTGGAGCAGACGAGCAAACGCCTCGGCGGTGTCGTTTTCTCCGCTCAAAACATTGGTGCAATCGTCTAATTCTACCAGGTCTCCCAGCCAAGCAAACACTAGCAAGGCTTCTGCAGCGTTTCCTCTCGTCTTACGGTCAACTCTGTGAGGAAGAAACTTGCGCAGTCCTGATTTTGCCACAGCTTCAGCCAAGGTTTGGTTGTCAACTTTGGCGCCCATTGGTCGTTTATGCTTTTGTGACATGGCTAAGGAATAGACAAAATTAACATAAGAGTCGCCAAGTGCAGCCAAGTCTTTGTCGAGCAAGAGTTCCTCTAGATTGTCATACTTTTTGTGCGTTGGAACTGGACTCATTTTTGTTGCCATTCTTTCAGAGCTTTCTCAAAACTCAGACGAAACTCTTTACTTCGAGTCCTTATCTTCTCCGCTGCCTCACGCAAAGCGGTTTCCGGGTGTCGCTTCCCCTTAGTTCGCACGTAGATTATAGGCTTTGAAACCAAGGGATGAGGGATATCATAACCCGCTATTTCTATAGTTTCGTCTTCCAACAGCACCTTCTGAAGCGCGTTGCAGAAGGTGTGACCTTCGCCGTCGATTTCTATGCGCAATTCGTTCGTTTTTTTCTCCAAGACATTGATGTTCATTCAAAATCACTCTTCCCATAGTCTTGAGCAGGTTTTCTGCGTTCAAGGTTGTCACACTCTGGACAGCGCATTCGCAGCTTCCTCAACGACAGAACGTGGCCACAACGGGAGCAGAAGGCGTAAACCACACCTAGGTCTTTGTCGTTTGTGGACAAGTGGAAAACTCGGTTCTTGTCGCTTATGACCTTGGTGCGAATGATGTCGCCAGCCTTGCATACATCGTACATGCTCTCAACGTAGCGGGGACTCACATCAGAAATGTGGAGTAGCCCGCTGAAAAACCCGCTTAGCATGCGGTTGCCAACTTGAAAAATCCTTACAACAGCTTGTTTGTTCTGCACTTCTGTCACTTGACCCAAAACTGTGCTGCCAACTCTTACAACACCAGACGCTTTGACTGAAGGATAGACTGAGACCTTTTTGTTGAGGATGTCCATGAGTGCTCTGCCAGTGGTCAATGAGTAAATTGTTCCCTCTTCCGCGTAGGTTCCCGTTCCAGGCTCGAACTCCTCAATGACTCCGAGTCTGTCCCCGGGCACAACTAATTGTCCGCTCTTACGTTTAGATGACATTTTGGCTTTTTCACGCCCTTATTATTCTGTACAGGTCAACCTTAACCTCGTGTTTTGGTTTGGTGTGAAACTTAAACAGTCTAGGAATATTAAGCTTCATCGGGAATATGCCCGTAACCTTTCCCCCGTGCCCCTCAATAAACCTTTTGATGAAGATGCGATTGGCTTCTCCACCCTTATGCAGAGAATATACTCTGGGCGCCAACTGCAACGCTTTCAATAAAAACTTTCTGTCTGCACTTCTTCGCTGCACGCCGAAAGGAGGATTCTGTAGAACCGTGCGGAACATCCCGTTTAAAACTTCAATGTCACTAGCCATCCAGCTTGTTTTTGCTTTCACACCCAGTCTTTCAGCGTTTTTCTTCGCCGTTCTCACAGCCACTTTATCGACATCGACACCAACTGCTTCAGCCGCTCCTAAAAGAACTGCGCCTATAGCAAGCCGACCTGTGCCGCAGCCTAAGTCAGCCACAATTTTCTCAATGATGTCATCGTGAATGTAGGCGGCTACGAAGAGCATCTCTGCCGCAACGTCCTCGGGAATAGTGTACTGTTCCAGGTAAGCCTTAGGAGAGGTATGCGGCTCAACCTGATGAAGAGCTTTTTCTAATTCTAGCCTTCGAACCAGCCTTTTTTGAGCAACCCCTCCCATGTTAATTCTCCAACGACTACAAGCGCTTCTTTGATTGTTAACACTGGTCTCTTAAACCTAGTTGCGTCGTCTAAAGAAATGCGTGGGCAGGCAGTGTTCACAAAGGCTTCGATTGTTGGAAACTGCATCAACGCTTCAGGAGTGACTTCACGTAGAGTTAACAAAGTAGCCTTCTTGCCTTTTTTCATCAACTTCTCCTTAACATGCATGGCTTCCTCTGTTCTTTTTTGCCCACTTTTGAGACCGACCAAGACTCCGAAGTGTTCAACCTTCTCTGCTCCTTGAATGCTTGCCCACCTCTGCTTTGTTATCTTTTGCACTTCATTGTCAACGCTGTAAGCCCTTTGCTCATATGGGTCGGCAACTATGGTGGGCTTTGAAGTGGCTAACCCCACACCAACAGCGTGGAATCTGCCGCCTCCTACGAACAGAAAAGCGTCCACATCTTTAGAAACGGCTGTAGCGTTACTGTAGTCACAACCTATGACCTGCCCAGGGTGCTTGAGTCGACCAGCGTCTCCAACAGTCACACTTTTTCCAGCCTTTAGAAGCGTTGCACGAGCTTCATCCAGCATGTCAACATGCTGAACTGTAGTGACCAAACCAATGTGTTTCCAAGGTTTGAGCAGTGGCAACGCCTTCTTAACCGCTGGTTTGACGCTGACGGCTGTTCTTGCTTCGACGTAAATTGTTGGCACGCGTTGTTGAGGCATCATCTCGCTATGCCCATAATGAACAAGTAAATCAACTCCTAGACTCTCAGCCTCTTGGACTGCGAGGTCACACGCACCGTAGCATGGATCGGCTGAAACAAAGGCTACTGCTCCCATTTTCTCGGCGATGGAAGCCAAACGTGGACCCTCAGCCTTCAAACCTTCAGGCAACTGAATGAGAACTCGTTTGGAGCCCCGTTTTTTAATTTCCTCTTTCAAGCGTTCTTCTTCGAGGTCAAAAATGGAAGTCTTCATTTATAATACCCTGAGTTTGATCCAAAAACAATGTAAAAGGTGAGTTGCGAAAGTAACCCTTTGTTTGACTGTTTTCACCATTCGGGCGTCCATTCTGACTCGGGCTTCTTGGTTCGCGGTGTCGCTTGCCCTAAGCTCTTCTCTCGCATCTCTGCTAAGCGTTCGAGCAGAATCTTCTGTTCCAGGCTGGCAACCAACTGACGGGTGCGGATAACAGCGTCATTGTTAACGGATATGCTGTCTATGCCGCTTCGCACGAGAAACTCGGTGAAGTCAGGTAGATTCGAGGGTCCTTCGCCGCAGATGGAAACAGTTACTCCGTTCTGGTGTGCTACTTTGATCAGATGAGCGATTATGCGTTCAACCGCTGGGTCTCGTTCATCAAAATAGCCCATCAGACCGAGTCGCTCTGAGTCGCGGTCGATCATGAGCACGCCCTGAGTCATGTCGTTTGAGCCTATGCTGAAGCCGTCGCAGAGCTTAGAAAACTCGTCAGCCATGATGGCGATTGCGGGTGTCTCAGCCATAAACCAGACTTGAAAGTCTCTTGTGCGTTCCAAGCCTTCTTCCGCCATAATTTCCAAGCATTTTTTGGCTTCCCAAACCGTGCGTATGACAGGCAACATGATCCACACGTTTTGGAGGTTCCACTCGTCTCGACATTTCTTGATGGCTTTGCACTCCAGCCTGAACGCTTTTTCATACCATTGGCTTATGTAGCGGCTGGCGCCTCGCCACCCCAACATGGGGTTAGCCTCCTCAATCTCGTATTTTTCTCCGCCCTTAAGTTCCCGATACTCGTTGGTCTTGAAATCGCTGAAACGCACAACCACTGGTCTAGGTTGGATGGCTCGGGCTACGGTTGCCACCCCTTCAGCCAACTTGTCGACAAACTTCTGGGCTTGATTGGTTTCCAAAAGATATAGAGGATGCTCGCCGATAGAGCTGGCTAAGATGAATTCGATGCGCATGAGACCGATGCCGTCGAAAGGCAGATTCTTGTACTCATCAATTTTTTCGGGCACACCAAGGTTCATATAGATTTTTGTCGCTGTAACGGGTGCGGGTTCAAGCGTCACTCCAGCGGCTCCTGCTTGGGCGACTACTGTGGGCGCTGGCTCTTCAGCCTTGGATATTATGCCTTCGTAGACCACCCCGCTTTTGGCGTCTACTGTGTACTCTCGCCCTGTCTTCATCAGCTTAGTTGCGTTCTCAGTTCCGACGATGCAGGGTATCCCTAACTCTCGGCTGACAATGGCTGCATGCGCCGTGACGCCGCCTTTATCTGTGACTATGGCGCTGGCGATTCTCATGAAGGGCACATAATCAGGATTCGTCATAGTCGTCACGAGTATGTCACCTTTCCGTATTATTTTAGAGGCATCTTCAGAGGTCAAAGCAACTCGAGCAACACCAGCGCCAATTGCTCTTTTGCCCGCTGCTATGCCTTTAACCACCACCTTAGCTTCTTCTAATGTTAGTGGTGCCGCGAATGGTTTAGGCTTCTCAACTAGTGGCGCCTCCTTCTTTACGCTCCAAACAGTTTCGGGTCTCGACTGCACGATGAACACGCTGTCTGGAAAAGAGAGGTCACGGTCAACAGCGAACTCGATGTCTTGAGCCTTTCCGTAATGTTCCTCAATCGTTCTCGCGATTTCAGCAAGCCTCCGAATCTCTTCATCATTTAAGCACGGCTGCTCTTGCCTACCCTTCGCAACATCGGCGTGAACGGTTCTGCCGGTTTCGATGTCACGTATGTACTCAACTGTTTTCTTGGCGATTTTCTTGTCAACAATGCTTAATGTCTGCTTATCCACAACGTAATGATCGGGAGTAACCGCTCCGGACACAACAGATTCGCCTAGACCCCAGTTGGCTTCAATAACTATCTTGTCGGTTTCGCCAGTCACGGGGTCGAGTGTAAATATGACGCCCGCCGTCTTGGAGTTGACCATCCTTTGAACGCCCACGCTGATGAGCACTTGCTCGTGTTTGAAACCCTTTTGGTCTCGATAAAAAATGGCGCGTGGCGTGAAAAGGCTGGACCAACATTTTATGGTTTTGTCTATCAAGTCGTCGGCGCCTTTAACGTTCAAAAACGTTTCTTGTTGCCCAGCAAACGAGGCGTCTGGTAGATCTTCAGCTGTGGCGCTCGACCGAACAGCGACGAAAACTCCCGCCCTATCAGAGCCTTCTGCTTGTTTGTTCAGTTGGTTGTAGGCGTCTCGAATTGGTTTCTCGATTTCGGCGGGCATGGAAGTTGATTCGATCAAGGTTCGAATCTTCTTCGAGGCTTCTTCATACTGGCTGGGATTGTTCACGTCTGTAACCGTTTCGCCGATGATTCTGTAGATTTTTTCTGCGATGCCGGTCTTTGTGATGAATTCATAATAGGCGTGAGCTGTTACGGCAAAACCTGGCGGAACTGGAATCTTCGCTTGAATCATCTCGCCCAAGTTGGCGTTTTTTCCTCCAACCAACGGAATATCGTTCTTGGTGAGCTCTTCAAACCATAGTATACGCTTCTCCTTGCGAGAAGACGGCAATCACCTTTCACCTACTCTTATTTTTTTAATCGGGAGCCTTTCCGACAACTACTCGGCAAGGGATAGGCAGTTTGTCTTGTCCCCTTTTGAGAGCCTCATTCGCTGCTTCGATTCCGTTTTCGTTGACGCCGATCTCAATAATTATTTGGTTGGGTTTGACTCGGGCTGCGGTTCCCACGGGTTTACCGAAGGCTCTCTTCATGCCGTCTTGCAGACGGTCTGCGTGAGCGCCAAAAATCATCTTGTTTTCACGCAAAATATTGTGAGGATAAGGCACGACTCGTAGTAAGTAGCTGTTCCCCAGCTTCTCCATCAACACTCGGTTGGATGCTACGCGCGCTGCCTCTAAGGCGTTGTGACGAATCTGCGCTTCTTCTTGGGCGATTAACAGGGCTTGGTGTGTGAATTTGCTCTTGGTGTCGCCCATGGTGAATTTTGTAATCTTGGGTGGGGGAGAGCCTCTAACGTACTCTTTCCTGGTGTAAGGGGCGCCTTTTACCGTTCGATAGTTTTTGGCTTTCATCGGGTTTCCCTTCTTCAGCATACGGAGAAAGGCTATATTTAAAGCATTTTGTCATAGCCGAATTAATAAAAAATATGAATTTATAGTATGCTCTAGTCAGGGAAAATCGCCCTTCAGCCAGAGTTTGGCTAGCTGATTAAAGTTGGGAAAAACTTTCTTAAGGATTGGAATGTACATGAGTTTCTCGTCGTTGGTCATGTCCTGAAATTGATATTCTCCTGTGTAAGGTGAGGGTTCGCCTTCTCTGGTAATGAATTCAATGTGCATGAAAGGATCACCGCGTTTGATCGTTATGGAATGTCGGTCGTTGCTGAGGTTGACGAGTTCTAGGGTCAGTCTTCCAACCCAGCCGCTGTGCACTTTAGCGGCGTTAAGGAAAGACAAGCCCATGCGTCCATATTTGCTCTTGGCTGTGAGATGCGCCACGTATGCTGGGGGAGTGAAGACTATCTCGTAGGAATTGATGTTTCTATGTTCCAGATATTGCAGGGTTGTCTCTTCCTTGACGGTTAAGACGTAGCCGTCGCCGTCTAAAAGATGATAGTCATATGGGTAGACGACCTTGTAGTTCTCAATTAGTTCCATCAACTTGTTCTTGCCGATAACGCACACGATGCCTGCCTCCTTTCTTAGTCTTCAGCACTAAGGCGCGCTTGCTCTATATTTATTTTACACTCCGCCAACATCGCAGACGCAGGCTTATATAGAAAAAAGATATTTATGTTGATAAGTTACAGCAAAAAAGGAGGAAAGAAGTATGGAAGCAACTAGGTTTTACGCTTTGCCAAAACTGCCCTACGGATACAAGGATTTAGAGCCACACATGTCCGAGGTTCAGTTAACGATACATCATCAAAAGCATCACCAAGCATACGTCACAGGAGCAAACACAATTCTTGAAAGGCTAGACAAGGCACGAAAAGAAGGCACCGAAGTGGATGTGAAAGCCAGCTTAAAGGAACTGTCGTGGAACATAGGAGGGCATCTATTACACTCAATGTTTTGGAGCAATCTAGCCCCAGTGAGCAAGGGCGGGGGTGGAAAGCCAATCGGGGCTCTCAGTGATGCAATAGAGAAGGAGTTCGGAAGCTTCGAAAGATTCAAAAAAGAGTTTACTCAAGCCTCGATGAGCGTAGAAGGTTCTGGATGGGGAGCATTGACTCTATGCAGGCAAACCCGTAGGCCCATAATAATGCAGGTTGAGAAACACAACACTAATGTTTACCCAGCGTATAGAATCCTGATGGTTCTCGACGTGTTTGAACACGCATATTACATTGACTACAAGAATGAAAGAGCCAAATTTGTCGAAGCATTCTGGAACATAGTAAATTGGAATGAAGTTAACAAAAGGTTTGAAGAAGCATCGAAGTAGCAGATTGCACGTTGAATGCCTTAAAATCCCATCGATATTGTAGGCAATAGCAAGCATGCTGGATGTTCACAGTTTATAAGTATGAGAAGTATTATGTTAAATTTTCAACAAGGTAAGGAGTGTTAACAATCTGCCCGAAACAGTGAACCCCAACCGAAAATTAGATTGTCTTGGGCTCTACTGCCCTGAACCCGTGTTTAGGGTGCGCATGGAACTAGACAACATGAAGGTCGGAGATGTGCTGGAAGTCTTAGCAGACGACCCTGCAGCTGAAGAAGACATCAAAAGCCTATGTAAACGATTAGAGCAGCAACTTCTCAACCTGAACAAGGAAGGCAACACACTCCGATTCCTAATTAAAAAAGTAAAATAAAAAGTGAAAAAAAGGAGGAAAATCGACTACGAGTGCAAAAAAGAAGATTCTCTACGTGCAAACAAGCGGTGTAGACACGCCTGAGCGCACGTATTCGCCTTTTATCTTGGCTGCCACAGCTGCCGCCATGGGTTTGGAAGCCACAATATACTTCATCATCAAGGGAATAACTGTCGTCAAGAAGGGCGAAGCTGAGAAAGTAAAATTAGGTCAGTTTCCCACGCTTAGGCAAGTGATGGACCAAGCCATCAAGGCAGGTGTCAAATTCGCTGTGTGTGAACAAAGCTGCATGCTGCTCGATATTCCCCGAGGCGAATTCATACCAGAAGCCAAAATAGTTGGCGCTGCAACACTAGATGATATGGCTTTAGATGCAGATGCAGTATTGTGTTTTTAGGTGCAAAGGCGAAAGCATGATGAGACGCGTGTTCATGGACCACACGGCTGGCATGCCCGTCGACCCACGAGTACTAGAAGCCATGATGCCTTACTTCAGTCAAAGGTACGGAAACCCGTCTTCGCTCCATTCTTGGGGCAACGAGGCAAGAAAAGCCTTAGATGAGGCACGGGCAAAAATCGCTGCCTTAATCGGAGCAAAAAGGGCTGACGAAATCTTCTTCACTTCGGGTGGTACTGAGAGCAACAACTTAGCTGTTAAGGGCGCCGCTTACAGGAACAAGGATAAGGGAAACCACATTGTTTCTACCGCTATTGAACACATGTCGGTTATGAACACGTGTAAATCCCTTACGAAAGAAGGGTTCAACGTTACCTATGTGCCCGTCGATAAATACGGAGTTGTGGACCTTCAAGACTTGGAAAAAGCAATCACCGACAAGACTGCCCTTGTATCTGTAATGTACGCCAACGGAGAAATCGGCACTATTCAACCAATAAAAGAGATAGGAGAAATAGTTCACCGCAAAGGCGCACTCCTCCACGTTGACGCCGTTGCAGCCGCAGGCCAAGTGCCTATAACTGTAGAAAACGAAAACATCGACCTGATGTCAATTTCGTCCAACGATATGTACGGTCCACGGGGAGTCGGTGCCCTCTACGTAAAGGCAGGAACCCGAATTCAACCGATAATACATGGCGGGGGACAAGAAAGAGGCTTGCGTTCAGGCACCGAAAACATGCCTGCAATCGTGGGCATGGGCAAGGCTGCTGAAATAGCTAAGGCTGAGATGAAACCAGAGGGTGAAAGGCTTTCTGGGTTGAGAGACAAACTCATCAAAGGCTTGCTGGACAGGATTCCGAGCTCGTTTTTGAATGGGCATCCCACTCAGCGGTTGCCCAACAACGTCAACGTTAGATTTAGCTACATTGAGGGGGAGTCACTCATCCTGAGCCTAGACATGTTGGGTGTCGCTTGTTCCTCTGGCTCAGCGTGCACATCTAAGACTTTGGAGCCTTCTCATGTTTTGTTAGCTATCGGATTGAAGCATGAAGAGGCGCATGGTTCGCTCTTGTTTACATTGGGGAAGCAGAACACTGAGGAAGACATAGACTACGTTGTGAATGCTTTACCCGATATAGTTAAGAGACTGCGCACAATCTCACCATTAACACCAAAGGAGTTGCTCTCCTAGAATGTACACGGAAAAGGTCATGGAGCACTTCCGTAACCCACACAACATGGGAGAGATACCCGACGCAGACGGAATCGGAACAGTGGGCAACCCCGTATGTTTGGCGCCTAGCGCTCTGATCTGTATAAATGGGCACTTTACTCCCATAGTGAATGTGACAGCAGACCAAAAGGTTCTTGGTCATGATGGAAAATATCACCGAATAGGAAAAGTGATAGCAAAACCATATAGAGGAAAAATGTATAGAATTGTGGCGCACAATCTTGGGGCAACCGTGGTTACCCCAGACCACCATATTTTGGCGCTTAAGGCAAGTCATATTTTGAGAAAGTATCGTCTTCGCATCAAATGTGTGCGCGATTGGTACGCAGAGGATGAGTTGGAAAAAGGCGACATTTTGCTTTATCCAGTGCCCAACGAAACTATCGACACAAAAAAGATTCGATTGGACGTTGAAAAACTAAAGTACGATTTTAGGAGCAAAACGCTTCCAGATGAGATTACAGTTGACAGTGATTTCTTGAGACTGGCTGGCTACTATTTATCAGAAGGTTATGTGCGAACTCAACCAAGCAAAGGAACATTAGGCTTCGTGTTCAGCTCAAAGGAAAGGAATTACATCGAGGATGCTATCCGGTGTGTCGAGAGTGTATTCGGTCTTGACCCCGCTGAGATCCAAAGAAACCATAATGCAGCAGACATTAAATTTTACAGTGCTAGGTTGGCAAGGTTTTTTGCGGGACTTTTTGGAGAAGGCGCGGCGAACAAGCGTATTGCTCACTGGATGATGTTGCTCCCCGTGCAGAAGCAAGAATCCCTCTTATGCGGGCTCTGGAGAGGAGACGGATACATCAACAATCAAGTTGCTAAGTTCGTCACGATATCGGAGCAATTGGCATTCCAGGTTAGAAATCTGCTTCTAAGACAAGAAATAATCCTGAGCTTTCTTGAACGACCCGCAAAGGGCATCCATAAGAAGAGTTACTCAATCTATGTGAAAGATGACAAGTCGATTGAGAAGCTAGCCAAAATTGTTGGTGTGAGGCTTGTTATACCAAAAAAACTGAAAAACCATCACAAGGCTTGGTTTGAAAACGGATACTTTCACATCCCTATCTGGCGAGTGGAACCACTAACCTATGGCGGCTTAGTCTACAATCTGGAAGTGGAGGATAGTCACTCATTCGTTTCAAACTCAATGGCGCTTCACAACTGTGGCGATTTAATGACTATTTACATTAAGGTGAAAAACAACCAAATCGAAGACATAAAGTTCAAGACTTTCGGGTGTGGCGCCGCCATAGCCACGAGCAGCATGATAACCGAGTTGGCTAAGGGTAAGACGTTGGAAGAAGCCATGAAAATATCCCGCGGCGACGTTGCCGACAGCCTAGGAGGGCTACCCCCGATAAAGATGCATTGTTCAAACTTGGCGGCAGACGGCTTGCACGCTGCCATACAGGATTATTTGAAAAGGAAGGAGGCGAACAAATGAACGAGTTCATAAAATGCGATTTATGGAACGTTGAAATTTGCGAACCCGAAAAGTGCGCATTTGCAGTGAGCAAGAGAACCATCGAGGGTAAAGAATACTACTTCTGCTGCGAAGCCCACGCCATGGAATTCGAGAAGAAAAAGAAGAAAAAATAGTTAGGTTTAGCCAGCCTCTTTCAGAACGAGAGAACGCTCTTGCTCTCTCTAATCCAATCAGCCAAGTCGAGCATTTTTCCAACTTCTACGCCCGTTGCTAGATCATTTGGGTTCAATCCCCTGGCTTGGAGGCAGGTGCCACAGGCTAGAACTTTCACGCCGCTTTGGATTAGTTCGGTTAGCATTTTTTCTAGGTTGTAGTATCCCACTGGTGGACGCTGACCCTTCTTGGCTACTGTAACTCCGTCTTCGAGGAGAAATATGTTTATCTTCATGTCTTTTGCCTTCATGGCCTGTGCCAAACGAAAAGCGTTCCATGCTCTTTCTTTGCCGTAAGCTGCCTCGTTAATAATCATGGTTATGGTTTCAGCTGCACTCATTTCCCTAGTCTCCAGTTCACTTTCGCCCAAGCAATTCCAACAAGCGTTTTTGATGCGCTTCTCGCGTTGTCAACGGGTATATTTTGCGTACACTGTCGAAGAAAAGCGGGTCTTCGCTGATTATTCTTGACAGTTCTTCATCCGAAGAGACATTACATATTATCATGTGCCCCTGCTGACCTATCAGGTGATAATACTGCTCAACCTTTCTCTGCGACTCCAGCTTGCTGAGATACTTGAATTGTGCTGGGGTTAGGCTGGCTAATCGTTCAATGGGCACATGAGGCTTGATCCACTGCAGCACAAGAAACTTCACACTTTTTTCACCTTTAGCAATTCCTTATGCGCTGTCTAAAATAAATGGCTTGCTTGAATCACTATTATTGTTTCGAAGGCAACCTTACTCTCGGCGATTACTTTGGCTCCCAAATCCACTTCTCGAAATTTTTCTAATGTCTCATCAATATTGGCGAGACTCGACTGAACCAGGAGGATTTTGCCCCTTCTTTTCAGATAGTGCGGCGCATCCAAGATAAATCGGTCGATGAGCTTTCTCCCAGTGGGCCCACCAGCCCAAGACCGCCCAATCCATGTTCCCTGTTCTCTTGGCGAAGAAGGCAAATACGGGGCGTTAAAGACGATAATATCAAACCTTTCAGCTTTTCGCATAGGTTGAAAAAGGTCGCCCTGGCGCACCTCTATCCTACTGGCGACTTGATTGACTTTGGCATTCTGCCTGGCACATTCAACTGCGTGGGGGTTCATGTCTGTGGCAACCACTTTTTTGGCTTCTTTTTTGGCTGCTATGATGGCTAGTATCCCGCATCCTGTTCCCATGTCTAAGACCGTATCGCTTTTTGTGACAATTTGTGCTAAGCTGTCTGCAATAAGGAATGTGTCTTCGGCTGGTTCGTAAACATCCTCGAAAACGTGGAAGACTAGGTCATCGAAGAATACCCGTTTTCTCCAAGACTTCATTTGTCAAGGCTCCGAGGTCTTCAGGCGCTAGTTCGCGTACCCGTTTGTCATGAAAGGTTAAGGAATCAGCCATTTCCTGGGCTTTTTCCCTCGCCACTCCTCGCCTATACAAGAATCGAAGAATGGCGTTGCGCAGTTTCTTGTTCCGTTGAGTGAAAACAGTTTGAACAAGTTCGAAAAACGCTTTTTCATCTTTCATTTTGAATGGTGGTTTCGGCTTAGGCTTCAACCGCACAATTAGAGAGTCAACGTCAGGTGGCGGATAAAACGCTGTTCTCGGCACATAGTCGAGCAATTCTACGTCAGCCCGATAATATGAGGCAACGGTGAGTCTGCTGTAGTCCTTGCTACCTACTGATGCTGTCAGCCTCTCTGCAAATTCTTCTTGAAAGGTAAGGACAGCTATGTCGAACGGTTTTTCCAAGAGCCAGAAGAACAGTGGAGATGAGATGGAGTAGGGCGGTGTGGAGACAACCTTGCTGAACGACGGAATCAAAGTCTTGAGAACGTCGCCTTCAATCAGCACAATGTTTTCCACGCTTTGAAAATGTTGGCGCAAAGCTTGCATCAGTTTAGTGTCGACTTCCACAGCGATAACTTTCTTACACCTTTGAGAGAGTAGTTGTGTGAGAAAGCCTAAGCCAGCGCCCACTTCCAAGACCACATCTTCCATGTTTAAGGAAGCGTAGGAAATCATCCTTCGCAATAAGGCGCTGTCTGTCATGAAGTTCTGTCCCAAACGTTTCTTGGGGTGAACCCCATAGGCATGAAGAAGATGTTTAGTTCTCCCAAGATAATCCATCGCCCTTCAAATTCCACCTACTGATACTGTCTTAGGCTGAATATACCTCGTTTATAACGAACGTTTTCTCGCAATATAAGCCATGGATAAAGCTGCAAACCCAACGAAAAACTCAAAGGAAAAAGCTATTCTGAATGCATACCAAAGAAACCCAAAGACCCAAGGATCAAGAAACGTGCCGCCATATTGGGTTACATAGAGAAACTGCAGAGTGTAATAACCAACTACATGGCCAACCCAGCTTCCCAAGAAAAGTGGCACGACAACTGAAGAAAACTCAGCTGCAAGGTCGATTTTTCCTCCCGTAAAGAAGAAATAAGCAAAGAGGAGCACGGGACTAACAACGAAAGACGCCACGCTTAAGAGGAGGGCTATCCATGCCCAGTCTCTAGGCGGAAAACGGAAAATCATGAATAGAAATTGATCAAGATATGAAATTGCACTGACCACTAAGGAGAACGCCAGGGCAACTACAAATATTCTCCAATTAAACAACTTCATATGCGCCCGCCTTATGGAGCCCTTGTGAACAGCCTATACTTGCTCTCACCTGACAGCTCCTCAAGTATCCGTTTGGTTACAAGTTTTGCTGGGCTAGGTATGTTGGCTCGTTGTTGAAGATCATCGAAGTTTTTAAACAAGCTTTTTTCCCTCTCGTTTATGATCTGCCACATGTACTTCTTGCCAATGCCAGGAATAAGCTCAAGTGCGTGCATCCTAGGAGTAATAGCTTGCGCCGAATTGAAAAAGTTGATGAACCATTGCTCCCGATTCAAAACGATTTTCTCAATGGTCAGGGGCAGTTCCAGCTTTGCCGTGGATGTTAACTCTTCATAACTTATTCTGCCCATGATGTATGTGATTTGTTCACGGGATTCTTTACCAACATAAACGCGGTCGTAGGGCTTCAACACTAAGCCTTCTTTAACAGTAGCTTCCAACAGTGTGAAGAACTCTTCTCCGACAACCTGAACCAAAGCGCCTGCTCGATAGCTAGGCCTAGCGCCGGGTCTGCCGTGGGGGAGGTAGTCTAAAACGTAGGCGTATTCTTCGTATCGCTTCTCTTTCTCCATTCTTCCTTCGCCTACACCCTTGGCAGACAAATATTTTTTATGAAAAGGTGTTCCTATTCCTCTTTTCTATACTCATCCAGCAGATTTAAAATCTCTTGCAGCTTTGTCATCTCAACAATCTTGCGTCCGCCTGCCAAAAAAACACGGATCTCCTCGATGCTTTCGGGCATAGAGTTGACTACTTGAATGGCTTCCTCTTCTTCCAACCCAAACTTTTCTCGGAGAACTTTCACTAAAGTATCAGTTTTTTCTGGTTCAATCCTTGAAAACTTGGAAGCGTAGTCGAGTGACCTGCGTTGAAACTGGTCGAGTTTGTCTTCACCCAGAGTCTCAAGTAGCTTCTTCACTTCAGGAATTGTAAGGGGGCGTTCACGAAGCACCTTCTTGGACATGGTTAGTCACCCGTTAACTTGCTCGTGTAGGGTTCAAGATGTTCTGGACGGACAATGATCTCTTTCAGGGCGTCTCCCTGGGTTACGTTCACTACGTATGATCTGCCTTTCCTCTGAACAACTACACCAACCTTGCCCTGAAAGCGTCGGTGAGGCATACCTTTGTGAACGCTTGGATCAATTTTAACAACCACCTTCTCACCAGCAACATAACCGTGCAGAATCTTGCTTAAGCCCGTTTTTCCCCGTTCACGTGGCTTCCTCTTCAAGAGAGAGCGGGTCTTGTGTCGATAACCCTTGCCTTTTCTTCCCATTGTTTAATCTTCCTCCCTCATTAGAACGCTTAACACGTCTAGTTCAAGCGGCGTGGCTTGGGCGCCAACTATCTCGGCTATGTTGGGAGTGGTTCGACCCTCGTCTCCAGTTATGAGTTCTTTGATGTAGAGGCCTCCTTGGCACCTAAGCCTTAGTTCTATGCGGTTGGGCTTCAACCTCTTTACCTTAGCCTCATATATGTGCTTTTCCCGAACCAAATCAGCTCTTCGGTGAAGAACTCTTCGAGGGGTCTGCTGATAGACAACTGCATTCACCAAGTTCTTCTCAATCTGCGCCAATTCCTTGCCTAAAACCACCCTGTCGAACTCCACAATTGCCCTGTACACTTTTTCCGCTGCTTCTGTCTTCTTTAACCGCCTAACCCAGTCTTTGTCAGCAAAGCGAAGGTTGGACACTCTCACCTTTCCTTGCGCTCGGGCGTTGATTGTCTTGGCGAGTTTGCGCAGGTTGAGGAAACGTTTCTTGGGCTTTTTCACTTCGATGACGAAGGGTCTACCGCGCCCTAACATGCGAGCGTCTATGTCTTCGCGCCCAGCTCCATGGAGGGCTACAGCCTCTCCTAAGGCTTGTTGAAGTATGGGTTCGCCTATGATTTCCTCAACAGATTCCGGATACATTTTGCCCGTCCAGTTGCAACGTTCGCATCCTCTTCCACGACATTTAGAGCATAACCATCTGGACTGGGGGATGCCGCGCACTAGTTTTCGGTATCTTCCAGAAATGTAGATTGGATTCACTTGGATTTTGATTCTGTCTTCAAACGGATTGACTAGCACGACAAGGTCTGGTTTCTTGTAGTCTGTCTGTTTTCCAGTGATTTCAGCGATTCTCTTGCCGATTTCTCTGCTGAAGGCGTTCCGCACGCTCTCGCCGTGTTTGACTTCGAACTCTGCCTTGAACTCGTCTTCTCGCTCCTCAACCTCAATCGGGAGTTCGACACCGACCAGAAAGCTAGTGTACTCGTAGTTTTTCAATTGACTAACAGAACCATTCATCAGGTCTTGCAGAGAGTCGAAGCGTCCCTTACAGAGATGGCACACACGCCTCTTTCCATTCATCTTCTTCTTCGTTCGCTTCAGGATTTCCGCAGCCATGTCAAAACTGCCGTTTGACGTCAGCGTCTTAAGCAAAGCGAAGCCCGTGTTGTCCTTGTCTAAGGCTAGTTGATGCCCCTTCATCGTAAGCAAGAGTTTCAACGCTTCTCCACGGCTCAGATTGTCCAGTCCATAGCCCAATAATGCGAATTGTCTGCCAAGGCAATGGCTGCAGAGAGGATACTTCTCCAGCATTCTTTGTGCCTTTTCCACAATGTCTGCCATCAAAATATTCCTTCTTTCCAGCAGCGCGAACTATTCTTCGAGTTTTCCAAGCTGGTCCATGGAGATTTTCTTTCCGCCCAAGAAAGGCAAGGCTCTTTTTCTCCGAAGGGTTTTCATCATTCGTTTCATCATGCCGTATTGCTGGAGCAGTTCTTTAACTTCTTTTTCACTCGTGCCTGAGCCTCTGGCGACTCGCCTGATTCGTGAGGCGTTGAAGGCTTTGGGTTCGTGGCGTTCACTTGACGTCATAGACTGGATGATAACTCGCCATTTTTGAAGACGGTCTTCAGCCATTTCCATCATTTCGTCGGGTATATTGTATGACATGCCTGGAATCATCTTTAGGAGGCGTCTAAACGGGCCCATTCCCTTCATGGTTTCAAACTGCTCGTACATGTCAGTTAATGTAAACTTACCAGACAAGATGGCTTTCATTTTTTTCTCGGGCACATGAACCTCGGCTTCACGCACCTTTTCAATGAGGCTCTGCAAGTCACCCATCCCGAGTAATCGCCCGACAAAGCGGGAGGGCACAAAAGGTTCTACATCATCGATTTTTTCACCAGAACTGATGAACTTAATCGGAGCGCCTGTGGCTGCCACGGCTGAGAGGGCGCCTCCACCTCGGGCTGAACCGTCGAGTTTGGTCACGTAGATTGAGCCGATTGGCGTGGCTTCGTGAATTGCCCTGGCTTGGATGGCTGCTTGTTGACCTATGGTTCCGTCTACTACGAGGATAACTTCGTCTGGTTTGATGGCTTTCTCCAGAGTCTTCATCTCTTCGATTAAGCCCTTCTCCTCCTTGTGGCGCCCAGCCGTGTCGATGATGACAACGTCCTGGTTTGGAAACTGCTTCAACCCTTTAAGAGCAATGTCAATGGAATTCTTGCTTTGCGAGTCACCGAACAAGGGAATGTTAATGCGGTTAGCCAACTGCTGAAGCTGAGCGTAGGCACCCGGTCTATAAGTGTCGGCGCAGATCAAGGCTGTTTTTAATCCCCGCTTTTGAAAGAAACGCGCAAGTTTGGCAGCGTTTGTGGTCTTACCCGAGCCCTGGATGCCCACCAGCATGAGCACGGTTCTTTTTCCGGGCTGAGTCTTTAGCGGAACGGGTTTTTCACCCAGAAAACGGGTTAACTCATCGTAGACAACTTTGACAACATGCTCGCGTCTGGACACGCCTGGGGGAACCTTTTCCTTCAGCGCCCTGTCTTCAATGTTCTTTGAAATTTGAAGGACTAATTGTACGTTGACGTCTGCTTGTAAAAGGGCGCGTTGAAGGTCAAGCGCCAGTTCCTTGACCGCTGCTTCATCGACAACTGGAGCTCGGAAAATCTTGCGCAAAGCGTCGTATATAGAGGAGCCGAAGCGTTCAAGCGCCATGGCTTATCTTTCAACCCTAACTAGTTTCAGTCTTAAATACGTATCCTAGCCTTCTCTTGGTATATGAAAACAAAGTTTAAACGAAGCATTCTGGAGGTTTATTGCCACGGAAGGACTGATACAGGATAATGGGTGAAAGGAGCAGTTGAACAAACAGGTCGAGGGATTCATTCATCGTGCAGGCGTGCACTGCGAATCTTCTGCACTGCGGGATATATTCGAGTTTTATGGTTTCAAGTTTTCTGAGCCCATGATATTTGGGTTAGGTAGTGGTTTAGGCTTCGTCTACTGGCACAGGAGGATGCCTTCTTTGGTTGCAGGGTGGCCCTTTGTGGGTGGGCGAGCACGCGACCTCTATCAGAATCTCTGCTCTAACCTAGGGGTTTCGGTGAAAGTCAACAAGACCTCAAGCAGGAAAAAAGCCTACGTAACTCTGAGGGAAATGATAACCCGAGACGTTCCAGTCATGATTACCGTTGACATGCCGCAGTTGAAGTATCTTGGCTTGCCCGAGCATGCGCACTTTGGAGGTCACTGCGTTGTGGTTGCTGGCTTAGACGAGGAAAAGGGTGTAGCTTACGTCGCTGACACTATGTTCCAAGGCTTGCAGACCGCAACTCTGAAGGAACTGGAAGAGGCACGCTCATCAACCTTCAAGCCATTCTCGCCACAAAACAAGTGGGCCACATTCGAGTTTCCAAACAAATTGGCACCCACGGAAGTGGCTATAAAAAACGCCATAACCAAGACAGCGCAAGCTATGCTTTATCCACCGATAAAAAACCTGGGAGTCAAGGGCATAAGCCTCTTCGCAAGCGAAATAGTCAAGTGGCCTAAGCTGTTTCCACCAGAGAACGAATTCTACAGACAGCTCTACGAAGCCCAGTACATCATGATGGAGGAAGACGGCACAGGCGGCGGACTCTTCCGATACCTCTACTCCAGATTCCTAAAAGAAGCGGGCGAACTGCTAGATAATAACGCATTAGCCGACTTAAGCCAACGTTACCATCAGATAGGGCAAAAATGGACAACCATAGCCAAACTCTTAAGAGACACACCCAAAAACAAGGCTAACGTCCATGACGCGAGAAAAACTCTGCTCGAAGTTGCAAACGCAGAAACACAAGCCTTGTCTTCGCTCGTCAAAATCTTTGAATAAAATTAATGAAAAGCCCTTCACGATTTGTTGCCTTTAAGGCACCAGGTATTTGACCCACCAGAAATACGGACTCTCATAAACTTCTAGGTTGATTGTCTTTGGGAACAAAAGACGCCACAGCGAGTCATAATCATAGTAATTCTTGAGCACCTCATACTTTGAACCGTCGGATGACTGACGCAACTTAAAAGTGTCCTCAACCCCTGGCTTAGAGACCAGCTGCCCTCCAATTCCCGGCACATAAACGTTATCTGCCATAAACACCACAGTGCGCTTTTCAAGTCTTCCATGCCACTTATGTAGAAACTCATCAATTCTCGATTTCGGGATGTGCGAGAACCAGAAGTTAGCGAGTCCAGCGTCAAACTTGTCCGGAACCGTTGCCAACGCATACGCATCGCCTCGGACGTATTCCACGTTGTCACTTAACGGTTTTTTCTTTCGCGCTATTGCCAGCATCTCCTTGGAGGCGTCAACTGCAACCACGTACTTAGCAACTTCAGCAGCGATCTGGCTCCAGATGCCCGTGCCGCAGGCAACCTCTAAGACCCTACGCCCAGACACTACCTTTTTTATTGCGTTTGTTAAAACCTTCAGTTCTTTCTGCCAGAGGCGGTCTCTTCTGGTGTACATACTGTCGTAATCAAGAGCACTCGCGTCGTAGTATTTACGCAGAGTTTCATCATAATGTGCCATAGTAAGCCATACTCAAGGTCACACGGAGTTAAAATAAACATTTGTGTGAAGAAGAAAAAGCTTGCTTTTGTGTGATCAACATGCTGGTGGATATGGAGGATAGAGAGGGTTCTATCTAAGAGGTTTTAACCCCTACTTCCGGTCTATAACCTTGCTCTGCTTTCCAATATTCTCTAATGCAGCAGCAACAATCAACGGGAAGGCTATGGTTACATCACAAATCACTGAAACCGCCCTGCCCTTCGGTTTGACTTTGCCCCAGCTTATGGCTTCTTCCAAAGAGGCGCCGCTTAATCCGCCTGGTTCTGGTCTGTCCATGGTGATTTGCACGGCTGCATCCACGCCATCACGAAACGTGTTAGCGAACAATGCGAAGTGCTTGGGTACACCTCCGCCTAATATGATGACACCGACTTTTTTGGCTTCGTAGACCTTGTCCATGAGCACGTTGACGTCGAGAAGAGGGTCTATCCGGAGAGTTTTGTCTTGTCCAAAAGTCCAGAGTTGAAACCCGGCTATAGAATCGACTAAGGCGGGGCAGATTACGGGCACGTTCTTGCGAGCTGCAATAGCTAGAATCGACTCCTTGTCGCTGACTCGTCTTCCGATCTCGTTTAAGAGCTCAGCCGCCGAGATTCGCCGTCGCTTTTCCTCAGGTATGGCTTCCACAGTCTTGAAGAGCCATTTCTCCAACGCTTCGAAAGCTGCTTGTTCAATGTAGATGTCGCCGATGCGACCGATTCTTTCTCTTCTCAGCCTTCTGTCCTCAGCCTCAAACGTGCCTACCATGTGCCGAAAGCCCAGCGCCTCAACCAAGTCGTGAACCATGTTGGCGCCGGTTGTGACCAAAACATTCACAAATTCATTTTCAATCAAGTTGCCGATGATTCGTCTGAAACCAGCTGGAACTATGGGCCCAGCCAACGTCAAGAACACGGTGTAATCAGGTTCTTTGAACATTTCCACAACTAACTCGGCTGCTTCTCCAACCTTGCCCGCGCCCAACACCCCAGCAGCATTCATTTGCTTAACGAGTTGGCTGACACTCATTCCCTTGCGCAGTCTAATGTGTTCGACACGCCTCAACTTTGCATGTCTCTCCTTAGATTGAGAAGGCTATACAAAAAAAGGCCAGTCTAAAATCTTGTGCCCTAACCCTTGGTCCGCATGATTTTGGTTCTGCTCAGAATGCGCCAGTACTCAACTTCAACGCCCGAGGCAAGCCTATTCTTCAAGTCTTCGTCTTCTGGATGAGGCGACTCAAAAACCTCGTAGGTTTCCAAATCCATCAACTGCACCGTAGACGGCATCATGGCTAAGACTTGGCCGCTTCGTTTCTCAATTATGGGCACCTCTACCTGCGAATCCACAGGTTTCACAAAGGTTCTTTTGACTCCGTCGAAAACCCCGATGGCTACAACACGAGCCTTGGCTGAACCATGCTTGCCAGGCTTAGACTTGGCGTAATCAACTATGCGGCAGGGTTCACCCTCAACCATGACGTAGCTGCCAACCTTAATAGACCCAAGTTCAACAGGTTTGCTCATATCGGCGCCTCATGTTCAAGCTCAGACTTTTATCAACAGTGACTTTTGTGGTTAAAAGGTCTTTGGGCGCCGATTAATATTTTTTTCCAATCAGCATACTGGCAGCGAAGATTAGCGGCAGTAATCGGTCTTTAGAATCAAATTATTGAGGAACACAAAGGCAGTGCACATCATTTCCAGCCAGATACAAAGGCTAGCAATGGGCGAAAACAGGGTGTGCGCAAGGGTTAAAGTTCACAGCGCTTATCCACAGAATCATGGCAAGCAGTATCGAACAACTTCCAAACGAAAATAAGTTATAGTCTAATTATTCTATCGCTAAGTGTAAGGCGCTGGTGAAACACACTTTGGCCAGAAAGGTTGGCATCGTCAGTCGCGTTGACCGAAAGAAAGCACTGCAATTAGTGGGTAAGATGGTGACTCAATTCGAAGCCAAAGGACTATCAGTTATGCTCGACCCAAGGCTGACCAAATACATCAAAAGACCCGACTTGTCTACACCATTGGAAAAGATGCGAGCAGACCTAATAATTACGATTGGAGGCGACGGCACCATTTTACGAACGTGCCTTCAACTTCCCAAGCCCGAACCGCCCATCTTAGCCATCAACATGGGCGTAAGAGGCTTTCTCGCCGAAGTGAAACCACAGGACTCGTTTAAAGCGGTGGACTTGTTTTTGACGGGTAAGTATAAGCTTGAGCGATGCGCGAAACTGGCATCATACATTGGCGATGTTCGGTTGCCTGACGCCTTAAACGAAGTGGTTTTCACGTCGAGGTCTCCGGCAAAACTGTTGCATATGCAAATCTGGAAGGGCGATGTGCCTGTGGCTAAGTGTCGTTCAGACGGCGCTGTGGTCGCTTCCCAAGTGGGTTCAACCGCTTATTCTCTTTCGGCTGGCGGCCCCGTCATAGACCCAGATGTGCAGGCTTTTGTTTTCACGCCTATTGCGCCTTTCACGGTTTTTCATCCAATCGTGTTTTCGGCTGAGTCCACGTTGCACGTGGATTTTCTGAGCCCGAAGAGAGCAGTAGTCGTTATCGATGGACATTTTCAGACTGAGACGCGACCTGAAAAGTCGCGTATTACTGTGACTAAGTCGGAGCACGTGTCGTCTTTTGTTCGTTTTAGGGAAGACTTTTATCATCGGTTGAAGGGTAGGCTTCTCTTCTCTCAGGGGGAAAGACGTTGACTGAGCCCAATAACCGGGCTATTGTTCTCGACACTTCTGCGTTCATAGCAGGGTTTGACCCTCTTTCAGTCGTCGACGACGTTTATTCTGTGCCCGCCGTTGAGCGAGAGTTGACCCCAAACTCTTTGCCTTGGACCCGCTTCAAGACCGCGATAGAGAATGGAAAGCTGAAGGTTCGGGCTCCTCATCTAACGTTTTTGGAAAGGGTGAAGGAAGCTTCTAAAACCGTTGGCGATGTGCTCTTTCTTTCAGAAGTGGACCTGCAAGTTTTGGCGTTGGCGTTAGAGCTGAAGAGTTGGGGTTACAGTCCACTAGTCGTCACCGATGACTATTCAATTCAAAACGTTGCCAACCAGATGGCTGTAAAGTTTGCTTCGCTCATGACCTTTGGCATTCGTTTTCGTCATCAATGGATAATGTACTGTCCAGCATGCTATCGCAAGTATCCGCCAGACTACAAGAATGAAACTTGTCAAGTGTGTGGCACAAAACTTAGACGAAAACCGTTAAGGAAGACTTTGGTAAGATGACAACAAAATCATCTGAGGTTAGGAAAATGAGCGCGGTTGAACGCAAAACTCTCTATTTCACGGCTCCCGGCAGAGACAACACAGATGCCTTGCTGAAATTCGTCAAAGAATATGCAGAGGCCACGGGTATCAACCACATCGTCGTGGCTTCAACAACAGGGGAAACAGGTGTGAAAGCCTCAGAGGTTTTCAAGAACTTCAACGTTGTGGTTGTCACTCATCATGCTGGATTCAGGGAACTAGGTGCTAAAGAGTTGATTGAAGAGAACCGTCTAAAAATATTGGAGAATGGCGCTCACATTTTGACGGCAACTCACGCCTTGAGCAGTGTGGAGAGAGCCATCCGAAAAGAGTTTGGCACACTACAGCCTCTCGAGTTAGTTGCTCACACGCTTAGACGGCTGGGTGAAGGAACAAAGGTCTGCGTGGAAATCACCTTGATGGCGGCTGATGCAGGTCTCATTCCAGTTGACAGAGACATCATAGCTGTTGCGGGAAGCAGCAGAGGGGCTGATACAGCGTTGCTCATTAAGCCAGCTAACGCTTCGAGGTTCTTCGACCTAAAAATAAGAGAGGTTATCGCCAAGCCTAGAGAGTTCGAGTGAAATACGGCGGCTACTGGGTTGCACCTTCGCTTAGTGTTTCTCCCTTCTCGATTTCATCGAACCAGAGCCCGCCCACGCCTATTCTCTTGTACCATTTCTTCTGCCTCGGCATGGCAATTATCTCCAACACTTGAAGCCTTCTATCTGAATTGGAACTGAAGAACCATGGCGAGAAAGTGGACTTCGCCACTATGGCTGTATCGGCGCCCTTGTCAGTTCCCGCCATGGCGATTACGTTTGTAGACGCTGGCACAGCAGCGGAGTCGGTAGCCATCAACAAGGCTTCCACGGCTGTTTTCAAGCCGTAGCCGCCTACTGCTTCTAATGTCTCAGCTATTACCCAGCTGGCTGGAATGTAGCCGTATCGAGCTATGCCGTAGTCAATCGTGTCGCCGCTCAGCGTGGATGGCATTTTATCCACGATGATTACTTTTAGTTTTTCGAGTTTCTCCCTAGTTTCTCTTTTCACAAACGGGTACTCAACACCAGACTGGACAACCCAGCTGGGACAACCGGAAACACAAACCACGGACACTGCCATATCCTTAAGTTCTTCTGCAACCTTCAGGGCAGTTCGCCCACTGATAGAGGCAATAACCACATGTTTAATGTCGCCTTCTTTAATCCTCTCTTTCATCGCTTCCACAACCCTGTCAGTGTTGTGTGAACCAGGCGTTTCAAAGTAGATAATTCTCTTTACCTCATGTTTGGACAAATTTCACACACCATTCGATTAGTCACACACCTTAATCGTAAAAGGTTTGCTAGCCATAAACGAACCAATCTGTTGCAAGAGGGCAGTTCTTGTGAGGAAAGTTTTTCTTTTGCTCCTGATTCCTTTCCTAGCCATGTGGTTTATTGGCTTTCTCTTTCACGAACTTGCGTTCGGTTTACTCTCGGTATTCCTTCCTCTATACATTACTGGTCAGCTTGGAGGAAGCCTAACCGACGTTGGCCTGATGATTGCCATGGCAAATTTTGTCGCCGTGCCCTTCTCTTTCTTCTGGGGTTATCTTTGCGACAAGACAAGTCGATATCGTTTTTTTATTCTTCTCTCCTTCTTGTTGCTGACCCTTCTCCTGTTTTTCTTCTCTTTTACCAGCATTATTACGGTATTAATTGTCATATACACTGCAATGGCTGTTTTCCATGTGGCTCACGAAGCACCCAAGAACGTGCTCATCTCAGAGTACTATTCTCGACCCGAATGGGAGAGAGGCTTCGCATCGTATGAGGCTTTAACCGAACTAGGATGGCTTTCAGGTTTGATGTTAGGCTTTTTACTTTCGAGCTATGGATTCAACAGCACCTCGCTGATACTTCTCACGAGTTTATTAAATTTGATTGCTTTTGTTGCATCATTTTTCCTCGTAAAAGACCCACTCCTTGTTTTCGAAAGACGACTTGTAGCTGTCGAAAGAGCATTCGACTTTGCGCATCGAGGCTTAACACTTGCATCAAAATCATTGGATGGAATGCAGGTCAAAGAACGTTTGAAGAACGAAAGTGTCTCCATATTCTTTGCGGGGCTTCTTTTGTTCTCCCTAGCTACCAGCATGTTGTTTACGCCGCTCCCAGTATTTTTCTCTCAGAGTTTAGGCGTGTCTCAAAGCCTTGTCTTCGGCATCTTTGCTTTTAACACGCTTAGAAGTTTTCTGGGCTATGTGTTAGCGGGAAGAAGGACGCATCAATTGAACGGTATGGCTGTTATGAAGAGGGCAAACTTGGTGAGGGCGGTATTATCATTGCTTTTAATCTCAACGGTGGTCTGGCTTTCTGCTTTCACTCTGACGCTGTCGGTCATAGCCTTGATTGTTATGGGAGTTGCCTACGGGTTCTTCCTGATATCAACCCTGTCCCTGTCTATGGAGTTGATTCCTGAGGGAAAGGCTGGCTTGTTTAATGCCCTCATAGGCTTGGGCGGAGCCCTAGGATGCTTTCTAGGCACCTATATGGCAGAAAACTACGGCTTTCAAACATTGTTTTTATTGGCTAGCATAGGGTTCTTCCTGAGTTACATAGCCTTCAAAACATACACAAAGTGAAAGCGTCAACGTGAAGTTAGCGCCGGGGAAGGGATTTGAACCCTTGAGGCGCAAAGCGCCACCGGCTCTCTATTGACCCCATGTTGTACATCTCGAGGCCGGCACAATTACCGCTCTGTCACCCCGGCAACGCATGCAATTGAGAAGACGGTTCTGCCTCTAAAAGGATTTTGTCACCCTAAACCCCTATGTGCCATCAAACTAAACGCCTCCAGACAACTCTAGAGCCGTCTCAATTCCTCTCAACTTCTAACTGGCTAAAAAACCAAACTTCATATTTGGAGCCTATTAGGATCCAAATAGAGGGGCTAGGCTAGCCATGCGCACACACATAAACAAAATTTGTTGTTCATCCCGTCTTAGGCATAACCAAATCAGCAATGTCCAAACTATGACCATAAATACGACTAATCGACGAAGCAACAGCCAAAACCTGAGGCGCAACATCAACATACTCAGCCCGCACAACCGACTCAATCTCACCATAAATAGCAGAAATACTCTTACCCCCGCTCCTAACAGACTCAGCCAACGCAATATCACGCGTGAACAAAGCCTTCAAAGCGTTTTCATGCGCCTCAAACGCAACCCTGTGCAACTTCAACAACAACTGAGCCAACTCCTTAGCAACCTTAACATCACCCAATTTAACCGCTAACTCCGCGACCTGAACCGACTGATCACCAATAGCCTCAACCAAACTGGCAACCAAACGATAATCAAGACAATCGATAGGCAAGATACCAAGCTTCTCACTCAACCCAGGATTCTGAATAACCGTACGCAGAATACGCACCAAGAGAAAGTAGAGCCTATTAACTTCATCATCCCTCGAAATCACGTTCTTAGCTAAATGAACATCACCCTCAATCAACGCAGTCAAAGCATCCCTATGCATACTAGCCGCAATCGAATGCTCCCTCTGCAAAATCTTCTCAGGCGGATAAGCCGAAGGCTCCAGCAGACACTGCAACACAATCATGGAATAGTCTTCTTCAACAATCTCCAACCCAATCAACCGACTAGAAGCCCCCTTGATCCGCTCACGATCATCAGTGCTCATTCGATCCTTAGACTCAACCCGAATAATATCATAGCCAAGCAAATACTTACCCACAATCTCACGATCCAGAAGAGACGTAGGCCTAATAACCACAACCTGAGGCGCCCTCTCCGCACTGTACTTGGCATCAATTAAAAGGCGTCCGTCAGCCGTCTCTGATAAGGAAACAACAGAACTACGGTCAAGACCGCTGCGAGTAGCCCACTCCTTGGGTAAACAAACAAAGAAAGTGCCACCACTAGTCCGCTGAACCCTACGAAGCTCCATACAAACACCAACACAACATATGTACACATATAAATAAAATTATATAGTTAAGAACTTGTCCAAAAACATAAGACAAGTAAAAACGACCCTTCCACATTCAAAGCAGGAGCAAGCCTTGAACAAAGAGTCACCCGCCACCATCAGAATAGACCTAGCAGCAACACCCTCAAACCCAACGGGTTGGGCAACACTCACCTCCTCCCCAACGAAATATATGTTGTAACAGTAGCGTTAACAGGTTACTTACACCTAAAACAAAAAACTCAACTGGCAGGAAACAGAATAGAAGGTCTTATAGTAGTTCCGATAAGGGAGCAACTGGAGGCTTCTTAAACGTGAGTAAACGACTCCAAAGAGCCATTTCCAACACAATGGAAGCAGGATACCAACTCGACAAAGAAGCGTTCACGTTTTTAGAAACCTTGTCAAAAACCGAAGACCCTGTGGAGCTGATGGAAAAGGTTGTCAAAAAAGTAGAAGCACTCGCTCAGAAACCCCTATTCATTGATCGCAATTTTTTGGAAGAACTTGCTGAAGAAGAAGAGAAAACCCCAGAAGCTCAAACACAGCCCCTACCCTCAATTCCCACACAATCACTCTCTCAAATTCCATATGAATCACGAAAGGAAGCCTTTAAACCCTATGCGAAAGAGGTGGGCGCCCAAATCAGAGTTTTAGATGACCCGACGAGTCAAGTGTGCAGCAGGGGAACCATAGAAGAATATCGCGAGTACTTCCAAGACCGCTTCAGACGACTGCAAAAACTTCTCAGGCAAAGAATGGACACGCGAGATGCCACCTCCATAACAGAGGCACTCAATGCTCCAAAAAACTCAAGACTCAAAATAATTGCTATGGTGACTGAAAAAAAAGAATCAAAACAAACAACCCTCATGAGAGTAGAGGACACGGAAGCAAGCGCCACTGTGCTTGTGCCAACCACCTTGGAAAAACCCATTCTTGAGAAAGCGCAAACGTTGTTGGTGGACCAAGTTGCATGCATAAGCGCACTTAAAGGACGAGACAACCTTCTTATCTTGGAAGATATCCTCTTGCCCGAAATCCCCCAAAAAACACCAAGGAAAGCAAATGAACCAGTGTATGCAGCCTTAATCTCCGACTTACACGTGGGAAGCAGAAAATTCATGAGAGAAGAATTCAACCGCTTCCTGCTTTGGCTCAATGGAAAGCTTGGAAACTCTCATTGGAAAAATGTAGCCAGCTACATAAAGTACGTGGTCATAGCGGGAGATCTCGTTGATGGAATAGGCATATACCCTGGACAAGCCAGAGAACTAGCCATAAAAGACATCCATCGACAATACAGTACCGTGTCAAGATACATCGAGCACATCCCAGATTACATAGAAGTGATAATAATACCGGGCAACCACGACGCCTCAAGGAAAGCTTTGCCCCAACCTGCCATACCCAAGGACTACGCTGAACCAGTATACGAGGCAAGACATATCCATTCTTTAGGGAACCCCTGCACAGTCAGCCTCCACGACGTAGAACTTCTTCTCTACCACGGTCGAAGCATAGATGACGTTGTCGCGGTTGTTCCAGGCATGAGCCACAGCACACCGGAAAAGGCTATGAGGCTGTTTCTACAATGCAGGCACCTAGCGCCGATTTATGGCCAGCGAACGCCTATTGCACCGGAAAAACGAGACTTCATGGTTATTGAGAGTGTTCCTGATATTTTTCACGCTGGACATGTGCATGTGGTTAAATGTGATAAGTATCGCGGAACACAGATAGTGAATTCAGGTGCTTGGCAGGAACAGACTGAATACATGAAGAAGATGGGGTTCGTTCCTGTTCCGGGGATTGTGCCGGTCGTGAACCTCCAGACGTTACAGATCAACACTCTAAACTTTACTACGTCTGAAGGTTGGGTGTGACAAACTTCTTCTATGTTGTTGGGGTTCGGACACAAGTTTTGGTTTATGTGTGCGCTGGGGTAGCCTAGACCTCCCTCTAGGCGTCTCTGTCTCTCCTATTCAGCGCCTATTTGGATGTAGTCAAATGCTTGGGGGAGTAGCAAAGTAAGCGTCCAAACCTATCATCGCCAACGAGAACGTTCTTGAACAGGCTCAGAGGGATGCTAAGCCTAATCTTTTTTGTACGTCCATAACGTCCCATGCTAACAACCTGCGTGTTCAACAACCCAAGAGAGTCAAGTTCATTAATCAAGTCGCTAACACGTCTCTGCGTCAAAGGAGTAGTAGCCACCTGCTCACAAAGTTCACAGTAGATTTCGTAAATCTCACCCGTAACAATCCTTCTAACGCCCGCTTTCGTCAACAGATAAACACTACATAAAACCGACTTGGAGTGAGAAGGCAAGTTCTTAATCGCTTCAAAAACGCGGTCATGCTCAATCCGTTTCTCAGCCAAGCGTATATGATCCTCCCCTACATTCTTCGAACCTTCCCGTTCAGCAATTTCACCCGCAACGCGAAGAAGATCCAAGGCTCGCCTAGCATCGCCATGCTCAGCGGCAGCCAAAGCAGCACACAAGCTAGAGGCTCCATCCAACAATACACCATCATTAAACGCCAATTTTGCCCGTTCCCGAAGAATGTCATGGAGCTCAGCTGCGTTATAGGGTTGAAAGACGGTTTCTTCCTCGCTCAAGGAACTCAAGACTCGTGGGTCAAGAAATTCTTTAAAGCGCAAGTCGTTCGAGATTCCTACCAAAGCGGTCTTGCTGTTGCGAAGGGCCTCATTTATTCTCGTAAGCTTGTACAGCAGGATATCACCCCTATCCTTAACAAGGGCATCTATCTCGTCTAAAACGGCTAACAACAGAATACTACGAGCCTCAAGCCCATTCTTGAAACGGTCAAAAACTTCTCCCAGCGCCAAGCCGGTAAAAGGGATGCTCAGGTTAAGAGCCTCGCACAGACTAGAGAAGACGCGATATTCAGTGCCCGCGAAGCGGCAGTTTATGTAGCACGCTTTTACTGGAGCCCCAAGCTCCGTCGCCTTTTGCCCTAACTTGTTAAGTACGTATCTCGTGACAGCCGTCTTCCCGGTACCCGTCTTACCATAAATAAATATGTTGGAGCAACGTGCACCCCTAAGAACAGGAGCAACCATTTCCCCAAGATATCGAATCTGTTCTTCTCGGTGGGGCAAAGATTTAGGAACATAATCATGCCTTAAGACTTCTCTGTCCCGGAAAACTCCTTTGCTTCCTAAAAATTGGTGGAAAACTCCTTCCAATATTGTTGCGTTATCCATACGCACATCTCTCCAAAGCTCTCTCATTGCCTTAAGCCTCAAACACACAACCATATTAGTGCATAAGGGGTGCCGTACAAAAAATTAAACACCCCGCTGAATTATTGAGAATCCAAATCGAGGGAAGCAACCTCACTAGAAAAAATGTTCTGAAACCCGCACCCCTTCGTTTCTGTTGAAGAACTTCGTTTTCGTAAAACATGAAAGGTAAGTTTAAGTCAATAAGTAAAGAGTCTCCGTATGGTATGTGTTTTGTAGAGTTAATATTGTAAATAGTAGAAAGTATTTGAGCTTTAAACCAAAACTTTTGTTCTTTAGTTCGTACCCTCCAGTTGAAACGGGCCGTCCATTGGAAACATAGGGGTGACAGGGCTCCTCCTTTTCAACCCCCAATCTCACTAACTTACACAGGAAATGTCGAAACTTTAGATGATGAATCCACATACCTCTAACTCCGTTAATAAGCTAACTCTTGTGAAGCAGACACGTTATTTGTCCTTGGAAATAGTAGCATTGATAGAAATTGGCTTAATTCTGTCTGTTGGTAAGAAAAGGGGCAACCCCTGTATTTCTTCTGGAGAATAGAGAAGGAACCAGTTTAAGGCTTTTGAAGAAAAGCGAGTTTTAAAGTGAAGTTTGTGAACTTAAATGAAGTGCAAAAATGGGTCCTTCTTGGAGAAGGAAGATGATTTAAGCTTTCCTGAGGAGGTAGATTCACCACAATGGCTATAAATTGTGAAGTGTTAATGAGCTAAGCGCTAGGGAAACGCTAATGCCAGCTAAAAAAATGCGAGTTGAAGTCTTCGATGGTGGGGGAAACCGCTACACAATAACGTTTGAAGGGCAGGTGACCCGAGAAAAGGCTCTTCGCCTTCTTGATATTGTGGAATTGTTAGGTGGAATGCCGGGAGTGAACCCCAGCGAGCGTCAAGCCGTTCCAGAGCTATCAAAGCAAGAGAAGGTTCAACTCCTCGTGGAGAGAAACTTCCCTATAGTGTGGTTTTCTTCGAAAGACGTTCACAATTTTTATGAGAAAGAGTTTAAAGAGCCGCTCAACCTGAGCACAGTTTCCACATACCTTTCTAGAATGGCGGATCGAGGCGTATTGGTTAAGAGCAGCGCATCAAACAAGATACGCTACAGAATAAGAACGCAACTTGCACAAACCACCGTAAACCTAGTAAAAGATAATAAATAAACCCGCGTTTCTATGAAGGGAACAGCACCTTATGTTCTAAGGTCAGGTTCCATGGTGGCTTCAATGAATGATAAAATAAGTGAAGACTTAACGGAGATGGAAAAGAAACTCAGTTTGTATGTAGATAAGGGAAGAATAACTGGGGCCGTCGAGGTGAGAGAGGAACCCGTCATAGCAGTCAAACCAGACAAGTCATTGATAAAACCCTTGAAAAAAGTGAGCAGATTCCAGGGACCTTTCTTGGCGGTCGACTGCTCAACAAGAACACTGAAGAGAGCGAACAACTGGGGCATCTACCTCATGCGGGCAGCATACGCCTCAGTTAAAGAGCGTGATGTTGACTGGGGCTATTACGAAAGAGTATGCACGGTCGTCGGAGATGCACATGTACGTAGGAGTTTCTTGCAGGACTTTAGAATTGAGATGGAAAGCCAAATTGCCTTAAATCTTCTCACGGGCAGGATATTCAAACCGCACTACGTACATGAGGATGTACGTAGTATGTACCTCTTGCTTGATGGTGGCGGCTATTTTGGTGGAGAAAGGAAATTTCGAGTGTCACTTTATGAAAAATGTGAAAAAGATGGTGTCAACCTTCTAGCTATCAGCAAAAATTCACCTTCACTGCATGATGAAAAGGGAAGAGATTTCGTTGCTACTACGTACACTATGTCTCCCTACGATATTTGGGTTTACCATCCCGTGAGAAAAGCTGACAAAGATAAAAGTCTATACGGAGACATCGCTGTTGTAAAACTATGTGGGGAAAGCCCTCATGTCTTTCGTTGCGACATAATGGAATATTTGACTAACAAAGAAATCGGTGAACTACTTTCACCTTTAACCTCAATATCTGAGGACCCGAGGTGTGTTGGATATCCTATAGCTCTTTGGTTGGCTCATGAGTTTTCTGCGCCCTCTGATTCCATGTTACTTTCTTACCACGACCAAGTTGAGAACTCGTTAGCTAATGCTGGCCTATTGGAAACACTGCGCAGAGAAGAGTATTCGTGTAGCTTTGCAGACGAACTTCACGGAATTAAGCACGCATTTGAATGGGAGTGGTGGGATGGGCAGTTCTGAGCCTATAGGGTTCGTGTGTGGAACGAAGGGAGACTCTGTATCTTTCTTTCTCAATAAAGAAGTAAATCTTTCTTTTGGGCAAATTGTGCGAATAGAGGCGGGGGAAAGAAGCTTTTACGCTAGGGTTGTTAACGCCGAGAGTAGCTCCACACTTGACACCATTGAACAACTGCGGGAAGCAGAAGGCAAAGAAGCCTTTGGACCATACTCGGCCTACAGAAGCGTCGAAGCTATTCTCTTCTTGGAAAAAAGAGCAAGCAAGGTGCGTTCTCCGACCTTCAACCCAAATTACAGAGACAAAGTTTACACTGCAAGCGAGGAAGATTGCTCAGTCCTCAAACTCTCAGGAGAGCTAGAAGTGGGATGCCTTCGCTCTGGAGAGCAACTATTGGGTTCGGCTGGAATAAACATTGAAGCCATACCACTAATGATGGGCATGTTCGGGATGACGGGCTCAGGAAAAACGAACACCGAATTAATCCTAAACGCCCAGATTATAGACAACAGCCCTAAAACCGTCGCCCTCATCTTCGACTTCGCGGGTCAACTGCTTGACGGAAAGGGAATAAAGCCACAGAGCGGCTTGAGGGACCACCCGCTCTTTCACAGCAAGGTCCAATATTACTCTGCCAGAGACGGAAAGATGTCGGTGGGCTTATACACACTAACTCCCGACAAACTTTTCGCTCTGTTCCCAGACATTGGGCTTCCTCAACTTAGGCTGGCTCGAAAACTTTTCATGAAGGTTGGCAAGGCTTGGATAGAAGAGGCTCGAGAGGCTTACGGTGCAGAAGGGTACGCTGGTGTGGGCCGCATCGCCGACTACAAAATGAAGCATGTTATCGAAGCCCTCATGCTAAAGTTATCGTCACTCTCCCATGACCTCTTTCCTGCTTCCGACTACAGTTTTGTTGACAGCCTCATCCAGAACGTATGCAAAGGAATAACTTGCTTGGTCGACATCTCAGGCATAAGCTCCGAAGAGCAGAACAAGATCACCCGCCTTGCAGCTTCTGCCGTGGCTCAGTACTACAAGAGTATGTGGGAAGAAAACTACGAAGAGTGGCAGAAACTCCCTACGCTTCTCATGACGCTTGAGGAGGCGCATGAGTTTCTTGACCCAAACAAACCGAGGGGCATATTCTCTGACATAGCCCTAACATATCGTAAGTATCGTGTTGGATTAAACGCTGTGACTCCTAGGCCCTCGAGAATTAATTTCGATGTCTTCGCTGAATTATGGACGAAAGTTATAATGAAGACCGAATTGAAAAAAGACCGCGATTACTTAACTGCGAACACGCCCTACCTTGAGTACAGCGACACCGAGATAAAGATGCTGGACGTTGGAGAAGCCTTACTCATTTCTGAACCGAAAATAAGGTTTGCTGTTCCAATTAAGGTAACACACTATCCTGAATATCTTGAGTTAAGGGGGAATGTCGACTACGGGCTTCAACCGTCAAAGTCGCTATCTGAAATGGATGAGAAACTCAGAAGGCTCCAAGAGGCAGGGCTCAACTTAGCTCAGAAAAAAGAATGATTCCGACCCTCACGTTTGTCTACGCCTTGGCTTCGCTCTTCTTCAAAATCTTCAGCATTTCATCCTTGACGCGGTATCTGAAAGGTGTTTTTCCAGTGTCACGCTCCAAGTAGCCTTCCTCGTACAGTTTCTTGACTAGACGGGCACTGTGCTCCCTCGTCAACTTTGTCAAGTCTCTAATCTCTGGAGCGGTTTTTTCACCCTCCTCAGCAATGAACTCTAACACATGCAACTCGGTTTCGGTTAAAGGCGCAAAAACGTGTTCTCTTCTTATTGGTATTGCCGCTTCAATCTTGGGTTCGGGTGTCTCTGAAATATGTTTCTCAAGTTCCTCTTGAGCCCTTTTTACGCCGGTGAGCCTTACTTTCACGTCTTCAATGTCTTTCAGCAGCAGGTCTTGGGCGCCAATTGCACTGGCAACTTTAGAAGCTAAGTCACTCGTTTGTTTTCCTAACTCTTCCACTTTGACTGCAGTAGTTTCTCCTTTGGACGAAAGTCCCTCTATTCGGTAACTAGCCTTCTCCAATTGGTCCACATGCCTATGTAGCTGTTTATTGAAGCTTACAACGACGTCTCCAACGATATCTCTCGCTTCTTCATACTTTGCCTTAGCTCCTTTAATCCTCCGATAATACAACAATGTTGTCACACTTGTCAGAACAAGAAGAAAGATAGTGCTTAACAGAAGAACGTGTGATTCCACCACATCAACCCTAAACTGTGATGTTTGCGTGATTCCTTCCACAATGTTAAAAATCATAAATCCAGTATGATGAAAAACCTCATAAAGGCGTGACATCACGAATCACATTCTAGAAGAATGTTCATCCTGCACTATTAAAACTTGCGTCACAACATGGTATCGAAGGTTGACCTCTCACGATTGTGATTTGTGACATCACGCTTCAGACAAGGCGTGAGTGCCTGATAGTCTTTCTAGGCTGCTTTCAAGTTCTTCTCGCAACATACCTACAATCCTCAATTGTTCTTCCGCTAGTTTATCATTGAAGAGGATTTCTCTATAAGCGCTTAAAAAATGTTGCAACTTGCTTGCGGCTTCGAGGTAGGGATCTAGGCGTGTGTTGTTGAATATTCCCAAGTATCCCAGTAGAATGATGGTATACATGGATTGAATCACGTTTTTTCTGGCTTGCTTAAGGGTTCTGTTGAAGGCGCCACGGCTTATTCCTGACTTCGCCAAACGTAATCGGGCTTTGTCCTCGTTCCTTAGAGGTTTTTCTGCAATATTTGCTGCCAAAAAATCAATTAATAGGGTTTCTAGTTGCGCTTTTGTTAAATTACTGTTTTTTGCCAATATTTTGACTATCGGGTCATCTATTGAGCGTGCCAACCATTTTTGCAAGCGTTCCTTGACCGTTTTTTGTTCCCTCCGCGACCCAGATTCTAGGGATACAATTTTGTATACGAGCACAAATAACTTGTGGTTGAAAAAACTATTACAAATGTAAATGTTTTATGTAAGAAGAAGCCAAAAAGGTGATGAGGTAAAGGTAATTGCAGAGTTTTGATGCAGCGTTGCGCCTTCGGCAAATTAAGCCCTCGGGCATTCGGCATTTCTTCTCTTTAGCTCAGAACGTTCCTGACGTGATAAGTCTGGGATTAGGCGAACCAGACTTTACTCCTCCCAAGCACATTCTGGAAGCAGCCAAACTTGCTCTCGATAGGGGCAAAACGCACTATCCCCCAACAAACGGCATATTGGAGCTTCGTGAGGCATTGGCAAAGAAGGCCAAGCACGATTATGGCCTTTCCTACGACCCAGACAATGAAGTCTTGGTCACGGTTGGGGGGACTCAAGCCATCTTCTTAGCGTTGCAAGCGCTGATTAATCCAGGGGACGGCGTGCTAATTCCTGATCCGGGCTTTCTCTGCTACGAACCTGAGGTCTTAATGGCGGGAGGAGAACCTCTTTTCATGCCTTTAAGAGAGAAAAACGGGTTTAGGATAAGAGAGGAAGATGTGATATCACAAATCACAAGGAAATCCCGAATGATGATCATAAACTCGCCAAATAATCCCACGGGAACCGTGCTTCCTCGTGGTGATTTGGCAAGGTTAGGGAAACTAGCAGTTGAGCGTGATTTGCTTGTGATTTCAGATGAGGTTTACGAAAAGATTACCTACGATGACGCGAGACACTTCTGCCTGGCTACTTTCCCTAGTATGAGAGAGCGCTCATTGGTTGTTGGGTCGTTTTCCAAAACCTACGCCATGACAGGGTTTAGGGTAGGTTATGTTTATGGTCCCAAGGAGCTAATTAAGCCCTTGAGTTTGGTGCATCAATATTGCGTCGCATGCGTCGACGGTCCGGCTCAGTACGCTGCATTAGCCGCGCTGAAGGGGTCGCAGGGTTTTGTCAAAGAAATGGTGTCTGAGTTTGATCGGCGGCGCAGGCTTTTGCATACAGGCTTGAATGACATTGAGGGTTTTCGTTGCAGTTTACCAAAAGGCGCGTTTTATATCTTTGCCAATATTGAAGATTTTAAAATGTCTTCAGAAAAGCTTGCAGAGTTGCTTGTTAGAAAGGGACGAGTGATAACCGTGCCTGGTTCCGCTTTTGGCAAGCATGGTGAAGGATATCTCCGTTTTTCTTATGCAGCTGCCTCTGATAAGATTGAGAAGGCTCTAGGCAGGATAGCTAAAGTTGCGATGGCTGTGAGATAGTGTGATATCACGTATATGGATAATGCCTGTTACGCTTAGAGGTTTTCTGCTGCTTCTTTCATTACAGTGAACAGTTCTGGTCTCAAGTCGCGTACGGTTGGGACAAATGCTTCGACGCGTTTCATATCTGAATAATCTATTTTTGCTAACACTAGGTCTTCTTCATCGTATTTGGCTTGGGTGATTATGCTGCCGCTTGGAGCGATTAGGCGACTTCCTCCCCAGAATTGTAAGCCATTTTCGATGCCGACCAGATTCGTGAAGGCAAGAAAAACTGTGTTTTCTATGGCTCTAGCCGCCGTTAAAACTTCGAAGAATCCTCGCCGCATGGAGGGAGAAGCTGATATGCAAGCTATGAGTTGAGCACCTTTGAGTTTCATTACGCGGGTTATTTCTGGGAAGTAGATGTCGTAGCAGATTGTCATTCCTAGTTTTCCTATGCTTGTTTCGTAAACTGGTGTTTGGTATCCTGGGCGAAAGTAGCGTTTTTCTTCGAAGACGCTGTGGGTGGGTAAGTGCATTTTTTGGTATTTGCCTATGAACCCTTTTGGACCCACCAAGACGGCGCTGTTGTGGAGCACCGCGCCAGCCTTCTCGCTTTGTTCTATCATTCCAAGGATTACGTGTACGTTTTCTCTTCTTGTGATGTCTGTGATTTTGCGGATGGATGGTCCTTTGGGAACAGGCTCTGCTAGCTCGTAAACTAGGTCTCTGCACACGTAGCCGGTTAGGACGAGTTCGGGGAAGATGATGAGGTTGGCGCCTTTTCTCTTTGCTTGCTGGGTCTTTTTCTCTATTTTTTTTATGTTGTGTTCCTTGTCCCCGACTCTGCTGGAAACTTGTGCAAGGGCAATTGTTACTTGGTTTGGCATTTCTTTTTTCCTCCTCTCTTATTTTTGGTTGGTGCTTGAAAGGTTTAGTGTGAGGGTGTGTACGGTAGTCTGAAGTCTGTTCCAATGGTTCGGAACTCTTGTTTGAGGGTTAAGGGAGGGCGTCTCTTGTGTTCTTTGGCTAGCCATCTGCTTCTGATGTCTCTTACTAGCTGGTTTGGAAGTTTGAGTTGGGCGGCGATTTCTTCGGGAGTCATGAAGTTCTCTAGTCCTAGCAGGATTAGGTCTAATGTTTCGTATTGGATTCCTAGTTCTTCCTCGGCCAGTTGGCCTGGCCAAAGCTGTGGGGTTGAGGGCTTTGCGATTATTTCTGGTGGTACGCCTATGTATGCTGCTAGTTGTCTAACTTGGGTCTTGTATAGGTCCATGAGGGGTGAGATGTCGGCTGCAACGTCGCCCCATTTGGTGAAGTACCCCATCATTGTTTCGGATTTGTCTGAGCTTCCGCAGACGATTTTGTTTAGTTTGTTGGCGTAGTAGTAGAGGCATATCATGCGGGTTCTGGCTTTTAGGTTGCCTTTGCTGAGTTTGTCGTTTTGGCTGTATATTGGGAGGGATTTGTAGTAGGCTTCCAGTATGGGCGTGATGTTTATTGTTTCTAGCTTGAATCCGAATTTTTTGGCAACCTTTTTTGCGTGTTGTGTGTCGGTTTTGTTGTAGGTTTCGTCTTCTGGCATGTTGAGTGCTGTGACTTTTTGGCTGCCTATGGCTAGTGCTGCCAAGGCTGATGCTGTGGAGCTGTCTATTCCGCCTGATAGTCCGATGATTATTCCTTTGGCTTTGGTTTTTTGTGTGTAGTCTTTGATGAATCGTTTTGTGCGGGTTGTTGTTGTTGGTAGGTCGAGTTTTAGGGCGTCTTTTGTTAGTTTCAATATTGGTTCGCCTTTGCGTTTAGTTTATTGTTGGTTGGGTTGTTTATGTTGTTTTTGTGTCTTTGTGTCTTGAAGGATGGGCTAAAGTGATTGATGATGAATGTTGATGATGTTGAATGGAAAACAAGTTTTGCGTGTGTGTGCGCACGCTTGACCTACGCCCTCTATTAGGATCCAAATAGGCGCTGAGACAGAGAGACGGGTAGAAGGGGGTCTAGTACCGTCTATTTGGATCCAAATAGGCTCGGAGACGTTTGGCGTTGTTTTGTGGGGTTTGAGATAGGTTTAAAGTGGGTTGTTTGTGAATTAGGTGGAGTAATGAGATGGATGTTCGGGGTGGTTTTGTGGCTTCTGATTATCTTTCGGATGAAGACTATCGATATTATTGGGTTAGGTTGGAGGGGGTGCGGAAGGCGGTTAGTGAGGGTTTAGGGCTTTCTGTGGGGATGAGGGTGCTTGATGTTGGGACTGGGTATGGTTTTTTTGCCATTGAGATTGCGAAGCAACTTGAAAGGGGAGAGATAGTTGGGATAGACCTCGTTAACGACGGTGTGATCCACGCAAGGAAACTTGTGGAGAAAGCTGATGTTATGGATGTTGTTTCTGTTCTGAAGATGGACGCAACTGTGCTTTCTTTTCAAAATGATTGTTTCGATTTCGCCACGAGTTTCCTTGGTATGCGGGATATTCACATGACAAGGGGGAGAAAGGGCGTCAAGAAGGTTGTTGAAGAGATGATTAGGGTGGTTAGGCCACATGGAAAGATAGCCCTCTGCATCACTCCGCCTGAGGATATGGAAACCGAGGATCAAAAAGTTGCAGTGGAAGTCGAGGGAAAAGTCTTCGGGGCTGTGTCGCTTCCAAAGGAATTTTACATGGACATATTTAGAGAAAACAATGTTGCATTACGCGAAACACGAGCGTATCACACTCATAAGAGGCTCACAGCCAATCAGGCTAAGGTGGAGTTGAGAGAAGGAATTGAAATTGCCAGGAGGATTTATGGGAAAAGTGTCTCTGCGTTTAACGTGGTATGGAATTGATATGGGAAGAAGATTGAAGCATTTGGTTACGGTATGTACTCAAAAATCGTGGTGTTGGAAGCAGAAAAGCTGTCAAGAGAAGCAGTGCCGTGACTCCTAGAACAGAATGAGCTGCACGAGAAGTATGAATTCATGCTTAAGCAATGGTAGCGCGGGGTGGGGTCAAATGTCGGTTTAAATTATCGGGTTAAGACTCGATTCTCTGTCTTTTCTGGAAACTGTCCCAAAATGAGCCTGAAACAGATTTTGAATCGATAGCTAAGGAATAATAAAAATGGAATATAGAAGAATGTTCAATCAGATTTTTGGTGGTTGCTACCCTCTCTTCTTCATTTCATTGTAGAGATACTCAAAGCTTTGATAGAATGTCGGTTGGTTCAGTTCCTTTCTTCGCCCTTCTATCAGAGGCTTCACTTTTTTCCATACTATTGTCACTACTCCATGAAAAAGTTCATCAACTAATCCAATGTCAACAAGCTTTCTACGCAAAAGAACACCTATGCCGTCAAAGAACGTGCAGACCTGCCAAAGTGGAAGTATAGGCTTCGAGGGCATTCTATATTTTTTCATAAAGTCGTCGTAATCCGCGAATTCAAATCCATATACAGTTTCAAAATACGCTTCTTGAAGTTCCTTGCCGCTGAAAGCCGAATACAACCTAACGACCAAGTCTGTCTGCCTCATCTTGCTCTGATGCCTCAGCTGCAGAATATAATAGATGGCTGCGGCAAATACACCAGCAGAAGCAATCACTATGGAAACTGTAGAGATGTCAACCATTCTTAACACCTAAAAAAGAAGATTGAGTGAAGTGCATATTAAAAGCTAACAGTCTAGTATGTAGCTCAGCTCAGGTTCAAACAGCGCACAGTTTATGCCCGTTTCTTTTTTGCGCCAAGAGAGAAGCATGCTTGTGCGTAAATATTTAAGTGAAAATGGCATACTGAACTGTGGATTCAAGGGTAAAAGCCACGTTTAATGTTGTAGAGAGGGATTAGTTTGGGGAGACGTCGTAGGAAGGTCGTTCGCATTCCGAAGAAGCGGTTGCCTAGGGTTTTCCTTTGCCCCCGATGTGGAAAAGAATCCATACGGGTCGAACTTGTTCGCAGCGAGGAGAAAGGCATCGTTCGGTGTGGAAGCTGCGGCTTAACTGGCGAGTTGCCCATCAAACCAGCGCATAAAGAAATCGATGTTTACTCTGCCTTTACCGACAGGTACTATTCTAGGCCAAGTGAAGCGGCAGCGCCAGCAACAGCGTCAACAACTACACCACCATCAACACAGACAACCACCGAAACAAAACCAGCCACGGGGACACAGTGAAGAAAGGGTTTGACATGATTGGTCGTGTTGAGAAACACTTACTAGACAAGATTAAGACTGATGGAGCTATACACATCACGCTCCTAGACCCTGAGAAAGTTACTCCCAACGTAGCGTCCTACACAGCGCATGAAGCAGAGGCGGGCGGAAGCACAGCTATCATGGTGGGGGGCTCCACAGTCACGTCCTCAACACGTCTTGACCATGTTGTGAAAGCCATAAAGAAAACCACTAAGATTCCAGTTATCCTCTTTCCAAACAACATCACAGGCATAAGCAGGTATGCCGACGCCATCTGGTTCATGTCACTTCTTAACTCAGCGGACCCATACTTCATCACCGGCGCTCAAGTCTTGGGTGCACCTCTTGTCAAAAGATTCGGTTTAGAAGCCATCCCACTCGGCTATATAATCGTGGGTGAAGGCGAATCAGCCAGCGTCATAGGACGTGCTTGCCCCATCCCCTATGACAAACATGAACTAGCGGCTGCGCACGTGTTGACCGCTCAATATCTTGGCATGCACTTTGCCTACCTTGAGGCTGGGTCTGGAGCCAAAAAAACCGTGCGCCCAGAGATGATAAGAGTTGTGAAAGGCATTGTTCAAATCCCATTAATCATCGGTGGAGGCATAAAAACTGGTCTGCAAGCAAGAGAGATTGCGAAAGCGGGAGCCGACATCGTTGTCACGGGCACTTTAACTGAAAAAAGAGGCAACCTGAAAGAAAAAATCAGTTCTATGGTGGCATCCATCAAGAAAAGATGATGCCAAAACACAGAATTCGTTGTGGAGACCATCTTTGAACGCCAAAATGAGCAAAGAATACCACGAATACACGGATTCGCTCCAAGCACAACTTCAAGAAATATACGAGGTTGCAAAGAAAGCACGAGAAAAAGGCTTAGACCCTACGCTTTCACCTGAAATCGATGTTGCCATAGACTTAGCGAGCCTAGTTGAGGGGTTGGCTGGACCAAAAGGAGTGGCTGAAAGAATAAGGGAAATCAGCCAAACAATGCCGCGTGAGGAACTCGCCTTCAAAATCGCTGAGGAAGTCGTTTACGGAAAGTTTGGGCACCTCAACGCTCGAGAGGCAGCTGAACAAGCCATAAGAACCGCCCTAGCAATCTTAACAGAAGGAATCACGGCAGCGCCCCTCCAAGGCGTGGCTCGAGTTGCCATCAAGGATAATCCTGACCGAACCAAATACCTGGCAATCTACTTCGCCGGTCCCATCAGGTCGGCTGGGGGAACCGAGCAAGCATTAACCCTAGTTGTCGGAGACTTTGTTCGCAGATTGTTAGGGCTGAATCCGTACAAACCAACCCCTGAAGAGGTCGCCAGGTTTGTTGAAGAGGTCCGCCTCTACGAGAGGTCCATCGGGCGTTTTCAATACAAGGTTTCCGACGAGGAGTTAAGAAACGCCTTGGAGTCTCTGCCAGTAGAGGTTACGGGCATAGAATCCGACCCAGTTGAAGTTTCTACATTCCGCAATCTGCCACGCATTGAAACCAACCGAGTGCGTGGAGGAGCCCTTCGAGTCGTAAACGACGGCATAGTAGGGCGTTCGCTAAAAGTCTGCACCATCATTGAAAAACTAGGAATCGAAGGATGGGACTGGCTGAAGAGAATGCGCGAGATAAAAGAGAAAAAAACCGTGGGCTTCATGGAAGAAGTCATCGCCGGACGCCCCATCTTCTCGTTTCCATCAAGGCACGGCGGCTTCAGACTGCGTTACGGGCGAGCCCGAAACACTGGACTCGCAGCATTGGGTGTTCATCCAGCAACAATGATGGTTCTGCAACAATTTCTCGCAGCAGGAACCCAACTGCGCATCGAAGGCCCAGGCAAGGCTGGCGTTGTTTTACCCGTTGATTCCGTTGAGCCGCCTGTAGTTAGGTTGAGAGACGGCTCTGTAGTAAAAGTGACACATGAGAATTTTGAAAACGTTAAGGATAGAATCGACAGGATTCTGTTCTTGGGCGACCTACTAGTAAGTTTCGGCGACTTCCTCTACAACAACAAGCCTCTGCCCAAGTCTGGAATAACAGAAGAGTCATGGATTGAAGAACTGCGCACCATTATTCAAAAAGACTTCAACGGCAACCTCAACGAGGCGTCAACCAGGGCACAAGTCTCAGCGCCAAGACTTGAAGCCATCCTGAACGACCCCTTCGGTAACAAACCCAACAGCCGAGAGGCTCTGGCACTAGCCTCAACCCTGAAGGTTCCTCTCCACCCAGCCTTCACGTATTTCTGGCACAGCCTCACGTCCGAAGACTTGCTTACACTACGCCGTTGGCTTCTAGACTCGCAAGTTAAAATCCACGAAGGCTCGGCAAACGAAATCGTTGGCAACAACAACGAAACAGTGAAGAAAATGCTTGAAAGAATCTGCATTCCCCATGCAGTTGTTGAGAACACAATCAAAATCGTTGAAGACGAAGCATTGGTCTTTGCCTCATGCCTAGGCTGGGATGCCCCTAAATCAAGAGTGTCTCATTCCAAAACTGTCTCCGAAATCATCGAAGAACTCAGCAGAATAATCGTACGAGAAAAAGCTCCAACACAAATCGGGGCCAGGATGGGGCGCCCGGAAAAGGCTAAAAGACGTGAAATGCGTCCCATGGTGCACGTTCTGTTTCCAGTCGGGCTGTTTGGAGGTCCTCACCGAAACCTCATCGAAGCTTCGAGAAGAGGAGTCTTCGAGGTTGAACTGGTCCAGCGAAGATGTCCAACGTGTGGACAAATCAGCCAAAGAGCAAAGTGCACCAACTGTCAAGAAAACACCTTCATCGAAAACATTTGCCCAAGGTGCGGCAAAACCCTTAAAGGAGCAGTTTGTCCTGCTTGCGGGGGTTCAACAAGGAACTTTGCAAAGCAGATGGTTGACTTAAAGCGCGTGCTGAATGAGGCTTGCGATACGCTTAATCTTTCCCTTCCAGACATAGTAAAAGGTGTCAAGGGGCTGTCCAATCAAACAAAGACGCCTGAAATCGTTGAAAAAGGGCTTCTAAGAGCCAAACACGACCTTTCTGTCTTCAAAGACGGCACAATAAGGTTCGACGCCACAAACGCACCCTTAACCCACTTCAAGGCTGCTGAAATCAACGTATCCATAGAGAAGCTACGAACCCTAGGCTACGTACACGACTTTAAAGGGGCCCCGCTTGAGAATCCGCAGCAGATATGCGAGTTGAGGGCACAAGACATAATCATTCCCCTCAAGTGCGCCGAATACTTCGTCCATGAAGCCCAGTTTCTGGATGAGCTTCTCGAGAAAGTTTATGGACTCAACAGCTATTACCGTGTCAAAAGAATAGAGGACCTGGTCGGGCATCTAGCCGTAGGCTTGGCTCCCCACACCTCGGTGGGCATCCTAGGAAGGATTGTGGGCTTCACGGGGCTGAATGTTTGTTATGCGCATCCTCTATGGCATTCTGCGAAGCGACGGGACTGCGACGGCGACGAAGACACGCTTATGCTTGCCTTGGACACTGTGCTCAACTTCTCCAAGCTTTACTTGCCGGCTCAGATTGGTGGCATGATGGATGCGCCGTTGTTCGTCATTCCTGTGGTAAACGCTCTTGAGGTTCAGCGTCAGGCGCATGAGTTTGATGTTGCCTCGGTTTATCCCTTAGCCTTTTATGAGAAAACCTTCGAGCAAGCTTCACCTCAGGCGGTTAGTGGCATCATAGACCTTGTTGAGCATCGGCTGGGCACTGAGAGGCAGTTTGAGGGTTTTGGGTTCACTGTTCCTGTTTCTGACATTAATATGGGAAATAGAGAGAGCATGTACAAGAGGCTTGAGAAAATGACGGACAAGCTCAACAGTCAGTTGATGTTAGCCGAGAAGATTGAGGCTGTTGACGCCAAGAAAGTGGCGCTTAAAGTGTTGACAACCCACTTCATTCGCGACATATCGGGTAACTTACGGGCTTTTTCCACCCAGAGCTTTCGGTGCAAGGGATGCAACAAAAAGTTTAGGCGGATACCATTGAAGGGCAAGTGTCCAGAATGCGGCGGCACCTTAACGTTAACTGTTTATCGAGGCGGTATCGACAAGTACATTGAGGCGGCTGAGCAGTTGATACGCAAGTACGGGTTGCCCAAGTATTACTTGCAGCGTTTGGCGATGGTGCAGGAAGAGATTGATTCTTTGTTTGAGGGCAAGAAGCCTAAGCAGGTCAGCCTCAAGGACTTCGCCTAATTGGAGGCTTTGACTGTTGAAGGCGAGTTTTCATCCTAAGGCTTTCTTGTCGCAGAAACGCAATGTTAAACTGGGGCTTACCGCCAGGACACGAATAATATTGGCTTTGGAGAAGGCTGCGTTAAATGTTAGAAACGTTGCCAATGCGACAGGACAAAAATATAACATTGTGCTTCACCACCTTCGTCTTCTTGAGGCTGAGAAGGTCGTGACTAGAAAGGGAAGTAAACCCTTCCTTTGGGAACTGACTGGCGTGGGTCAGCAGAGGCTGAGTAATCTTAAAGAGCGCTAGCCTGTGTCATGATGGAAGCTTAGGTTGGCTGTTGTTTGAACCGTAGCCAAGGTTATGTAATCTCAGCCACGTTGGGTTTCAGTTTCATACTGGTTTTTTCAAAAGTGCTCAAGGACTCCGGCATGTCCACTCTTGAGCAACTGTTCTTTCGCTTGAGCTTCGGTCTGATCACACTGTTTCTCGTGATGTTGTTCAAGAGGAAGTTTAGTTTCATCCATAGACGGAACGTTCCCTTCTTCGCCACTATGGGACTAGTGTATTCTATGTTTACGTTTTCGGGCTTGTCAGCTATTGCCTTTGAAACTCCAATACCAGTTGCAGTAGCCTTAGTCTACACTCAGCCAATCTTCACAACCATTCTTTCACAGTTGACCGGAAAAGAGAAGGTGACTGCAGCCAAGGTCGGCGTTGTTTTGATCGGAGTTTTGGGCGCCTTTTTGGTCTCAGGTCTGCCGATAATCAGTCTACAGATAAATCTTGGTATTGTTTTTCCTGTTTTAGCTGGCTTTTTCTACGCTGTTTACCTTTGGTTGAAGAGGCAGGCTACCTCTGGAGTGATGGGTGCTTATGCGCCTTATCAAGTCTTATTCAACACTTTTTTGTTCGCCGTTCCGTCTGTAGTAATAATCGGATTAACACTGCGAAGTATCAGCACGAATCCCTCATTCGTGGGATTGACAACGCCGAATGCGTGGCAGTTGGGTTTACTCCTGATGTTCGCTGTTTTCAGCACAATTCTTCCATATGGGTTGCTTAACTATGTTAAGGTGGAAGAGGTTTCGCCTACGACTGAGGGCTTGCTTTTGTTAGGCGACCCTTTACTGCATTCTCTTTGGGCAATATTGTTGTTTAGGCAGTATGTGACCGTGACACAATACGTGGGCGCTGGACTTATCATACTTTCAGCTGCAATAAACCTGAAAATGACAACAAGACTGTCTAACAGAGCTAAATTATGAAAAGGGGCATTGACAAGGCGATTTTAGGCATTTAGGGCAGTGGTCACTGTATTTTGATGTTGCAGCGGTCTCTAGGTTTATGTCCACAACGTTTGCCAGAGAAGCTAACCACGCAAGAACGTCTGCAAACTCATCCATTAACGCCTTATTGTCATGTTCCTCTAGGGCAACTCCCAACTCCTCAACCTCGTCAACAAGCCAATTGTATGTTCCCCTTGCTCCCCGCTTAGAATCCCGATGAATGTAAATACGTCTCATCATTTCCTGAAACTCATGGATCAACACTTTTTTGACCACCCCGCAACGCTCAGCATAACAATGTGTATGCTTTTTTACTTTACTCCAATAATCAAAATGAATTCTCTGCTGAGTTTCTTATTCTTGATGCACCTTTGCACATCGTTCCATAACTCTAGATTATTTATCTTTAATCGCTCCATCTCAGCTTTTGATCTCAGATAGCGTTCCAGTTTGAACAAAGTACGAAATTGCACGTGTTTAGTTTCTTGAACTTTGAAACCTGCTTTTCTCATCTCATCCGATAAGAAAGCGTCATTCTGGATGAAAATGTTGCACCTCTCACCCATTAGGGAACTAATACTTCTCTTAAACTTCCAGTGCTCATCGTTGGGTGAGTAATCAGAAAAAAGGAAAGACCCCTTTTCTTGGAGCACTCTGTTTGCCTCACAAAGAATGCCCGCCTTGTCTGAGTAGTCTGATGCAACGAATAAACATGTTACAGCATTGAAGGAGCCGTCGCGGAAGGGGAGGCTGAAGGCGCTCCCTTGCACTAGGTGGGGAATTCGTTTCCTTGCGCCTTTCAGCATTGAAATCGAAAAATCGAAGCCAATGACCTTTGAGTTCGCTGGGAACAAGCTTGCGGCTATTCCTGGACCACACCCAACGTCGAGGACAATCTTTCCCCGAAGATATGGGCGAATCTCGTTGACTATTAGCTTAATTCCTTCTAATCGTAGAGAATATTCTCGCTCAAATGATTTGGTTTTGCCCCTTTCTTCCCAGAATTCTCTAAGGCTGAGTAAAGAGCCGGTGTAATAATCGTTCGCCATCCTTTAACCCATCGCATCTAGTGAAGAGTTTTTGCCAATCACATATATGTGCCTAGTGCGAGCGCCTAAAACGTTAGGAGGCTGGTCTGTCCCTTCGCAATAACGTGCATAATTTGGACGCCCTTTCTCTCTAGGTGAGTCGAGATAAAACGCCTGTGACAATATTTGGGGTTGGGCTCCATGCACATCATGCAGGTTCTCTTCATGGCTGCTTTTTCAAGCAACGTCTTGATTCCTTCTCTGAAAAGTTTGGTTCTCATGTGTCTTCTATAGCCGCCTCGTCGGTATCCGCCCAACTCGTTGCCCAACCACACATACTCGATGCCGTGTTCTGGCAACCAACGCTCCAACTCTTCTCGCTTAAAATGTTCAACCTTAGACGTTGGAAACCGACGCACATCGACAAGAACTTGAATGTTGTTATCTTTGAGCAACTCGAGAAACGTGGCTTTCGACCTGTTGCTGTGCCCCACGGTCCATACAGAAACGTTGACATCACTCATTTTTGTTGCTTCTTCAGCCACGCTTGGATTATCTTTCTCATGCGTTTTCTTACTTCTAGGCTTCCGTAATGCAACGCCCAATGACATTTAGCGCACATGGGCACTTCCTTCTTCTCCCTTCCCTCGTGGTGAATAGGCAAGTACCTTGGACTTAAGGGACGATGACAACAGACACAGTACACGTCACGGCGCTTATCGTATTTTGATGTAGTTGTAAGCTTCGGTTGAGTCTTCAAAGCAATAATGCACCTTCTGATAGTCTTTTCTGAACTCTGTCACATCAGCCCTCACTTTTTCAACATTTTCCTTGTCGACGACAACCCGTTTCACGAACTCAGCGATTTCCTTCATCTCGTTCTCTTTCATTCCAAGCCTCGTAACCTCCGACGTGCCCATTCGTATTCCACCTGGGTTCTGAAAGTGGCGTCCTTCCTTGATGTCCCACGGAAGCAAGTTTCTGTTAATAATCAGGTTAGCTTTCTCCAACTCCTTCTCTATGGTTCCACCGTCGCCATACTTCAAAATGTCAATAATAATCACATGAGACTCGGTGAAGCCCTTGTGCTCCGCTAGGACATTGAAGCCCCGTTCAAAAAGCGCCTGCCCCAAAGCCTTCGAATTCTTAACAACCTGACGGGCATAGTCTCCCCCAAACTCTTGCATCTCAGCGCAAGCTACTGTCACGCCTGCCAACGCGTGAAGATGATGATTGCTCACCATACCCGGAAAAGTGGCTCGCTTAATCTGGTCAGCGTACTTGCTCCAAGAAAGCACACCTCCATGCTGCGGACCAAAAAACGTTTTATGCGTGCTCATAGACACAACGTCGGCTCCCTCGCGCAGAGGGTCTTGAAAAACACCGCCCGCAATCAGCCCAGCCACGTGGGCAGCATCATAACCCACAGTTGCGCCCACATCGTGGAAGGTTTCAGCCAACTCCTTAACTGGATGTGGAAACGGGAAAACGCTGCCTCCGAACATCACGAGCCTTGGAGGTTTCCCTTCATTGGCTAGCTTGGCAACCCTCTCCTTGGCTTTGTCAACGTCAATGTTCATTTCCTTGTAGTCAAGGGGCAAGTACTCAACAACCAAGCCGTGGACAGCGCCAGCCGTTCCTCCTAACTCCCTCTTGCCCATTGTTATGTGTCCACCGCTCGGGATTGACAAAGCCATCATCACGTTGCCTGGTTCAGTGAAAGCCGTGTAAATCACCAGGTTCGCCACGACACCCGAAATGGGACGAACATCCACAAACTCGGCGTTGAACAGCTTCTTCATCATAGCGTTGCAGAGGAGTTCCACCTGGTCAATGAAGACGCAGCCAGCATAGATCCTCTCGCCTGGCCAACCCTCGGCGTATCGGTTTCCAAAATCAGTCAGCAATGCTTCCCGCACCGCTGGGCTTGGCACGTTTTCACTTGCGATTAGTGGAATGCTCTGCTGAAACCATCTGTGATGTTGAAGAAGGAGTTCAAACGTCTTGTCGTAGGCTTCACGAGACGAGTTCATAGAGGCACCTCAAGCAACTTTATATCATCTCAACTTGCTAAGATAAAACTTTACAAAAAGACGCAATGTTAATTAGCCAAAACTATGCATATACGGCTAGCCAATGCAAAGAGTTGCATAAAAAATGAGCCAAAGTCGAAGGGGCAAAAGACGGGAAAAACGTGGACCTATGCCCGCAGCGAGCGCTGGTCTGCTGCGCTTTTTTGAGGAGGAGACACAGGGCATAAAGGTTCGTCCTGAATTGGTCGTGGTTTTCTCTGTGGCGCTTATATTGGCAGCTATCCTTGCGCGAGTGTTTTTTGGATAGAATCAAGGCATGTGTAGTTAGCTTCTAGAATATTTTTATATTCCTCTTCTTCACACGGTGTTGAGCGGTGCGGTGAACAAGGTATTAGGAGTAGATTCTTCCTTCCTCTCACTCTCCCTCCAATGAGTTCCCGCACCTTTCTACACAATGAATTTATAGAATCAACTGAGTTGCTAGTTACTTGCCCTTGTGCAAAACTTCTATTCGCTGAACGTTCCTAAGGTTGATGAATATTTCGCTTCGATTCTCTTTTGAAACCACTTGCGGAATGGGTTGAGCTATGGTTGCTCGCATAATCACGGCGTCTGCGTTAGAAAGCCATATTCCAGGAGGTTCATGCGTAACAGCTATGAGGCTTCCTTCAAACCCGTATGAAGGGTCCAGAATTACCAAAACTTTGCGGCCCACGTTTTTTTCGAGCAGGTGAAACACTGTGGGCGGGAGACCACCGCTCTCTGACATGGTTATCAGCAGAATCTACTTGTAGGCGTATCTAAGATAAAACTCTATCCCAAGCATTGTAGCCCTACACTCTGCCTTTTGACGTTAGGTGAACGTCTAGTAACCTTTTTGAACCTGTTGAATTCTATGCTAAGAACATTCAATACAAGGAGTATAAGTGTTGGTTTCCAACGATTCCATAAACAGCTACATCGAGAAGGCGGTTAAGCGCTATTCTTCACTCTTCGCTTTACCATCGCACAGCATATTGCTGATTCTGTTGTTCGGAGTCTCCCTGCTCAATGGAGTTGGAGTAGTAACTGCGTTACAGCCACTGTCGTATAGTAACATAGCTGTAGGCTTGACTCTAGGAATTACCTTTTTCGTATTAGTTATGATAACAGATTTCATGATACACTTTACCAGCTTTAAGGGTGACTTAATCTTTAATTTAAGGCGTTGTTCGGCTCTCTCCTTTTATTCCTCGACATTTTGGTTAGTGTTTATTCTGCTCGGCGTCTGGGTCAATGCCTTTGCAACAGGATTTTGGTTCAAACTTTTCCTCTTAGGCTTCTGCGTTGTCTTAGCCCTTCGCTTGCTTGTTCTATGGGCTGTATCGTTCACTGGCGTTGGGAAAGTTATTTTCTACGCTGTATTATTGCCAGTTGTGTACACACTACCCGTGGTTTCTATGGCCTCTTTGATGGGAGAAAAAGTTCTCGACCCTACAATTGCTTTCTTCTTCTCTCTAACCCTTGCCGTCACACTGTCTTCTATTTCACTCTTACTGTACTCAATAGACCGAGTTGGGGTGCGAATCCTCGGTGTGGGTGCATTCTCAGTTTTGAAGGCTTTCTTAGCCAACTGGACCGAAGACTTGAACGAACCCCTAGAACAGTTTTTTGAAAGGTTTGGTCTTGAACGTGACATCAAGGTTTCGGCTTTGGCGTTCAAAACCAACAAGAAAGTCAAAGCCTTATTGGTAGTCCCAGCCTTTCATCCAGGACCCTTTAAGAACGTGGGAAGCAGCAGCCTTCCCCACACAATTCAAGCCACACTTGAAAAAAAACTGCCAGGTTGTGTAGTGGCAATTCCCCACGGACTGTCGGGGCACGACCTTGACTTGGCTTCGCAAGCTCAAAATCAACATGTGTTGGGCAGCGTTGAGAAGATGACAGATTTTTCTAGTTATGGTTCAGATGCTTCCTCTCTAGTGCGTGTCACAAGAAACGGCGCCAATGTGAGTTGTCAATTATTCGGAAATTGTGCCCTCGTGACGTTGACTCTAGCACCTGAAACCATGGAGGATCTTCCCAAAGACCTCGACCTTTTCATCTTCACTGAAGCTCAAAAACATGGATTTACAACGGCTATCAGCGTGGACGCCCATAACAGCATTCAAGGACCCTTCAACCTCAATGCAGCGATAAACCCGCTCAAAGAAGCGGTGACAATGTGCTTGGCAGAAGTGGCCAAATATAAGTCTGAAGGTTTTGAAGTGGGATCTGCCAAGGTTGTGCCCAAGGAGTTTGGCTTGCGTGAGGGAATGGGACCAGGCGGCATAGTGGTCACAACAATAAAAAAGAGCAATCAAACCGCAGCTTACGTCACCATAGATGGCAACAACATGATCTCTGGGCTGCGGGAGAAAATTCTCTTTGCGCTCTCTGAATTAGGAGTTGACAACGGAGAAGTCTTCACCACAGACACACACGCTGTTAATGCCGTAGTTCTAAATGCCCGTGGCTATCACCCAATCGGTGAAGTTATGGACCATGAAAAATTGATCAGATATGTGAAGCAAGCAGCTACCGATGCGCTGGCAAATTCGGAGCCCGGCGAAGTTTCTTGGCGCACGGAAAATATTTCGGGGGTGAGGGTTATCGGCGAGAAACAGGTTGAAGCCATGTGTATGCTGGCTGATAGAGCGGTTCATAGAGCGAAGAAAATGGGGGTTTCCTTGTTTCCGCTCGTTGGCGCAGTTATGGTCGCTTTGCTTCTGCTTCTCTAATTGTTAAAGATGCGGCTATAATTCTTTCAAAGCCTCAGCGATTCTCTTTATGGCTTTCTCTATGTTCTCCACAGAGTTGGCAAACGAAAGTCGCAGGTAGCCCTCTCCATAAGCTCCAAACGCGGTTCCAGACAAAACGGCTACTCCCGCCCTCTCCAAGATAAAATCAGCCAGTTTTTTGGATTCCATCTTGAAGCTTTTCACGTTGGGAAAAACGTAGAAGGCTCCCAGAGGCTTCTTGCATGTGATTCCCTTGATTTGGTTTAAGCCAGAAACTATGACTTCCCGTCTTTTCCTAAACTCCTCAACCATCTTCTTGGGCTCGGTTTGTGGTCCTCGCAGCGCTTCTACCCCTGCCATTTGGGTGAAGGCGCAGGTGCACGAGTTGGAGTTTATCATCAACTGCGTGACTTTTTGAGCCAAGTCTTTGCGCATAGCTGCGTATCCAAGTCGCCATCCCGTCATTGCGTATGTTTTGGAGAACCCGTCCATGAGTATGGTTTTTTCCTTCATGCCTAGCATCGAAGCAATGCTTAGGTGTTTGCCCTCGGATTTGATTTGACAGTAAACCTCGTCAGAGAGAACCAAGATGTCATCTCTGTTTTTCACACGGCCGCATATGGCTTCCAAGTTGTCCTTAGTGAGTACTCCTCCAGTGGGGTTCTCGGGCGAGTTTAGTATAATCATCTTAGTCCTTATGTTTATCTTATCAACCGTGTCTTGGTTGTCTATCCTAAAGTCATTCTCTTCCTTCAAAGGCATGGGAACGGGCTTAGCGCCCACAAAATTTATCATAGACTCATAAATCGGGAAGCCGGGGTTTGGATACATAACCTCGTCTCCAGGTTCCACGCAGGCGAGTATGCTGAAGAATATGATTGGCTTGGCTCCAGGGGTCACTACAACCTCTTCAGGGTCAACATCAATGCCTCGGCTCTCTGACAAATATTCGGCAATAGCCTCTCTAAGTTCCGGTATTCCTGCAGCCGGAACATAATGTGTGTAACCAGCTTCCATCGCTTTAATGGCAGCTTCTTTTATATTGCTCGGCGTGTCAAAATCTGGCTCGCCTATTTCAAGATGAATTATTTCGCGACCCTGCTTCTCCAGCGCCTTTGCCCTTGCGAGAACCTCAAAGGCGGTTTCTGTTCCCAATCCATCCATTCTTTTAGCAAATACCTGCTTCAAGCATAATCACCTAGAACCCAGAGTAAAATGAAGCTAAGCTATTTAACGTTTACAGTTCTCTAGCTTTTCATCTTGCACGCTATCTTTGCAGCTTTTTCAACGACTTCCGCCCATGGCTGGTCTCTCAGCGCTGGCACCTCAACCTTTACGGCTTTTGGGCTTGGGCCTCCAAGTGTTGGCAACTGCTCTCCCCATGCGCCTCCTCTTGTGGGACAAAAAGCTACAAACCTCTGATGTTCGGTTTGAAGGTAAACTATTGGACAACAGTTGCGACCCCAGACTTTTTTGGCGTTGTTGCCAGCTTGTTTCTGGGTTGTCTCTGAAGAGTAGTATGAACATTTGCCCTTGCTGGAGAATGAGCATTCGGTGTCTACGTAGAACGCCAGTTTCTTTCTAACCTTAGCCATCTTGAACCTTCCATGAGAATCATTGCTTTGCATGAAAATAAGTCGAAGAGTCTCTCTTTAACCCTTTCTCTTCGCCTTCGCAACTTCGGGGTTCACAAGGTTAGGCGGAGTTTTTCCCTCAAAGAACGCTACCAGATTTTGAGCCACCATCTCAGCCATTCTTGAGCGGGTCTCGTAACTAGCACTCGAAATATGAGGCGCTACTACCACGTTGTCAAGCTTTAACAAGGGGTTCTCTACAGGAGTGGGCTCCTGCTCGAAAACGTCCAGTGCGGCGCCTGCTATCCAACCTTCTCGTAAAGCTTTGTATAGAGCTTCTTCATCAACTATCGGGCCGCGAGCATTGTTGATGATGTATGCCGTTTTCTTCATCATCCTTAGCATCCTTTCATCAACCAAATGCAGTGTTTCCTTTGTTAGAGGTGTGTTGATGGTGACAAAATCAGCTTCTTGGAAAAGCGTGTTCAACTCAGTGAATTCTATGTCGTATTCTTTCTCAAAGTCGGGTCTTCTCACAATGTCGTGGTAGAGCACTTTCATGTCGAAGCCCTTGGCTCTCTTGGCAATGGCGCAGCCTATTCTTCCTAACCCTACTATCCCTAGTGTGGCGCCGTAGATGTCTCTGCCCTGCAGCATCATTGGGTGCCATCCCACTTTCCATTTGCCCGTGCGAACGTATTTGTCGGCTTCTACAACTCTGCGGGCAACAGCCATCAGCAGCGTCCAAGCGAAGTCTGCGGTTGTTTCAGTCAGGACCCCAGGCGTGTTCGTGACGTAGATGCCTCTCTCCGTGGCTTGGTTCACGTCTATGTTGTCGAATCCAACAGCCATTTGGGCAACTATTTTTAGATTAGGTGCAACGTCAAAAACCTCGGCGTCTATCGGGTCTGACAACAGTGTTGCTAGGGCGTCAACGTTGGCGGCTTTCTCGATGACGGTCTTCTTGGGCGGAGGAGCGTAGTCTTGCCACACTTCAGCTTCGAATCTTTCTTTAATTATACGGAGCCCTCTCTCCGGCATCTCTCTGGTAACAAAAACCCTAGGTTTTTTGGGCATTTTTATCATCTCTGTATGCTTGAAATTTCTCTTGAGTATGCTCACGCAAACTTATTACGCTTGCGACTCATCATTAAAGGCTTCAGTAAACCCAAGCCTTTAAGTGGAGCCACCTTGGTTTCCATCAAAAATGAGCGGGAACTCCTAGACAATGCCAAGTCAAGTCTCGACAGAAGAGCAAGAAAACTGGCTATAAGTGCGCTTAATGCAGCGTTAGAGGCAGCCGACCCCAAGAATATCATCAAGTCAAAGGTGAGAGTCGAGAAAAACTCGCTAAAGATTGGCAATTTGTCCTTCAACCTGCGTGAGTTTAGAAATGTCTTTGTTGTCGGTGGGGGCAAAGCCAGCGGCTGCATGGCAGAGGCTGTTGAAGAACTTTTGGGCGACCGCATAAAGGATGGCGCCATAAGCGTGCCCTACGCTTGTCCAGCCTACGAGACTAAGAGGGTGAAACTTGAACACGCTAGTCACCCTATGCCCGACGTTGCGGGTGTCAGGAGTGCAAAGCGAATTTTAGATTTGGCCAGTGAAGCTGAAGAGAACGACTTGGTGATCTGTTTGCTTTCAGGCGGAGGCTCGAGCTTGATGCCTCAACCTTGTGCAGGTGTGGCACTGAGAGATAAGAGAAGGGTAACCGATGCGTTGTTGAAGTCTGGAGCTACCATTAATGAGATCAACGCTGTGCGTAAGCATTTGTCGGCTTTCAAGGGCGGATGGCTGGCTAAAAGAGCCTACCCAGCAACAGTTGTTAATTTGATTCTTTCCGATGTTGTGGGTGACCCACTTGACTCCATAGCCTCGGGTCCAACCGTTCCTGATTCCAGCACGTTTCATGATGCTATTGAAATTTTGAAGCGATATGGGCTTTGGAGTAAGGCGCCAACCTCGGTGAAGAAGGTGTTGCTTAGTGGTAAGAAGGGGCTTATTCCTGAAACGCCCAAGGCGAGTGACAAGGCGTTTGAGAAGGTTTACAACATTGTTATTGGAAACAATCTGACCGCTAGCCAAGCAGCCTACAACAGCCTGAAGAAAGCCGGGCTTAGCACATTGCTTCTCTCGTCGTGTTTGGAGGGTCAAGCCCGAGATGCGGGCACCATGTTTGCGTCTATGGCTAAAGAGATTGTGGCATCGGGAAATCCCATTTCAAAACCTGCAGGCATAGTTGCCGGGGGCGAAACCACTGTGACGGTCGTTGGTAAGGGGAAGGGTGGAAGAAATCAAGAGATTGCTTTGGCTGCTGCCTTGAAAATCAGTAACTTGGATGGGGTAGTCGTTGCTTCTCTGAGCACAGATGGTGTGGACGGACCCACAGATGCGGCTGGAGCCTTGGCTGACGGTAAAACTATACTTCGTGCTCATGAGTTGGGACTAGACCCAAGAAAGTTTCTTGTGGAAAACGATTCATATTCTTTCTTCTCTCGGTTGAGTGACCTCATCTTCACTGGCTTAACTGGCACCAATGTAGATGATGTATCGGTGATTGTGGTTCTATAATGAATGTACCGCACATGGTGAATGTCAAAATGTCGCAGACTAATGAGAAAAAGGAAATGTCAAACGTGTGAGTTTGCACGCCTCTCTTTGTGTTTTAGACTAATGTTTGTTTGTTCATTGGGAACACTGTGCTTGTTCGAATGTCGCTGCTTCCGAGCACGTATTGGGTGACTCTGTTTAGTCCTATGCCGCAGCCCGAGTGCGGTGTGCCACCGTAGAGTCGATAAAACTCTAAGTACCAGTCGAAGTCGTGTATGCTGCCTCCTCGCTCTATCAACTGCCTTAGCATGGTTGAGTCTTTGAGTCGCTGCAACAAAGGCTCGTACTTGTATTCTCTCTCAGCCGCGCCCACAGCTTCACCGCTGAAGGGCAGAATCAAATCGGTGCTGTTTACAATGCTTGGGTTGTAAGCGTTCTGTTTCATGTTGAAGAATTTGATGGCTTTAGGATAATGCGTTATGAACAAGGGTTTGTTGCCGAAGATTTCTACCAAAGCCTTTTCATGCACACTCTTCAGGTCGTCTCCCCACTTCACGCCGCAATCTGCAAGCTGGTCCACAGCATCGGTGTACGTGACTTTCTTGAAAGGTGGCGCCACATTGATTCTGTTCTTGTTCACTCCCAAAAACTCTAGGTCTTCACCTCTAGTAGCCAAACATTCCTGAACCATCGAGTAAACGACGTTTTCAATGTGCTGCATCAGTTGCTTCAAGTCGCCTTCAAATTCCAGCTCGATTAGCGTGAACTCAGTCAGGTGGCGTTCATCTACCGACGGTTCAGCTCTGAAGCTGGGTCCAATGCACCACACTTTCTTGAGGAAAGGCGTCAAAACTTCCAGGTAAAGTTGCCCAGTCTGCGCCAAGTAGGCGTTTTCTCCGAAGTGGTCAACCGTGAACATTGTGGCTATGTTTTCGCAGGCGCCCGTAGCCCTAGTCAAGTGCGGCACAACAATTTCAATGAAGTCGTTGGCGTCAAAGTATTTTCTCACGCCTCGTAAAAGGCTGGCTTCAATTCTTGCCACCGCTTGCATCTCAGGTTTTGAGAACAGTTCAAACCTATTCTTTACTACTGTGGTTAGTCTCTCTAAACTCTGACCCTGAGGCAATGGGCTGGACAGGATTTCTTTCGAGGCGAAAATCGGCTTACGCAAAGCCCAAGCCAAACACATTGCGCTGTTGTGCTTATAAAATTTTTGTTTGTTTTGACTTTATTCTGCTTTTTTCTCCGCGTCTAAAGCCTAGGGTTTTGAAAGAATCTCTATTATGGTTGAGGTTCTAGACGTGAGTTCGAGCAGGTTGGAGAAGCCTCTTTTGGCGTAGGCGTTTTTAATCTTGATTCGGCTGCCAACCATCAATTCTTTTCCAAGTTCGGCGTGTTTTCGCCACAGTGAAACCCTGATCTTTCCCGTGTCGTCTGACAAGTCAAACGACGCCACCAATACTTTCTCTTTCTTTGCTGTTATCACTTCTCTGACATTTGGGGTGGTGGCAACAGTTGCCTCAATAGTGAATGGACCGCCTTCATCCTTCAAGTATGCTATTTTGCGTGCTGCTTCACTGGGACTAATGGGCGCTGATACGGGTTGACGCCCTAATTTTTCGATTTGGACAGCGTTTTCAACGTGCAACTCAATTCGACCGTCAGGTTGCCTCTTAACTCGGGCGTTCATTATGCGCATCTGATCGTTTTGCTTTACCTCGCCTAACTCATCGACTTTTTCATTCCAGAACACCACTGAGACTTCGCCTGTTTCGTCTCGTAGTCGTAGCCGTCTGACTTTACCCTTTGATTCATCTTTCTTCTTGAACTCTGACGAAGGATAGACGACGCAGACTACTCCTAAGACACTGGCTCTTTTGCTCTTTTGGGTTAGGTTTCCAACCTTGTCAATGAATTGGTCTAACAGCGGGTAGTTACTCTCAATGGCATCTAGGGGTGAAACCTCAACGTTTCCCCGCTGACCCACGTGCAACTCGAGTTTTCCGTCCAAGCCTTCTCGCACGTATCCATGCGAAACCCGAACGATTTGGCCTTGCTTGACCTTTCCAGTTTCGATTACGCTTAGTTTGTCGTTCCAGAGAACGAGGTTCAATGTGCCACTTTTGTCGGCAAGTAATAAACGTGCAACTTTGCCTTCGGTGAGGTCGAGTTTAGAAAAGGTTTGAATGGGATAAACAAAGATGACGCGGGCGGTGAGGGTTACATCGTTTAAGCCAGAGACTAGGGCGCCTATTGGAACCTCAGACTTGAAATGCTCTTCTGCTTGGGGGATCTCCACACCTAAGTCAGTAGCAACTATGCGGGCTGCCACTTCGTCTAGAAGGTAGTCTTCAGCCGAACGCTTCTTCTCATAAATGAGTTTGAGCACCTCTTCTCTCGTGAGGTCTCGCCTCGTCAAAAGAATCCGCTGAACAATCTGCTCCAAGTCCACTCTTCAGCGCCCACGATAATTCACATCAAACTTTATTTAAACCTACTCTCAAAATTCTCTTGAGCGCAGCATTCATGAATCACCATTGGCTGTGGAGCATAGGCCTAACCTTAGTCTTTGCGGGTTTTGCAATAGCCTTTATCGCGGTTGTTCTGCTCTTTCTGAGAGGCTTAAAAAGCAAAGAAGGGAAAACACGTGGCGGAGGGGCCATCATCATTGGGCCTATTCCAATAATCTTTGGCACCGACAAAGAATCAGTGAAGATTATCCTCGTCTTATCTATCATTCTAATTGCGCTATTGTTGGTTTTGACGTTGCTTTGGTCCAACATTTTTACGTGAAAAAAAAGAAGGCTTACTAATGCAGATTGAAAAATGTGATGTCTGTGGCAAACTTTCAGCCGTTCTCCATGAGTGTAGGCTGTGTAAACGCAGTGTCTGCCAAGAGCATTTTAAGCCTCAAGAGGGAATATGCACACTGTGCCACAGTCGTTTAAGTTTGGCAACGCACCCAACAGAAGAAACTTTGTGTCGTCCACCTTCTGGAAATTGTTTTTTCTGGGTTTCTTTTTGATGCTCACGGGAGTCGTCGTCTTATTTTTCGCGGCTGGGCTTCAAGGAGGCGTAAGTGCCAGTGGTGCTCTGATAATTTATGTTGGACCGATTCCCATTATTTTGGGCGCTGGTCCCAACGTCTTTTTTGCTCTCGTGCTAGCCACAATTTTAACGATTGTTGGTTTTGTTGTGCTTTTCTTGCTGCGTAGAACTAAGGCTTAGGGCTTGTGCTTGGCTTCTGTTGTCGTAGTCTCTTCTCTGCCCCATATCATGTATAGGAAGGCTAGTATCAATATGAAAAGGGTCATGACTGTTAGGGCGGTTATGACCACGGTTGTGAAGTACGTTCCAGCGTCGATGGCCAATTCAACTCACTTTCCCATTATTTGAGCCGCAGTAACTATTTAAGCAGTATCTTACTCTCTTTCACTTTCCACTACTTTCCTTAACTTTTTAGGCTTTCTTTGGTCAGGAGCCTTCCATTCCTTGATTAACACATTATAGAAGTGGTCGTCATCCTCGAAGGAATCAAATTTTCCTGTTGCCTCGGCTAATTTTTGTGCAATGATGTGATAGCAAACGTGTCCGCGGTCGAATTGGAAGTAAAAGTCGTAGCAGGAGCAGTAATCGATTGCAGGCATGACCAGGTAGTCGCGTCCCTTACCCACCACAATCCACACGATTCTGCCGCTGGGCTTGAAAACATACTTCTTGATTCTCCCTTCCTGAAGAGCCTCCAGAGCCTTAGCGACTCGTTGTCCAAAAGCCTCAGAAAGTCGAATCAACTGAACCTCTGAGACTTGCCCCTCAGCCTTCACCGTCTTGCAAATGTCTTCGAGCAAGTCAGGTTCGCGTATTTTTGTCATTTAAGTTTTTCTCAGTTAAGTCGCGATTTTTTCTGCGATTGTTTTGCCCAGTTTTCGGCACTCTTCCAGCTTGGCTTGAGTTGGCTCATACAATACGGTTAGCCCGGGTTCTATGGTTTTCATGCCGAATCTGTTCCTCAATATTTCGAGAATAAGTTGGGGAGCTTCACCGCTCCATCCGTAGGAGCCGAAGGCTGCGCCTATCTTGTCTTTTAATTGAATGCTGGCCTTTGCCGTTTCCTCTAGCATCTGCTTTATTGGCAGGGTCATGTCGTGATAGTAGGTGGGCGAACCAAAGACAATCGCTGAAGCTTCAGCTAACTCTTCGGGTCTAGCATAATACTTCAATACAACTTCTACGTTGGGCACCGACCTTGCGCCTTCCGCTACAGCCTCGGCCATCTTCTCTGTGTTACCAGTTTGACTATCGTATAATATGAGTAGTTTCGCCAAATCTCGAGTCTCCCCTTTGCTAGCACGTGTTCGGTGAAGTTGTTTAAGATTACACACATATAAACCTAAAATGCCGTGGGAAGGATTTTGGTCTATCAGAGTTTTCTAACGTTAACTGCTACCATTTTATAATTCGGCGTGAAAGTTTTCTCATCGAACTGTGTTGGAAACAGCCTATTGACTAAGAGTTGTTCGAAGTGGAAGTGCATGCCCACTCTGCCCATTGGGATGCTCTCGTCTATCTGAGCCTCACACGTGATGTTGCCCGCGCTGCTCGCGACCTCAACTCTGTCGCCTATAGCTATGCCTAAGCGTTGAGCATCTATTTGACTTAGATAACAGTATGGCCCCTCGCGAAAACCCATAAGAGTCTTTGACTTGTTTGTCATCTCACCAGTCAAGAAATGGTGCTGCGACCTGAAAGACGTGAGTATCAAGGGATACTTGTCGCTGCGGATGTCTTCCACGCCTTCAAAGTGTTCGGGCATAAACCTCTTGAATAACATGCGTTTCTCAGCCCAACCGTCTGAGCCTACATAGACGCTGGCAACATCGATTTGTCTGTAGGCTGGAACCACATCGACGATTTCTCGAGTGATTTCGCTTGGATCTTTGTAGTTGAAATGTTTCTCACATCTGAAGAACTCAGCAAGGTCTTTGAAGATCTGCCACTCTGGCTTGCACTGTCCGCAAGCGGTTACAACTTGTCTTACTAGTCTGACTCTTCTCTCTCCATTTGTTATGGTTCCCTTTCTCTCGAAAAGAATGGGCGTTGGAAGCACAACGTCGGCGAATGTGCAGGTCAAGTTGAAAAAATGGTCAAGAACAACCACGAACATACCCCTCAGATTTTTGTGTACCACGTTCAAGTTGGGTAGAGACAGCGCCGCGTTCATGCCTGAAATGAAGGCTGCCTTGGGAGGAGAAATCAAGAAGGCTTCCACAATGGACTTGCCCTTGCCCATGGGTAATTCTTTGTTCCATTTCTCTTCAAGAAGCGGAGCAGTGGCAAGAGGTCCAGTTGGCAAACGGTCTGGTAGACATCCCATGTCGCCCACGCCTTGAACGTTGATTTCACCTCTAAGCGACAATAGTTGGGCGTCTTTGAGAATCATGAGGTTCAACAATGCGTGGACGTTTTCCGACCCTGTCACGTGTTGGGTCAAGCCCATGCCGTGGATTATGCCAAGCGACTTGGCGTTGGCGATGTGTTCGATTAACTGGTTGAGTTGTTCAAGGTCGATTCCGCAGGCTTGGCGCACAAAGTCGATGGAATACAACTCCACCACATGTCTAAGCCTGTCGAATCCCTCGACTTTCTCAACGGATTCATCGTAGGCTTCTTGATGGATAAGGGCGTTCATGATTCCGTTCAGCAGTATGAGTTCGGTTCCAGGGTAAATGAGCAAGGCGATGTCTGAAAACTTGGCAGTAACATTGTAAACCGCTTGGCTGGAAACAACTATCATTCCTCTCCGCTTGGCTTTCAGTATACGATTGTGCAGCACGGGATAGTTTGAAGCAGGGTTCGAGCCGATGATGAACAGGCAGTCGCAGTCATACACATTATCCATTTTGGAGAAAGCAGCCCGACTGCCAAAACAATGCTCTAGACCTTCAACCGTTGTGACATGGCAGAGCCTTGCGCAGCAAGCGTCTATGTTGTTGGTTTTGTAGGCGATTCGAGCGAATTTCTGAGTGACGTAGCAGTCTTCGTTTGTAATCTTGCCCGAGGCGTTGATGAACACCTCACTCGGTGCCAAGTCTTTGGTGCGTTCGTGAATGAAACTGTAAGCTTCATTCCAATCAACTTGCTTGAAGGGTTTGTCTTTGTCGTCTCTCATAAGAGGTTGAAGAATCCTGCCTTCACCCTTGCCAACCGCCTCATGTATGGTCAAGCCTTTGATGCAAGCTATTCCCTCGCTTGCGTCGTCGGAGCGGTCTGGAACAACCTTAACAATTCTACCGTTGTCAACTTGAAAAAGAAGGCGGCAGCCACAGCCACAGTAGGTGCAGATAGAAGGTGTAGTGTCCAAGCAATGTTGCTCCAGTCAACGACGTTGTCATCTATAAATGTTGTAAAAAAGCTATAACAATGACGGTTCAGTGTGCTCAATGACTACTTTTTTCATTTGACCCTTCTTACATAGACAACATTGCCGTTTTTTATTTCGACTTCGACTTCTGTGCCGCATTTTTCACATTTGACTCTGCCTTTGTAGTTCCAGTGTGTGGCGTCGTCTAGATGAACTATCATCCTGCAACCTTCGTTTTGACAGAAGATATGAACCATTAAAACCGCTCCTTTTCTAGATTGGATGTTCCTGCAAATATTGTTGAACGTCTAAGGCTGCTTTGCAACCCGAGGCTGCTGCTGTAACCGCTTGCTTGTACTTGCGGTCTTGGTTGTCGCCTGCGGCGAAAACGCCTTCTACGCTGGTTTTCGTCTCGTCGTGCACAATTATGTACCCATGCTCGTCTAGGTCTATCTGACCCTTGAAAAGGTCGGTGTTGGGCTTATATCCAATAGCAACAAAAACTGCGTCGGTGGCAAGAGTGGTCGCATCACCCGTTTGGACGTTCCTGAGTTTTACACCCTCAACTCTGTTATCGCCTAATATGTCCTCAACCACGCTGTTCCAAACAAAGTTGATTTTCTGGTTGGCGAAAACTCGTTCTTGCAAGATCTTGCTGGCTCTCAACTGGTCTCGTCTATGGACAATTGTGACTTCTCGGGCGTATTTGGCTAGGGCTAACGCTTCATCCATGGCCGTGTCGCCTCCGCCAACAAGCACTGTTTTTTTGTCTCGGAAAAAAGGGGCATCGCAAGTGGCGCAAGCAGAGACGCCTTTCCCCCGCAATCTGGCTTCAGAAGGCAACCCAAGCCATTTAGCTGAGGCTCCAGTGGCGATAATCACTGCCTTCGCCTCGAACCTCTTGTCGCCCACATTGACCTTAAAGGGACGAGACGAAAAATCGACAGAGGTTACGTCTTCAAAGACAACCTTGGCGCCGAATTTCTCAGCTTGCGTACGCATCCTGCTCATCAATTCGGGTCCCAATATTCCGTCTGGAAAGCCCGGAAAATTCTCAACATCCGACGTTAGCATCAATTGTCCGCCCCAAGTTGCTCCCCCGATTACTAGTGTTTCCAGTCTTGCTCTACACGTGTACACGGCGGCTGAGAGTCCAGCAGGTCCAGAACCAATAATGATCACGTCGTACAAACTCGACCATCCGTTTAGTTTTGTCTAAGACAACTCTAGTCTTACGCTTCTTTTTTATTATTGTTTCCTTCAATTATACGTTAGCAAAAGAATGAAACCTCGCAGAGTGGTATTGTTAAGGTGGTTTTGATGAAGCCCAACAGCATCCGTGAACGTGTTGAGATGAACAAGCGGCATTGGAATGCTAAAGCTTTCAAAAATTGGAAGGAAAAAGCCAGTTTTCGCCTACAGATTAGGGATGGTGTTCCATACTTGGAACAAATGGAGCCAAAAATAGGTCCATACCTGAGAGACATTCAGGGAAAGAAGGTAATTGTGCTTCAGTTCGGCGACGCTCTCGTTCTGTTAGCGTGTGCCAAGAAAGGAGCTTTAGTTACAGGCGTCGACTTCTCCAGCCAAATGGTTCGACTTGCAAAGAAATCAGCCAAAGAATGCGGTGTAAACGTGAAGCTGGTGGAAGCAGATTGTCAACATCTTCCAAAAAGCATCCCCAACTCTTACTTTGACTTAGCAGTCGCCGAGTGTGGCATCTTTATATGGATAGAAAACCTTGGCGCTTGGATGAAAAGCACCCACAGAGTGCTCAAAAAAGGTGGCAAACTGATTGTTTCAGATTTTCATCCGCTCTCCATCTGCACGAGCGAATGGAAAGAAGATCGACCATTATCCTTTACGAGGAGTTACTTTGATCAGCAGCCCCGAGTTTGCCGAGAAGAAAATACTCCGCCGTCAGTCGAGTTTATGTGGAAAATAAGCGACATTATCAACGCAGCAATTGACGCTGGATTCCATATTGACCGTGTGGAAGAGTACTATGTGGAAGAGAAAGTTATGAAAGTGCCGCCATTCATTCCGACTGATTTCCTGTTGGTTGCATCAAAACGATAGCTTACTCTGCTTCTATTCGCCCTGTTTTTCTAGCCACGTGCTCGAATGACCTAAAGAACACGTATCCCAGCATAATTGAGATGAAGCCAATTAGTACCATCTGACCCAAGAGAGGCGCTATGTCAATCAGCGTGGCTCCTGCAATGGCTTTTCTCCCAGCGTCTACACCGTAGGTTAACGGAAAAATGTAAGAAACAAATTGAAGTTGTTGGGGCAAACTTTGAACTGGAAAGTTTACGCCGCAGAAAATCAAGAGAATGAACGTGAAGATGTTGGCAAAAACAAGGGGTTCTCTAAAGTAGAAGGAGAAACCGCCTATCAACAGTCCGAACCCTGACATGGTGAAGGCTGTGAGAAATACCGCAACCAACAGAGCCAACAAGTCGGCGCTTCCAAAATTCACGCCGAATAAGTAGACGGCGTAAACAAAGGATATTGCAACGCTCAGCATGCCGTCAAAAACGTGAACCATGGCTCTTCCAACAAATAAAGGAAGCCTATGAGCAGGCGTTGCCAGCACTAGGGGAAGTGTTCCACCCCACTTGTCGCTGCTTGTTATGTTTATGACTGAGAAGATAGTGTTCCAAGACAACATCTGTATGGCGTTGCCCACGGCTATGTAAGCAACTATATCTGACGTGGCAGTGCCGGTGGTGATGAGGAAATGCCCAACAAACACAAAGAAGGACATCTGAGACAGCGATAACACAAGCTTCATTGTCAACCACATCGGAGGGTTTAGCCAGGTAAACTGCGCCTTGAAAGAGAACACGGCGCTGCTGAAGAAGATTCTAAATAGATTCAGCAGGGTCATGCTTGAACCAACGTTCCGTCTCGTCTAGACTTCGTTTCCACCTTCTTGAAGAGAAAAGCAGCCAAGGCAACATAACCCAACGTTATCAAAAGCATCACGCCCACGTTTAGCCAGAATGTTAGAAAAGCATCGGTTACTCCAACGTATTGCCATAATGACAGAGAAGCGTTTGTTTGGTCCGCCGCCGTTCTGATTGCTTCTATTCCCCATGTTGGTCCAAGAATGTAAGATGCGGGATGCACCCAAAAAGGCAGCAAAGCAATAGGAAACATGGAACCCGAGACCACGTAAATTGGAAACTCCAATCCATTAGTCAACACCTGCGCAGACCGAGTCAACACAAAGGAGGAAGCGAAGATTAGGCCAAGGGCTGAAACTGAAAGGAGCGTTAAAACCATTGAAAGCGCAAACAGGATCGGGTTGGCGATGCCCAACGGAACTCTGAACACCAGAGACGCTATCAACAGAATCGCCACCATGTTGGAAAGACCGAAAAGAGCGTTAGAAATCGATCTTCCCGCAATCACGTGGAGAAGATTTGAGGGCGCAGCCACAACTTCTTCCAATGTGCCCTGCCATTTCTCAAATTCGATGGCGAAGCCTGAAGAGTATAGTGTGTTACCCCACATGCCCATCATTCCTCCGCCCAACACAGCGTATAGCCCGAAGGGTCCGCTGGCTTCTTTGAAAAGTGTGAGAGCCACAAACGTGAAGACAAACGGTGCAATCACGTTTGGGATGACCCATTGTGGGTCAGCGATCCAGTGGAGCATGGCTAGTCTGAAGGCGCTGTATATTACTCTCAATATCTGTGGCATCATTTTACACTTCCTTCAACTAGTCGGAGATAGGCGTCTTCCAGCGTGGGTTCCTTTATTTTTAGGTCGTATATGCGACTGTTCTTCAGTATCTCCTGCACCTCAGAAATAATTTCCGAGCCCTTAGGCGTCTGAATCTTCAAGACCTGCTTGTTTTCACTTAGGTCCGCGCTTACGGCTAAGACCTCGGGCACTTCTTTGAATCTGCCCACTTCTTTTTCTGTAATGCCGAAACCTTCGATTTCGACCACGCTTGTGTCCATGACGTATTTCTTGAGTCCCGACGGCGTGTCTAGAGCCACGATTTCGCCGTTCCTTATGATGGCTACTCTTTTGCAGAGTTCGTCAGCCTCGAACATATAATGCGTAGTTAACAGAACGGTTTTGCCTTTCTCAACCAGTTCCCTAATCATTCTCCGAGTTTCCTTAGCGATTTCAGGGTCTAACCCAATTGTGGGTTCGTCCATGAAGACCAGTTGGGGGTCGTTGATTAAGCCTCTTGCCAGATGCAGCCTCTGTTTCATGCCCTTGGAGTATGTTTCAACTCGGTCTCTGGCTCTTTCCCACAAACCCATGAATTGCAAGAGTTCCTTGATTCGCTTGTCTCGGACATCGACTGAAACTCCGTACAAATCAGCGAAGTAACGCAAGTTGTCCAGGGCGTTTACTCGTGTGTACAAGCCTCTTTCTCCACCCAGAACGATGCCTATTCGCTCCCTGACCTTCGTGACATTCTTTTGAACGTCATAGCCCAACACTGTTGCTCTGCCCGAGGTTGGAATGAGCATAGTTGTCAACATCTTAATTGTAGTTGTTTTGCCTGCGCCGTTGGGACCAACCAACCCGAAGAGTTCTCCATACTCTACCTCAAAAGAAACGTCCTTCACCGCCACAACCTGCGTCTTCTTTCTTCGCACAGTTCCCTTAGTAACATTGAACACCTTGCAGAGGTGCTCCGCTACTATAGCCTTGTCCGAAGATGTTTCGCGAGGTTGCTGGTTCAGCCTTGTCACCGCGTATCTGAGTTCATACACGCTTCTGAAGTTTAGGCGTGTCTTTCCTATCATGGGAAAACAGGCTTATCAAGATTAGGGAGAAAAGGAACTCATGCAGAAAGGTTACTTCTGCCGGTTATTCTTTAATGGCGGAATTTTTAAGATGAAAAAGAACAACATGTGTGTATGCTTTAACCACGATGACTCAAACAGGAGGATGTTGACAAATGATCACGATAGTGTTTGAAGATGAATACTACAAAAATTTTCTACCCTTAACCTACACAAGACCCGTTTTTGAGTGCCGAAGCGGAATGTTCACTTTTCTCGAACGGGTCAAAAGAACTTACTCAAACTCTCGAATACTCTTGTTCGCCAGAGAGTATTTGACGCCTACTCTAAGGAAGAGAGTTTCTCACCCGATTAACAAACCCGAGCAAGTTGACGATCATGCGCTGCTGCTCAACGGGTCCTTAATAGTAGATGATAAAGTCAAGAGGCTGGCTGAGAAGAAACTCGCTACAAAAAATGTTTTGATGATACAAAACAATCGACTGGTCATGGGTTCTTTAAGCGAAGAAGCCGCCAAAAAATATGGAGAAGAATTGTGTAAGCCCTTAACTAAGGCTTTGTTAAGAAAACTATCCAAAGAGTGCAAGACCCTTAACGCCACAAATTCGCCCTTGATGACATTTCCATGGGACTTGATTAATCAAAACAGTTTCCTAATCAAAAAAGACTATGCCAAAGCCCGGAAACAAGAGTCTCCGGGACTGTTAGATGAGAAAGCAGTTGTCTACGGCGACAACAGAAACGTTTACATTGGAAAAGGAGCCTTTGTTGAAGCTTTTGTGGTGCTGGACGCTCGGGCAGGGCCCGTTTTCATCGGAAACCAAACCGTGATACAAGCTGGTTCGAGAATAACTGGTCCGTGTTTCATTGGAGACAAGACGATTGTTGCTGGGGGGCTCATCCGAGAAGGCTGTAGTATCGGACCCGTTTGCCGTGTGGGTGGTGAGATTGAAGAAACGATTGTCCAAAGGTACTCAAACAAGTATCACACGGGTTTTATTGGGCACGCTTACATTGGTGAATGGGTCAACTTAGGTGCGGCTACAACCAACTCTGACCTTAAAAACACCTACGGAAACGTAACCGTAAGAATTGACAAAAAAAGAGTGAACACAAAGACCCCAAAAGTCGGCTGCTTCATAGGTGACCACGCAAAAACCAGCATCGGAACGCAAATCTATACGGGCAAGAAAATCGGGGTGGCATCTCATGTGCATGGGTTCGTCGAAGAAGACGTGCCCCCGTTCACTATTTGGGCTGAGAGTTTGGGCGCAAAAAACGTTGAATTAACCCTCCAATCAGCCATCGAAACTCAAAAAAGAGTGTTTGCCCGCCGAGGAGTAAAACAAGCAAGCGAAGACATCAAACTGCTCGAAACTCTCTTCAAAATCACGGCAGATGAGAGAAAAGAGGCGGGTGTCAGAAAGGCAACATTTCGGTTTTAACGGAAAATGGGACGTTTGCGAAAGTTATAAGTAGAATACGGGTTCGTAAATCGGTTCTATGAATAGCTCACGCTTCGTGAAGTCTGCAGGCTTGGTTGGTATAGTCGCTGCATTGTATGGTCTTTTGGCTGTGTTTGCAGCTACCTTCATGGCGGGTGACAGCTTCAGTTGGAGCGAGAATGCTCTCAGTGACATTGGAGTAAGCCCAGCAGCCAACGCTGCCGTTTTGTTCAACTTCTCTCTCGCTCTCGTAGGTGTATTAAATTTCGTCTTTTCGGTTGGGTTCGTAAAGGCGTATGCAAAAGATGCGTTATTCTATATGGGAAGCATTCTACTAGTCTTGGGCGGAGGCTTCCTCTCACTAGTGGGCGTGTTTACAGAAGCCTACGGCAACATTCATAGGTATATCTCCTTAGGATACTTTGTTCTGTTCCCATTAGCAATGATAATGATTGGTATCGCCTTCACAAAAATGAACATGCAAAACAGAGGATATCTATCTATCCTAGCTGGAATAGTCGCCCTGCTCGTGATACTTGGAGGCATAGCCTTAGATTGGCATACTCGGTTAGGCTTAGGATTCGCCGTCCCAGAAATTGTAGAGGCGCTCATAATCGCCGCGTGGATAATCTGGATGGGCGCAAACCTCACGCGGCTAACCAACAAAAAACAGTAGAAAAGCATATTTTGGCGCCGGGTGTGGGATTTGAACTATCGACATTCATGATGAAATCCCCCACAACCCCCCCCTTTTTTTGTGTGGGGGTTCTTGGCTTTGATGCTGGCGGTTGCTGTTTTGGAGGAGTCTCCTATGACTGTTGAAAACGTAGTCAAGTGTCCTGAATGTGGTAGTCAGCGGGTTTGGAAAGACGGCGTCCGATCCACGCACTTCGGAGAAACTCAGCGATACATGTGCCGAGACTGTGGTCGTCGGTTTCAATGCTAGGAA